>JGI1027J12803_100239684_pt1 | contig 12250 bp, 11 predicted proteins | sample IowNatreferecore_FD_12803 | JGI IMG/M metagenome (IMG submission 12803) | reverse complement strand
ATTGGTTCGGCTGAAAATTCTTCAAATGGCCGTCACAAGCCTCGAGCGCATCCTCAATTTTTCGCCGAGTTTCAACGAAGCAACAAATCTCTCGACGCAATTGGCTCAAGCGGCGAAGGTTCAATGCTTGGGGCGTGCCTTAATCGGCGAACGCGCCGGTTTTGCCCCCTACTTTCGCACCAGTCCAAAAGACAACCCTCGCATTTACCCGCCCAAAAACGATCAAGAAGAAGATTCTGGAAGCGTACTTCGCCGCAGAGATTGGGATATGTTGAAACTTATTGGATATTACGATATGGACCTGGGCCAATTTCTATTTGTCATGGATAAAGTAATCCCGCTCGCTGATTTACCTCCTCCCCACAACCTTGAAGTCGACCGCCACTTCGCCAAGGCGGCAGCTGCTTCAAAGAAGAAGGGGCGCAACCTTTCAGCACTTATCTTCTCGAATTGTGTACGCGCGGCCACCCGCGAGAATGAATGCATTGCTCGCCTTCGTCTCGCAACCACAGCCCTTGCCCTCGAACAATTTCGAAATCAAAAAGGTCGCTTGCCCGAAAAGCTCCAAGAGTTGGCGCCGGATTTCATCACCGAGGTCCCGGAGGATCCTTTCACTGGTTCGGAATTGCTTTATCACGTCCTGACGAAAGGTTACGTGATCTATAGCGTAGGGCGGGATCTAATCGATGATGGAGGCAAATCGGAATCGGAATCAAGAAAGGCACGCAACGAATCCAATTTCGATATTACGTTCACTGTTGATCGATGACTTACACCGAAGCCATCCAATTCCTGTATAGCCTTCGATGGTTTGGCACGAAGCTCGGCCTGAGCAACACGCTGAAACTCGCCGAATTCGCCGGCAATCCGCATTACCAACTCCGCTTTATCCATGTCGCCGGCACTAACGGCAAAGGTTCCACCTGCGCCATGCTGGAGAGCATCTATCGCACAGCTGGGCTGCGCATTGGCCTCTTCACCTCGCCCCACCTCGTCGCCTTTGGTGAACGGATTCAAGTCAATCGGCAACTCATTTCCGAAGCCGACATCATCCGCCTCGTCGAACAAATGCGGTTACTCATCCAGCAAGGTTGGGGGCCAATTGAATCCATCAATCCATCAATCCATCAATCCACGAATCCATCCCCTCCCGCCCATCCAACTTTCTTCGAACTCGTCACCGTCATGGCCCTCCAGTACTTCGCCGAACAAAAATGCGACCTCGTCATTTGGGAGACCGGCCTCGGCGGGCGGCTCGACGCCACCAACATCGTCACTCCGCTCGCCAGCGTCATCACCAACATTCAATACGATCATCAAAAATGGCTCGGCGAAACTTTGGTCAATATCGCCGCAGAAAAAGCCGGCGTCATCAAACCAGGCGTTCCCGTCATCACCGCCGCCGACGAACCAGAAGCTCTCAAAGTCATCCAGGATACCGCTCGCATCCACAACGCTCCGCTTACCGTCATCCGTTCGCCCCAAAATTCTCTTATCAAGAAACCCGAAGGGATTCCGCCTCAAAACCCAGGGTTGCCGAGCAACAATCCCGAAGGGATTGCGTCCTCCAGCCCAGGGTTGCCGAGCTTGCGAGGCTACCCTGGGTTTGAAGCGCCGGGAGTCCACAACCCTGAAAGGGTTGCGCCCCGGGCGCGCCACTCGACGCGAGAGCACGCTTCCCAACTCGGCTCCTTTTACGATATTCTCGATACTCTCGAACTTCCCCTCATTGGCACCCACCAACGCTTGAACGCGTCCCTTGCAATCGCTACCGTCCAAACCTTGTTATCCCAAATCCCAGTCTCTAACGAAGCCATCCGCACTGGCCTCTCCCAGGTTGACTGGCCCGGCCGACTCCAACTCATCACCCGCCCATCGGGTCAAAAAATCCTCCTCGACGGCGCACACAACATCGCTGGCGCGCATACCCTCGCCGCTTCGCTCACGCAATACTTTCCTAACATCAAACCCACCCTCATCCTCGGCATTCTCCAGGACAAAGATTGGGAGGCTATCTGCCGGATTCTCGCGCCACTTGCCTCCCGCATTATCCTCGTTCCTGTCCCCAGCGAACGCACCGCCAACCCCGACGAACTTTCCGCCGCCTGTCAGCGCGCCAATCCTAAAATCTCGATCCGCCCTTGCGCTTCCCTGTCCACCGCCTTATCCGAAACCACTTCCGATCCCTTCCTCCTCATCTCCGGCTCTCTCTACCTCGTCGGAGAAGCCCTGGAACTGCTCCATCTCTCACCAACAAAACTCCACGACGAACGCGCTCTGAACGAATGGAGCGCCATTCCATCAACCCACTAATCCATCATTCCAACTTTCCCGTATTCCAATATTCCACTCCGCTCAGTCCACGCCATCACCTTCGACGTCGGCGGCACACTCATTGAACCCTGGCCGTCTGTTGGCCACATCTATGCCGAAGTCGCTGCCCGTTACGGGTTGCGTGACATTCCAGTCGATTCTCTCAATCACCAGTTCGCCTCTGCCTGGAAAAATCTCAATGCATTCAACTATACGCGCTTGGAATGGCACTCCCTCGTAAATCAAACCTTCCTCGGACTCACTGAATCTGCCGTCAGCAACAACCTCTTCTCCGAATTATATGATCGCTTCGCACAGGCCGACGCCTGGCGCATTTTTGACGACGTTGTCCCGGCCCTCGAATTCCTGAACTCCCGCGGACTCAAACTCGGCATCATTTCCAACTGGGACGAACGCCTTCGCCCACTGCTGCGCCACTTAAATCTCGACCACTTCTTTCAGGCCATCGTCGCCTCGTGTGAAGTCGGCCAATGCAAACCCTCCCCAGCCATTTTCAACCGTGCATCCGAATTATTGGTCAGCTCGCCCACTTCCATGTTACACATCGGCGACAACCCCGATTTAGACGTCGATGGAGCCAGAGGAGCTGGATTCCACGCGCTTCTTCTCGCTCGCGAACAATCGGCAACTCCCGGCGAGCTTAATTCTTTGGGCCAACTACACGATCTCTTCACTCAATCCCTTGAAATGGGATATTGATCAATTCCAAACCACGCAAACTCATTCATTGGTGGAACTACCGGCTCAAGACCACTGACTACGGACTACCGGCTACTGACTCCCTCGAAGCATTAGTCAGATTAACTTACATTATGCAACGAAGTTTAACTTTACTTAATGCTTATTGACGAATGGCAACTTGTTATTAGATTTTCTCAATAACGCGCCGCCGTGCAATTCTTGGCCGGTCCGTTCCCGATGAATATCGTTTCGAACATTTTTAGCTCGTCACTCGGCAAAAAATACATAATGGCCGTGACCGGTTTTGTGATGTTCCTCTTCGTCCTCGGCCATCTCGCCGGCAATCTGCAGATCTTTCTCGGCCCCGAAGCGATCAATCGCTACGGCCATTTCCTTCAATCCAATCCGGAACTTATCTGGCCAGCTCGCATTTTCTTGTTGGTAATGCTTGTCCTGCACATATGGTCCGCAGTCAAACTCTCCGCCGAAAACAAGCGCGCGCGACCCATCCCCTACGGCGCGTGGCAACCCGTCGGCTCCACTTACGCATCCCGCACCATGTTGATGAGCGGCATTATCGTCTTCGTTTTCATCATCTATCACCTGCTCCATTTCACCGTTCAATGGCAGTATGTTAACGGGACAGGGAAAAACTTTGTGGATTTCGTGGATCCCCAGAAACGTCATGACATTTTCAAGATGATGGTGCTCGGGTTTAGCAAACCCTGGGTTTCAGGATTTTACATCCTCGGCATGGCTCTGCTTTGCCTACACTTGAGCCACGGTACAAGCAGCATGTTTCAATCTATCGGCTGGAAAAGTCCTGCGTACGGTCCTTTACTTGACAAAGCTTCCCGTTGGCTCGCCGTCGCAATTTTCGTCGGCTATGTCTCTATTCCAGTAGCTATTTTACTGGGCTATGGAAAGGAGGCGCTCCGATGATCCTCGACAGCCACATTCCTTCAGGTCCGCTCGCTCAAAAGTGGGACAAGCACAAGTTCGATCTCAAGCTGGTCAATCCGGCGAACAAACGCAAATTTGACATCATTGTCGTCGGCTCTGGCCTCGCCGGCGCTTCTGCCGCCGCCTCCCTGGCCGAACTTGGTTACAAAGTCAAATGCTTCTGTTTTCAGGACAGCCCGCGCCGTGCTCACAGCATCGCTGCGCAGGGCGGCATCAACGCCGCCAAGAACTATCAGAACGACGGCGACAGCGTTTATCGCCTCTTTTACGATACAATCAAAGGTGGAGATTTCCGCTCACGCGAGGCCAACGTTTATCGCCTCGCCCAGATCAGCGTAAACATCATCGACCAATGCGTTGCCCAGGGTGTCCCCTTCGCCCGCGAATACGGTGGTTTGCTCGCCAATCGCTCATTTGGTGGCGCGCAGGTCTCACGCACCTTTTACGCGCGTGGACAAACCGGCCAGCAACTTCTCCTCGGCGCTTATCAGGCGCTCTGTCGCCAGATCGCATTGGGCGCCGTCCAAATGTTTCCGCGCACCGAAATGCTCGATCTCATCGTGATAGACGGCCACGCCAAAGGCATCGTTACCCGCAATCTCGTCAATGGCGAAATCTCTTCTCACGCTGCCGATGCCGTCGTCCTTGCCACGGGCGGTTACGGAAACGTCTTCTTCCTTTCGACCAACGCCAAAGGTTGCAACGTCACGGCAACCTGGCGCGCTTACAAGAAAGGTGCGTTCTTTGCAAACCCATGCTATACCCAAATCCATCCCACCTGCATTCCCGTTAGCGGCGAGCATCAATCGAAGCTAACGTTGATGTCCGAATCTCTCCGCAATGACGGCCGCGTCTGGGTGCCCAAGCGCAAAGAGGACTGCTCCAAGCCTCCCGCCTCCATCCCCGAACAGGAACGCGACTATTTTCTCGAACGCAAGTACCCCAGCTTCGGCAACCTCGCCGCACGCGACGTCTCCTCCCGCGCGGCCAAAGAAGTTTGCGACGAAGGCCGCGGTGTCGGTCCGGGCGGACTGGGCGTTTATCTCGATTTCGCCGATGCGATCAAACGGCTCGGCGAGGCCAACGTGCAGGAACGCTACAGCAATCTCTTCGACATGTACGAAAAGATCACTGGCGAAAATGCTTACAAAGTTCCGATGCGCATTTTCCCCGCGGTTCATTACACCATGGGCGGCTCGTGGGTGGACTACAATTTGATGAGCACGCTTCCCGGGCTGTTCATATTAGGCGAAGCGAACTTCTCCGATCATGGCGCAAATCGCCTCGGCGCCAGCGCGCTGATGCAAGGTTTGGCAGATGGCTATTTCGTAATCCCTTATACAATCGGGAATTACTTCGCGACAGCCGCAAAACCCAAGCCGTCCACCAGCAATCCTGAATTCAAGAAAGCCGAAGAAGACGTGCGTGCCTTTACAAACAAGCTGCTCTCGATCAAAGGCAAGCGCACCGTGACTTCGTTTCATCGCGAACTAGGCAAGTTGATGTGGGAAAAATGCGGCATGGCTCGCAACGAAGCCGGATTAAAACAAGCTCTCAAACGCATTCCCGAATTGCGCGAAGAATTTTGGAAAAACACTAACGTCACAGGCGAAAACGGCGAATTTAACCAGAACCTCGAATACGCCGGGCGCGTCGCTGACTTCATTGAGTTCGCCGAATTGCTTTGCCTCGACGCGCTCGAACGACGCGAATCCTGTGGCGGCCATTTCCGCGAGGAATTTCAATATGAAGACGGTGAAGCCAAACGTGACGACGACAACTTCGCCTATGTCGCGGCCTGGGAATATCAAGGCGCAGGCAAAGCACCCGCCATGCACAAAGAGCCGCTTGTGTATGAAGAGATTAAGATGACCAAGAGGAGCTACAAGTGAAAATTCGAAGCCCGAAGCTATGGAGCGCGGCGGCAAGCGAAGCGCCACGCCGCTTTTGTGTCCCAGGGAAAGCGGCGTCGCGCTTCGCTTTGCCGCCGCACTTCATAATTTGCCTCGGCTTTCGAGTTTCGAATTTCGAGTTTCTTTCCGCATGAATCTGACCTTGAAAGTTTGGCGACAGAAAAACGGCTCGACCGCTGGCCGGTTCGAGACCTACGAAGCCAACGACGTGTTGCCCGACATGTCATTTCTCGAAATGCTGGATGTCGTCAATGAGGGATTGATAGCCCGCGGCGAGGAACCTATTGCCTTCGACTCGGATTGTCGCGAAGGCATCTGCGGCATGTGTTCGCTGGTCATCAACGGCATTCCACACGGCGGACACCGCGGCACTGCTGCCTGCCAGCTTCATATGCGCCGATTTACTGACGGCCAGACGATTACAATCGAACCGTGGCGCGCAAAGGCATTTCCGATCCTCAAAGACCTGGTCACCAATCGCAGCGCCTTCGATCGCATCATTCAAGCCGGCGGATTCGTTTCAGTGAACACCGGCGGGACGCCGGATGGCAATGCAGTTCCCGTCCCGAAGACTGACGCGGACCTTTCGATGGACGCGGCGGCCTGTATTGGATGCGGAGCATGTGTCGCGGTGTGCAAGAACGCCTCCGCGATGCTTTTCGTCGCCGCGAAAGTTTCTCATCTCAACCTGCTTCCGCAGGGCAAAGCCGAGAAAGATCGGCGCGTGCTCGCCATGGTCAGACAAATGGATGCCGAAGGCTTTGGCAATTGCACGGTCACTGGTTCCTGCGAAGCAGTCTGTCCGAAAGAAATCAGCCTCAGCTTTATTGCCAAGATGAACCGGGACTATGGAATAGCGATTTTGAAAGGGCAGCGCCCACGGAAGGCCGGAAACGAAGGTTAGCGGCAAATTGCGTCCGCTAGCGACCGGATTTTTTCCAGAGCAATTTTCAACCCCTGGTGAGCGAGCGGAGAAAGTTCTTCACCGAAACCGACGTCCTGAACAGGAATCGTCAGCCATGAAGCGGGCGGACATCGGCCGAAAGCCTGCTTAGCGAGTGCCATCAGCGAGCTTGGATCCGTTGCGTGCGTCATCACTTGCGAGTTTTCGTCTGGCTCGACCTCACGGCATCGGACCACGTCGCCAGGGCCAAGCGCCGCGTCGACAAATACGACGTAGGCCGCCGAGGCGATCCGTTCGGCTAATTCGGGAGTAAGTTGGTGGCAGCCGATCGCTTCGATATCGGGCACATTCCATTCGGCAAGGGCATTGGCAACTTTGACGCTGACGCCATCATCGCGACGAAGTTCGTTCCCGTAGCCAATGACCAGGAGTTGAGCGCCTTTTCGAGATGACTGTGTCATCCTCGTGTCGCTTCCGCCAATAACGTGCCATCGGAAGCCAGCAACCGGATGTGCAAAGGCATCTGGCCAACCGCGTGGGTCGAGCAACTCAGGCACGGATCGAAACAGCGAATGCCATGCTCGATCCGGTTGAGCATCGGCTCCGGAATTTGCGGCCCGCGAATGTAGTGGCGAGCGATTTGTGCCACGGTCTGGTTCATGGCGAGATTGTTTTGGCCCGTGGCGATGATGAGATTCATCTTTCTCAGGATGCCGTTGCGGTCGACGGTGTAATCGTGGAAAAGCGTTCCCCGAGGCGCTTCACTCACTCCCACCCCGCGCAGGCTGTTGATCCCGGCATCGGCGCGAAGGTGATCGGAAAGCAAATCCGGATCATCGAGATCACGGCCAACCATTTCCACAGCAGCCAGAATTTCAATCAGCCGCGCGTAATGATAAAGAAATGACGACGTCACCGCCCCGTGGCCGAAGGTCTTGAAATTCGCAAGTTCCTTGTCGGCCTCCGGCACGCCCATTCGTTTGCAAACATTCAGGCGCGCAAGCGGACCGACGCGATACATTCCATCCGGGAAACCAAGCGGCTTGTAATAGGGCGACTTGAGATAAGAAGTTTTTTGCACTGACTCGCCAATGACTTCGAAATATTTTTGTTGGTCGAGATCGTCCGCGATGATGCTGCCGGTGCTGTCCACAATCCGCAGGTGCCCGCCGTGATGTTCCCAGGTGTCGTCAGGTCCAACCAGGCCCATGAAAAGAGAAGGGAAATGGCCGAAGATTTCAACTTCTCTGCGATGAGTTTTCAGCGTTTGCTTGAACAGTTCCAGTCCAGTTTTTGTTGTGGCCAGCACTTCTGGCAACCAGCCACGGATTCGAGCGCGGCCCTCCTCCGTCAGCGGGCTGCGAACACCGCCAGGCACAGCCCATGCGGGATGAATTTTCTTGCCGCCGAGTGTTTCAATGATTTCCTGGCCGAATTGCCGCAAACGAATCCCTCCGCGCGCCAAATCAGGATTGGTCGCCGCAAGGCCGAAGACGTTTCGTTTCTCTGGAGCCGTGTCCCAGCCAAGCAGAAAATCCGGCGCGCTGAGGTGGAAGAAACTGAGCGCGTGGCTTTGGATGATTTGCCCGAGATTCATCAGCCGCCGTAATTTGTCAGCGGCCGGTGGAACTTTGACCGCCAGGATCGCATCCCCGGCCTTGGCCGAAGCCAGTACATGACTGATCGGGCAAATGCCGCAAATGCGCGGTGTAATCCCAGCCAATTCGCTCATCGGCCGGCCTTCGCAAAACTTTTCAAAGCCGCGAAACTCAGTCACATGAAACTGAGCGTCAGAGACATTCCCGGAGACATCGAGCATGATGCTGATTTTTGCGTGCCCCTCGATGCGAGAGACGGGATCGATGACAATTCGTTGAGCCATGATTTATCCAAATTTTATATCAGCGCCGGTTAAAACCGGCGCCTTGCCTTCGAGCAATTGAAATAAGAACGATTTGATGCGCGGGGCTGGTGGAGGACAGCCGGGTAAATAAAGATCAACATGAATGACTTCGTGCAGAGGCATCACGCGCTCCAACAACGTCGGGACTATCCCACGCTCTTGTGGAATTTGTTGGTTGAGATCGGCGCTCTCGACATACGCCCGCTGCAGAACATTTTCCGCGTTGCCGAGGCCAAGTTGGTTCCGAATCGCGGAAACATTTCCAGTCACGGCACAGTCCCCGAAAGAAATGACGTACCGCGTGCGTTCGCGGATTTTACGGGCCGTTTCCAGGTGCTCCTCGTTGCAGACAGCGCCTTCGACGAGGCAAGCGTCAACATTGTGCGGGTATTCTTTGATATCGACGATGGGGCTGAAAACGAGGTCGACTTTTTGCGCGAGTTCGAGAAGCGACTCGTCGAGGTCAAGAAATGACATGTGGCAGCCGGAACAGCCGCCCAGCCAAACAGTAGCTAATCGGGGGCGATCCATAGTTTTTTCTCGCGCGCGGTGACAATATATTCGAGTCGGGAACGGTCGCGTTCCATTTCGGCAACAGTCGAGCCCTTGTGGAACAATGCGCCGGTTGGGCAAGACTGGACGCATTTGCCGCAACTGGTGCAAGAGTCCGCTTCGCCCCACGGCAGATTCAAGTCCGTGATAATCTTCGATTTCGCGCCACGACCCGCGACGTTCTTTGTCCCGGCGCCTTCGATATGCCAGCATACTCGGACGCAGCGCGTGCACAATATGCAGCGGTTGTGATCCATGCCGAACAGATCGTGCGTGTTGTCCACATCCCATCTCGGGAAAATATAATCATAGCGTACATGATCCATGCCATGCGTATAGGCGAGCGTCTGCAGTTCACAATGGCCATTGGAAACACAAACGGAGCAGACGTGATTGCGTTCGGCGAACAGCAATTCCAAAGTCATACGGCGATATTTTTGCAGGCGCTCCGTCTGGGTTTTGATATCCATTCCTTCATTCACCCGCGTCGTGCAGGCGGGAAGAAGCTTTGGTGTCCCCGCAACTTCGACCAGACACAGGCGGCATGCGCCGACGTCATCGACTCCCTCCAGATGACATAACGTCGGAATTTTTATTCCGGCTTCGTTCGCCGCTTGCAACACCGTCGCGTCCTCAGAGGCGCTGATTTGCTTTCCGTCAATTGTTAGCGTCTTCGCTGCCATACAAACTTCTCAATTATTTCCCGGCCAGCACGGCTGCCGCGTTCAATGGCTTCTCGTTTCGCGGGCCGAACGGGTCTGGCTGGAGCAACTCTTCGTATTCGTTTCGAAAGAATCGGAGAGTGCTCAGGACCGGATTCGGCGCGGTCTGCCCGAGGCCGCAAAGGCTGGTGTGCTTTACCATGTCACACAAATCTTCAAGCTTTGCCAGATCGCGCGCGGTCGCTTTGCGTTGCGAAATTTTTTCGAGCAAATGATACATCTGGACTGTGCCCGCGCGGCAAGGAATGCATTTGCCGCACGATTCATCCATGCAAAATTCCATGAAGAACCGGGCGATTTCCACCATGTTCGTCGTGTCGTCCATTACAATCATCCCTCCCGAGCCCATAATTGAGCCAAGCTTTGTCAGCGATTCATAATCCACGAGTGTGTCGAGTGAGTCTGCGGGAATGCAGCCACCTGAAGGACCCCCGGTCTGCACCGCTTTGATTTTCGCGCCGTCGGGCGCGCCCCCTCCCATTTCTTCCACAATCACACGCAGCGGCGTCCCCATCGGAACCTCGATAAGCCCGGTGTTCTTGATTTTGCCAGCCAGCGCAAAAACTTTTGTCCCTTTGCTTTTCTCAGTGCCGATACTCGCGAACCAATCCGCCCCTTTACGAATAATCGTCGGCACGTTGGCGAACGTCTCGACGTTATTGATCAGCGTCGGGCATCCCCACAAACCCGACTCCGCGGGAAACGGCGGGCGCGGGCGGGGCGTGCCACGTTTTCCTTCGACCGAGGCCATCAGTGCCGTTTCTTCGCCGCAAACAAAAGCGCCGGCGCCGATTCGGAGATCAATCGTCAGATTAAAGGGAGAGTCAAAGACCCCGCTGCCGAGCAGTCCCATCTGCTTCGCCTGTTTGATGGCAATGTTCAACCGGTTGATCGCCAGTGGATATTCCGCGCGCACATAGATGTAGCCCTGATCCGCACCGACGGCGTAGGCCGCAATGGCCATTCCTTCGATCACGCTGTGCGGATCACTTTCGAGCACGCTGCGATCCATGAACGCGCCCGGGTCGCCTTCGTCCGCATTGCAGATGACATACTTTTTCGTGCCCGCAGATTTCGCCACCGTTCCCCACTTTAATCCTGTAGGAAAGCCGGCGCCGCCACGGCCACGCAAACCGCTGTGGGTAATGGCATCCACCACGTCTTTTTGCAACATCTCGTGCAGAACGTGATGCAAGGCCTCATAGCCATCCACCGCGATGTAACTTTCGATCCGCTCCGGATCGACCACGCCACTGTTGGCCAACACAATGGATAGCTGCTTCTTAAAAAACGCCGCTTCAGGATCGGCCTGTGCCACTGAGGCTTTGCCGCCAATTAGCGCACCAATAATCGACTGTGCATTTTCCGGCGTGACTTTGACATACAGACTATTCTGCGGGTCGGCTTGAACCAGCGGCCCTTCGCAGCAGAGCTTCATGCAGCCCACGCCCCGAACTTCAACCGTATCCTTGAGTCCAGCTTGCGCTACGGCCTGGTCGAGTTGTTCCTTCGCGCCTTTCGAATTCAATGACATGCATCCCGCCGCCATGCAACAGCGCAGTACAACCTTTTTGCGCTGGCTCTTTTCGCGCTGCGTGATTTCCAAAAGCTCGGGGTGAGTCATTTGAGGCCCCACTTTCTAATTTGCTCGAGGGCGCTTTCCGGAGTCTGACGCGGGGTAACCGTCCCATCATAAACAACCGCCGGCGCAATCCCGCACGCGCCGATGCAACGCGCAGTCAGCAGCGAAAGCTTGTTATCTGCGCTCGTCTCGCCCGATTTAACTTTGAAACTATTCTGGACTGCGGCAATCACTTTCTCCGCGCCCTTGACGTAACAAGCAGTGCCCATGCAAACGACGCACGTGTGCTCGCCCTGCGGCTTGAGAGTGAAGAAATGGTAAAACGTGGCGACCCCGTACACGCGGCTTTGCGGCAGCTTGAGTTTGTAAGAAATAAAAAGCAGCAAATCGTCTTCGAGATAACCAAAGAGCTCTTGCGCCTTGTGAAGAATCTCGATCAACGCGTCGTGGCGGAACTGAAATTTCTTCATGTGCACTTCGAGAATTTTGAATCGCTTGTCGCCGCTGGCATGCTCCATCACGGCGGCGAGGCGTCCTTGTTTGTTAGGTGAACTTGTGGCGATCATGGTTATCGGCGCACGAGTGACTCTCGCTTGACTACAGCCACCGCCCACCATTGCGAAGCTACACGCAAAATTGATGCTTTCGCTTCGCACAAATTGGCTTTTCGCTTTCTACGATTGCCGACAGGTGCTT
>JGI1027J12803_100722464_pt1 | contig 12314 bp, 8 predicted proteins | sample IowNatreferecore_FD_12803 | JGI IMG/M metagenome (IMG submission 12803) | reverse complement strand
CCCGGGACCGGGGTGGAGATTCGGCCCCCTACAGTTTGGCAGCGGCGGCCATCCGCGAGATGAGGCGGTCGTTCAGCTCTTTGGCGGGATTGTATCCGCCGGATTTGAGTTTGGTTTGGAAAGCGGCGACTTCAATGAGGCGGGCCAGGTCGCGTCCGGGCCGAACGGGAATGGTGATGTGTGGAATGTCGATACCGAGGATTTGGACGAATTCCTGTTCCATGCCGAGACGATCCATATCGGCGACTTCATTCCAGGATTTGAGTGTGACGACCAGATCCACTTTTTTGTCCTGCCGGATACTTTTGACACCAAACATAGCGGCAACGTTGATAATGCCGATGCCGCGGACTTCCATGTGATTGCGCGTAATCTCAGCGCTGGTGCCGATGACTTCGCGGCCGTCCACGAGTGTCACTTTGGTGATGTCGTCCGCGACGAGGCTGTAGCCGCGCTCGATAAGGGCGAGAACGCTTTCGCTTTTGCCGATGCCGCTCTCGCCGCGAATGATGACGCCGACACCCAGAATATCGACCATGCTGCCCATCTCGGTACCGCGCGGCGCGAACATCATTTCCAGGGCGAGGGTTGCGAGGTTGATAAATTTCATCGTGACGAGCGGGCAGCGAAAAATGGGGACGTTGGCCTGCTCGGCTGCTTTGAGAAACAATTTGTCGGGGTGGAGATTCCGGGAGAAGACGACGCAAGGTATTTTGTAAGAAAAAAAAGTTTCGTAGCGTTTGGGTCGCTCTTCCGCCGGGAGAGATTTCAGGTAGTATGCTTCAGCATTGCCAATGACCTGGAGGCGTTTGTAAGCGAAGTAACGAGTAAAACCAGTGAGCACGAGGCCGGGGCGATTCACGGTCGGCTCGCGAATCGTGCGTTTGAGTCCGTTGGCGGCGGCGAGCAGGCTCAGTTCGAGCGTGCTGGCGTGATCGGTGTAGAAGCGTTCGACGGTTACGAGGTCACGTTGCATGAGCCAAAATCGTTAATTCAGTTAAATCAGTTCAGTTGGTTAGAGCAAGCGGAGCTACATGTTAAACTCGGGACCGAGATAAATTTCCCGGGCCTTGGGATCATTCGCAAGGAACTCAGCCGTGCCTTCGACCAGGACCTGCCCTTTGTGGATGATGTATCCGCGATCGATGATTTTCAGCATCTCCCGGACACTGTGATCGGTGACGAGAATACCGAGGCCGCGATCGCGCAGGCGACGAACTATCTTTTGAACTTCGTAAACGGCGATGGGATCGATTCCCGCAAATGGTTCATCCAATAGCAGCAGTTTGGGGCTGGTGACAAGAGCGCGGGTGATTTCGAGGCGGCGCTTTTCGCCGCCGCTAAGCGTGTAGGCCTTGCTTTTTGCCAGGCGAGCGAGATCGAGTTCGTCGAGCAAATATTTCAAGCGAACGGCACGTTCCTGCCGTTTCATGCGGCAGGTTTCAAGAATGGCAAGGATGTTTTGCTCGACAGTGAGTTTACGGAAAATGGATGGTTCCTGGGTAAGGTAGCCGATGCCGAGGCGGGCGCGGCGATGCATCGCGAGATTTGTGATATCCTGAGCTTTGAATATTACGGTGCCTTCATCGGGGCGGATAACGCCAACGACCATGTTGAAGGTTGTCGTCTTTCCTGCGCCATTTGGGCCGAGCAGGCCAACGATTTCGCCCGCGCGAACTGAAATGGACACGCCATTGACGACGCGACGGTGGCGATATTCTTTGACCAGTTTTTCGGTAACCAGCAACGGCTCGATGGGTCCGGTGGCGTCTGGAGGAGCGAGCGTGACCTGCTCCAACACCGGTTTTGTTTGTGGCTCAGGCATTGCTAAGGCCGCTCATTTCTTTTTCTTGCCGGTTGGGAAATGAAACGCATTTGTTGGGATAGGACTCGCGTTCGCATTTGTTCCGTAGATTTTGTATTTGCCCTGAGCTAAGAGCTTGCCGCTGGCGCAATCGAGGATAAGAACCTTGTTTTTGATGATGGCATTTGTAGTTTCGAGAATTGGGTTTTCTGTAAGTGTCATCGTGTCATTGGTGCCGCTCGGGGTAACGGCATAGTTATAAACGGCGTGGTTACAGGTGCCATGGACATCCTGGAGTTGGTCCTCATCAGTGCCGGCTTTGAGATTGAATTCCACTGCCTGTTCCGCGGTCATGGTAACGTTGGTTGGGTTCGGCGAATCGACATTCATCGTTTGGCATACCCAATTTAGTCTAGGATGGACAATACGAACGCCACCTTCGAAACGCGCAGTGGTCGTTCCAGCGTTCGTAGTGACGGTGTAGAATTCGGAATAGATTTCGGCGAAGTCGTTGGTTGAGGCTGCAGTGTTGAGCGCGGTAGGAGAATTCGTGCGCGTTCCAACATTGGTCCGCTGACGCTTTTGCTCCGAACTGCTGGCTTGTTTGCGCTGGGGTGGAGGATCAGGTTCCATTTGCGGCCATTGGATCTCGGATTTGTTTGCTTTTGATGCAGGGGAAGATTGAGACGTAACGACAGGTTTAGGTGCTTCGATATTGGAGGTTCCTTTCACTATCATTGATGGACCAAGTTGGCTGGCCGGCAGCCGCATATAGGCGTTGGTGCGAACGTCCATTTTGTTCTGCTTCAAGTCGACAAAAATAATGTCTCCATGGCCCTGGCGGGTGCTGGCGCGCCAGGCGGGATTTCCGGTCAGTTCGAGAATGCTGTTGGTGGCAGTGTAAAGGGCCTTTTCGCTGGTGAACTGATTTTCGCCATTTCGGATAACAACGTTTTTCTCTGCGACCATGGTTTGCAATTCGTTTGTCCCGAGGATACTGACAAGCATGGTGGCGGCCGTGAGTGTGCCATTGGTGGTCCCGTTCGCGGTATCGACCATGTGTACGTGATCACCGAATTGAACCAGGTTCCCGGTAGTATTCGTTCGGAATTCATAGAAGTCCGAATAGATTTCGACAAATTGATTGGTGCCGGGAGTTGAATTGGCGGCCGACGAAAGAAAACCGTTAGTGCCCATGCTTTGCGCGGGCATTTTCACCCAGGCTTGACCGTTGGCGCGGAAGATTTTGTTGGTGCGGTCAATCACCAGTTCCTCGCCGCGGCCTTGTGTTTGGTTGTTGTCGTGCCAGGCGGGAGAACCGGTGATAGTGGCAATGCCTGTAGCCGCGATGTACACAGCTTTTTGGCCTGTGGCCTCGATATTATCATAATCGAGGGCGACGTTGTTGCTCATTGTGATGGTTTGCAGTTGATGTTCTTCGACAGGCACGAATACTTCCATGAGTTCACTTTTTCCTTTGAAATTGACGTTCGTGCCGACGGCGCGAACGTTGCCGCTATAAATGCCGATACCGGAATCTTTGGCGTATTGGAAGCGATCAGAGAAGATAGTCACCCCCTTATTTGTTTCCGCCGGTGAATTTGTTGAAAGGACGACAGTTTTGACCTGGTTGGAAATGTACAGAGTCGAATTGGTTTGCAGCCAGAGAAAGCCGACGCCGGAAAGAAAGAATTGCCCATCAGCGGTCCGGAATTGGACCGGTCCGGAAGAATTGACTGCTTTTCGCGTTTCGTCATAGAAACTTTCGGGAGCCTCGATGATTATTTGGACCGCGCCATTGGTACGGAAACTTTGCACTTTTGCATCATAAACCACGGTTTGGGAACCTTGATGCCGCCAGCGAGCACCCTCAATCAGCGACTTAAGTTGTTTTTCGTTCGGAGGATCGTAAAGGTCGCCGACTTTGAAATTGGAGCCTTCGATGGGTTGTTGGGCACGGATGTGTTTGGCTGAGAGCGCGTAAAAGATGAAGAACGCGGCGATTAATATGATGCGTGATGCGTGATTCGTGATACGCGATGCGTGATATAGGACGCGTGACGGCATATCAGCGAACGGCGGAATAAACCTTGAGAAGACTTGAGAGAAGGCGCGGAATTTCGTCGAGCGGAATCATGTTGGGTCCGTCGCTCAATGCGCGGTCCGGATGCGGATGAGTCTCGAGGAAAATACCGTCAGCGCCGGCAGCCAGCGCTGCGCGAGCGAGGACGGGAGCGAATTGACGTTGACCGCTGGATTTGTCCCCGCCGCCGCCAGGCAATTGAACGGAATGGGTGGCGTCAAAGAGCACGGGGAAACCGAATGAACGCATGATGGGTACCGAACGCATGTCTGCGACAAGATTGTTGTAGCCGAATGTCGTTCCACGCTCCGTGACGAGCAATCGTTTGCCACCAGCCTGCTTTGCTTTATCGACGACTTGACCCATTTCGGGCGGGGAGAGAAATTGACCTTTTTTTATGTTAACGACTTTGCCGGTTTGAACGGCGGCCGCAATGAGATCGCTTTGACGGCAGAGGAATGCCGGGATTTGCAAAATATCCGCGACTTCAGCAGCGCCAGACGTTTGGGTTTCGGAATGAATGTCCGTGAGGACAGGGACCTGGAACTTGGTTCGAACGTTGGCGAGTATTTGAAGTCCCGCATCTATGCCGAGGCCACGGAAAGATTTTGCGGAGGTGCGATTAGCCTTGTCGAAACTGGCTTTGAAAACAAACGAAATGCCGAGGCGGCTGCAGGTTCTCTTCAGGGATGAAGCAACGCGGAAGCAGAGTTCTTCACTTTCGATTACGCAAGGCCCGGCAATAAGGACCATTCGTTTTGGAGCAGTCAGGGATTTCCAAATCGCGCCATTGTTCAACACGAAGGATTTCTAGCAGGACCGGATGGGAAAGTAAATGATGCGGCACTGCAGAGGTGCATACGACGGAACTTTATTTTACACGTCCTCTTCTTTGCAGCGGAAAATAGCAATACGCTACACGGCCGATGATGTTCCCGCGCGGGACGCTGCCCCAATAGCGACTGTCAAGGCTGTTGGTCGAATTGTCACCGAGCACAAAATAACAACCGTTTGGGACGGTCACGTCTGTCTTTACTGAATTTTGAAAGGCCAAGGGGAGATCGTAGGTGATTTCTCCGAGCTCATTGCTGAGCGAGACAGGTTTTTCATTGATGAACAATTTGCCGTCCGAAATACGCACATGTTCACCCGGTTCGCCAGCGATTCGTTTGACGTAAACCTGGTCCTGGGGGAGTGACTCGATGCCGGCAGTCCTGAACACGACGATATCTCCTCGATGCGGTTTATCGAAGAGGAATGAGAATCCTTCCACCATAATATGATCGCCGGGGGACACTGCCGGGGTCATGGATCCGGTAGGCATAGAAAAAGGGCGGACCAGGTTGCACAGGCGCAGCAAAATCAATGTTACCACGAGACAGCCCGCCAGCGTCGCCAGACCAATACATATTTTGGTTGGCCCGTTCATTCGAGCATTCGACGGACTCGTCAATGGCGGCGTTTTGCCAGACATGCAGGTGTACGGTGTAAGGTTTAGCGCGTCAGGCTCCGATTGTTTCTGCTGGCATTAGTGTAGGGAAACACATGGTCAATTCATTGGCAACGGTTTGGTAGGTTCGAGACATCCTTGGCGTTTTTCACTTGTGCGGGTAGATTAAGAGTGGTTGATTCCAAAGCGGAGAAACTATGGATAAGAATTACTTTCCCGTCCTATTGGTAGAGGATGACTTAAATGACATTTTCCTGGTAAAACGAGCTTTCAAAATCGCTCAGATCGAAAACCCATTGCAGATCGTGACCGATGGACAGGAAGCCATCAATTATTTGAAGGGCGAAGGCAAATATGCTGACCGACAGACGTATCCATTGCCCAAGTTGATGGTGATGGACATCAAGATGCCAAGGCGGAGCGGATTTGAAGTTCTGGAATGGGTAAAAGGCAAGGGCGGCCCATTGCGGCGAATTCCCATCGTGATCGTGTCGTCATCGGATAATCCGTCGGATATCAATCGAGCTTACGAATTGGGAGCCAATGCGTACATGGTCAAGCCGGTGGACTTCCGCGCAGTGGAACATTTGTTCAACGCGATAACGCAGTACTGGGGATTGGAGTGCGCCAAGCCGGGGTTGGAGGTCGCTTAAATCACCATCCCATGGGGGATGACGCCGTTTTTGGGGACGATGACGATGCCGTCGCGGATGTAGTAGTTGGGATGATCCACGTTTTCGGGTTTGCCTGCCGGGGAGATGACGACGTTGTTTCCGATGCGGGCATTTTTGTCCACGATCGTATTTTCAATGCGGCAATTGGTGCCGATGCCGATGCGAGGCCGGCCGGCTTTTTCGTTTTCGACAATCGATTCGTAAGATTCGTAGTAATCGCTTCCGAGAAGAATCGTGCGATTGAGAATCGTGCCGGCGCTGACGATACTACGGAGGCCGACAATGGTGTGTTTAATCACAGCGTGAGTCAGGATGCAGCCGTCGGATATGACAGCGTGATCGATTTGAGCGCCGTTGATTTTCGACCCTGGCAGGAAACGCGGACGGCTGAAGATGGGAGCCGCCATGTCGAAGAAGTTGAAGCGCGGCAGTTCGCTGGTGACGTCGAGGTTGGCTTCGAAAAACGAGCGGATGGTGCCGATGTCTTCCCAGTAGCCCTGAAAAACGGAGGAGAACACGCGCATCTCTTCGATGGCCTTCGGGATGATGTGCTTGCCGAAATCGGTCATCGTATTATCCAAAAGTTTCTGAATGACGTTTCTGCTGAAGACGTAGATGCCCATGGAAGCGAGAAAGAGCTCCCCATCGCCCTTAATGCCGAGTTGTGGATACCAGTCGACCGGTAATTTGAGAGTGTCCTGGACTGCCGGATCGGAAGTTTTCTCAACGAATCGAGTAATGCGTTGCTGGGAATCAATTTGCAGGATGCCGAGGGCGGGAACGTCGCGCCGGGGCACAGGAATGGTTGAAATCGTGATATCGGCGTCCGACCGAGCGTGTAAGTTGATGATTTGGCGGAAGTCCATGCGATAGAGCTGGTCGCCGCTAAGAATGAGGAGGTGATCCCAGTCATGATTCATGAAATGGATCATGTTTTTGCGGACGGCATCGGCGGTGCCCTGATACCAGGAAGTATCGGTATAGGTTTGTTCGGCGGCCAGAATTTCAACGAAGCCGCCGGAGAAATGGTCGAACTTATAGGATTGAGAAATGTGCCGGTGCAGCGAAGCCGAGTTGAACTGGGTCAGCAGGTAAATGCGCCGCAGACCGGAATTAATGCAGTTGGAGATTGGGATGTCGACAAGGCGATATTTGCCGGCGAGCGGGACGGCGGGTTTGGCGCGTTCTTTTGTGAGGGGGAAGAGGCGCGTGCCCTGGCCGCCGCCCATGATTACGGAAAGGACATTGCTGGTATTTACAGATTGCCGGCCTGTATATGATGATACCGTGAGATCTCGGGGTTCTTCCATACCCATGCGTGCTCCTTATAGTCCGTTCGCCGCGAGAAGCAAGGTTCTTGTGCAACACGGGGAACGTAGCGTGGATTGGCGGTGTCGGCCCGGTAGGTTTTTTACCCTCTTGGAATTTGGGAAGGTATTGCGCAGACTTCGCATAACAACATCGGCCACGGGACGGTTGACGGGGTTTGTTTAATGCCGCTTGGGAAACGCCAACGAAGGATATTGCTGGGTTTCGCAATTTTCCTGGCGGGAGTTGTTTTTCTGCTGATGGCGTTGCCGATTTGGTTTCCGTGGGTCATGCGGCCAATAGCCGCAAAACAAGGAGCGCGGTTTGCGCGTTACGAACGCGTTGGGTATCGGCGGTTCGCGGTTGAGGGCGCTGGATTTACCAATGATGCGGTAACATTTCGCGCACAAAGACTCGAAGGACTGGTGCCATCGGTTTGGTACTGGCGGCTCATTTCGGCGAGTGCGAAACGGGAGTCGTTTGTGCGGGTGGAAGGATGGGAGCTCGACCTGTTGCCATCGACTAAAACGAACTTATCGGAGTCGATTAAAACGAATCGGGCCAGTGTTTCGGTCCATACCAATGTACAGGACGTGGCCGAGGTATTGAAGACGGTGCAGCATTGGATACCCGCCGCAAGTCTTTCAAACGGAACGCTTCGGATCGAGTCGATAGTGCTCAAAGTGCCGAATCTCGACTGGTCGCAAGGTACGGCTCGGGGCCGACTCGAATGGCCTGAAAAGAAGCAGAACGCGACGGTGACGGCGAGCTTGACGAACCTGCCGTCCTGGCAAGCGAGGATTCAATCTGATTCGCTGCATTTAGAGGGCGCAGTAGATTTTGCGTCGCGCACCAATATGGACGTGGTGCAGAGCACATGGTTGTGGTGGAGCAACCAGGTTGAATTGAAAGCACAATTCGGACGAGAAGGAGTCTTTCCTGAAACGGCCGTTGTACGAGCTCCGCGGGTCAGAGTGCCGACCAATATCGTGTACTTGCATGGTTACGACGAAATTAGCGGCTTCATTGGCGGGAAATGGGAGAAGGGCCGGTTTGCAATTGACGTGAGCGCGAAGGCGGTGCCGTTGCGAGCGGAAACAAATCTGCCGCCGGTAAACGTGGATGTGCGCGGTCGAGGAGATACGAATGCCGTTGTGATCACGTCGGCAGTCATTTCGTCGCCAGTCTTGCGGGCGGAGCTTTCAAAGGATGTGACATTTCATTTTAAAGGGCCACTGATGGAAGAGCCGGCTTCGATGAAGATCGCGGCGGATTTGTCGCAGCAACGGTGGGTGACATTGCGAGGGAAGGTGAGCGGGGACGCCGATTTCATTCCCAATGGAGATAAGTTTCCCGCGGCGCAATTCGCGATCGCTGGAGCGGACCTCAGCGGATATAGCTTTCAGACGAAGACTTTCTCCGCCACGGGCGGTTTGAACTGGCCCTGGGTCACGATCACGAACGCGAATGCGGTGTTGGATGATGGCTCCATTGTGACGGCGGGCGGAAGAATGGATTTGGAGAACCGGTTTATCGATGGGGCGCACCTGGAAATGAATGGCCGGCTGGCTCAGCGATGGCTTCCGACTAACTTCGGCTACCAAGGCCTTGCATTGAGAGCAAAGGCGCAAGGAGCTTTGACGAATTTGGCTCATAGTGGAGAGCTGCAGATTACGAATCTTACGAGTCCGCAAATTCGACCGCTGCAATTGAAGGTGGATTGGACGGGAGAGCAGATGAATTTGCAGCGCGCGGAGGTCTCTGTCGCGGCGAGTAATTCGATCCTCTCGACCGTTTTTTCGATGGCGACCAATCAGCAACCGGCTCTCACAAATGTAGCGATCAATCTACAAACCTTGTCGTTGCAGAAGAGTGGCAAAAACGTGCTGCAACTGCAGAACCCGACGACGATCGTGATGGGCAAAGGCGAAACGAATCGTTGGTTGCTGCAAGTGACTGGATTTGATTGGCGGGGCTCGAGCGGAGGGATCGAGATGCAATCAAAGTTGGATTGGCCGGCGATTGGTGAAGCACATATCTCGGGCAAAAATCTACGGAGCGATCTATTTGATGATTTTTTCAATTTTCAGACGGAACAATTCGAAATTGGAAACCTGGATGCCTGGGCCGGATGGACGAATGGTCCCCTGGTTTTTCGAGTTGAGATAGCCGGCTCGGGTGTGATTGGGGGGAGCGACCAGACCTCAAAAGACGAATCGAGCCGGGTGCGTTCGCCAGTGGTTACTGACCGCCAGCTCGAAGAGGCACCCGGAGTCCAATTGAGAGGTCCAGTTTGGTTACAAATGGTTGTCATAGGAGATCAGAATGGAGTCGCGATATCAAATTTGGTGGTGAACACGGCGACTTCGACGGTTGCATCAGCAAGTGGTTTTTTGCCCGTGACTGTAAATCCCGCCGCGCGGTCAAACATGATCGATCTGGCGCTGGACAAGCCGCTGAGCCTGAACGTGATGACCAGGCCCCAATCGGTCTTGTGGCAGAAATTGGAGGATTTAACCGGCGTCGTTTTGCACGAGCCCAATTTGAACGTGAAGCTCGCGGGGACATGGCGCGAACCGAGCGGCGAGGTCCGTGCGGAAGTGCAGGAGGTTCAGCTTCCAGGGAAAAACCAGAAGATACCTAAACTCGAAGAACTCAAATTGGATATCGGGTTGAGCCCGCAGTTCGCGAAAGTCAACGAGTGCAATTTTCGGGTGCAAGGCCAGCCAGTAAATTTGATCGGTGAGCTGCCGCTGGGAAAAAGCTTTTGGAGCGACATCAAGAACAAAAAGCCGCCAGATTGGCGAAGGGCGAGCGCGCGATTGCAAATTGAAAAGGCGCAGATCAGCGCGTTCCAACCGTTGCTCCCGCAGTATTTGAGTCCTCAGGGACAAATGAGCTTAGACGCGCGGTTGCTTCCCGGGGGAAATTTGGAAGGCGATTTGGACATCGCCGGCGCGCGAACGCGACCGATCGGGAATTTGGGTCCGATTCGAGACATACAATTAAGGGCGAATCTGCGCCATTTCGTGATTCGATTGGAGAAGGCAACCGGGTCGATTGGCGGCTCGCAAGTTTCGATGAGTGGGGAGGGCGATTTGAGGGGATCGGATTGGCAGAAAGAAAATGTGCCGCCGTTCAAATTTGCGATGCACGGGACAAACGTGCCTCTATCACGCCAGCCGGAATCGGTCATACGAAGCGATTTGATTTTGTCTGTCACGAAGACGAATGGAGCGCCTGCGCTTGTGTCTGGCGAGGCGCGGCTGCGAGACAGCTTTTACTTGAGTGACCTCAGGGATCTGGTCCCGGGAAAAGTTGCCAGCCCGAGTCGGCGCCCGCCCTATTTTAGCGTAGAGGATGAGCCGTTTGCAGACTGGCGGTTGTCGGTGCATGTCGCCGGTGAGAAGGCCGTGCGAGTGCGCAGCACGCTGTTCAACGGACAGATTACACCGAATCTGCGCATTCAAGGCACGCTCAGGGAGCCGATCGCATTAGGAGACTTGAAGGTCGACAACGGATTGGTGCGGTTCCCGTTTGCTGATTTCCAGGTTCAACAAGGACTTGTGACTTTGAGCAGCGACAATCCGTTTCAGCCCGCATTGCTGGTGTCGGCTGGATCCAGGCGATTTGGATATGACGTCAAGATGGAAGTGACGGGTTACGCAGATGCTCCAATCATTCAGTTCAGCTCGACCCCGCCACTGAGTTCCGAACAATTGGTGCTGATGGTCACCGCGGGAGAATTGCCGCGAACGGGAGCGACATTGAGCCCGCAACAACGTGCTCAGACAGCGGCTTTGTTCGTCGGCAAAGATTTGTTGGCCAGATGGGGTTTTGGCGATTCAAGCGAGCCGCGGTTGACGATTACTTCGGGCCAGGAATTGTCCGAAGAGGGCAAACCGACATACAATATCGAGTTCAAACTTACAGACCGGTGGGCGCTCGAAGGCGAATACGATCGATTTAATGCCTACAACGCGGGAGTAAAATGGCGAGTGTATTCAAGATGAGCCAGCGGAGTGCGAGCTGTCCCGGCTCGCAGCACCCTTGCAGGTTCGGCGATCCGCAAATGTGCCCGGAGCGCGCCGAAGTCAGTTGCGGGCTGCGAGCCGGGACGGCTCGCGCTCCGGGGACAGCACGTGTGCGCCGCAAAAATCTCGCTTCTGTGTGCACGATACTGTGCACATTGATTTTCATCTCTCGACTCTGCGCCGGCGCCGCAATAGAAACCAACGCTCCGACGCCAACCAATGCGCCAACGCGAGCGAAGCTGAGAGTGACGGGCTATGGGATTCTCGGCAATCGAGAGCTCAAGCGAATTCTCAAGACGGTTCAACTGGGAACAAAAAAACCCGAATTTTTTGACCCTGTTTTTGTCGAGGACTCGGCGATGATTTTGAGTTCGCGCGTGAGACGTGATGGCTATTTGAAACCTAAGGTTTATGCCTATCTCACCCTCGAACATGGCGGACATATGCGGGTTGAGGCGCAGGAACTTCTGGATAACCCGTTGCCTCGTCCGCTGCGGATTAAAGAGGTGCATTTCAAAATCGAGAAGGGGACGCTCTATCATTACGAAAAGCTTGAATTCGTAGGGTTGAAATCTGTTTCGGAAAAGGAGGCGCGTTCTTATTTTGTTGAAACTGGCACGCTGCTAAAGCTCAAGAGATACAGAATCTACACACCCGAGAGACTGAGACGCGGCCTATCCAGCCTGGAGGAGGTGCTGGATCGACAAGGTTATCAGGAAGCCAACGGCGAGGCGAGCGAACCTATCCTGGACGATAAGACTGGAGCGGTAAGCGTGCGAATTACAATCAATCAAGGGCTCCGTTCCATTGTTCAATCTGTTCGCGAGGAGTTCTATTATGAAAGCGAGACTGCGCCGAAGGAAACGAGGATGGTATATCCGAACAAGGCGTTCTCGAAGGTATGGCAACAGGATTTCACGCAGGGCCTGAAGACGAATCAGTTCCACCGCGGTTATCCGGA
>JGI1027J12803_100064935_pt1 | contig 12314 bp, 12 predicted proteins | sample IowNatreferecore_FD_12803 | JGI IMG/M metagenome (IMG submission 12803) | reverse complement strand
CCCCCCCGCCGCTGCGGCTGGCTCGATCTCGCCGTGCTTCGCTATGCAAAAATGATCAACGGCATTGACTCGCTCGTGATTACCAAGCTCGACGTTTTCGATACGCAGCGCGAAATCCAGGTTTGCACCGGCTACAAATACAAAGGCCAGCCCATCCACGAAATGCCCGCCCTCGCCGAAGAGTACGAGCACGTCGTCCCGGAATACAAAACCCTCACCGGCTGGTGCCACGACACGTACGGCGTCAAAGACGCCGCGAAACTCCCCAAAGCCGCCATTGACTATCTACGCTTCATCAGCGATTTCCTGCAAATCGAAATCGGCATGATCTCCACCGGCCCCGAGCGCGACGCCACCATCATCCCCGAAGCCACTCTCCTTTCCCGTTGGCTGTAATTTGGAGTGCGGCGGCACGGCGTCGCTTCGCCGTTGCGAGAGCCCGCGTAGCCGCCTTATAGACGCCGCCTCGGAGCAACCGGTTCCCCTCGTTTTTCACGAGGACACTTTTTCCGCTAATCTCTTAGCGTGCTCTCCTACCAACAAGCCCGCGAACTTGTCGTCTCTAGAACGACTGCGCTTTCCCGCGAGACGCAAACCGAATCCATCGCAATCCTCAACGCTCTTGGCCGCATCCTTGCCCAAGACATCCTCTCCGACCGCGAATACCCGCCTTTTGACCGCTCCATCCGCGACGGCTATGCCGTCCGTGCCGCCGGCATGCATCCAGGTGCATCGCTACACTGCATCGGCGAACTCAAAGCCGGCGATACCCCCTCGATCGCAGTCCATCCCGGCACCTGTATCCAAATCATGACCGGCGCTGCCCTACCCGAAGGGGCAGACGCCGTCATCATGATCGAGCACACCCAGCGCAGCGGCGACACAGTTACCCTCGATCGAGCTGTCTCCCCGGGCCAGCACGTCGTCCCGCGCGGCAGCGAACAATCCGCCCACAAAACCGTCCTCGCGAAAGGCACCCGCCTCGGGTTCGCGCAAATCGCCGCGGCCGCCCAGGTCGGCCGAGCGCAAGTTACGGTCTACCGAAAGCCCACCGTCGCCATTCTCTCCACCGGCGACGAAGTCGTGGATTTCACCGCCACTCCCGGTCCCTTCCAAATCCGCAACTCCAACTCCGCCTCCCTCGCCACGCAAGTCAGGTTGCTCCACGCCGAGCCCGTCCTCCTTGGCAATGCCAAAGACACGACCGAAGATCTCCGCGCCAAAATCTCCGCCGGCCTCCAGGCCGACGCACTCATCCTCTCCGGCGGCGTCTCGGCCGGAAAATACGATCTCGTCGAGCCGGTCCTCCGCGAATTTGCCGCCGAAGCCGTCTTCGACGCCGTCGCCATCCGCCCCGGCAAGCCCGTGGTCTTCGCCCTCTGCCAAGGCAATCCCGTCTTCGGTCTCCCCGGCAACCCCGTCTCCACCATGGTCACCTTCGAGCTTTTCGTTCGCCCCGCCATCGAACTTCTCTCTGGCGCATGTGCATCACCTCTCCCCTTCGTCGAGGCCACCCTAACTCAGGGCCTTTCCGAAAAGCCCGGCCTAACGCACTTCCTCCCGGGCTTCCTTGAATACGGCGGCCCTCCCCGCGTCACGCCGCTCCCCTGGCAAGGCTCGGGTGACATCATCGCTATGTCCCGCGCAAATTGCCTTTTGGTCATTCCGCCCGACCGCGAGAACATAGAACCCGGTGAACGCGTATGCGTTCTCCCGCGTGGTCTATGATGGTTCCTGTTTTTCATGTAGCGCCGGGCTCTAGCCCGGCATCTTGAATCCCATGCCCAGACTCTCCCACTACGACAGATCCGGCAAAGCCCGCATGGTGGACGTCAGCCCCAAGCCCATCACTCACCGTACAGCTGAGGCCCACGCCTTCGTCTCCATGACGCCCAAGGTCCTCGCCGCCATCCGCAAGCTCAAAAACCCCAAGGGCGACCCGCTAGAAACTGCCCGCATCGCCGGCATCGCCGCCGCCAAGCGCACCTCCGAATGGATACCTCTTTGTCATCCGCTGCCCCTCACCCACATTGATGTGCTCCCCACCGTGTGCAAAAATGGCATCGAGATTCGCACTCGCGTTTCCGCCTCAGCCCAGACCGGCGTGGAAATGGAGGCGCTGGTGGCTGCCGCCGCTGCTGCGCTTACCGTCTACGACATGTGCAAAGCTCTCGATAAAGGAATCGAGATTCGTGAACTGTTTTTAATTGAGAAAACCGGCGGAAAAAGCGGCGATTATCGCCGGACTCTTCGCAAGGGCCAGCGAAAGGGAACCGCTGGAGAAAGCTAGAACCTAGGGGCTGGGGGTTTGTGCTTACCAACCCCAACGGAAAAAGGATTCGGGTTTGTATTTAGAAACCCCCAAGTGAAAATGACCGCAGCCGCCTCCAAATCGGTTCGCCTTCTTGTCGCTGAGGACAATCCGCTGGTCCGCGACTTGATCGGAAAGGGAATGGAGTCGCATTGTGAAGTCATCTTCGCCAACGATGGCGCCGACGCTCTTCTGAAAGTCATTGACGATCCGCCAGACGCCATCCTTTGCGATTACAAAATGCCCGGCCTCGATGGCCGCCAGCTTTTCGAGAAATTACGCGGCCGCGAAAAAACCCGCCACATCCCATTTTTGTTGATGGCCAGCCGAGCCGACATCGAGGAAAAGCTTCGCCCACTCACCGACGGCATCGAAGACTTCATCGCCAAGCCCTTCCTGCTAAAGGATCTGGTCCGCGCCGCAAAGAAAGTTGTGGACCGCTTGCACCTGGAAAAGTTGCAAAAGAGCGCTTCGCGCCCCGGCGTCATTCAAGGCCGTCTCGAAGAGATGAGCATGACCGATCTTTTGCAATCTCTCGAAATGGGGCAAAAGTCTTGCCGCCTCCGCGTGCGCCACAACGGCGAACAGGGCGAACTGTTTTTCGCCAGCGGCCAGTGCCGCGATGCACAAATCGGCAGCGTCCAAGGCGACGACGCCGTCTATAAGGTCATTCTCTGGACCGAAGGCGATTTCGAAATTGATTTCAATGCCGCCAACGCCTCGACGCGCACCACCACCACCCGCGGCACCACCGGCCTCCTCATGGAAGCCATGCGCCTCATGGACGAGTCCAGCCGCGACGCCGTCGAAACTCCGTGACGCATGAAGATCGCCGTCGTCACCATCTCCGATACCGTTGCACGTGGCGAATTCTCCGACGCTTCAGGCCCTGCCGTCGTCGATCGTTGCACAGAGCTTGGTTGGGCGGTCGCCTCAACGCATCTCGTCGCCGACGATGCGTTTCAGATTCAGACCATCCTCAAGCGGCTTGCCGACGAAGAAAAAATGGATTTGATTCTTACCACCGGCGGTACCGGCCTCGGCCCGCGCGACGTCACGCCCGAAGCGACAGAAGCGATCGCCGACAAGATGATTCCCGGCTTCGCCGAACAGATGCGCCGCAAGGGACTGGAGAAAACTCCGCGCGCCATTTTGTCGCGCAGTTCCGCCGCCATCCGCGGCACCACCCTCATCCTCAATTTTCCCGGTAGCCCGAAAGGCGCCGTCGAATCGCTCGACGCCGTCTCGCATCTGATCGTCCATGCCATCCAAATCATCCACGGCGCCCGCCACGACTAATTTTTGCGGCTTTGCTCGATGTATCCCCGTGTATAGCCTTCCCATTCCCACGGCGTGACGGTATCGCCCAGAATCTTTTCGAGCAGCGGACGAAATGCCAGTTCGCCGTTGTCGCTGTTGGTCAGCAAGATCATGCAGGACTTGCTGCGCTCGAAGCAGATCAGGTAGTTCTGCGCACCGTCGCCGTGGCCCTCTTTGAAAAACGCCGGACCGAAACGCGTCTTCGTCAGCAATCCCCAGCCGACACCGTACGCAAGGCCTACCCGAAGCCGCTTCCGCCCCTTCGCCTTCGTTCTCCTGCAAAGCAAACTGATGCAGCGTCCGAATCTGGACAACGGGAGCCAGCATCGCCTTGCGTGACGCGGGGTTCAGGATTTTGTCGTCGAGCAACGCGGCGCAGCACCGCGCCAGATCCTCCGCGCTGGTGGTCATCGAACCGGCCGCGCGGGCAGGAAAGCGGCGCGTCTTGGCGCGAAATGTTTCATGGATGTCGAACCGATCGGCCAGGTGCAAACTCCTGGCGGTAAATCAATCCAGTCCGAGTCATTTTTAGCGGAATAGAAAGCGCTTCTTGCATCAGCTGATCGATCGGCTTGTACCTTTGCTGCTCGATCAGCAACTGCACGAGATTGATTCCTTCGCCCGAGTAGTTGAACTTTGCTCCCGGCTTGAAATGCAGATGCATCTTCTGGTCCGGCCGATAAAGGCAAGGCGAAATTCAGCAGCCCCGAAGTATGCGAAAGCAGCATGTGCGGAGTGACCAGGGGCCAGTCTGCTTCACTCACGATCGCCGAGCCGGTCTCCTTGTAGCCTTCATAGCCCTGGAGCGGCTTCTCTACTGGCACGTCCAGTTGGAACTGGCCGCGCTCCACCAGCATCATCACGTAGGTTGCGAATACGCTCTTGGTGATGGATGCCGCCCACATCGTGGTTTCGCGGTCCATCGGCAGATCTGGATCTCGGCCACGCAATCCAAACGCCGCACTCCACACCAGTTTGCCGCCGTTGATCACCGCGACTTGCGCGCCGGTGACTCTCTGCTCCTCGAGCGTCCGCCTGGCAAAAGCTTCGGCTTCAGCTGTCGAAATCGTCGAGCCATCCAGTCGATGAAGCTTCTGATTGCGCTGTTGTGCGCAAGTAGTGCTCGTGCCAGAGAACTCCATGGAGCATACGGCAAGCAGGAACGCGGTGAACGCGCGAAGGTAGGTCATAGGCGAAATACGTTTCCGTTGGCCGATAGGACGCATAAATCTGGCGGCCTAATTTCCTTCCGGTATCACCGGCAGGATGATACGGGACGCGTGGTCCGGATTGTTGTAAATGCGGACATGTCCCGTCCGCATTTCGGAGGAAGCAATTTCGGATTTTCCCGTTTGCAAATTGCGTGAAAAATGGGCAAAGAACGCGCCGGAAATCTGCACGCGGATGCGGTGACCTGCTTTGAAGACATTGGAAGTGAGCAGGCGGTCGAGAGTGAGTCGCACGATTTCGCCAGGCTTCACAAGGTCTGGTTGGACCGAGCCGTTGCGATAGCTTGCACGCAGAACATCAAGACCCGGGCTCATCAAGTTGTACGCAGTTCCGTCTGGCGCGACGTCGAGCAGGCGAACCCATAAGTCAAAATCCGGAACGTCGGCGGAGGCGTAGATTTCGGCGCGGACAGGGCCGGTGACTTCCGTATCGGCGGGAAGCGGCTCGGAATCGAAGACCAGAACATCTTTGCGGTCGGCGAACGAACGGTAGTCGTGTGCGCCGAATGTGGTGTAGGGATCGGTGACCGGCTGCGCAGGATCAGACAGGAATTCGACGAAATTTGCGCAATTCTCGCAGCGCGCCTGGGCGAGACCAAGCGTCGCATCCTGTTGCGACTTCCCGGCTCGAAACCGCTTTTCCGGCGACAGAAAAAGCGTGGTTTCCCTGGCGCGCGCGAGAGGCCAGGCGTCTTCGTCGCGCCACACGTTGTCGCCCATCACGAAAATGCGTACGGGCTTCTCTTTGGCGACGCCGTTGTCCACAGCTTTTAGATAGTGATCCATCCAGCGCAGGATGATTTCGTCGTAATCCACCGCTGCGGATTTGCCGAATTCACGGTCGCCGGCTTTGCTGCGTCCCAGTTCGCCGTGCGTCCACGCACCGATAATCGTGGCAGCCCGCGGATCCGATTCGCCCTTGCGAACCGCGAGCAACCCGTTGAAATTTGTGGTCGCGCCATCAGGGCCGTATGCTTCGTCGTACCAACCGGAAATATTCAGCACGGCTGCGTGCACGCGATCGTATTTGCCGCGCAGCTCCGCCCATTCCCACCACGGATCGGCGGAAGGATGCGCCAGCCACTCGTAATAAAACGGCGCGAGGTTCTTCAAATCCGGAAGGTCTGCCAGCGGCAGAAACTTCTGCATTCGTTCGTGTTCCTGTTTCCACGATGCTGAAACCTCGGCGCGGGTTTGCGGCCCGGGCAACTTCTTGCGCTTACGAATGTCGGGAGCGATGTTGAACCAAATCCAGTCGAGCCAGGAGCCATCGAACACGCCGCCGGAATAAAAGAAATTACGCGGCGTCGAAAATGTCATCGCCGGAACCATGGCTTTCAAGTGCGGCGGATTTTCAACGGCGGCGAGCCACTGCACTGCACCCGGATACGACAGTCCGAAAGTTCCAACGCTGCCGTTGGACCACGACTGCGCGGCGGCCCATTCGATGGTGTCGTACCCGTCGCGCCCTTCCGTCTGATAAGGCTTGAATTCGCCCTCGGATGCGTAACGGCCGCGTACGTCTTGAATCACCACTACGTAACCGTGAGCGACGGCTTGGTGGAAGGTACTCCATTCCGAAGGCGCGCGGTCTTTTCCGTACGGCGTGCGGTAAACCAGGACGGGAAATTTCCCCTCGGTAGCCGGAAGCAGAACGTCAGCGCGAAGGATTACACCGTCGCGCATTTTTACGGGTACGTTTTTCCGTACGATTTCGTTCGGAGCGACTTGGGGGCCGGAAATTGCGGCGGATTGGGCCTGGGCAAGCCATGCGCCCAACGCGATTGTCACGCTAAGAAAAACTGCGGCCAAAGTTCTCGTCATCCGGCTAAACCGAATTCCAAAGGTAGACGGATTGATTGGTTTCAGTGGATTTGCGCGCGTAAGCGATGAGTCCTTCGATGAAGGGGAGGACGTCCGCAGGCTTGCAGCGCATTTCCGCGGTGGCCGCCCATTGCACCGCGGCCGCAAAGATCTGCTCCGGAGTAAGTTTGGCAAGGTCGTTTAGCATGGCAGCAGGCAACCGGCAGATTAATCGCTCGCCGCCTTCGGTGTGAAAAACATTGTTGAATTGGCGCAAGGACTTCACATCCCATTTCACGCCGAGGATTGCGGACCATAGTGTTGAGAGTTGCAGCTCCGTGACGCCTTTGTACTGCAGGCGATCGGCAAACGAATCGGGCGCAGCATCGTACTTCAGCGCTTCTTCATCGCTGGCTGCTAGAAACATGTCGGCGAGGAGTCCCATAAGAAGTCTTGCGGGTTGCGCTCAGTCTTCGTGTGTTGCGCGGAAGGCTTGCAGGCATTTTTGCGCGGTCTCGATTTCGGAGTAGCGGCTGCCTTCCTGTTCGATCAGGTAGTATTCGATGCCTCCGCCGTTTTCGGCTGCGGCGAAAAGTTGTTTCCATGGAGCAACGCCTTCGCCAAAGAGCACGGAGTATCCCTTGGGTTCCGGCGCCCACTCCTTGCAGTGCATGGAGCGGATCCGGCCGGGATTGGCTTTGATCCATGCGACGGGATCGGAGCCGGCTTCAAGGCAGGTGCCGACATCGAGCTGCAGCATCACGGAAGGCTTGGCGTTCTTGGCGAGAATTTCCATTGGACGCTGGCCGTCCACAGGCCGCCATTCGGTCTGGTGATTGTGGTAGCCGACGCCGAGATGGTCGGATGCTAGTGTGTCGGATGCAGTATTCAAAATGTCGGCGACCTTTTTCCAGCCGTCGGCGGTTCCGCCTTCGTGCGAGCTGGCCATGACCATGTACTTGCTGCCGAGGATGAGATTGAGTTCGCGGGCGGAGCCGATTTTTTCAGAAGAGAAAAAGGCGCTGTCGTTGTGAGTGGAGAAACAGCGAATGCCGAGATCGTCAAGGAGCTTGCGCATGTCCTTGGCTTGGGCGGGAGTCCAGTCGTAATAAGGTGCGTAAAACTCGAGCCCTTGATAGCCGGCGGCGGCGACGGCGCGGACGGTGTCGTTGAGGTCTTTGGCCATGGTGTCGCGAACCGAATACATTTCGAGGCCGACTGGAATTTTGCCGGCGGGTTCGGCGGTGAGAACGTCCGGCAGAGCAGAGGCGGAAACTGCGGCGATGGCGGTGCCGAGGAATTCGCGACGCGTGGATAGGTTGCTATTGGTGTTTGTCATGGGAGACATGCTAACCCGGGGGAGCTCCGTTCGAAAACGGGAATCCGTGGGAGAAGGCAAGGACCACCCCCCTACCCATTTTTCGTAGGTGCGGCAAGCAAATTGGTTGGTTCCGCTCGGAATGACACCTGTTCCGCTTTTTTGCAAACGTATTGCTTTTAACGCCTCACTTTTTCGCGGGCTGCGGCGGAGGCTGCTGCTGTTCACTGCTGGGCGGCACGATGTTCTTGATCCGCATATACGTGGCCAGGTTTCCATAGTGCTCGAGGTCATGCATGTTGTTTACGGTCAGCGCGCTCAGTCGCGGCGCGTCATTTCCAAAAAGCTTGATGGTTTGCGCGGCCGAGGCATCGGTCATCCCGTCATACGCCTTATCACAGTAAGCGAAAGCGGTGTTCAACGCGGCAATCAGATCGGCTTTGGAGGTTTTGCTGTGCTCGATGTCCGGAGCAGGATTTTTCTCGCCCAGTGCGAGCGAGCAGAACAGATACTGCGCATCGGCGACGTGTCCGACGATCTGGCCGTAGCTGCGCACCGTATCAACGGGTTTAAAAGCGTAATTCTCCTCCGGCATCTTCTCGGCCGACTTCAGCAGGACGCCCTTCACCCGGGCATAGGCGAGTTTGTTCCAGGTGCTCAGCGGATTCGCCTGGCTGGTCATTGGCTTTTCTTGCGAGGATTGGGGCTGCGGGGGGTTCTCCTGGGCCGGCTTGTCCTGCGCCAACGCCACCCCAGCCGGGACCGTAAGGCACAGCACCCCTAAGTGCAGAAACCGTAGTTGCAGCAATGTCTTCATGGAAACCTCCTTACCAGCATCTACGCACAGGCGGACCGGAAGTTTCGCCCAACGGGACATGTTTTGGGTAAGTACTTTGGGTGGGGACAACTGAGCTGATTCGGAAGGTTGGAGGCCACAACGGGCAAATACCGCGCTAAAGGCCGGCACTATTTGAAGCAAACGCCGAAGGCGCGTAAGCCACCGACCACCCACGGCGAGCCCCTCGGACCGGCGGAATCGTGAACTCTTCGTGGCCCCGAGACGAACTAGGGTTTGACAGGAGGTTTGTCCGATGGCTTGTCGGGAGGCTTATCCGCTGGAGCGTCGGACTTTGGTTTAGGAGGGGGCTGAGTCTGCTGGGGAGGAGACTGAGTGGACTTCTGGGTTTCGGAAGAGACCACTTGGAAATTACCGTTGACGTCGCGGATTTCAACGGTCTTCGATTGTTGCGTGGTCTGTTGCGTGCCGGGGCCGGCGTACTTCACGACATACTTGGTTCGACCGGTTACTTTCGCACCGTCACTCGGATTCGCAGGATTGGCTTGGTCAACCTGCTGCTCAGTTATTTCTCCAGCCGAGTCCTTTTTCTGGATGGTCGTGACTCGCCGGTCCAAATGCAGGCCGCCGTCGCTGTATCCGGGAGCGGAGACCGAATAGCTTTCGACGGTGCTCTTTTTTTCTCCCGTGGCGGTTTCCGCTTCCTTGGAAACGGTACGAGAACTTTCCTGAAGCCTGCCCTCTAAATCGGGGCCCGAAACGCGCTCTTCGGTGATCCGGTTCTTGCCATCATCCTTGATGGTCTTTTCCGTGACGCCGCTGACTCTCCACTTACCGTTGGCGTCCGGCGTCAGCGTGGTTTTCTTCACGGCGACACTGTCGTCCGCGACCTGGGTTTTCAGCTCTTGCGTCTGTTCCGCCTGAGCGAGTCCACCATAGCCGTCCGATTGGTATACCGTGCGTTTGGTCTCTTCCACGTTGGGGCCTATTTTTTTGGTGTCCGCGATTTCACGACGCACCACCTGAAAATGCCCGTTGACGTCCGCACTCGATGTTTTGCGTTCCACGTGCGCATCGCCGCCTGCGTTGGCCCGGGATTCTTCTTCGGTTACGCTGGCCAGAGTCTTTTGTCCATTTCCGGCCCACTGATAGGTGCGCACCACGGTGCGCGTCGTCGTGTCGTTCACCTGGATCGTTTCGGTCTCGGTCTCGGAAAGGGGCTGGTAGCTGCCGTTGAGGCCGCGGGCTTCGAGCCGCTGCTTATCGACAGTCCGATTGCCGGACTTGCTGTGGCTCTCCGTGGTCCGCAAGGGATTGAAGTTTGCGGCGTTGTCCTTGGTTGCTGTCCATGATTCGTCTCCGCTGCTTTGCTGCTGGTCTTGCGCCTGGACGCAGATGGCTGTGACGACGCAGAAAGCCGCGGACAGGATGGATTTGGTGAAGTTGCCAGATGCGGACGGGACGAGGTGAGCCTGAAATCTTGTGCGTGTCATGTTCGTTGCTCCGTGAACAGCGTGCTTCACTTGGACACTCTGCCTGGGACGTTTTGCTGGACCACTTGCGGCAAGGGGGTAGAGGCGCTCGGGTAGTCACAAGCGCCTCCCCTAATGCATCAACGTAAACCGTACCTCACTGGATCACCTCCTTCTCGGCGGAAGCGCCGATAACGACCAGATGTCGCATGAGCCGAGTATAACTCCGTGATGAGAAGGAAGCGGAGGTATTTCGTGGGAAGCGTGGCCGTCTCCCGCTGGTCAGGGGAGGTCGGTGGCGCGTTGAGTGAGCAGGGATTGGCCGGCCGGAAGGATCAAATTCGTACCGGCGTCATTTTGTAGTGCAGACGAACGATGGTCATGCCGAGAAAGGAGATGGTGTGGTCAGTGCGCAGAATTCCTTCCTGGTCTTCGTAGACGCGAAAGATTTCATGCAAGGTGGTGAAGTTTCTGACGTAAAGGTGGTCGGTCCCGGAGGCCACCAGGCGATAGAAGCCGGACTTGCCGAATTTTGAGCCGGTTGAATGCAAACCGAACGATCCGTCAGGATGGTTGACCGGGCGGAGATAGACATTGGCGCTGCCGCGATCAGGGAAGGTGACCTTGACGCAGGGATTGTCTTCGCCGGGGATACGCGCAAGGGAATAGATTCCGGCGAACATGACGAGGCCCGACGACTTCAACTTTCTTAGCCAGCCGGTGTAGACGACCAGACCGGTGCCGGTTGCCCTTAGCTGGATGATTTGGCTGGTCATGCCTCCGGCCATTTCAAGAGGGGAGATCGGAAAATTCAGCTGGTCCATTCGCTGGCTGATGAACTCGACGAGGAGCCATAAGAAAAACTTGCCGACCAGGGCGACATCGCTCCATGCCTCGAGATGATACTGCGCAGCGTGTTCGTAGAAATGGCGGACGCGAGGGTGGACGCGGTCTGGATCGAAAGAAGGCCCACCAAGAGCCGCGAAGTCTGCAATCAAGCCCGCATCGGGAACGAGCCTGGGTTCAAGATTGTGTTCGCGGGCGATGCGGTCGTAGATACCAGTGCCGATTAGGACGGAATCTCCGAGAGGGCAATCGAGCCACGGGGCGTCCGCTCGGCGCATACGGCGCCCGGTGACGCGGACCAGGAGTTCGATTACGGTTTCAAGTAGCCATCCCATGGCTCGATGGAAGCCGGAATAGAGAACTGACCGTGGTTTCCGAGGATGCGAGGACACGGCATTTGTGGGAGGGGCAGTGACCGCCATGATGAATCTATTTTAGAAGTGAGGCGGCGTGGCGGCGTCGGGAGAAAAAGGCCAGGTGACGGAAGTGGCAGCGTCGTTCGGCTCAAGATTAGGTTCAACTCGGGATAGAATGGTTGGACCATGCCTCTTAAACTTTCGGATAAAAAACTGTCGGTGCTGGGCGCGGGTAAGCTGGGCGGGATTTTGCTGCGCGCCTATTTGAAGCAAGGGTTGTTTAGAGCAAAGAACGTGACCGCTACGGTGAAGCACGGAGAAAAGGCGGCGGCGCTGACGAAGGAGCTGGGAGTTTCGGTGACGAGCGACAACCGGGCGGCGGTGAAGGGCGCGGACATTGTATTGCTCGGCGTGAAGCCGCAAGTGGTGGCGGAGGTGTTGAAGGAGATTGCGCCAGAGATAGGGGCAAAGGCAGTCGTGATTTCGGTGGCCGCTTCGGTGCCGACGAGTTATCTGGAGCAACATTTGGGAGATCGCGCCGTTGTGATACGCGCGATGCCGAATACGCCGGCGGCGGTGGGTTGCGGGATGACGGGCATTTGCCGCGGGGCGCATGCGGGCGAGGAGCACCTGGAAACGGCGCGGGCGATGTTTGACGCGGTGGGGCGTACGGTGGTGGTGGACGAGAAAAATATGGATGCGGTGACGGGGCTGTCGGCGAGCGGGCCGGCGTTTGCGTACATTATTCTGGAATCGCTGGCGGAGGCGGGCGTGAAGGTGGGCTTGCCGCGCGATGTGGCGACGCTGCTGGCTGCGCAGACGATGAAAGGGTCGGCGAGCGTGGTGCTGGAGACGGGAGACCA
>JGI1027J12803_100115526_pt1 | contig 12320 bp, 12 predicted proteins | sample IowNatreferecore_FD_12803 | JGI IMG/M metagenome (IMG submission 12803) | reverse complement strand
GTCAACCGTCAACTGTCAACCGTCAACCGTCAACCGTCTGTCAACCGTCAACTATCAACAGTCATCCCAAATTTTGAGACCGACACCCTTCCGCCTTATTCCAAACCAGATACGCTTGCGTCAGGAGTAATTATTATACCTCCTACTCAGGGCCGGCTTTATACTGTAGGAAATATTTTTATACAGGGGAACCGGATTACAAAATCATATATTATAACCCGGGAACTTCCCTTCAAGACCGGTGACACGTTGACGCTGGAGCAACTTACACGTTATTTTGCACAGAGTCGCGAACACCTGATCAATACAAGGCTATTCAATGAAGTGACTGTATCGTTGAAGGATTTCAGGGGCTATACGGTTGATGTTAATATTGATGTGAAAGAACGATGGTACATTTTTCCTCTTCCATATGCGAGGCCGGTTGACCGAAACTTTACAGCCTGGGCCCAACAGGGTTACAGTCTAAGCCGGTTTGACTATGGCTTAAAATATTCGCAGTATAATTTTACAGGACGGAATGACTACCTGCGGGTGTGGTTGATTACCGGATACTCAAGGGAGATTGAGCTGGCATACGACAGACCCAACACGGGTAAAAGTATGATACATGGCTTTGGCGGCGGATTCCTGTTATCCGGAATGCAGGAACTGGATGTTATTACAACCAATAATCAACAGGTCTTCCTGAGCCGCGACAGCATAAAAAACGCAGGTAAATACTTGCAAACACAGGCTACTGTTTCATTGCGTTACTATTACCGGCCGGCCATAAGAACCAAACATTTTTTTAGATTTAGTTTTAACCAGCTCAAAATTGACAGCTCCGTACTTGTTTATAACCCGAATTATTTTTTGAATCACCGGCTCTCCCTGGTTTACCCCGAATTCTTTTACAGTATCAACTATAATAATATTGATTATGTCCCCTATCCAACCCGTGGATTTCTTTTTGAAACCAGTATCCTGCAAAGAGGTGTAACAGCAGATATGAATATGACGCAGTTGATTGCCCGGTCAACAGAAGCATTTTCTTTCGCTCCAAAAATGTATTTTGTTACACAGAATTTTGGCGTTCTCAGAATTCCTTTTAAACAATCTTTTTATAACCAGTCGCTGCTTGGATATGGTGATTATTACATGCGTGGGCTGGAAAAATATGTAGTCGACGGAGTCGGCTTGCTTCTGGACCGGAACACCGTTATGCGCGAGCTCGCCCATTTCAACATACCTTTCCTGCGAAATACAACTCATGATTATATTCCATTCAGGATATATGCGAAAGTATATTCCGATCTGGGATATGTTATGAACCGTTATAACAATTTAAACAGCCTTCAAAATACCATGTTATACACATACGGAGCGGGATTTGATGTGGTCACTTTTTATGATCTCGTACTCAGGTTTGAGTATAGTGTGAATCAGTTAGGAGAAAAAGGTTTATTTTTTCACATCAGAAACGACTTTTAAAATTTGGGACAGTCATATAATTCAATCAGATGAAAGTAGCTATATACAGCCGGATCATCGAAGAAACGGAGCAAAAAGAAGTTCAACAATTGCTGGATGAACTTCATATGCGCCAAATCCAACCCGTTATATATCTCCCTTTTTTTGAACGTATCAGTAATGTATTCCGTTTTCCCCCAGATGTTTTATTTTTTCGTCATTCAGACGACCTGAACGAGTCGATCGATTTTTTAATCAGCCTGGGAGGAGATGGAACGCTGCTGGATACGATCGCATTTGTCCGGGATAAGGACATCCCTGTAATCGGCATAAATTTTGGCAGACTTGGATTTTTAGCGAGTATCGGGAAAGGAGATATGGTTACCGCTGTCGAGGCGCTGGCTGACAGGACCTATGTAACGGATAAAAGATCCCTGATACATTTGGATGCAAACAAACCATTATTCGGTGAAGTACCTTACGGGCTGAATGAATTCGCCATTCATAAAACGGATACCTCTCCAATGATAAAAATTCACACTTATCTGAATGGAGAATTTCTAAATACTTATTGGGCTGACGGCTTGATTGTGTCCACTCCTACAGGTTCCACCGGTTACTCGTTAAGTTGCGGCGGTCCCGTTGTTTTTCCGGAATCAGGCAGTTTTGTTATAAATCCCGTGGCACCCCACAATTTGAATGTCAGGCCCATCATTGTGCCCGACGACAATATTATCTCTTTTGAAGTGGAAGGTAGAGCTGAGAGTTTTATTTGTGCGCTGGATTCGAGAAAAGAGATTGTGGATAAAAATGTTCAACTAGCTGTCAGACGCGAAAAATTTGATATCTCCCTGGTAAGGCTAAACGAAAACAATTTTCTACAGACCCTCCGGAATAAATTATCATGGGGGCTGGACCGCCGGAATTAACAATCTTCAACATAAGAAAAGAGCCTTTGATTCGTTAGCAGAAGGAATCGCTGAGTAGGATGGTATCATCTTTTACTATTATTTTGCGGGTATGAAGCAATTTTTATTGGCCGGGATAGCATTTGTTTTCTCTGTTTCATCTGCTGAAGCCCAACAGGAGTACAGTTACGTATTTCAGGGTGAATTTGGGGTTGCCGCCGGCGTTTCGCAGTATTTTGGCGACCTGAACCCTGATTTGCATTTTAATACCCCAAAACCAGTTTTCGGGCTATTTTTTAGAAAACAATTAACAGATTATATCGCAGTTCGCATACAGGCACAATATGCCCGGCTTGGATATTCAGATACTTATAACACCCAGAACGAATTTGACCTACGGAGAAACCTGAGTTTCAACACCAATATATGGCAGCTGGGTCTGCAGGGCGACTTTAATTTTTTCAGGTTTATACCGGGGGACGGAGCGCATCGGTACACACCCTATCTTACCCTTGGAATTGGCATGTTTAGCTTCGACCCATATGCCTATCTGGATGGACAGAAATATTACCTGAGGGAGCTGGGAACCGAAGGTCAGGGTTCAGAGGCATACCCGGATCGCAAACCCTACAACAATATAGCGGCTTATATCCCCCTCGGGCTTGGATTCAAATATAATTTGAACCCTAATATGAATATTGGCGTCGAAGTCGTTTACAATTTTACCACAACGGACTATCTGGATGACGTCAGTAAAACCTACGCCGGGGTTAATAATTTTCCCGTCCTGCCCAGTGGTGACCCATCGGTGGCTGCTCTCCTGCAGGACAGATCTTACGATACCGGCACACCTCCAATTGGAATCCAGGGCCGGCAACGGGGCTATCAGAACCAGAACGATGGATTTCTATTTTTGGAAGTGATGTTTTCCTTCAACCTGAGCACCTACCGCTGTCCAACTCCCCCGATCAGATAAGCTTAAACCGCTAATGGTCAATGCTCAGCGCCACTATTTGAAATGATATATTATCCCCTGATATTTTATACCTTCGTGCCCTTCAAAAACGGGCATGGACTCTTTGAAAATAAGTATTAACCCGGCACGATTGCCAAAACATATTGCCATCATCATGGATGGTAACGGACGATGGGCGAAGGGTCATGGGCAGGATCGTCTTTACGGACACTATCATGGCGTGGAAAGCGTTCGGAATGCCGTTGAAGCCTGTGCTGAATTGGGCGTGGATTACCTGACTCTTTATGCTTTTTCAACGGAAAATTGGGAGCGGCCGGAGGAGGAAGTGAGCGGCCTGATGGGATTACTTGTAGACACCATCCGGAAAGAAGTGGCTTCCCTGAACAAGAATAATATCCGACTGCATGTAATCGGAAATATGCACCTGCTTCCCAAAAATACGCTGACTGTCCTGAATGAAGCCATATTGGAAACCAGTACCAATACCGGGCTTAATTTGATCATGGCCCTGAGTTACAGCAGTCGCTGGGAAATGGGAGAAGCCGCCCGTCAGCTTGCCGTTGACGTCAAAGCAGGCAGGCTGGATCCTGAAATGATCGATCATAATTCTTTTCAAAAATATCTCTGTACCCGAAATTTTCCCGACCCTGAATTGATGATCAGGACCAGCGGGGAGCACCGGATCAGCAATTTTCTTTTATACCAACTCGCTTATGCTGAATTATACTTTACGCCCGTTCTATGGCCTGACTTCCGGAAAGAAAATTTGTATGAGGCCATCCTGGATTTTCAGGCCCGCGAAAGGAGGTTTGGTAAAACCAGCGAACAATTGGGCTGAGTATCTCAAATCCTTCAGAAATGCTTGAGAATAAATGGGCTGTATCGCTGATCCAGCCTGTATTTTAACAAACACTTTTAATTAATCCCCTTAATTTGCCGCTCTAAAAAACCCGCCCGGATGCTACGAAGTTTATTGACTGGTGTTTTTTTATTTACTTTCTGCTTATTGAAGATCACGGTTGCTAAGGCGCAGGTTACAGATACCACTCATCCGCAGGTTACTGACACCACTCATCCAATTTCTGTAGATCCCGAATTACTCGCCCTTGAAAACCAAAAAACTCCTAAAGAATATATTATTGCTGGCCTCAAAATTACAGGTAGCAAATATCTTGACGAATCCCTTCTGATTTCAGTATCCGGTCTCACCATTGGTGACAAAGTGCTGGTGCCGGGCGGCGATAATTTCAGCAAAGCCATCCTGAAATTGTGGAACCAGAATTTGTTTTCCAATATTGCCATTTATTTTACCAAAATAACAGGGAATGAATTATACGTGGAAATAAACGTGACGGAAAGACCGCGACTAACGAATTTCATTTTTGACGGAGCGAGCAAATCCGAGTCCGATGAATTAAAAATAAAAACCGGATTGATCAAGGGCCGCGTGATCACGGAAAACATGAAACAAACGGCCGATGAAAATATTAAAAAATATTTTGCCGATAAGGGCTATCAGGGTGTACAGGTTGAAATAACTGAATCAAAAGACACCAAAACGCCTAATTCCGAAATACTCACATTCCATATAGAAAAGGGAACCAAAGTCCGCATTAACCAGATTACTATTTACGGTACAAATAATATTTCACAGGCAAGACTTAAGAAGCAACTCGATGACACGAAGGAGGTAACAAAACTTACTCTTTTCCCGGCAAAGGATTCATCATCCTACGGGGTGGTTAAACCTGAATCATTTAAAGAATATGTCAACACCTGGGGCTTTTTGTCTTACACGGGTACCAAGGAATTTCTGGATCCATATTTTCGCTTTAAATTATTCAGCTCCGCAAAATTCAACGCAAAAAAATATGCGGACGACAAGGAAAAAATCCTTGAATATTATAATTCCCAGGGTTATCGTGATGCGGTGATTATTTCAGATACGCTGATGTACAACAGCAAGCACCAGATGAACATCGCGATTAAAGTTGATGAAGGGAGGAAATATTATTTCGGAAAGATAACCTGGAAGGGAAATACAAAATATCCTGATTCCCTGCTATCCATGGTGCTGGGAATCAAAAGAGGTGATGTTTATAACCTGGACATTCTCAATAAAAAATTGGGAAAACAGGTTACACAGGAGGGCGGCGGAGTGAGTGATCTTTACCTGGACGATGGATATCTTTTCTTCCGGATTGATCCGGTGGAAACAGCCGTATATAACGACACCATTGATTTTGAAATCCGAATGGTGGAAGGACCCCAGGCAACGATAAAAAATGTTACAATTGCGGGGAATGAAAAAACGAAGGAGTATGTTATACGCCGTGAATTGCGCACGATCCCGGGAGAAAAATTCAGTCGTGCCGATATCATCCGGTCAACCCGTGAAATTGTGAACCTGGGTTATTTCAACCAGGAAAAAGTGACGCCGGGGATCGTGCCCAACCAGGAGGATGGAACAGTAGACATAAACTGGTCGGTTGAAGAAAAATCTTCGGACCAGCTCGAACTCTCCGCGGGCTGGGGAGGAGGAATTGGTATTACCGGTACGGTTGGTATATCCTTTAATAATTTTTCCATTAACAATATCTGGAAAAAATCAGCCTGGGATCCACTTCCGACAGGTGACGGTCAAAAACTTAGTCTTCGGGTGCAGGCGAACGGGAAAGCCTATCAGTCCTATAACCTTTCTTTCACCGAGCCGTGGCTTGGTGGGAAAAAAAGGAATTCACTCACTGTGAGTCTCTACCGCAGTGCATTCAGAACGGGAGGTTATAATTATACCACTGCAAAATATGCATACAGTGATACCAACTCACTTAAAAATTTTGGTGTCGTTATTGCCCTTGGTAAACAGCTGAAATGGCCGGATGATTATTTCACCATAACGTATTCCCTGAATTATACGCTGTATGACCTGACTAATTATTCCTTGTTTTCTCCGGATTTCAGGAATGGATTTTCAAATAACCTGAGTTTTAAAGTTTCATTGGGCCGTTATTCCGTAGATCAGCCAATCTTTCCCCGAAGTGGATCAAACCTGCTGATCAGTGCACAGTTTACCCCGCCCTATTCATTATTTAAATCAAATTACAATACAAGCCAGGAGCAGTTTGAATTGCCGGAATACACTAAATTCCGCCTCACCAGCGAATGGTATATCCCCATTGGTAAGCCGATGGGAGCAGACCGGAGCAAGCAGTTTGTATTGAAGGCATCTGTGAAATATGGATTCCTTGGCAGGTATAACAATGAATTGAATTTTTCCCAGTTTGAGAGATTCCAGCTTGGAGATGCAGGTCTCACCAATAATTTTGGTCTGCTTGGCTACGATATCATATCACAAAGAGGATACCCGGTTTACCAGAATTCAGATCCGCGTATTAACCCGGAACAGACTGGTGCCACCCAGTTCTTTACCATGTTTAATAAGTACACGCTGGAGTTCCGGTATCCGTTTGTTACCAACCCGAGCAGTACCATTTATGGAGAAACATTTTTTGAAGCAGCAAATGGTTGGTATAATTACCAGGATTATAATCCATTCCGGCTACGCAGGGATGTTGGAGTGGGGTTGAGATTCTTCCTCCCGATGTTTGGATTGCTTGGATTCGACTATGCGATCGGGTTAGACAGGATTCAAAACGGTTCGCTTAGCAACGCAACCCGTTTTACCTTTATGCTGGGTGTAGAGCCGGAATAACCGGATGTAAAATTTGTGATATGAAAAAATTATTATTCGTTTTTGCTATTCTTATATCAATCTGCATTACGGCAGGTGCGCAGCGGTATGCTGTTGTCGATACAAAATATATCCTGGATAAAATGCCCGACTATAAGGCTGCCCAGAAACAATTGGACCAGATCAGCGCGCAGTGGCAAAAAGAAATTGATGATAAACAAGTTATTTTGGACAAAATGTACAAAGATTTTGAGGGCGAGCAGGTCATGCTTACTGACGATTTGAAAAAAAAGAGAGAGGACGAGCTCTTTAACCGCGAAAAAGAGGTGCGGGACCTTCAACGCAAACGATTTGGGTTTGAGGGAGATCTATTCAAAAGACGGCAGGAACTGATCAAACCTGTACAGGACAAGGTTTACAACGCAATTCAAAAAATTGCAGTCAATCGCATGTATGACTTTATTTTAGATAAAAGTGAAGGAATTACTGTTATCTTTGCCGACCCTAAGCTGGATAAGAGTGATGATGTTCTCAAAGAACTCGGGGTGAAATAAAAAATATTAAATCAACTATTAACAAAAACAAAGAAAACAGAAAGCAATTATGAAAAAAATTGTTGCCATTGTATTAGTAGCAGCCACCCTTACACTCGCCGGGAACAAGTTGCAGGCACAGTCAAAATTCGGCTATATCAGCCTGAGCGAAATGATCACGTCAATGCCCGAATACAAGAAGGCGGACTCATCCATGCAGGAATACCAGGGCGCATTAAACCAGAATTTTGAAGATATGAAAAGGGAGTTCAGTGAAAAGGACAGCCTCCTTTCTTCAAAAGATACGGTAAAGTATACCAAGGCACAGATTGAAATTAAAAGAAAGCAATTAGGAGAACTCTATATGAAATTGCAGGGATATCAGCAACAGGCGGGACAATTATACCAGCAGAAACAACAGGATCTGATGGCACCCATCCAGAGGAAGGCCTCTGATATTGTTGGTACAGTTGCAAAAGAAAATGGATATACATATGTATTCCTGAAGGACGCACTGCTGGTTTCCCCACCAGCGGATGATTTACTTCCTTTGGTTAAAAAGAAACTGAATCTGAAATAATTTTTTGTTCCTCGGAAAAAAGGCCATCCTGTTTAACACGGGATGGCCTTTTTAGTTTTTGTTGATTAATTTAGTATAATGTCCGATTCTCAGCCGATTGGTGTATTTGATTCCGGTTATGGAGGGCTTACTGTACTGAAATCAATTATCCAAAAATTAACTGAATACGATTTTATTTACATGGGGGATAATGCGCGCGCACCCTATGGTAACCGGTCTTTTGAAACAGTATATCAATATACCCGGGAATGTGTTCAATGGTTTTTTTCGAAAGGCTGCCCGCTGGTAATCCTTGCCTGCAATACCGCTTCAGCAAAGGCCCTCCGAACCATCCAGCAACAGGATTTGGTAGAATCCGGCACCAAAAACAGGGTCTTGGGTGTAATAAGGCCAACTACCGAGATAGCGGGTCTTCAATCAAAAACGGGTCATATCGGTATATTGGCCACCAGCGGGACCGTTAGCTCAGGATCATATGTGCTTGAGATAAATAAATTCTTTCCGGGTGTAAAAGTATTCCAGCAGGCGTGTCCGCTTTGGGTTCCACTGATAGAAAACAACGAACATTTGAGTGCCGGCGCAGACTATTTTGTAAAAAAATACACAGACGAATTACTTAGTCAGTCCGCGCAAATTGATACGGTATTGTTGGCCTGTACCCATTATCCGTTATTGATGGAAAAACTAAGGCAGTATTTTCCCTCTAATATAAAACTAATTGCCCAGGGCGATATCGTAGCGGAAAGCCTGGTGAAATATTTAAAGAATCACCCTGAAATGGACGACCGATGCAGCAAAAAGTCTTCGGTCTCTTTTTTTACGACCGATGATTGCGCAGACTTTGACCGGCATGGCGGATATTTTTTTGGTCATGGTGTTAAATCGGAAAGAGTATTTTTGTAATGAGTTTATTTTGGAGCCGGAGTCCTCTAAAACCAGTTATGAAATCGCATCTGTCCTCAATTCTCATGGTAGTTATTCTATTTTCACTTATTGCCTGTGAAAAGGAAATAAGCAATGAGACAGGAGGTATTACCGGTACGGCAAAAGGCGAGTTTTATGCAAGTCTCGATGGTAAACAGTGGAACGCTGACAGTGTACAACTAATTCTGGTCAGCGCAGGTGGTGCAACAATTACGGGAATCAGTAAGACCGGAGATCAGATTTCTATGGTATTACCGGCCCTCATAACCGGAACCTACATGCTCGGCACGCAGTCATCGTCCTATGCACTTTTTGGGAATCTTTTCACCAATAACACCAATGTTTATGTGAGCAATTCGGGAACTGCGGGAGGAACAATTACCATATCCAGTATCGACACGATAAACCAGCTCGTCAGCGGAAGTTTTCAGTTTACGCTTGTAAACCCGGCCGATAATTCATCAGTCACTATTACAAATGGGATCTTCAGCTATGTTCCTTATGGCAATGGGATGGGAGGTAACATAAATCCGCCTCCGGTCGGTGGTGACACAGATACACTTAATGCAACTATTGACGGAGTGAAATTTGTGCCGTCCGATATCCTGCCTTCGCTGACGAATGGGAAATTACTAATCGCAGGTTTTTCGATGAATGGCAGCCAGGACATTGGTATTCTCATGCCGCCGGATATAAAACCAGGTTCTTATCCGCTTGATTTTGCAACAGGTTTATATATAGGAATATATAATCCTTCACCAACAGTGACTCTGATTTCCCAGAATAGTGGCACCCTGACCATTTTGTCGCATGATGCCGTGGCGAAAAAAATCAAAGGCACCTTTGATTTCACCGCCAGCCCAACAGGAACCGGAAGCGGCACTTCCGTTGTGATAACCCAGGGATATTTTTCCGTTAAATATTGATATAACAAGCTTATAGTTGGCAGTCATGCAGGAATTATTTAGCTTTGCCGTCCCTTTCAACAAGGGATCCTTGAAACAGGGGTAAAATTGCAAGAAATATCCTGATAGTCAGGAACTAAGAGTAAAACTAAATAAAATGAAACGCACTTTCCAGCCACACACACGTCGTCGTAAAACAGTCCATGGATTCCGTAAGCGTATGCAGACGGCCAACGGACGCAAGGTACTGGCCAGCAGACGTGCAAAGGGCCGCGCCAAGTTAACCGTTTCCGATGAATCCAAAGGAAAATAGGGCATTCATCAACAGGTTGGCCCCGACTGCCCTCTTAAAAAAATAAAGGATCCAAGATATTAAAAATCCAGCCCCGGTCGTCCGGGGCTCTTTATTTTTGATCTCCTGCATGAACAATAGAAAGCCATATTCATTAAAGAAATCGGAACGGCTGAAAAGTCGCAAACAAATCGATTACTTATTTCAATCAGGAAGCAAAATCACACAATTCCCATTTCGATTGTTATACCGGACAGAAGCAGGTTCCGGTGAGATTAAAGCGGGCGTTACGGTGAGTTCAAAATCTTTTTCAAGGGCGGTAGACAGAAACAGGATCAAACGTTTACTCAGGGAAGCCTATCGCCAGTATAAAAATGAATTGCTGATTTCGGGTCAAAAAAACAGAATTACGATTCATTTGTTTGTGATATATACGGGTAAAAAGATATTATCGTTTACGGAAATTTTTGCGCTCTTCAGGCAAGTGATGGATAAACTGATAAAAAGTATAAATGAAAAGCCTCTTGCAAATTCTTAGTTATCCATTGATTCTTCTGATAAGAATCTATCAGCTGATTATTTCTCCCTGGCTCGGCCCCAAATGCAGGTTTACACCTTCCTGTTCCGTATATGCCGTTGAAGCGTTAAAAAAATATGGATTATTAAAAGGTGGATGGATGGCCATTCGCCGTATTTCAAGTTGTCACCCATGGGGTCGACACGGTCATGATCCGGTTCGGTAAACGACTATTTTTTGGTTGGATGAATGGTGTAGACAGAATCATCATCATCTTCCTTCGCTTTCTCATCTCCTTTTTCATATTTATACTTACTCATTTCGGTAAGTTTACCGATAATTTCCTTTTCTTCGGAGAGATTGTAAAATTTATAAATCTCCGGAACCGAACCGGCATCAAAGGCTGATGGCACGGGTGTAAAGGGACCGAAGATTTTAGCGTTTGTGAAATTGGAGATTTTTTCAATTTTCCCCGGTGGAATAAAATAGTTCTTTGCTGCAGCAGAAACGTTTTCTCCTTTCACGAGTTTATTAAGACTGTCCAATTGTAATTTTAATTCGTCCTGGGTGATGCGCGTATGTTTGGTTTCTCCCGTGTGCTGCATGCTTCCTACCACGGTATCTTTTTTTAGATTGGCCAGCCATAGACCATCTTCTGTGGCTTCCAGGGTAAAATGGCCACCTGGTCCGGTGATATTTAATATTACCGGGTCGCCACTGTTAAAATTTAACTCCTGTTCAACCTGAGTCGTTCCCTCCGTAACGGTGATATTTTTCTGGGATTCATCAACCTGGATCTTACTGTTCGCGTAAATTATTATTTTTTTCTGATGGGATGAACAGGCCCCGAGAAATAGAACCAAGATGAAGATCAGGTTAGTTTTTTTCATATTACAGCTCAGGTTAATGTCATAGTGAAGCCTCGTATTTTGTATTTACTTCCTTCCAGTTGATGACATTCCAGAAGGCAGCGAGATATTCCGGACGGCGATTTTGATATTTAAGATAATAAGCATGTTCCCAGACATCTACTCCAAGGATGGGAGTGCCCTTTACCTCAGCTATATCCATTAACGGATTGTCCTGGTTTGGTGTAGAAGAAATCACCAATTTCCCATCCTGCTCCACAAGCCATGCCCAGCCGCTGCCAAATCTTCCTGTTGCCGCCAGGGTAAATTTTTCTTTGAATGCATCAAAGGATCCAAATTCAGCATCTATAGACTCTGCCAGTTTTCCGGTCGGTTTTCCGCCAGCGTTGGGTGCTAAGATTTCCCAGAAAAAGCTATGGTTCCAATGTCCCCCACCGTTATTGCGAATAGCAGGAGGCAAGGTACCTGCTATGCTGACCAATTCTTCAAGGGACTTATTTTCATTAGGCGTTCCGGCAACCGCTTTATTGAGATTATCAACATAGGCCTGGTGATGCTTATCATGATGTATCTGCATCGTCATTGCGTCGATACTGGGTTCCAGTGCAGCAGGCGCATAAGGAAGTGCAGGTAATGTAAATGCCATAAATTTTATTTTTTGATGAAAGGAATG
>JGI1027J12803_100650975_pt1 | contig 12386 bp, 11 predicted proteins | sample IowNatreferecore_FD_12803 | JGI IMG/M metagenome (IMG submission 12803) | reverse complement strand
GGCACGCTCGAGCTCGTGATTTGGAATGAACTCTATCTCGAGTGCGGCGACAAACTCGTGGCCGGCAACGTTGTGGCGGTGCGTGGTAAACTTGACCTGCGCGATGAATCACTGCGAGCCACCGCGGAAAAACTTCGGCTCCTTTCGCCGAATCACAACGGCAAATCGAGTAATGCCTCACCTGCTTCGGTCGAGCCGCTTCGTCTCCGGTTTTCGCGCCTCGCCGCTACAAAGGAACTGCATGAAGTTCGTGAGATCCTTTCGTCCTATCCGGGCCGGACACCGGTGCAGCTGATTTTTGAGACCGACGACGAAGAACCGATGCGGGTCCACGCGGGTGCAAGCTACTCAGTAAACATGAGCGCCGAGCTCAAAGAAAAGCTGGCGCGCTGGCTCTCCAGTTCGCTTAACGATGCGATCGCCTCTAAGGCGTCGGAGCGGGCGTAGCTGCCGGTTGAGGCGCCGACGGAATCGCGATCAAGACCGGCTGTCCCTCTTCGTGGCCCCGGCACAATTTGTAGATCTGCGAGTCAACGGAAAGCTCATTGCTGTCGATCACAATTTTTGAAGGCGGTATTCCGGCCTCGCCGCGGCTCATTTTGATTCCGCCAAGGCAGATCGTCTGATCCTGAGGCAAATCGAGACGCAATTCGCTCGCAGGCGTGAGGGTCAGGCGGAACTTTCGCGGAGCAATCATTACTGCCTCACCGGTGAAATCGGCACGAATGTCGCCGTCTACGAGCGCAAGGTGCTCGATGGTGAACGATTGATTGTGAGCTACTGTCTCCGCGGAGATTGCAAAAGAGCCTGTCTCGCCGGTGACCATTGCTCGGTACTCGGTCGCATCGCCCTTGGATTCGACTTTCCCCTTACATGCTCCTGCCGGGCTCCCAAGCAGCGGCAGTTTCAAATCATAATCGCCGAGTTCCTGGCACGACAGCTCTGCCGATACTTCGAATGCTTGGTTGCGCGCAAAATCGATTGCTCCGTTCGCATGTAACACGTCGTCGTTGTGTTTCAGTTCGAGTTCGTCCAGACGCAATCGCTTTGCATCCAGGCCGAGGCGTGCCGTAAGAGAATCGACCGGGTTGTAAAAGACTGTCAGGTCGTCACCGGTTATCGCGAGTTCACCATCGACATTTCGCTCCCGCGTATGCACCCGTCCACGCACCGCGACCGCGCCTGCGAAAGCTGCGGGTGAAGCGCCAAAGAGCTCAGCAAACTGACCCAGATCTTTGAGGGAAGCGACAATGTCGCCGCGAAAATCCGGGTTCAGCCAATCAGATCCGATGGTTGTCTCGCCGCTGAGAGTTAGCTCGTTGCGTCGCTGTTTAATATAAAGCTGCTGGAGCTGCATCGTGCGCGAATAGAAATTTGCACCGAGCATAATGGCGTCCGCTTTTCGCTCGCGCCAACTGAAGTCGACCAGCTCGGTCCAAACCGAAGCGGTTGCATGGACAACATCGCGCGGATCTCCGCGGAAAGTGAACTTGGAAGCGCGCAATGATCCGCGCACCGGTTCGGTGACACCGAGCGCGGTGGCCAATCGTTCGAGCGAAATGGCCGAGGCAGTGCCGGCGACGTCCCAGATCCGTGCCTTCTCGTTGCGCTCGGTCGTGACGTTGGTGCGAATGTGGCCGCCGAAGGCACTAATCCCGAGTTCTGTCCCGAGTCGGGCGGATCCGAGGCGACTCAAGTCGAACATCAATGCGTCGACTGTTAATCCATCCAACAACCGGAGCGAGCCGAGGATGAGGCGATTGTCTTCCCACCGCGCTACGCCGCGCACATCAGCAAAGTTGTTCTGCAGAAATGGGGCGCGGATCGCAATCGAACCGATCGAGAGCGCGCCACTCTTGCCGGTTGAAGTGAAGACAGTGGCGTCGCGCAAAACCATTTGGGCGAACCGTTGTTCCAATCGAATTTCGTCAGCCGAAATGTCGAGCCGGCCCGGCAGTAAAGTCGCGAGCAACGGCCAGTCGATCTCTGTGGCCGATTCCGGACCACGACCGCGCGCCCATGCACGGGCATGCCGAATTCGAAGCGAGCGCAGGAGAGGCGTTTTCTCCGAAGTGCCGAAAATGGCCGCAAGACTTAAACCCGCCTCGACTTTCTCGGCAGTCAATTGAAAGTGTGGTCCTCCCATTCCCGCTCGGGTAATTTGCAGGTTTTGAATTTCGATCGGGCGCAGGAATGGCGCGTGAACTTCGGTAAAACTAATCTCCAGGCCGGATCGGGCCGCTTTGAAGCGGAGCCAAATTGGAATGCTGCGTTCCATGATCAAGGGCGCAAATAGACTCATCAATGCGAGCACCAGGAGAACGATGCTGAGGAAAAAGAGGAGCCTGTTTCGGCCTGGCATGGCAGTTTTTACCCGGGAACTGTTCTGGCGCGCAGCGACGTCATCGTGGGGCATTCGAGTCATAGAAATTTACCTGAACGGGAACAGTAGTTTTGAGGCGCTCGGCCAGTTGCGTCCGAAACTTCTGTTCAGCCTCGGCCGGCAGACCGCTTTCGCGAGCCTGCTCTGTCGCTAACTTAGTCAGAGTTGCCAACTCCGCCTGCACATCGCCGCCCGAAATGGGATTCCAGAACCCGTTTTCGAATGCGAGCACGTCGACCGCGTTTTGCTCGACACCGAGAATTTGTGCATGAGGGAGACGTACCACGACTTGCCCGGGATCGACCTGAACACCAATCTCCCGTCGCAAATCGAATCCCGCCTTCGCTGTGAAAGTGCCGTGCAGACGCAGGCGTTTGGAGCTTCCGGCCCAGCTGTGGAGAAACTCGTGTTCCGCTTCGATTCGCTGCGAGATCACCGCCAGCTCAGCGACGTCCGTCGTTTGCTCGAAATAGACTCGCTGATTGATCGTGACCCGAGGCTGTACTTTCGCGATCTCCACAAAGGCATTGCGTGCGTCTCGTCCAAGACGTTCCAGTTCATCGACCGCGCCGCTGGCCGTTCGGACCGGCAGGGAAACGCAACGCTCGAAAATAAAAACGCTCCCCCAGATTGCAGCGAACCCAAGCAGCAGAAACACAAATCTCCAGGTCAAACGTTGTCGCACAGAGGGTCGACCATTCATTTGCCAAAGTAGTACCGCCCTCCGCACCCCGAAAGAGCGCGAAGGGCGGCTGTTCCCCCCAGAACAATCCTTGAAAGCTGTCGTGGGTACTACGCGCTCTTGTCGACCATCGCAACAAATTTCTCGCGTAAATGCGTCCGACGCGGCCCAATGCCATAATCTCCATCATGAGAATCTCCCTTTGTTACGTCACGACCGACCACTATGACCGCGGTCTCGGTTTGGCGGCGCGAGCGGTGAGAGGACGCTTGTGCGACGGGGATGAGACTCGCCGTGGCGAAGGATCAATGCTCTTATCGCCGTGAACTCGTCCCGACGGAAATGACCAGCCGATTTCACATCGCCAATCTCTAGCGGCTGTTTCAAATGCTGACTCATCTGCGGCTGCGGGATTTCCGCTGCTTCGACACCGCCGCTGTCGAATTTGCGCCTGACGCGACACTTTTTCTCGGCGCCAACGGCGAAGGCAAAACTACGATATTGGAGGCGGCCTGTGTTTTGTTGCGCTTGCAATCGCAGCGTTCCACTTCGCTCGCGCCAGCCGTGCAGATCGGAAAAAAGTCTTTTCTTGTCGCCGGGGACTTTGATGGTCATGAGCTGGAATTTCGCTATGGCCCACTCCGGCGCCGCGTCACATTCGATCACATAGAACAACGCACCCTGGGCGAATACCTGCGCATTGCCCGCGTCGTTTCGTTTGCCAATTCGGACATCGATCTTGTGCGGGGAAGCTCGGAAACGCGCCGCCGCTATCTCGATTTTTTGGGCAGCCAGATCAATCCCGGCTACCGGCCAACGCTGCGTTCCTATGAACGGACCTTGCGTGCACGAAACGCATTGTTGAAGTCTCCAGTGCCGCGACCTACCGAGCGCGCCGCTTACGATTTGCCGCTGGTTCAACATGGCGCGCAACTGGTGCGGTTTCGAAAAGAACTCGCCATCCTCCTCTCGCCCTTAACAAGCAATGCCTACAAGCAAATAACTGGAGGGCGGGAGAAATTCGAGCTCCGATTCTTTCCCGGCGTGGGCGAGAATTTTGCCCACGATCTGGAGCAATCGCGTGAGGAAGAATTGCGATTGCGTCAAACCGTTGTTGGTCCGCATCGAGATGATCTGGCCTTGCTTGTCGACGAGATGCCGGCTCCGCAATTTGGTTCGGAGGGGCAACAACGGAGTGTTGCGCTCGCGTTAAAGGTCGCGCAGGCGCGTGCGTTTGAAATCACGGGCGATCAGACCGCGCCGCTTCTTTTGGTCGACGACATCTTTGGCGAGCTTGATATCGCGAGAAGGAATGCGCTTTTGGATAATCTACCCGCGGCGTCGCAAAAGCTCATCACCGCAACGGCTATGCCGTGGCGCGACAATCTTCCCGCAGGGACGATTTACGAACTTCACGATCGGCGTCTCGGTCGCCTTTGATCCGCTCGGTGGACGACTTGCTAAGCGTCCGAGTCGTTCTTAGTTAAAACTGTGCGTGAACTTGGGCGCCAGCCAGCGGAGAACTACGCAGGTTATTTCCTCGTGGCGCATCCCAACATGCTGGACCCGAATTTCCGGCGAGCAGTCCTCTTCATTTCCGCCCACACCCCGGACGACGGGGCCATGGGCATAATTCTCAATCGCCCGCTAGATAAAAGAGTGAGTGAGCTGGTAACGGATACGCCGCTGAATGGATTGGAAAATGTACCGGTTTTCTTCGGCGGCCCCGTGCAACGCGATCGTCTCATGTTTGCCGCAGTGGAATGGAAGAGCGGGGAAGGATTGCAGGTGAACCACAGCGTCAACCTGGAGGAGGCGAACGAACGTGCCGGAAAGGACCCGAGCTGCGTTCGCGCCTTTATCGGCCATGCCGGATGGAGCGCCGGCCAGCTGGAGGCTGAGATCAAACAGAATGCCTGGATTACGCAAAAAGCAGACCGTGCAGCACTTAAGCTGGAGCGCCTGCCGCGCCTCTGGTTCGATATCATGCGCGGGCTCGGTCCCTGGTTCAAAATGCTGGCGGCGGCTCCGGACGACCCGTCGTTAAATTAGTGACGAGTCGCTAGTGACGAGTGAAGAGAATCTGGATAGAACACTCGGATGGAATCGAAGACGTTGCATTTCCAAGAGCAGATTAAACTTCCCGCGCGCCGTAACTCATCACTTGTCACTCGTCCATCATCACCATGACCGTCGGCGTCCCAAAGGAAGTTAAAGAGCAGGAGAATCGGGTCGGGCTGCTGCCTTCCACTACGCGTAATCTAACGAGCCGTGGACACACCGTAGTTGTCGAGAAAGGCGCCGGCGTTGGTTCCGGCTATCCCGACGATGATTACGCCAATGCCGGAGCTGAGATCGTCTCGACACCGGCGGAAATTTTCCGACGGGCTGACCTGATCGTGAAGGTAAAGGAGCCGCTTTCAGAGGAATGGCCGCTTTTGCGTAAAGAGCAGATCTTATTCACTTATCTGCACCTTGCTGCCAGCAAACCGCTGACCGAAGCATTGCTCAAATCAGGTGTTACCGGAGTCGCATACGAGACGATCCAGATTGGTAATCGTCTCCCTTTGCTGGAGCCGATGAGCGAGATCGCGGGGAGGATGTCGGTGGTGATGGGTGCCTATTATTTAGCCAACCATAATGGAGGCACAGGCGTATTGCTGGGCGGTGTGCCGGGAGTTTTGCCGGGCCGTGTTGTCGTGCTCGGTGGCGGCACCGCGGGGGTGAATGCCGCGCGCATGGCGACGGGTCTTGGATCCGATGTGACCATACTCGAGGTGGATCTGGAACGGATGCGTTTTCTTGATATTACGATGGACAGCGCGCACACCCTGTACTCCAGCGAGGCGCATTTGCATGACTTGATGGCGACAACCGATCTGCTGATTGGCGCGGTGCTTTTACCGGGAGCAAAGGCGCCCAAGCTGATTAAGCGCGCGATGTTGCGGAAAATGAAGCCGGGCAGCGTCGTGGTCGATATTGCGATCGATCAGGGCGGGTGCACCGAAACATCACGACCGACCACCCATCTCAATCCCGTTTATGTGGAGGAGGGCGTGACGCATTATTGCGTAGCTAACATGCCTGCAGCGTACGCTCGGACCGCCACCCAGGCGCTGACCAACATTACTGCCCGCTATGTTGAATTATTCGCCGATCTCGGGCTCGAGGGCGCTTGCAAGAAACAACCGGCGCTTGCCGGTGGCGTCAACACCCGGGACGGCAAGCTCACCCTCCGCGCCGTGGCTGAGGCGCATGGGCTTCCATTTGAACCCGCATTTTAGCGGACCAGCTTCAGTTTGGAATTCGACATAATTCCATGTCGGCAAGGCCGAAATGCACGCTTGCACCGAATATTTGTGTGACCCAGTATCGGGTCTTCCATCACAACTTATGAAGAAATACATCTGCATTCTCGCTGGCGCCGCGTCCCTGCTCGCGGCATGTGAGCAAAAGACGGAGACAGTGACTCCGCCGGCCGAAAAGAAATCGGAGACCAACACGACCGTCGTGAATCCGTCGCCCACGGTATCCACGAGCACGGAGACCAATACAACGATCAATACCACTACTTCTCCGGCAGCGACTTCTTCTCCTTCCCCGTAACGCAGGAAAGACAATCGTTTTTCGCAAAGTCTTCTCGATCGAGATGATCGGGAAGACTTTTGCTGTACGCACGAAACGGTAGGATGGCGATGTGATGCCAAAACGCTTCCGTTTTCCCCGATCGCATCGTCTCACGCTGACGGCAGAGTTTCGTCGCGTCCGAACCGAAGGCTCGTCTGTTCGTGGAGAAACGCTCACGCTTGCCTTTTGGAAAGCATCCGAGGGCCCTGCGCAGCCGCGCATTGGATTAGTGACCTCCAAACGTGTGGGTGGCGCGGTCGCAAGAAATAAGGTACGGAGGCACTTGCGCGAAATTTTTCGCAAAAACCAACATAAGCTTACACCGGGAGTCTGGATCGTGACCATTGCATCCAATCGGTCCGCAGCCTCCCCGTTTGGCGCGCTCGAAGATGAGTGGTTGCGCCTGGCACGCCGCGCTTCTATTCTAGCGCCCTGATGCGCACGGTCGTTCGCATTCTAATTCGCAGTTATCAAATCGTCGTATCACCTGTGCTTTCGTTTCTCGGCGGACCGCACAGCGGCTGTCGGTTTTCGCCTACCTGTTCGGAATATTTCCTAGAGGCAGTCCAGATCCACGGCGTGCTCCGCGGGGGCTATTTCGGAATAAAAAGATTGCTCCGCTGTCATCCATGGGGCGGTCGCGGATTCGACCCCATACCCACCCTGGGTTCAGTTGGGCCGGGCTCCATCTGCGAGTAGCCAGCGCATTCGAGTTATGGATCGCACCGCGTGGATTGCCGTTACACTTTGTGTGCTCGGTCTCGTCGCTTGGGAAATTTATGTTGCGAGACAGCGCCTGCCCCAGCCCCAGCCGGTTGCACGGCCGGCAACATCCACTTTCACGCCAGAGCCAACCGCGCCAATAGCCACAGTTTCTCCTACGCCCGCGGTCGCAAATGCTGCAGCCGCGGTTTCTCCCGCGCCGCCCACGCCACAGTCATTCCCGCAAAAAACGGAAACGCTGCGCAATTCCGATATTGAGCTTCATCTGACTAATCGCGGTGGCGGGATCAACGAAGTTGTTTTGCCCAAATATGCCGCGGAAGACAACAAGCGTGTCACTCTAAACTCACCGGAACGAACACCAATCGGCGCCATCATTTCCGATCCCGCTGCGCCGGAATTGCCCGAGTACAAACTGAACCGGACGGGCGATCAGGTGGAAGCTGAATATGTCACGCCTGATCAGATCACGGTTAGAAAGAGAATCTCACTCGGTCCGGCGGCGGAGCGGGACAATTACCTGGCCCGGATGGATGTCGAGTTTGTAAATGGCGATACGAAGCCGTACGTGAATCCCGGTTATTTTCTGTCCGTCGGCTCCGCTCGTCCGGTCCATCGCAACGATTATGCGAGTTTCACGCGTGTGGTCTGGTGCGTGAACGGGACGGCCAAGGGTATCGACGTTGGGTGGTTTGCGCCCAGCAACGGAATTTTCGGAGTCGTTGGCCAGCGACCGGGGCGACCCTACTACACCGAAAATATCAAAGGCGCGGAATGGGTTGCAGCCAGCAATCAGTTTTTTACCACCTTGATTGCGCCGTTGTCGGAGAAAGCTGATGCCGTATGGGCGCAGCGATTCGAAGTCGATCAAACGCAAACTCTTTTTGGAATCGAGGGCGCAATGCACCTGGCGGGTTTTACCCTAAAACCGGGAGAAACTCGCAGCACGCATTTCCAATTTTACGCCGGACCCAAGCTTTACCATCGGCTTGCTCAACTGGAGCACAATGAGGCGGAGGTGATGGAGCTCGGGTTTTTTAAGCTAATCAGCCAGGCCCTGCTCAATGCCCTCAATACCCTGCATAGCGTTCTCGGTAACTACGCGGCTGCCATCCTCGCTTTAACAACAATCATAAAGCTCGCACTTTGGCCGTTGCAAAACAGAGCAAACGCCTCCATGCGGCGAATGTCCGCGCTCTCCCCCAAAATGCAGGAACTCCGTGTGAAATATAAAGACGACCCCACGCGGATGAACCAGGAAGTGATGAAACTTTACAAGGAGCATGGAGTCAACCCGGTGGGCGGCTGTTTACCGATGCTGATTCAGATACCGATTTTCTTCGGTCTTTTTACCATGCTGCGGCAGGCGGTTGAGCTTCGGGGCGCCAGCTTCTTTTGGATTCACGATCTTTCTCAGCCGGACACGGTGGCGCACATTCCCGGGCTCGGCTGGCCCATCAACGTCCTTCCCCTGATCATGGCCGCGACCAGTTTTTGGATGACTCATCTGACTCCCAAAAGCGGCGACCCGACCCAGCAGCGCATGATGATGTTCACCCCCATCATCTTCATCATTTTCTGTTACAATTTTGCAGCCGCGCTTGCTTTGTATTATACAACTCAGAACCTGCTGACGGTGCTTCAGCTTTACGTCAACAAGCGGCAGCCGGTGCCGGTGCCGACGAAGGTGACGCCGCCGGCTCGCCTGAGTAAAAAACGAAGATGACGCCGAAGGAGTTACTCGACACTATGCTCGGTTATCTCGGCTTTGTGGTGGAGATCGCCGAAATGCAGAACGAGGGCGGCAATCTCACCCTCCAAATCTACACGGAAGAGAGCCGCCGTCTCATCGGACGCAACGGCGAGACACTCGACGCTATTCAGTTCCTGCTCAATCGTCTCCTCCAGGTAAAAAACAAGGATGCGGACAAGGTTATCGTTGATTGCGAGCATTATCGCTCCATGCGTGAAGATCGAATTGTGCAACGTGTGCGCGAGCTGGCCGAAAGGGTCCGTATCACCGGCCGGTCGCTCCAGCTTGAGCCAATGAATTCCTACGAGCGCCGCATCGTCCACAATGCGTTTAAGGACGATCCCGACGTTGCGACTTGGAGTCCGAGCGATTCGGCCCGGATTAAACAAATCACGCTGTTGAAGCGGCAGCCGAAAAAACAGGAGGCCGCCCAGCAACAGTGAGCCGGTAGCCCCAGGCTCCGTCTCGCCGCCATTGCCGATCCAGCACACTCATCATGTTTTTGTCGCTTGCCCACGGCAACTCGACAAAGTTTCGAGCATAAGAAAATTGAGTGCGCCCTCACCCTTCCCTCTCCCTGAGGGAGAGGAAGCGCGCCAGCGCAGGTGAGGGTCAAGTTGAAGTTGTCTGGTCCGGTCGGAACCGCGCCGCTTCTTTCCGAATTCCTGGTTTCACCTCGGGGCGCCACCGGAATTTTTCCAGTAAAGGATTATCTTTTCCTTCCACCGCGTCGGCGATGATTTCGCCCATCACCGGCGCAAATTTGAATCCGTGTCCGTTGTCTCCAGCGGCAACAATTAACCCGGGACGCTCCGGATCCGCCGCGATCCAGAAATCGCCATCAAAAGTGTCGCAGTAGAGGCAGACGCGCGTGTATACGATTGGCGCATCAGCCAACTGTGGAAACGTTGTCGCCAGAAATTCGCGCATGTCGCGTTCTTCGGCTTCGGTGACGACTCGATCGGGTGATTCCGGTGACATCTGCCGGCCGGGTCCGTGACGAGCAACTTTGACCACACCTTCACGCCCGAGTGGAAATCCATAAAACCCGGTTGAAGAAAGATCAGCACCAAAGACCGGAAATACTGTCGGCGCGAACAGTTCCAATTTCGGCGGTTTAAGGTGAAAAACCGGATGACCGGTAGTGCGAAAAAAATCGCGCGTGAACGGAAGCAGATAAGGAGTCCAGGCACCCGTTGCCATTAGAACCGCGTCAGCCCGAACTGTTTCTCCGCTTTCGAGCAGGATACCGCTGACGCGTTCTGTCTCTCCCAGCAAAGCAGCGAATCGGCAGTTCTCATGCAATTGCACGCCGATCGCTTTGGCGCGGTTGGCCAGTTCTGCTACCACACTTGCGCTTTCTGCATAGCCCGCTTCCACCTCGAAAAAGCCGTCGGGATATCGTTCCGCGTTCCATGCCGGAAAGCGTTGACGTAACGTATGCGAATCCAGCCGCTCAACTCTGTGACCCCGTTCTCTCAACATTTCGAAACTGTCATATTCGAAATCGCCGGGTTGCATTTGCTGCTGCCGTAAAAACAAAAACCCAACCTCGTGGTAGAGCTCCGTTTCGAAATCTTTGTTCCATTCCCGCCAAATCGGGATCGAGCGTTCGGCGAGCGCGGCGTAATCCTCATCGGAGCCGTAAGCCGCACGCACCGCCTTGCTGATGTCGGTCGAGGCGGCGAGTGGATGGGGCAATGGTCCGGGATCGATGAGACGCACTTTGTGTCCCCGCCGCTTTAACTCAATCGCGGCCGTGATGCCGTTTATGCCGGCGCCCACAACAACAATGTCGAGCATTACAATAGTCACGCCGCTCCGTCGCCGTGATTCAATCGCCAATTAAGGATTGCGGGCTGTTGTGTCCGCTGTTTCAGCGAAAAAAGAGAATCGCCACCATTCATGCGCTGAGGACAGCGCATCCTACAGCGCTGCTTTTTCTCCAAGGTCAGCATAACGTTGAGCTCTGCTGTAGCCACCGCGCTGTGTCGCCGTGAAATGCCAGTCCGGCCTTGGACTTGGAGGATGGCGACTCCGTTGCATTTCGATCATTAATCAGACCTCACCTACGTGCCGCGGCCTCCTCTCCCTTAGGGAGAGGGAAGGGTGAGGGCGCGTTTGCGCCAAACTGCTAAGCGATCGGTGTCTCACATCAGTCGGCGGGATGCACTCTGGAGGACCACACAAGAAGAGCGAAGCGGATCTCATCTAAGACTGGATCGCCCGCGGAGCTCCGAAGGGTTTTCGGGAGCGGGTGGCCGCTCCACCATTCGGCCTACATTGAGCGAAGTCGAATGTATCGCCGTGAAATGCATCCGGCACGGACTACAGTTCGCCAAACTCCAGCACGATCTTGCCTCCGCGTTTACTTCGCGCGGCCTCGGTGATCGCGGTCTTGAGTTCATTAAGGCCATAGACTGCTTCCACTTTGGTCCGGAGCACTCCGCGGCGAGCCATTTCAAAGATCCGTTTAAAGGTTTTTGTCCGCTCTTCGGCTGAGGCTTCGTCGTACCATTTGTTAATCCAGATTCCGCGGAATCGCAGGTCTTTGAAAATAAGCAGCCCGTTCGGAACCTTGAGCGGTCGCAAACTCATCGCGCCATAGGTAACGAGGGTGCCGCTCGGCGCGAGGCAATTCATCAGCCGCAGCGCACTGTCACCTCCCACCGCGTTCAATCCGAGCGGAATCGGTGCCCCGCTGATCGCCTCCCGCACGTTGTCGCGAAGGGATTCCCCATCGATGAGCACAATGTCGCCACCTTCCTGCCGCAATTCTTCCACCAGTTCTTGCCGACGGACAACGTTCACCGTTTTGAACCCGAGTTCTTGCGCGATTTGAATCACAGCCCGTCCCGCGGCTGAGTTGGACGCGTTTTGAATCAACCAATCTCCCGGTTTCAGTTCGACGTAGTCATGCAGCAGTCTCCAGGCGGTGAGGGGATTAATCTTCAGCATCGCCCCCTGGACGAGATCGATTTCCTTTGGAACGACCACCAGCTCCTTTGCTTTCACCGCGCAGGCTTCACGCCATGTCCCGACGTTGTGCGGCAAAATCACGTGCGCGCCCACCATAATTCCCTTCACGTCGTCTCCAATTTCAGCGACGACGCCAGCGCCTTCAAAACCCGGCGTTGTCGGCAGCGAAGGCCGAATCGGGTACTTCCCTTCGATCTGATTAAGATCGGCGGGATTGATGGGCGCTGCGCGCACCGCCA
>JGI1027J12803_100610126_pt1 | contig 12418 bp, 9 predicted proteins | sample IowNatreferecore_FD_12803 | JGI IMG/M metagenome (IMG submission 12803) | reverse complement strand
TCTCCGTCTGGAGGCTGGAGACTAGCGCGCGGTGGGTCGATCATACGGACCAAGGGTTGACCGCGAGCAGCCGCATACTCCGCACCATAATCGACCAGGAGACGGGGGTTCGTGGCTACATCACCACCCGGGACCGCGCTTTCCTGGAGCCTTACGACCGGGGATATAAGGCCTTTGCCCCACTCTACCAGCAGCTTTACGACCTTGTATCCGACAATCCCGAGCAGCAGAAAAGACTTGCAGGAATAAAGTTCCAGTATGACAACTGGCTCGCTCTCACCCAAAAGATCCTCGATGACGGTGATCTGACACAGGCTGAGATTCTGGCCTACAGCACCGAAGGCCGTAGTGAAATGGACTCGATCCGCAAGGATTTCGCGGCCTTCGTCATCGAAGAAGAAAGCCTTCGAGACCTGCGAAGCAAGGCCACTACCTTGGCCTTACACCGAACCTACTGGATCACCGGCATGCTTACAGCACTCGTGTCGCTGCTGATTTCCGGGGCGATCTACCGGTCGGTCCGACGGCTGAACATGGCGTATTCGTCGCAACTCGCCGCAGTGTTCGAAGAACGCCAGTGGCTGGAAACAACCCTGAGGGGAATCGGCGACGCTGTCATCGCGTGCGACGCGCAGGGAAAGATCGTCTTCATGAACGGTCCCGCGGAAACATGCACCGGTTGGACCGAACGCGACACTAAAGGCCAAATTCTCGCAACCGTCTTCCGCATCGTCAATGAGGAGACTCGAAAGATAGTCGAGAGTCCGGTGGATAAGGTCATCCGTACCAGCACGGTTGTGGGCCTTGCGAACCACACCGTTCTGATCCGGAAAGATGCCAACGAGATCAGCATCGACGATAGCGGCGCCCCCATTCGCAACTCGCAGGGCGAGTTGATCGGAATCGTGCTCGTCTTCCGCGATATCACCGAAGCTCGTCATACGGAGAAGGCGCTGATCCGCTCCGAGAAACTCGCTACTGCGGGTCGATTGGCAGCTACCATCGCGCACGAGGTCAATAACCCGCTCGAGAGCGCGACGAATCTCGTTTATCTCGCCCAGTGCGCTGAGATCTCCGAACAGGCGCGACATTACCTGACAGCTGCCGATGCTGAATTGCGCCGCGTCAGTCATCTAACAAGGCAGTCGCTGGCTTTCTATCGTGAACAGGCCATGGCCCAGAAATTTCGTCCGGCCAAGACCATCGCTGATATCGTGGAACTGTATCGTGTCCAAATAGCCAGTCGCGAGATCGCGGTCCAGACTGAGGTCGATGATTCCCTGCAAATGCAGGGATACGAGGGCGAAGTCCGGCAGATCCTGGCCAACATCATCGGCAACAGTTACGACGCAATTCGTACGACCGGATCCATTCGCATCCGTGCTAAGCAGACTTCGAACAACGGTGCGGGATCGATGATTCAGTTCACGGTCGCAGATACAGGCTCCGGCATCCCGCCGGAAAATCGGACACTGATCTTCGAGCCGTTCTTCACAACCAAGGTAGACGTTGGAACCGGCCTAGGGCTCTGGGTGACGAAGACGATCATTGAAAAGCGCGAGGTAAGATTCGCGTGCGGTCGCGGTCCGAAGGCAACAGCAAATACACCGTTGTCTCTTTCGCCATTCCTATTGAAACCGCCCATGTCTCGCTCAACCAAACTGCCTGACCCCGCGCTAACCGCGGCATGGATTTGTTGAGTCTTCCCGCTCCTCGCCCTCGTCAAAAACCTGCGGAGGCTGAAGCTTGAAGAAGCACGATCGCGTTTTCCTGTTCGACGTCGACAACACGCTCCTCGACAACGACAAGATACAGAAGGATCTTCGCGAGTACCTGATCCGGACCGTCGGCCCTGAGTCGGAGGAGAGCTACTGGCAGACTCTCGAACAACTTCGCTCAGAGCTGGGATACGTCGACTACCTCGGTTCGTTGCAGCGTCATCGGATAGCCCATCCCCGCGACCTGCAGATCCTGAGCGTCTCGAAGTACCTGATTGAGTACCCATTCGCGAACCGGCTGTATCCCGGCTCAATCGACGCTGTCGCTCACGTGAGCAACTGGGGACCGGCGGTTATCCTGAGCGACGGCGATGCCGTCTTCCAGCCGTGGAAGGTCGAACACTCCGGCCTGGCGGAAGCCTTTCATCGCCACGTGCTGATCTACATTCACAAGGAAGACATGCTGGACGACGTCGAGCAGCGCTTCCCTGCTGACCATTACGTGATGGTCGATGACAAGTTGCGCATTCTCGACGCCATCAAGAAGATATGGAAGGATCGCGTCACGACGGTGTTCGTGGACCAGGGCCACTACGCCAAGGATCCCGCCAACACCGCACGCTATTCCCCCGCCGACTTCAAGATTGAACGTATCGGCGACTTGGTGGAGCTACCAGGCGACCGATTCTTGCCAGGCGATCACTCCATTTCAAAGGGCAAGTAGTCCAATGATCCGCTACGCTCGATCTGCAACACGACTACATCGCCGCTCTTGAACTTCGCAAGATCGGCGCGCAGATCGTCAAGAGCGACTACTGGCGTTCCATTCACTGTGTGAATTACGTCTCCCGGTTGCAGACCAACGTCCACCAGCGAGCCATATGCGGTCTTGGCGACAACGACTACGCCGGTCTTAATGCGGAGGTCCGGCAACAGCGACTCCAATTCATTCGCACTGACGTTTACTCCGAGCACGCCCAGTTTCTCGACCAGGTTCTTCTGAGGATCGGCGACGTCCAAAAGGCGATCGACCATGTGCTTCTGAGGGACGACCGCAATTTCGAAATTCAGCTTTTCGTTCCCGCGCTGAACCTCGAGAGTCATTGGCTGATCGGTGGGATGTAGGTAAAGACTTCCATAGAGGCGCGGCAGTGTGTGAGTCGGGCGGCCGTCAACGCTCAACACGATGTCGCCGATCTTCAGTCCAGCCGCTTCTGCCGGGCCATCTGGCGTGATATCCGCGATGATGATTCCGCTGGTCATAGGAAGATGCAGTCCCCCGGCGAGCAGGGGCGTAATGCTTTCGGCGACGGCGCCGATCTGGCTGCGATCCACGTGTCCGAACTTGCGCAGTCGGCCATACACAAAGCTCACAATGCGTGCGGGTACAGCGAAACCCAGCCCCTGGCTTCCGCCGCTCTCGGAAAGAATGAACGTGTTAATCCCTACCAGGTAACCATCCACATCGACGAGCGGTCCGCCGCTGTTGCCGTGGTTGATCGGTGCATCGGTCTGAATGTAGATCATCGGGTTGTCGGGATCGGGCTGGCGATCCACCGAACTTACGATTCCCATTGTCACGGAATTGCCGAGGCCCTCTGGAGATCCCAGTGCGATCACCAGCTCTCCCTGATGCACCGGGTGCCCAGAGTCCAGACCAAGATACGGCAAGCCCGTCGCGTCGATCTTGAGCAACGCCAGGTCGCTGTCCTTGTGCACGCCAAGAAGGTGTGCGGTGTAGTCGGTTCTTATTCCCGGCGGAGGACCGTCGCTGTTGTCGCCGGGAGGAGTGAGCACGACTTGGATTTTTTCCGCACCCTCGACAACGTGCGCATTTGTCATAATGTATCCGTCGGGATCGACGATGACACCCGATCCCAGGCTTCGCTGCCGCGCAATCAGCGCAGTATTGCCGCCCTGGTTGCTTTGAATAGGGCCATACCCGGTGACGAGTATCTGCACGACTGCCGGCGACACCTTTGCCGAAAGCGCCTGCAATGAGCTATTGAATTGCCGCAACGGGTCCATGCGCTGCCCGGTTGATTGCACGGCTTTCTGCCGATTGAGTTGATAAGGTTTCGTCGAAACAGAGGGTTGCTGAGCGAAACTGCTGGCACAAAAGAGAGCGGTGAGAAGCAAAACAGATGTCCGCGTGATTGCGAGACGATTCCCGGCAAATCGTTCCATGTTCATTCCTATGTTCATTCCTTGCATAGTTAATGATGTCCCCGAACTGGAGATTGCCTCATTAAGAATATTGAAACTTTCTTGAATGCCGACCGACACTAAATCCGCCCAGAGAAGAGCGACATTCGCGGCCATGGCCTTCGCGCTGCTCCTGTTCGCCTTCTGGAAAGAGGTCCAGAGCGCCCGGATTGCCGAGACGCTGCGCGGTCACATGCCAAGTGCGTTCGCATGTTTCGCTATGTTGCTGGCTCCGCTTTGGTTCTTTGGCTTCGGTGCCGGAGAAGTTCTGGGGGATCGGCTCACATCTCTCGCTGCACGATTGGTCTTCCCCGTTCTTCTCGCAATTCCCTATCTTGTCTTTGCCGTCCCACGCGGCGAGTTCCAATGGAGTTATCTACTCGCACTCACGCTGATCCCCGCCGTACTCTCTGTGCTCTTCGAATTCTCAAAGCTGGAACAGAAACTCGCCTGGCAGGATGTAGTCGCGCTGCTCTCTCTGGCGCTGATTCTTGAACTCCGCCTGCTCTCCGGCGCGTGGCCGTACCCAGGACTTGGCAGCCTCCCAAAACTCTATCTCGCAGACGTGGCTTTGTATGTTTATCTCGTGGTTCGCAGGCTGGAAGGGGCAGGGTATTCCTTCATCCCGTCAGTGTCGGCCTTCGCCATCGGCCTGCGCGAATGGCTCTTCTTCGCGCCGATCGGCATCGGCTTAGGGCTCGCGCTCCATTTCATTCACTTGATTCCACAACACCATTCGCTGCCGGACATCGTCGCCGGCCTGAACATTACCTTCCTGCTCACGGCCGTCCCGGAAGAACTCTTCTTCCGTGGCATCCTGCAGAACTTGCTTGAGCCGAGAATAGGCGCGCGGAACTCTCTGCTGGTAGCGTCGGTGCTCTTCGGTCTCTCGCACTTTCACAAGGGAGCAGCCTTCAACTGGCGCTACGTTCTCCTGGCGTTCCTAGCCGGAATCTTCTACGGTCGCGCGTGGCGAGCTCGCCGGCAACTGCTTGCCTCTTCGACCACACACACTTTGGTGGATGTCGTCTGGTCGCTCTGGTTCCGCTAACTCCGAATTCATTGCCTTGTGCGCCGAGTGTGATAGCCTTCCCTCCTTCCGTCATGAATAACACTCCCACGCCTCAATTCGATCTCCAGGCACTCGCCCGGCAGTCCATGCTGGCGCACGGCTTCGAACCCGAATTTCCGCCGGCAGCCCAGGCGCAGCTGCAGCAGATCGCTGCGCATCCTCCACAGGTTTCGCCCAGCGCCGACGTGCGCGACTTGCGCAACCTGCTCTGGTCCTCAATAGACAATGACACTTCGCGTGACCTCGATCAGCTCGAAGTCGCAGAACGTCTCTCGAACGACGCGACAAGGGTCCTCATCGCCATCGCGGACGTAGACGCATACGTGCCGAAGGACTCCCCTATCGACCAGCACGCCGCAAAAGAAACTACGACGGTCTACACCGGCGTACGTATCTTCCCTATGATCCCCGAGCAACTCTCGACCGGCGCGACGTCGCTGCTCGAAAACGGCGACCGACTGGCTATCGTCATCGAGTACGTCGTGGATGCGAACGGGAGCATTCTCTCGAGCGACCTGTATCGAGCCGTCGTGCGCAACAAGGCGCAGTTGACGTACAACGCGGTTGGCACTTGGCTGGAGGGCCGCGGCGAGGCTCCGCCGAAAGTAGCAATCTCTCCCGAACTCCAGTCTCAGCTCAAGTTGCAGGATGAAGCGGCGCAAGCCTTGAGGAAAGAGCGCTATCGCCATGGCGCGCTGAACATCGAGAGCACGGAGGTTCAGCCGGTCCTCCGCGATCAGCAGGTTGTCGGAATCTCGAATCAGCAGAAGAATCGTGCAACCGACTTGATCGAGGACTTCATGATCGCCGCCAACGGCGTAGTCGCCCGCGCTCTGCTGAACGTGTCGTCCATTCGCCGGATCGTTAAGACTCCCGAGCGCTGGGATCGCATCGTTCAACTGGCTGCGCAGCACGGCACGAAGCTCCCGCCCGCGCCAGACTCCAAGGCTCTAAACGACTTTCTTACCGCGCAGAAGGCCACCGACCCGGACCACTTTCCCGACCTGTCGCTGTCGGTGGTGAAGCTGATGGGTCCCGGTGAATACGTGCTCGAGCCTCCCGGCGATACCGGAGAAGGTCACTTCGGACTCGCTGTGCAGGACTACACGCACTCTACGGCACCGAATCGACGCTTCGCCGACGTGGTGACGCAGCGATTGATCAAGGCAAAGCTCGCCAAGGCGCCTGCACCATATAGGGACTCGGAACTCGACGCAATCGCACAGAATTGCACGCTGAAGGAAAACGCCGCCCGCAAGGTCGAGCGCGAGATGACCAAGCGTATCGCCGCCGTGGCCATGAGCCACCGTATCGGCGAGAGCTTCGATGCCATTGTTACTGGAGCTACCGACCATGGCACATTCGTGAGGCTTCTGGACCCGCATGTTGAGGGTATGCTGCAACACGGCAAGAACGGCCTCGATGTGGGCGACAGGCTTAGGGTCAAACTCGTGCGCACCGAAGTGCAACACGGCTTTGTGGATTTTGATCGCGCATAAACCGCAGGAACGCCTGCATAGCTAAGTAAAACCTACTTACAAACACGACTGGTCATGTACATTCGACCCGCGAATTCACAGGGGAGAATGTGCTAACCTCTCCTGAACTTCACGTTGGAGGAACCAAAGGATGTCTCTTAAACACCGGCGGTACGTTCAAGTCGTTGCCGCCAGTTTTCTCTTCGCGATCTTTGCTGTCCCTCAGCTTGTGGCGCAGAACCATGTCGTGAGCCCTGCCGACCTGCAGAAGGCAACTGTTGCTGCCACGCAGACTCGCCAGCAGAATGTCGACACGCTGACGAATGCTTTCGCCGATACCCGGGTTGAAAAGGCGATGAAGGCCGCCAAGATCGATCCAACGCAGGTGAAGACCGCGGTTGCGTCGCTCTCAGACGCCGACCTGGCGCAACTCGCTTCCCGCACCCATGTCGCACAGAATGACTTTGCCGGTGGCACCCTGAGCGACCGGGACCTCATCATCATTCTCGTGGCAATCGCAGCGCTGATCTTGATCATCGTGGCAGTGCGTTAGATTCTCGATGCGACGGAGGGCAGCAAAAGTAGTCGCAGCGTTCCTTTGCTTTTGCGCCCTCGTCTTCGCTGCCGATCCAACATCCGTTTGGCTCGACATACCCTTCGTGCAGCAATCGCGCGAGGGCTGTGGTGCGGCCTGCATCGCCATGGTGATGCAGTACTGGTCGGCAAAGACCGGGGACAAGAAGAGTGGTGCTGCCGACGCGACTCACATTCTCCGCCAACTTCACTCTCCGGAAGCGCATGGCATATACGCCTCCTCGATGGAGAAGTATCTCCAGGCACAGGGCTACCGGACATTTGCGGTTGCCGGAACCTGGGACGACCTCGATCATCACCTTCGAAAAGGTAGACCGATGATCGTGGGCCTCGCACCCAATGGAAATACTCGGGTACTTCACTACGTCGTAATTGCCGGACTCGATTTGACAAATAATCTGGTAATGTTCAATGATCCTGCCGGCCGGAAGCTTTCTAAACTGGACCGACGGACCTTCGAAAAAGAATGGAGAGCTACCGCCAACTGGATGCTCCTCGCCGTACCGCAATCACCTGCGCGCTAATACTGCTTCTTCTGCTGACGCTGTCACTCCCTGTTATGTCCCAAAGTTTGCGGCCCGCAGACGAACTTCTATCTCACTTACAACAACTGGTCGCCCAGCAGCAATGGCAGCAGATCGTTGACGAGACTCAGAGTGTGTCAGCGCGCTCGGCCGAGGTCGAGTACATCCAGGGCATGGCGCTGGCAAAGCTCGGGCGCCTGACCGAAGCACGATCTGCCTTCAGTGCGGCGTACGAGTCGAATTCGCACGACCCACGCAATCCCACCGAACTCGCCGGGATTGCTTTCAAACAGAATCAGCGTCCCGAGGCGCTCCACTGGCTTCGTCGTGCACACGAACTTTCGCCGAAAGACACCTACGTCGCGGACTTCCTCGGCACAATCTACTTCCTGGAAGGCAATCTGGAGGCGAGTTTGAAGTACTGGAATATCGCCGGGAAACCAGTCATCGAGAACGTTCGCACCGATCCGCAGGTTCGACTCGATCCCGTCATCCTCGATCGCGCACTAGCCTTCTCACCCGGCACGCCCCTTAGACAATCCGAGTTGCTCACGTCGGAGTCTCGTTTGCGCGGACTCGGCATCTATCCCCGATTCAACCTTCGCCTCGACGCTGGAAACGACGGCAAGTTCGACGCCGTCCTGCAGACGAAAGAACTCAACGGCTTCGGCACGAACAAATGGACAGCACTGTTCTACACGTTTCGGGGTGTCGTCTTTGAGACCGTCACGCCGGAGTACTACAACCTCCACGGTTCGGGGACGAACATCACCAGCCTTTATCGTTGGGACATCAACAAGCGCCGCGTGAACGCCGCGATCAGCGGGCCTCTGCATCGCGACCCGAAGTGGCGTTATCGCGTTGGCTTCGATTTTCGTAACGAGAACTGGGGGGTGCACAACTTCTCTGATCTTCCAACGCCGGCTCTCGGCGCTCTCAACTTCCGTCGCGAGGCGGGGGTTGCAGAGATTTCTTCCTTCCGCAGCGGCAGATGGAATTGGTCCACCGGCGCCGAGTTCTCCAACCGCGATTTCCGCAACGTCGCGATCGATCCCGACGTGTTTCCCGCATTCTTCCTCGGCGGAAACCAGTTGAAACATTTCACTCGGATCAATGTCGACCTCCTGCGCATACCCGAGCACCGTCTGACCGTCATCTCGGCGTTTTCCTCGCAGGAGGGTCGCACCTGGAATGCCAACGACCCTACCTTCGCAAAGCTGCAAGCGGGAACGCGCGCTCACTGGTTCCCGCAAACATCTGGTGACGACTACGAGATGCAAGGCCAGACCCGCTATGGACGCACCTACGGGGATGTTCCCTTTGACGAGTTATTCATGCTCGGCATCGAGCGCGACAACGATCTCATGATGCGCGCCCATGTCGGAACGGCCGATGGGAAAAAGGGCTCCGCACCCCTTGGCCGAAACTACTTTGTAAGCAACTGGGAACTCGACAAGAACATTTACGGGAACGGACTGCTCCGGCTCACACTCGGCCCCTTCGTAGATAGTGGCAAGATCACGGATCCAGACTCCGCACTGGGCACTCAAAAATGGCTGCTGGATGTTGGTGGCCAGTTGAAGATTCGCGCGCTCGGCGTTCGGTTCTCCGTCACGTACGGGAAGGACACTCGCACCGGCAAGAACGACTTCTACGTGTATATCACCGAATAGTTCCCAGTCACGTTTCCGATCTTGCCCAGCCTCGCGCTCGCTCCACCGCATTCACCCAGCGCAGATACTTCGCATCCCTCTCGCGAGTCTCCATCAGCGGCTTGAAATCGCGATCGAGGCTCCACTGCCGGGCTAGCTCCTCTCGTGACTTCCAAAAGCCAACCGCGAGTCCCGCTAGATAGGCGGCCCCCAACGCCGTGGTCTCCGGGTTACGCGGCCGGCACGTCTTCACACCGAGAACATCCGCCTGAAACTGCATAAGCGAATTGTTCCGGCTCGCGCCACCATCTACCCGTAACTCGGCAAGCTGAACGCCGGCGTCGCGCTGCATCACGTCGAGGACATCCCGCGTCTGGTACGAGATTGCCTCCAGCGCCGCCCGCGCCACGTGACCCAGCTTCGCCTCGCGCGTGAGGCCAATGATCATCCCGCGCGCATCGGGATCCCAGTACGGTGCGCCAAGCCCGACGAACGCGGGAACAAAATAGACGCCGTTCGAATCCGGCACTGAATTGCTCAGCGCTTCGATATCTGCGGACTGAGTGATCGCCTTCAGCCCGTCTCGCATCCACTGCACGACCGCGCCGGCGATGAATACCGCGCCCTCCACGCAGTAGGTAACCTCGTCGCCGATCCTCCACGCGACCGTCGTCAACAACCCGCCTTCGGAAATCGGCGCATGCTTCCCGGTGTTGAGCAGTACAAAACAGCCGGTCCCATAGGTCGCCTTCGCCATTCCGGGAGTGAAGCACAGCTGTCCGAACAGCGCTGCCTGCTGATCTCCAGCCATTCCCGCGATCGGAATCCGGGCGCCGAAAAGCGCCTCCTCCGTCTCGCCATACACCGCACTCGAGTCCACTACATCCGGCAACATCGCCCGCGGAATATCCAGCAGCCTCAGTAACTCGTCGTCCCATTCCATCGAATGGATGTTGAAGAGCATCGTCCGGCTCGCATTGCTCACATCCGTCGCATGACGCCGTCCACCGGTCAACCGCCAAAGCAGAAATGAGTCCACGGTCCCGAACAGAACCTCTCCCGCCTCTGTCCTCTTTCGCAAGCCGGGAATTGTGTCCAGTAGGTGCTTCAATTTCGTCGCCGAGAAGTACGCGTCGATGACCAAACCCGTTTTCTGCCGAATGGTAGGTCCAAGCCCAGCGTCTCGCAGTTGCTCGCAGATGGGCGCAGTCACGCGACTCTGCCAGACGATCGCATTCGCCACCGGCTTGCCAGTCTTCCGATCCCACACGATGGTGGTCTCGCGCTGGTTCGCAATCCCGATCGCAGCGATCTCTCCTGCATTCGCTTTCGCAGTAGCGATTGCCGCTTGCGCCACGCGCAATTGTGAGTCCCAAATTGTTTCAGGATCGTGCTCGACATGTCCGGGTACGGGATAGATCTGCGCAAACTCTTCCTGCGCGGTTGAGCAGATCTCGCCCTGGCGATTGAACAGCATCGCCCGACTGGAGGTCGTTCCCTGGTCCAGCGCGAGTACGTACTTTCTGGCCTGTTCGCTCATTTACCCGGTACCTTGTAGCCCTGCGCCAAATAGTCAACGGCAGTGCTAATAACTGACAATGTACCTCCGTGCACCCCGCCCGAAGCTACTTGAGATAGCATGTTTGCATATGGAAACCGTGAATACCCTTCTCGGAATCGTACTGGTCGTTGGGGCCGTGGTCATGTCGATTGCAGTGCGCAGACATTTTCTCAACAGCTGATTGTCGTCGCGACAAACAGCATGTAACCGGAGACTTCTTTCGCCAGAATGTTCCCCTATTCAATTCCTTTCACTGATCTGCACCCGTATCCGGTCTCTTCCTTCGGAAGCGTTATATGCATGGGGCGCTGGCAGCTCGTCTCCGTGCCCTTTCGAATTCCCGACGCTCTCAGCGGAATGTATCCATGGCCAGAAATCTCTAGGAAAATCTCCGTCGGCGCCGAGTCCTTGACGTCGAAGGCTCCGGAACTATCGGTAAAGATGGAATGTCGATTCCCGTGACTGTCTCGATAGGCGACACGTATTCCCGCCAATTTTGTTCCGTGTTCATCGGTAACTTGCCCGCAGAGATGCGTGACCTTGTAATTCAGCGTTAGTTGGCAGAACGAGCCGTATGTCAAAAATCCTTCGTGCATATAGAGAAAGAGATCGATCTCCCCAGCCGCTGCCGCCTTGTCCACCGCCGCACCAATATCTCCGTGAACCTGTAGCGAGGTCTTCGGCCCTCCCTCTTGCAGCCGAAGAATGAACTCGCCCTTCCTTGCATTCGGTATCGCGAAACGGCCGCCGTCGTCGCTCTTTACCGACCCGATCCGCTCGCCGGAATGCAGATCGAACGCCGTGATCTGAACCCCGCGTTCGTGGATGGTTCCCTTCAATTCGCGGACATGCTGCATCGGCAGGTTCGGCCAACTTAAAGAAATCATCTTCGCGTTCGCATTGCCCCTCACCACCGAGACGATGACAGCATCGTTGCGATCCCATTCGCCCGTACGGACCGTGTAGTCTCCTGGCGGGATTGCTTCCACCACTAACTCGCCACTTCGATCCGTAACTTCCGAACGGACCGCAGGTCCCAATTGCGGGGGCCGGCCTTGCTGGACATTCACAACGATGCCTGCCCTCGGCCTGCCTTCGTTGGTCACTCGAATGCGAAATGATTGAGGAACCGTGACTCGCTTCTGCGCGCTTGCGTATGGCAGAAGAAAGAACGCCGTGACCATTAAAGCGAGCGCGGGTTTGAGTCTTACTAGAAACTCGGGAGGCCCCATTTGCAAGGAAGTGTACCGCTGGTCTCGTGTTCCGTGCGCGAGGATTATTTACGAAGCTTCCACAGGATCTGTCGAAGCATGCCGAGCCATACTTCCGTGTCCTCAGCCGGAATCTGAAGTCGCCGTGTCAGGCGCCGAATCTTTTCCTCGCTCGATACCGCCGTCTTAGGATTTACGTACCCGCTAATCTGGAGGGCTTCCAGCAGGGCACCAGTGATTCTCTCCAGGTCGCCGGACGCCGCAGCCTGAGCGCTCTTGGCGGCTCCGACGTTCTTTCCGTCCCGGATCAATTCGTAGAGACACACCGCCACCGCTTGCCCAAGGTTCATCGAGACGCCTTCGCGCGTCGGTATCCGCAGCAGCCAATGGCAGTGGCTTAGTT
>JGI1027J12803_101321662_pt1 | contig 12444 bp, 12 predicted proteins | sample IowNatreferecore_FD_12803 | JGI IMG/M metagenome (IMG submission 12803) | reverse complement strand
TGAAATAACCATTTAGGACGTAGAGATTAGCATGATAGGCGGGAAAATGTTTCCCGTCATATCTTCCTTTTATAAATCCATTGAAATTAACCTGCCCGTTTGTTTCAATACTGGTGAAATCCTTCCGGTAAACAGATGGCAGCATTGACAGAACATTTTTGAATTCGGTCGACGGTACTTTGTACTTAATATTCATATTATAACTGCTGTCATTGATCCATTGGAAGAATCCTTCTGTATGCAGTTTCATATCATTAAAAGATACCCGGTCCGTATTAAATGTATAGGTGTGTGTTCTGCTGTCGACGTGGAAAGTCATATCGATATCGGCTTTGGCGGTAAGCCCGTAGGGGATGGTGCCATTGTAATTAATTTGTATGGCATCAGCCTTTGTCCTGGTCCTGAGGTCGAACAGATCGGAATTTAAATGTCCCCTGCCCTCGTGCTCAAGATTATTAATTACAACGTGTACATTACTCTTTTCATTCAGATAGTCCACATATCCTTTATGAATCGCATACCGTTGTAATTCCAGCTTAAATATCCTCGAAGTTGAGTCTGAATATCCGCCCGGATAGGAATCTGATTTTATGATATTCCAGTTAGAATGGCCATCGGCGTGGACGAGTACGTACACACGGGGTTCGTTTATTGTTATCGAAGAAACCCGGATGCTGTCGCCGGAAATGAGGCTTCCGATATCGCAGGTGATATCAAATTGTTTAGCCGTCATCAATGTATCTCCCTGGAATTCTCCCACGCAAGTTACCTGGAGGCTGTCCAGTCCGATGGAAATTTTTGGAAAATGACGGAAGAGGGAGATATCAACTCCGGAAAAATTTACATGGGCACGAAAGTCCATATTCATTCTTGCTTTTACCATGCGGGTAATTTTCCCTTTGAAGAGCCAGGGCGCCGACCAGATGAAACCGGCGAATACGAGCAGGGTAACCCCTGTAATTTTTAGGATTTTGGATTTCATAGTTTACGGTATTGGATTAATGACCATATACTCAATACAAAAGGGTTGCCAGATTCATTGGAAAATCTCCCATAATGGGAACGTATTTAAATTATCTTTATATTCATTAGCTTTTCACCAAAACAAGACTGCTTAAACACATAGTACCAAACAGAAAAAGGGGTACTTATCTGTTTGCTACTATAAGATAAAACGATTGTCTATGTCCCACTTTAAGATCAAGTTCTCTTTATTTCTCAATTATTTCGTTTTTGCCATCCTGCTGAACAGCGTGGGGATTTTGATTCAAAAATCCCAGAACCGTTACCATGTAGATGAATTGGCGGCAAGTTCCCTTGAAGCTTTCAAGGATCTTTCCATTGCCTTCGTTTCATTTTTTGTTGGTTCATTTCTCCCCCGGTTGGGATATAAGAGAGGCATGCTGATTGCGCTGGCCCTTGTTTTCTTCGGATGCCTGGGAATGTACTGGGGTAATTCATTTACTTCCGTAAGAATCCTGTTTGCCTGCGTGGGTATTTCTTTCGCGATCATCAAAGTCTCCGTCTATTCCCTGATCGGACTGGTCACGAATAATGAGAAAGAGCATAAAAGTTTGTTGAGCGCCATTGAAAGTTTTTTTATGATCGGCATAGCAACCGCCTTTATTGCATTCCCCCTCTTTTACAGCAACACCGATCCCGATGCCTGGCTGAATATCTACCTGGTCTTGTCGGGGCTGGTAGCAATTTCGTTTCTGATCCTTCTTTTTTCAAAATTTAATATAGAATACCAGATCCCCGGTTCAAACCCCAAAGATGATTTCCTCGAAATGATCAAACTGCTGAAAAGACCGCTGGTATTAATATTTGCCATCGCTGCCTTTATGTACGTGATGACGGAACAGGGTATCATGAGCTGGCTCCCGACTTTCAATCAAAAAGTGCTTCATCTCCCGGAAAAACTCAGCGTGTCTATGGCTGTTATTTTAATGCTGTCCATTGCCCTCGGCCGTTACGTTTGTTCCCTGCTGGTGAAAAGAATATCCTGGATAATCATCCTGAACTCCTGCCTGATGGGCGCTGCATTGATGGTCCTGTTCGTTTTGCCCCAGACACAAAATATGCCGCAAATAGAAATTAATTCAATGGCCGATGTACCGGTCATTGCCTATGTCTTTCCGCTGATTGGTTTCTTTCTTGCGCCCGTCTATCCATTGGTCAATTCATTTGTGCTGAGCTCTACCGAGAAAATATTTCACAGCCCGATGGCATCGCTGCTTGTTTTCTTTTCTGCTGTAGGGGGCACACTGGGCTCAAGACTGGTCGGCTATCTCTTTAAAAACATCGGCGGACAAAAAGCATTTTATTTTTCTCTTGCCCCGATGACTATATTGTTAATCTGTATCTATTTCTTTTCAAGAATTCAAAAGAAATCCAATACAGCTGTCGAATTCACTTCCGCAGGACATTAAATGAAATTGTATATGATTGGAGAACTAAGTACTTCTGACCAGATTTTGCTGAGGGACGTACAAATGAACAGGGTGTTCCCGGACGGCAAGACATTTCCCGACTGCCTGCCCAATGAGGATCCGGAAAAGATCAGTGAAAAATATATGTGGCAAAAAGACCAGCCCGGCTTTGACCTGGAGAAATTTGTTTCAGAAAATTTTACTCTCCCTGCCAAAATTGAAAATACTTACGTCAGTGATACAAACAGGCCTGTTGAAGAAAATATTGAAAAACTCTGGGAGGTCCTGACCAGAAAACCAGATACCACCAAAGGAACGTTGATTCCCCTCCCCTTTCCTTATATCGTTCCAGGTGGAAGATTCGGGGAAATATATTATTGGGACAGCTATTTCACTATGCTGGGGTTATTGGTTTCCGGCAGACATGAGATGATTGAAAACATGGTAAAAAATTTCTCCTTCCTGATTGATACCATCGGATATATCCCAAATGGAAACCGGAATTATTTTATCGGGCGTTCCCAGCCTCCTTTTTATTCCCTGATGGTAAAATTGCTGTCGGATATAAAAGGCACTGAAGTGCTCGCGGGTTGCCTGCCCCAGCTGATAAAAGAATATGATTTCTGGATGAAAGGATCCGAAAATATAAATGAAACAAATAAAAAGGTTCATCGTATCTGCAAAATGCCCGGTGGCGAATTGCTGAACCACTACTCGGATGACAACGACACGCCAAGACCCGAATCATACCGGGAAGATGTTGAATTATCGCACCGGTCACATCAGGATCCTAAAATATTATTTCGCCAGTTAAGAGCCGGGGCGGAATCCGGATGGGATTTTTCTTCCCGCTGGTTTAAGGATAAAAATTCCTTTGAAAGCATTCACACTACGGAGATCATCCCAGTGGACCTGAACTGTCTCCTGGTTCATCTGGAAGAAACTATTGCCGCAGCGTTCCGTTTGCAAGGAGAAATTGAATCAGCAGATAGATACCAACTATTGTCTGAACAAAGAAAAGAGGCCATTCAAAAGTATTGCTGGAACGAAGAGCTGGGCTTTTATGTTGACTACGACACGGAAGAACAAAAACAAAAAACATCGCCAACCCTCGCAGGCGTTTTCCCGCTCGCCTTTAATATCGCAACTCCTCCCCAGTCAGATCGGGTGGCAAACATGATTAAGAATAAATTTCTGAAGTCAGGTGGACTGATTACAACGTTAGAAACAACGAACCAGCAATGGGATGCTCCGAACGGATGGCCCCCTTTGCAATGGATGGCTATTTGGGGACTGGAAAATTATGACCATACTGAACTGGCAGGCAGGATTGCAAAAAAATGGATCCGCCTGAACACGGAAGTATTCAAAAGGACCGGCAAGCTGATGGAAAAATATAATGTAGTGGATACTCAACTCGAAGCTGGTGGTGGTGAATACCCGGGCCAGGATGGCTTCGGCTGGACGAATGGTGTATTGCTCGCATTGATTAAGAAATACGGACCAGCTACTGATTAAATTATGAAGAAACCATAGAAACCGCCAAACAACCTGCTCGTATTATTGGTTAATATTCGATCGCACCGATTTTATTATAAAACCATTTTATAAACCGATAAAACCTTCAGCTATGATCATCGTACACGACATCTTCATTAGTAAACCCGGCCAGGCATCCAAACTTGCAAAAAAATTCAAGGAAGCCATGACCGGCAACGCCGACCTGGTAGAAATCATGACCGATATGACGGGTCAGTACAATAGAGTCATCATGGTGACCAAATACGAAAATCTGACCGCCTATGAGAAAAGTTTCGAAAAATACATGCAGAAATCTCCCGAATTGGAGAAAATGGAAAAAGCGATGGAGGGTTACCAGGAAATGTATCTGACCGGATCAAGAGAAATATATAAAACCTGGTAGTTCCTGCTCTATACGCTGTTATGAATCGGTAAATAAGCACTATCCTGGCGGTGCAGGGAGGTTATTTGGCTTTACTTCCATTGTCCGGATCCAAATATTCATTAGCTTTCTGAAACTAAATACCCCTGGTCCTCGCGACCACTGTCGAAAACAATCATCCGTCCCTTCCAGAAATCAATTTTCATCATTTAAATAACTTACAATGAAAAGATTGTTGTCCATGATGGCCATTTCCCTGACACTATTTTTAATTTCCTGTGGCAGTACTCCCGATCAAACCAAAACGGCCGATACAACGACTGCTCCCGCTCCTGAACCGGTAAAACCACCGTTCCAGCCATTTAATATTATGACAGTCCAGCACCGGGTGAAAAATTTTGACAGATGGGAACAGGGTTACCTTGCCCATGATTCCATGCGCAAGGCTTATGGAATCACATCGTGGTTGCTGGGCCGCGATCTGAAGGACTCCAACAATGTATACGTCTTAAACAAAATAAATGATCTGGATAAGGCCCAGTCATTTTCCTCCAGCCCCGGTCTGAAAGATGCGATGATGAAAGCCGGCGTAATCGGCAAACCTGGTACCACTTATGCTGTTGTGGTACGCGAGGATGATTCCGAAGTACCCACTCTGGATCGCGCAATCATTGCCCATCACGTAAAGGATTATAATGCCTGGCTTAAAGCTTTCGATGCCGAAGGTCCCGTTACAAGGGCCAGCTTTGGTCTGGTTGACCGTCTGCTCGCGCGCGGTCTGGTAGATTCCAATATGGTATATATTGTATTTGCTGTAACTGATATGGAAAAAGCGAAGGCCAGAGGCAGTTCACCGGAATTAAAAAAGCTCATGACCGATGCGGGAGTTGATAGCCCGCCAACAATGCGTTATTTCCGTATTGTGAAATAAGCAGCTAGTTTTTGATAGGATTTTTCTAAGTAAAAAGTTCTCCCCGCGTAGGTGAACCTTCATTACTCAATACTTCTATCCGCGCTTGCAGGATCCGTATTTCGTGAAATAATTTCTTTGCATCCCCCAGGTTCACGTTATTGGAAAGCGCATGGTCAAATTTCTCAGTTAATGTACTCAATTGATTTTGCAGGGAGTTGATTTCTGGTTGTAACACTACTTCTTGCATAACTGATAGATTATTTGTACCGAATATAGACCAAAATTGAGCCAAATTTTCTCATATAAATAAAGTTGGAACACCGTAAACAATTCAATATGCCAGGGTTTGAGTTCTAATTTATTATAGTCCAGGCAACGGGACTGTACAGGAAATTTATCTTATATAATTATGACAGGACAAATAATTAACACCAGGACTGCCGGGCGGGTATTGTGTCGATCCAACATTAAGTACACGGTTCAAAAAAAGCGTTTACACATTCCTGTTGGCCGACCCCGGTAAACGTCTCCCACTGGCCGCATAGTCACTAAATGGGTAAAGACAGGAAATCGCCCCATCGTTAGGATTCTTTAATTAATCCACATCATATATTTTGTAAAAGCCGGTATTAATCGAAATGCAACCAGCCAGTATCTATATATTCGTTTGGTGAAGCACCTGCATATCAAAAAAATTACCGTTAACTCAACCAACCTATAATGAAGTTCTTTAGCTGCATTATTTGCCTAATGCTGATCTCAACAGGAATCTATAGCCAGGACATAAACTTTGATTCCCTTGTTAAAACGAGAAAAACAGATACGCTGGGCGGGAAAGTAAAAACATATTATTCTCCGGGTCATAAAGGAATTGCGTCCCAGTTACAACAACTGGTAACAAACGCGATTGTCTATTATGAAAAAAAATATAATGTAAAATTCAGAATTCAGCTGGTTGTCCTCGATTCTGCTCAATGGTTCAGGGAAGTTATACCCTACGGCTTTGTGTTTTATGAAGGAACTCACTGGCTCATTTTAAATACAGGGATGAATTATGCCAGTTTCAAATCCACTTATGGGCTCAATAGCATATCGGCAAATCTGGACAGTGCATTCAAAAAAAATAAATTCAGTCCGGATGAAGTTATTTATTCGAGGTTGAAATTCTTAAGCCTGCATGAACTGGGTCATTATTTTGTTTACCAGCTTTCTGCCATTAAAGCCCCGAACACCTGGACCAATGAATTTATCGCCACTTATTTTGCCTATGAATACATCACCCAATTCGAGCCTGACATTAAAAACAGGTTTGACTTATTTTGCCGGACGGTCGCCAGATATTACCCGGCGGAACATACTTCACTGGCAGACTTTGACAGCCTGTATTTCAAAATGAAAATTGGAAATTTTGCTTGGTACCACAGCCGTTTTTATTTTCTCTGTGATTCACTGTATAACTGTTCGGGCAAGGCGTATATCAATACATTTCAAATAAATTTCCCAAAGAAAGAGGGTATGGTTTATTCCACAGAAACGATTGATAAATTAATAGAAGCCAATTGTCCCGGTTCATTTTCAAAATGGAACCACACGGGTACGTTCTGATCAAAAAGTCAGCCCCGAAGCCGGGCCTTATTTGTCATCAGGGTTGCATATTTTGAAAACGATGGCAGCTATCGCAGCGCCACCAAAACATCCTACGAGGTAAATCCAGAAACTGCTCCAGGAAGCCAGCTTCATCAGGCTGATCCCGACCGCTACAGCAGGATTGAATGCGCCACCGGATATGGCGCCAAAAGCATAGGCCATGGATAAAACGGTGAACCCTATGGAAAGTCCGTAAAAACTGTTCCCAACTGAACCTTTGGCCGTAGCCACATTCAGTACAACGAATGCCAACGCAAAAGTGCCGAGGAATTCCGACAGCAGTCCCTTGGAACTACTTAGCATTTCAGCTGCCTGCTCCGGAACTTTATCACCATGTAAATAAGTTACCACAAAGGAAGCAACGACGGCTCCCAGCACCTGCACGATCATATAAGGAATGGCATCCCCAATCGTTATTTTACCACGAATGAGGACAGCCAGCGTAACTGCCGGATTATAATGCGCACCTGAAATGTGTCCGCCTGCAAAAACCATTACCATCAGGGCGGAGCCGATGGCCAATGGTGCGAAATCTCCCTTCCCCCCAATTACTACCATACCGATCACCAGCACAAGGAAAAAAGTCCCGATAAATTCAGTAATATACTTTCTCATAATTTGGGCTTTAGATTGTAAATGTATCTGAATTTATTATTCGAAGATCGTTTCATCCTTTAATTCATTGACTCATAATGCCGGTTGCTTACCCCCGTTTCACAGATGTTAATTAGCACAGATCCCATTATAAATAGATCAGGATCCATTAATTTTATACTACAATGACGGGGATGCGATTAGTGATGATTATACTTGCCATGGGTTTCTTCTTCTCTTCCAAAGCCCAAACGCCCATTCCGGTTGGAAGCGCCAATTTCATGTTATGGCAGCCTTTCCCCGCATTCAACCGCATTAACGATAGCACCCACCTGAATCAAAAATGGTATTTCACTAAATATGCGGCAGTGAATGCAGGCTTCGGCTTTTACAATGGAGGCAGTAGTACATATATATCGGTACCCGTCGGTATACAGCTGAATCACCCGCTGAATAATAACCTGATTGCTTTCGCAGGAATTTCTGCAGCACCTGTTTTTTTCAGCTTCAATCACTCCTTCATGGATCCCGCACTTAACAAATTTTATCCCGGACCTTACCAGGTAAATCCTTATAGCTTCGGCATGAATTCCAGGGTAGAAATGGGACTGATGTACATCAACGATGCAAGAACATTCTCTATATCAGGCAGCATCGGCGTTGAGAGAGGCTACTACCCGGGCTATCCGGCTTATCCGGTTGAAAGAAGGCCGGTAAAAAAACAATAATCAGTTAGATCTGCAATTTCTATCTATCCGGGAATAGCTTCAGTAAATCCTCACCGGATTGTAAACAAAACTTTTTTTCTTTCAGACTGTAATGCTAATAACCCACTCCGCGGGTCTTTATCAATTTTTCAGTCCATGACAAAATTTAAAGCGCCGGTACCCGAGCAGCCCAAAATGAAAGTGGAAGTCTGGAGCGATATCATGTGCCCTTTCTGTTATATAGGCAAACGCAATTTTGAAAGCGCCCTGAAACAATTTGATGGCCGGGACAGGGTGGAAATTGAATGGCACAGCTTCCAGCTTGATCCGACAATTCCCAAAAAAATAGAGCTGAAGGATAATGTATACCAGTACCTGGCAAAAAATAAAGGCATCCCTTATGATCAATCCGTCAAAATGCACGAACGTGTAGTGGATATGGCAAACCAGGCCGGACTCGATTATCGTTTTGAGAAAGCCATAGTCGCCAATTCCTTCGATGCACACCGCCTGATTCAATTGGCAAAAACAAAAGGACTTGGCGATGAAGCCGAAGAAAAACTTTTCCACGCGTATTTTACAGAAGGACGGGATTTTGGCGATCATGAAACATTGATTGCAATCGGCAGGGAAATAGGTCTGAAGAAAGAAGAAATCCGGTATGCGCTGACCAGCGGAGAATTTGCCGCGAAAGTAGAAAAGGATATTGAGGAAGCGGGTGAAATCGGTATTCGCGGCGTACCGTTTTTTATTTTTGACCGCAAGTACGCTGTCTCCGGCGCCCAGCCTCCGGAATATTTTCTACAAGCCCTGAAACAATCCTTTGGCGAATGGAAAGAAAATAATCCACTAACAGATATCACCGGTTCTGAAGACATGATCTGCACACAGGATGGGGAATGCAATTAAGCACTCCACAGCTGCCATTCTCTGCCCCGTAAAAAGTTTAAGGGCAGAATAATAAAATCCTAATTTTAATCCATTATCCCTTCAAGTAAAAACATGAAACATTTTTTGTTCCCGGTTTGCTGCCTGTTAGCAGGTGTGCTATATGCACAACCCCGCATGACGAATGCAGCAGAGAAGCGAGTCCGTTTTGTACCCGATAGTTTTTGTAGTGTGTTTTCTTCAGCGATTCCACCGGTGCTCCATATTTTACCGGGGGATACGATTGAAACCGAAAGTGTCGATGCCGATGGCTTTGATAAGAAGGGAGTGAATCATTCGAAAGGAGTCAATCCGCTCACCGGACCATTTTATATTGAGCGCGCGATGCCTGGAGATGTGGTCGCCGTGCATATAACAAAAATGCATATCAACCGGTCCTGGGCCACGGGCGCCGAGTTCTTTGTGCCCCGCAGCCTGCCGGATTCTATATTGAAAAAATTACCCAGTGCGCATAGCATCGACTGGAACATGACCGTTAGATGGCAGGTGGATCCGGTCGCAGGAAGAGCATGGCCGGATTCTCCGCGGCAACACCTGAAAAATTTTTATGTGCCTGTCAAGCCTATGCTGGGTTGTGTTGGACTCGCGCCGGCAGAAAAAGAAATTTCTACCATTGATGCTGGTCCCTTCGGCGGGAATATGGATTTTAGTTTGATCACGACAGGGGCTACCGTTTATTTACCTGTTTTTCATCCTGGTGGTTTATTATTTATGGGTGATGCGCACGCCATGCAGGGCGACGGCGAACTCAATATGGCTGCACTGGAGATTTCCATGGAATTTGATTTTACCGTGGAACTCTTCCCACGTCAGCATCTTGCCTATCCGATGGTGGAGGACTCAACTTATATGATGACCGTCGGCCTCGCCGAACATCTCGACGATGCATTTAAAATTGCCAACGCCGGTATGCTAAGCTTTCTGCAATCGACATATGGTTTATCAGACACGGAAGCCGCCCAGGTGATGGGTTCCTCCCTCGAATACCAGATACCCGAAATCACCGATCCACAAACAGAAGTTGTGGCCAAAATAAAGAAAACCCGATTGTCCTTACTGAGCAGGAAGTAAAGAGATGATTACTCTTAACTATTAACTTTCCTCAGGTCCATCCCAAAATCCCTCTCCGTCGCTGCGTACCATTCATCATCGCTGGCTGCATTGTGGTCAACCCACTGTTCGTCGGTCATGGATGCGCGCCAGTCCATAAATGGTTTGGCATCAGGTCCCACCGGGTGCCTAAGTATCCAGGTTCCGCTCTCAGCTATTTCCAAAATTTTTTCTGCTACCATGGTCGATGGCCTCGGAGTTTTCAGAGACTCTTCGAATATACCGCCGAAGCGGTTGACCTGGGGATAGAGCGACGTGGCACCATGTACGATGCTTCTTGCCATATCGGTACTGATAATTCCCGGCTCAACGATAGCCACATGGATATTGAAAGGTTTCACTTCACCTGCCAGCGATTCACTGATTGCTTCCAAAGCAAATTTGCTCGCCATGTATGCACCGAGTGGTGAGTTGGCTATCCGGCCGGCAACTGAGCTCATATTAATAATACAGCCACTGCGTTGTTCACGCATGGATGGCAAAACTTTCCTTGTGCATCGCAGCACACCAAAGTAGTTCGTTTCCATTACTGATTTAAAATCCGCGAAGTCCATCTCTTCCACAGATCCGTGTCTTTCGATGCCTGCATTGTTGACAAGCACATCCACCGGACCGTTCAATTCCAAAATGGTGTCCATGGCGCGGTCCACCGACTCATCCGAATCCACGTCCATAGCGGAAATAACAATGTTCAAAGATTCCGCCGCAATTTTTTTCTTTAGCTCAACTGCCTTGTCGGGATTACGCATGGTTGCAAATACCTGGTAGCCGGCTTTCGCGAAAGCTACTGCCGTATCGAGGCCAATGCCCCGGCTGGCGCCTGTGATGATGACTGATTTCATACGATGGTTTATTAATGTGTGTAGAAATAGTTGCTAAGTAAAGGCAAAATTATGCTGAACTCCGTTCCCTGCCCCTCATGCGTCTCCATTTTTATTTCTCCGCTGTGCGCTTTACTATATCATAACTCATGGACAATCCCAGACCTGTTCCCTGTCCACATCCCGGGTTTGAGCAATGCTGTCCCGCATGGAAAGAAAAATCAGTATAAAAAGAATCCGGCAGAGGAATATTTTCCGTTGTTTTACAAATTCAGGAGAAATAAAAGGCAGGTGAACCTTCATTGAATAAAGTTGAGTTAAGGGTTGTGCATGCAGCTTGAACTCCCTGACTCCTTTAACCCGAGCCACATGCTTGCGAAATGGAATACTATTAAATATAAGCAAAATTCCCCCGCCGCCGGAGGATTGAATATATTCGTCGACGAATGCCATATAACTTCAAATCATGAGGTACAAACTACCACTCCTGATATCGCTTTCCCTGATTTTATTTTCAACGACCTCGCCCGCTCAAAAATTTTATTCGGAAGAAGATTTTTATAAAACGAAGAAGATTGATGCCCATATTCATATCCGTAGCCTGACCGATGCCATTTCAGAACAGGCGGCAGCAGATTTATTCCAACTGATCAATGTGAATGTAGCCAGCTCGGACTCTTTATTACTGGACCAGAAAAAATTTACCGCATACCAGGTCACCGCCCATTCAAACCAGATATTTTTTCTCGACGCATTTAGCATGAAGGGTTGGGATTCTCCCGACTGGGCGGCGGTAACTATCGCGCAGATGAATGAATCTTTTGCGAAAGGAGCGCTGGGAATAAAAATCTGGAAAAATATCGGCATGGTTGAAAAAGACTCCGCTGGAAAATTTATAATGATCGACAATCCCCGCTTTGATCCGGTGATTCAATTTATCATCGACCAGCATAAGACATTATTAGCTCATATCGGCGAACCGCGGAATTGCTGGCTGCCGCTAGAACAGATGACAGTCAATAACGACCGGGGATATTTTAAGGACAACCCCATATATCATATGTACCTGCATCCGGATTATCCTTCCTACCAGCAACTCATTGATTCGCGTGACCGTCTCCTGGCCCGCCATCCGGATTTGCGTTTCGTTGGTGCTCACCTGGGTAGCCTGGAATATAATGTCGATTCACTGGCCAGAAGACTGGACCGATTTCCCAATATGGCAGTGGATGTTGCCGAGCGGGTTTGCCATCTTGAATATCAATCACAAAAGAACCGGGAAAAAATCCGCAACTTCCTCATCAAATACCAGGACAGGATTATTTACGGCTCCGACTTGGGCATGCAGCCAAATAATGATCCCGTACAG
>JGI1027J12803_100855643_pt1 | contig 12530 bp, 11 predicted proteins | sample IowNatreferecore_FD_12803 | JGI IMG/M metagenome (IMG submission 12803) | reverse complement strand
GTAAGTCTTTGGTAGATAATAAGTTACTGGCATGGCATGGCAAATGCCTTCTTGGAGTTACAAACGAGAGGAGCTGGGATGCGCAAACAGGCGTCGGAAACCAGGAGAGTTAACAAAGTCGAGCCAGCTGAGCTGTCGAGCCACCACGCAATTCCCTGGAACGACCGAGATATCAGAGAATTCCTGGTGGATTCTCATCCCGACTTTCAAGAAGACTTTTTTGATTCACCGACCACACCCAGCGCGGGAGCTGTACTTGTCTTGCTTCTTCTTTCCAGAGGGGAATCTAATCTGGCGGATCCGACTCGATGCCAGAAGAATACTAACTTGTCAGTTCATTGGAAACTATTTGTGCAGAAAACCATTTTAGATTTCGAACAGGGACTATTCCCCCTTCTTAACTTTAAGAGAATTCAGCGTTGACACTTCATCAACAGTTCGTTTTGCCAGCCGTTTGTTTTGCGGCTTAACCGACCCGCCCGAGAATTGCACTCCTCCCACCAAAGCAAGGATGGAAATCCCGATGCAACTCCAAGCGAAAACATCCCCATAACGCGCATAGAAGGTTACGTTCGTTTCCCACTCGAAGGCCGACTCGAGGCTCATCCTGCCATTCAGTAAGCTCCGGGCCTGGATCCTTCCATACGGGTCAACTACAGCACTAATCCCGCTGTTGGCGGCCCTCAGTAGATATCGATGATTTTCGATGGCACGGAATCTTGCCATATTTAAGTGTTGATAAGGCGCCGGCGAATTTCCAAACCAACCGTCATTGGTTACATTTACCAGTACCTGGGCGCCTTGAGCAGTAAAGAGCCTGACCAGGTCAGGCAGGATCGCCTCATAGCACACAAACGTGCCTAAAAGATGGCCCGAACCGAGCGGTGACACAACCACGCGCTCACCTGACCTGAAATTTCCAGCTTCAGTCGAAATTTTGTCGACGAAAAAAAATAATTTTGCATAAGGGATGTATTCCCCAAACGGTACCAGATGGATTTTGTCGTATTGTGAGATGAAGTTCCCCCCCGGAGACACCAAGGCCACGCTGTTATAAGGATCACGCCGTTTCGCATCGGCGGCTGAACTTCGGAAATCCACGAAGCCGAAGAGAAGGTAGCGCCTAGAAGACTCTGCCAGGTTCAGCATTCGATTACGAAACTCAGCATCATGGTTGAAGTAAAAGGGAGCCGGAGTCTCGGGCCACAGAGTGATCCGAACCCCTTCATCCGTCGTCAGTCCCTGGTTATCTCCGGGTCGAGTGGACAGTTCCGCTAATTCATCCAGCAGTGCTGAGCTGGCCTGCTTGCTCCAATCCTGTTCGGAAGAGATGTTGGTTTGAACAATCCGTGCCTCTTGCTTTCCCAAAGTGGGTCTGGCGGTTTTCGTCGAGAAACCAAGGCTGATCCCGACAAGAGCAACGACAGTGACTCCCAGCTGCAAGAGAGCTGCCTTGGTTCGAGCCATGAGTAACTGGACTGCTAGACCATTGATCAGGACAACGACAAAGGAAATGCCGTACACTCCAGTCACCGTAGAGAGTTGGGCCAGATTAAAATCATCAACCAGCGCGTAGCCCAGCAAGCACCACGGAAAACCCGTTAAAACATGAGCACGCAGGTATTCTGTAGCGATCCACAGGAACGGACAGAGATAAAATGAGCCTACAGGAAATCGGAGGGACACTCTCGCAAAGACCAGCGAAAAGCAGCCGTAGAAAAGGGACAGGTATGCTGCAAGCAGAAGGAATAAGGCTGACGCTCCTAGCCAACTCAGATCTCCATAAGTCCGGAGTACGGCTGCAATCCAACCGCACACGCCGACAAAAAAAATGAAACCTGTGGTGAGTCCCCAGACGAAACTGGGTCCGCTTCTGAACTCTCGATAGCTTGGAATCAGCAGCGGTACTAAACAGACCCAGGCCATCCAGGATAGACCGATGCGGGGAAAAACAATGATCCCCAAAAGGCCGGAGAGGCTCGCGAGAACAAATTTTTGCCAGGAGGCGTGGGGTCTTAGGAATCCAGAAAGGGCGTGCACATCAAGGGAACAGTGGGCTTTCAGCGCTTAATGATAGCTTGAAAACCATCTCTTTCCAGCTGGGCTTTCGCTTTATTGGCTTCTTTGAGTTGCGCAAAAGGGCCGACATGGATCCGAATCAGCTTGTCATTATTGCCCTTCACAGGAGTAAGAAGAGAAACAGAATAGCCCTTGGAGCGAAGTACCCTGACCACCTTCTGAGCATCACTGGCGCTGCCATAGGCACCAACTTGGAGGCTCACCTGGAAGGCCTTAATCGAAGTTTTTGGTGTAGCGAGGGGTTTCGACTTCGTCTCGGACGTAGGTCCCTTTGGCAGGCTCTCATCATTCGCACGGAAATCATGATCGCCATTCTTTTGGTCAAGGGTATTGTAAAAATCCAACTCGCGGCGATAATCTGTTTCCTGATCCCGTTTTGCGTGCAACTTCTCGACACTTACTGGCACTTTCCGGTCTTCGCCAGGCCCTTCCCCTGCGGCTGCAGGTTGGTTCGCAGTCGGCTTGAGCTCCAGACTCTTTGCACCGAGGGACTGCTCCTTTACAGCGGCCTCGTAATTTTGTCCCCTCCCCACAACAAACCCCAGAGCAAAAAAAATGGCACAAACGGCTACCGCTCCAAGAAAAAAGAAAGCCAAGTGGCGATGGTCTAATCTCAATTGTGTCGCATCATCCACTTCGCCCATGAAAGCTCCTAGTGTCGTTTATAAAAGGCTTCGAAAATGTCAATCGGAACCGGGAAAATGACAGTGGTGTTCTTCTCGACACCAATCTCCGTCAGAGTCTGCAGATATCGCAGCTGAATGGCAACCGGTTCTTTCGCCACAACCGCGGCAGCCAGAGCGAGCTTTTCGGCTGCCTGATACTCGCCTTCGGCATGAATAATCTTGGCGCGCTTCTCCCGCTCAGCTTCCGCCTGCTTGGCCATGGCACGCTGCATCTCTTGCGGAAGATCAACCTGCTTAACCTCGACCAAAGCAACCTTAATTCCCCATGGATCTGTGTGCTGGTCCAGAATACTTTGCAGCTTGAGGTTAAGAGTTTCGCGATGGCTCAATAAGTCGTCCAGAGCTACTTCTCCCAGAACTGAACGCAAGGTTGTTTGAGATAGCTGGGAAGTTGCGTATAGATAGTTCTCCACCTCAACAATCGCTTTGATAGCGTTGATGACTCGAAAGTACACCACGGCATTGACTTTGACTGAAACGTTGTCGCTGGTAATAATGTCCTGAGGAGGGACATCCAGAGTGACCGTTCGAAGGGGAACTTTCACAATCTTGTCAATGGGCCAAAATACAAAAATGAGTCCGGGCCCCTTGGCTTGAGGCAGCAACCGACCCAGTCGGAAGATAACTCCCCGCTCGTATTCTCGGAGAACATTAATCGAATTGAAAAGCCAGACAACCACAATCAGAATTCCGAAGAGACCTACCGGGCTGAATCCTTCCATGAGATTCCTCCTTAGCTTGAAAACCCGGGCATCAGACTGAGGTCAGATTCTGGCAACGATCAGAGTCAATCCCTCTATTGCCGTCACCCTCACTTTTTCACCCACCGGAATGGGCTGGGAGCTTCTGGCCCGCCAGATCTCTCCATGGACCTGGATCTTACCCTCTGAAAAAGTGTCCGACAGCGTTAGGCCTACGGCCCCGATCATGCCCTCCGCTCCCGTGACCGATTTTGCTCTGCGCGAAAGTAATACCAGTCGCAACAAAAAGATGGTTATTCCAGCAAAGGGTAAGGTCACACCCAAAGCCGTCGCCAAGTGCACACGCAGCTCTGGCAAAGGGGAGTCAATCAAGATGAGAGAACCCAGGATCATTGACACAATACCGAGAGCCGCAAGAACCCCGTAGCTCGCCACCTTCGCCTCAACAATAAAGAGAACAATCGCTGTAGCCAGCAGGGCGATCCCCAGAAAATTTACCGGGAGCAGATTGAAAGCAACCAGCGCCAGGAAAAGGCAGACGCCACCAATGATGCCCGGCAAGACCACTCCCGGGCTGGTGAACTCTACGTAAAGCCCCAAGAGTCCGATTAATCCGAGAACCAACGCAATGTTGGGATTGAGGACCTCCGTGAGTACCTTCTGGCGAAGCGTCATTTGCAGTTCTCGAAAGGTTTCTCCCTTCAACTTCAGAATGACCTTTTCACCATTGAATCTCGAAATTTCCTTGCCATCGAATTTCAACAAAATCTCTTCGTAATCCTTGGCAATACCATCAATCAAATGGTTCGCCAGAGCCTCTGACTCCGTGAAGGACTTACTCTCTACCACTCCCCGTTCCGCCATTTGCGAATTTCGACCCCGTTTGGCAACGATGCTGCGAAGATAAGCTGCAGCGTCGTTCTCAACCTTCTTAGACATGACCTCGTCGAAACGTCCCCCGGTAATCGAGACAGGATGGGCGGCGCCGGTGTTCGTGCCAGGAGCCATCACAGCCAGGTCAGATGACAGAAGGATAAAAAACCCTGCCGACGCGGCTCTGGCGCCGCTGGGCCCAACAAAGGAAATGACTGGTACTTTAGCAGTCAAAATGCTGCTGATTATCTCACGCATCGACTGGTCTAAACCCCCAGGTGTGTTCAGCCGAATAATGACCGCCGTTGCACCCTCTCTCTCAGCCTGAGAGATACCCTTGATCACATACCCAGCAACGACTGGCTGAATAACATCGTTGACCCGGAGACTCAGAATGGCCGCCTTCAAGCCAGGAGCAACTCCTATTACATAAGAAACAGCCAGAATCCGGATTAGAGGTTTCATGATGCATCACGACTTGCCATCTTGTAGCGCCTGAATTTCAAACTGGAGCCGGTGAAGACGAGTTTCGTCAAAATTTGACTGAATGCGAAATAAGTCGGGGATCTGCCTCCGAGTTTCCCACAACTCAAATCTCGAATCCAACTGCTTGGCGACGCTCCACGACGCATTTGCCTCTGAAGTCTTCCCAAGGGCCTGCAGGCATTTGTAAAGCAAATAGTGCGCTTCGCTGTCCTCTGTGTCTCGATTGAGAAGTTCGCTGAGGTCTCTGACCGCCCCAGCGAAATTTCCAGCCTTCCAATAATGATACGCCCGATTGAACAGGTAGTCGGTCCCTGACGGATCTCCTTCCAAAGCTTTTTGAAAGGCGCTGGTTGCTTCAGCGGTCATTCCCTGCAGACTCAGTGCAACTGCCAAGTTACTATAAACTTCGCTCAGCGGTACAACTCGAGCAAGCTCCTGGAATTCGAGCGTCGCCTTTTCGTAGTTCTTCAGAAATAGATGGTTCAGGCCCAGCAGAAACCGCGCCTCGGAGGAATCCTTGTTTACCCTAATGAGTCTCTGCAGCCAAAGTGAGGATGTGGGATAATCCTTCTCCTGGTGATAAATCTTTCCAAGCTGGAAGATTGCCTTATCAAAATTTGGGTACGCCCTGTCGGCTTGACGAAAGAAATGAAGTTGCTTGCTGCGATCCGATTCCAGCAGACCGCGAACATAATTTTCCAGGGCGATGTTCGGAATTACCGAAAATCTGCTGACAAAGGCCTCTCGAGAGAGAGCGAATGAAGAGTCCAGAGACTTGAGTATTTGCCAAGCCAGCCGGCTACACATTGCCTGAAGATCTATCAGTTCACCTTCTTCTTGAAGATCGGCACTGAGCGTGTTTTTGGATAGGTCTACCAGGGAGGCTGAGACCTTGAGTCTTGATCCATCAAAGGTGAAGTCTCCCCAAATCAGCATTGTTGAATCGAGCTCCTGCCCGATTTTTATCAGAGAAGCCTTCGACAAGCCGCTGGAATAAGGAATCCCCATGCGTTCAAAGGCGACCAACCGTTCTTCCCTTCCTAAAATATTCAGCCCGGGCCATTTAAGCCGATCTTCCAATAGCTCAGGAAAACTCTCGCCGATCCAGCGAACTGATCGATTTCCGGATTGGTTAGCAAAAGGTAAGACCGTCACTGTGCGCATTACACCCAGGAGTTGCAAGTCGAGCAACAAAGCCAAACCAAAACAGCTGAAGAGCTTCTTCATGACTGGAAAGTGATTGGGCCTCTCCTTGAAAGCAGAGGCACACCAACTCACACGCGACGGCTGCCAATGCGCTCGGATTATACCAAAGCCAATGAGCGGGACCTACAAAAACTTGGCCGCCCGTGACAGGGCAAAACTCCTGATAATTGGAACCTTTTCGGACCAAACCTCGTTCTTTATGCTTGAAAAGTAAGGGCAGGCAATTATAATTTGGGCATCCAAAGAGGAGAATGAGATGAGCACAAGTCAGTCGAGAGCAGGCTCAATGGCAGGTCCGTTTATCCTAATTGCTATTGGGGTTTTGTTTTTGATTCATAATCTGACTCAATTTAACATCTTTCATCTCGTTGGAAGGTATTGGCCTTTGATACTCATTGTTGTGGGGGTTATCAAGCTGGTAGAGTACTTTCGAGTGAGCAAGCAAGTGCCTGAACAAGAACAGGGCCCAGATACCCGGCTGCCATGAGTCCCTCTCGCGCTTTCGGATCTCGTCTTGTCTGAATATTCTCGCTGCTATTTTCCCTCCAGCACCGGCAGAAGCTAGGAATCCAGCTTCTTGGCCTCCTCCCAAAGTCGATCCATTTCATCAATACTACTCTCGTTGATTTTCCTTCCACCTTGAGCAAGGCGGTTCTCGACGTATTGAAATCGCTGTTTGAATTTGCGATTCGCCTTCCGTAGGGCTGTCTCAGGATCGATCTTCAGGAATCGCGCTACATTCACAACGGAGAAGAGCAGGTCACCCACTTCCTGCTCGACTTCGGAATTAACTGCGCCTGGCTGCTGCGTCTCAACGGCCAACTTAAGCTCGTTGATCTCTTCATGAATCTTTAGCAAAATCTTATCCACGCTTGACCAGTCGAACCCCACTCGCGACGCTTTGACCGTCAGCTTATTGGCGGTAAGCAATGCAGACATGGCCGGTAGACCATCAAGGATGGACTGGCCCGCTTTCTCTACCGACCGACTCTCAGTCTTCTCACCCCGCTTTATGATTTCCCAGTTCGTCAGAACCTCGTCTGAGCTGGCGACTTGAGTGTCGCCAAAGACGTGCGGGTGGCGACGAATCATCTTGCGAACAATTCTTTCGCTTACGTCATCAATCTGGAAGGAGCCTTCCGTCTCGGCGATCTGAGCAAGGAAAACCACTTGAAAGAGCAGGTCTCCCAACTCGACACAAAGTTCAAGGCGATTCCCAGAATCCAGCGCGTCCAGGACTTCATACACCTCTTCCAGGATCATAGGCTTGATCGTGCCAAAGGTCTGCTCGCGATCCCATGGACACCCCTTGGGTCCTCTCAGTTGGTCAACCAGAGCAACCAGTTCAAGAAATTTTTGACCCTTCATATTTATCGTGATCCTCAGGAGCGGGAAGTTTTCTTCGCCATTTCCACAACCACCCTATCTCCTCCTGTTCGCTTAGCAAGGTACATGAGTTTGTCCGCTGCCTCGATAAACTCTTCGTAGCCCATTCCTTGAAGATACTCTGCGATACCGGCACTGATGCTGATCTGGCCATTAAACCTCTTTCGAATGGCCTTGCGAAGCCGCTCCACCAAAACGTTTGCTTCGCTCAGCCGAGTATCGGGTAAAAGCAGCACGAATTCATCGCCGCCGTAGCGAAAAGCTGAATCAATTCGGACCCGAATCGCTTTTGAAACTAATATGCCCACAGCCCTGAGGATTTCATCCCCACCTCGATGGCCGTGGGTATCATTGTAGACTTTGAATTTATCCAAATCGAAGATGCAGAGTGAGAAGCGCTGATTCCGCCGGTTGGCCCGTTCCATCTCCCGGCTGAGTTGCTCCAGGAAATGCCGCTGGTTATAGATGCCTGTTAGATCATCCGTCACCGTCAATTGCTTCAACTTACTTTCCAGCTCGACCCGATGGGTCACATCGGTCAGGATGATCAGAAAACCCACAAAAAGATCGGATGCCGGTTCGATGGGATGAATCACTATGTGTGCCCAAAATGATTTCTTGTCGGGACGCGAAACTTTCAGCTCGCCCTCCCAACGTTCCAGTTTCGTCTTCGCGCGCAGCGCCTTGAAAACCCGGGTCCGCTTACTCTGGAGCACGTCACTGATGGGCCGTCCAGCCGCATCCATAGCCGAAATGCCCAGCAGTTTCACAGATCCTGAATTGAAGGTGATAATCTTGCCATCTGGGTCGAGAGAAATAATAGAGGTATCCTCGGCAGCATTGAGCACCAGCTCAAGGTAGCCTTTTGATTTGTGGATCTGTTCAAACAGGTTGGCATTCTTAAGTCCCAAAGAGATCTGAGAGGCAACAGACTCCAGAAGACTTTGCTCATCTTCGGTGAAGCGGTGAGCTGCCGTGTCTTCGATGTTCAAGACTCCGAAGATTTCTTCGTCCCACTTCAAAGGAATTGCCAGTTCGACTGTGATGTCTGGAAGACCTCTGACATACTCCGGATCTCTTTGCACATCGTTCAAAAAGCAGGTCTGTCCAGTGCGAGCTGCGCGGCCTACGATTCCTTCGTCCAGCGATACCGTGGATGGCCTGGGATCGCCGAAGAGACCGTACTCCTGATACTTAGTGCGCACCAGCGACATCCTCGTCTCGTCAAAACGAAAAATGTCGACGTATTTGTAAGCGAAGTTATCCTTAAGGAGGCGCACAGCTTGGGCACAAAGCGTCTCCGTGTCCAGCGCTGAATTCAGCTGTTTCCCGATATGGTTGATGATTTCGACTTGTCGTGAACGCCGCTGTTCCAGCTCCATCAGACGAGCGTTATCCACGGCAACCGCGACATGATCGGCAATGGGCAAAAGAAACTCCAGCTCTTGTTGACTGTAGGCAGAGATTCGTTGGCTTCCAAAAAAGAGAATACCTACCAGACGGTTCTTGGAAATGAGAGGAATCATTGTGCAAGAGCCCATTCCCATAATCAGGCAAAGATTCATCACGCTCCACACCTCGTCCCGAGAGATGTCGGGAACGATGATCGGCTGTTTCCCGAAAAGCAGTGGTGAGAAAGCCGCCTCGTCCAATGAAAATCTCTCCCCGCTGTACGGGCGCATTCTGCCGTCCAGCACTACGGCCGTGAGATCCAGCAGGAATTCCTCTTTGGCAACCAAGGCCAGGGCAGCATTGTCAAAATCCACGAATTCACTACAGTGATTGACGACAATGTGAAAGATCTCGTCCAGTTTGAGGGTTGACGAAACAGCCCGGGCGATAGAAGCGACGGAGCTGATGCGACGGTTTTGTATCCGCTGCAGAGTTTCGAGCTGTCGCTTTTCGATGGCACGGCGAATGGAAACCTTGAAGCTGTCCAGATCAAACGGCTTCAGTATGTAATCGTAAGCTCCGCGCTTAAGGGCTTTGACTGCAGCATCCACCGAACCCAATCCCGTCAGAACGATTACCGGGATAGCCAACTGTTGGCGGACGACGAAATCCAGTATGTCATAGCCACTAAGCCCTTCCATCACCAAGTCGGTAATAACCAGATCGAAAGGCTTGGAGGAAAGCTCCTGCAAAGCCAATTCTCCGCTGTTGGCGACCGAAACTTCATAACCCAGCCGCGTCAAAAGCAGTCGCAGACTCTCACCCATGCCAATTTCATCATCGACCACCAGAATGGTCCAGCCGGCATGCACTGACTTTATTCCAGATGACTGTACAGCGAAGAGTTTCAGCTGTTCCATAAACCGAGTCGCTTGCGCTAAACCCGATATCACTTCTTGTCGGGCTACGTCATTTTGAAGAGCCAGCCAAGATTCTAAACTGTTGTGACCACTTTGCAAAACCGCAATTTTCATATCTTGGCTTCGCCAAGAACTGATGAGTTGCCACGGCGATTATGTTAAAATTGAATAACTTGTTGAGCCGAGCCCGGAGCGGGTTTCAGAGCTGAGAAGGGAGAGAATGTGAGCACGCCCGGACGATTGGAAAGCCTTTTATCCCTCGCAGAAAAGGAGCCTGATAATTCTTTCGTTCGTTACGGCCTTGCGATGGAGTATGCCAGGCTGAATAGAACTGAAGAGGCCCTTCAGACCTATCGAGACCTGCTTCTACGCGAACCACTTTACGTCCCTGCCTATTTCCAGTTGGGCACCTTGCTCGCCAAATGCGGCCGCATTCAGGAGGCGCAGCAGACTTACAGCGAGGGTATCAAGGTCGCCAGCCAAAAGGCTGACTGGCACGCCAAGAGCGAACTGCAGTCCGCGCTGGAAAACCTTTAGCACAGCCGTTTGAAGTCTGGTTCAAACGGCCTGAGTCAAAAGTTGCACTAGTCCAAATTAATTTTACTTGACATATACAAAATGTAGGGGCATCTTTCGTTTTCATAACAAGATCTAGGAGGTGAGTGGGTGCTTAAAGTTGACTTGAAATGGTCAGAGTGGCTCCCCTACAACGAAAAAAGCTTGTCTTCGTTCTGCCCGGAGAGTCCAGGAGTTTACAGCATTTCTGCTCCGATGGACGAAAAGCTGCAGGTAATCTACGTCGGCAAGGCCGATAAGTTAGGGCAGCGACTTCGCAACCACACGCGTTTTTTCGAGCCTAATTCTGTCCTTAAGAGCATGATCGAGCAGCAAGAGTGTTACTTTCGCTACTGTGAAATCCCGGATTTGATGGATCGACAGAATGTCGAGTACACTCTCTTCCAGCACTATAGCCCCGTATGCAATCTTGTGGTGCCCAAAGGCGAGGTCGTTGATGTAAACATCGATTGACGTAAGATTTACAACCTGATGCTTCGAGAAGTCTTGTGGTTCAGGCACTCCTCCCTCCACGTCTGTGGTGTCGCTCTGATTCATGAGCACCTAATCCACAAAATTTGAAACTGACTTGGCTGGCGATTTGGTTGAAAGTTTGGAGTGCGGAAAATCCCAGCCTCCTTTGCCATTTGCAGGATGACCCAAGATGACCTGCTCCCTCTCACAGTGCTTGCTGCTGATTGCCTTCTGTGTTTGTCTTGCAACTTGCAGCCGGAACGGTGGTCCCCCGAGAACCCGATCGGACTCAGATCCCACCTTCGGCGGCGTCCTGCGGATAGCCGCTCAGATTCCCGAATCGTTAGATCCGATTCGCTCCAAATATTACTGGGAATCAGAAATCGTGCTTCAGATTTTTGACGGGCTGCTGCGGTTCGACCAGAACCTGAATATTGTGCCGGCACTGGCCCAGGATTGGCAGATATCCCCTGACGGACGCGTCTATACATTCCGGCTTCGTCGTGGTGTTCACTTTCACAACGGACGCGAAGTCACTTCCAACGACTTCATCTATTCCATCGCCCGCCATTTGGAGCCAAAGTTCAAATCGGAGGATGCAGAGCACTACACGAAGATCCTGGGCGCTGACGCATATAGACAACGAAAGATCCCTTCAGTCCCGGGATTGGCGTCGCCAGATCCCTACACCCTCAAGATCACTCTTGAGCGCAGCTATGCCCCGTTCTTGAGAGTCTTAGCGCAGCAGTCTGCTGCCGTCGTTCCCAAGGAAGAGGTCGAGAGATCTTTTGCAGATTTTGGAAAGCACCCCATTGGAACCGGACCCTATCGTTTCGGCAGGTGGCACTCGTCCGACGAGCTTTTCTTGTCCATGAATCCTGACTATTTTGAGGGCCGGCCTTATCTGGATGGTATCTCCATCAAAACTCTGTCAGACTTGGACCCTCAAAAGACCTTCGAGGACTTCCGCAACGGAAAGTTGGACATTTCCTTCGTTCCCAAAGACGACTTCCAGCTTGCTCAGACAAATCGAAACTGGGTCTTTTTGAGCTACCCGGCATTCAGAATTGTCTACCTCGGAGTGAATCTGAGAAATGCCCTCATGAGAGAGATCAATATACGGCGAGCGATCGATTTTGCGATCAACAAACCAGAGATTGTGGGAGTGGACCCCGATTTTTCGATCGTGAACAATTTGATCCCACTTTCGCTTTTGGGGTCCAACCCGACGGCCAGACAGGATATCTACAGCATTCAGGCCGCCCGGCAGGCATTACAGGGTTGCCTATCCTGCAAAGAACAGCCGCTAAAAATTAGGCTTTGGCATGCCACGCCAACTGAAGAGCGCCGCAAGCTCCTTGCCCGTCTCGCTAACTGCCTCAGAGCGGCTGGAATTGAGGTTGAAGTGAAAATTGCGCCCTCTGTGAAGCAGATGCTAGACAAGATCCGTTCCGGCGAGGCACAACTTTTTCTGTATGGTGAAGTCATCGATTTTCCTGATCCCCATGCCCTGGTCAATCGCCTCTTCAACTCAAGAAGCGAGGGTAATCTGTTCGGTTATAATAGCCCTCGAGTGGATCAACTGCTGCTTCAAGGACAAACCGGCGTGAGTGACGAATTGCGTGCCCCCATTTATAGGCAGATCGAGAATCAAATCCTGCAGGACCACGTGATTGTTCCACTTTTTTCGGCGAGATACTCCTTTGTCGTCCAAAAGAGTGTCCAGGGCATCGAGCTGAATTCCTTAGGTTTGCAATACATGCCGTTTTGCA
>JGI1027J12803_100134625_pt1 | contig 12557 bp, 5 predicted proteins | sample IowNatreferecore_FD_12803 | JGI IMG/M metagenome (IMG submission 12803) | reverse complement strand
GGCGGCTCGCCCCAACTCCTCGGGACCGGTTTCGAGGGCGACTCTCCGGGTGACCATCTTCCACCGGGTACTGTCGATGGCTGGACCATCACCGGCAACAAGGTTACGATCATCAACAATCCCGCCCTCGCCCACACCGGCAACCAATCACTCGCCCTTCGCGACGGGCACATAGCGCGGTCGTTGGCAACGTTGCCAAATCATACGTATCGGCTGACATTCGCTTATCGGCAAGTCCCGACCCTGGACGGAATCATTTCGTGGTGGCCAGCCGAGGGCAATGGGACTGACATCATCGGCTCCCACAATGCCAACTTGGTAAACGGTGGAGGCTACGGAGTTGGATTAGTCAGTCAAGCCTTCAACCTGGATGGGGTTGACGATCGAGTTCTTGTTTCCGATACGCCGGATCACGATTTCGGTCCAGGTCAGGCATTTTCCATCGAGACCTGGATCCGCGCTTATCCGAATAACACAGATTTCGGAATCACTACCATATTTGATAAACGCTTTGCGCCAGATACGGGCCACTGTTTAGGCTACGAATTCAATCTCTCCGGCGGTCGCGTTCACACTCGGCTTTCGAACTCTATTCTCACAGGTGGTAACGATTGGGGCCCCGCCGGACCGAATGTCCAAGACGGAAATTTTCATCATGTCGCTCTGACTCTAGACAGAAACTCGCCCACCGGCGGACACTTCTACGTCGATGGAGTGCCGGTCCTCAACTTCAATCCAACCAGCGAAGCCGGCGACCTTTCCAATGATCAGCCTGCGCGCATGGGCAATCACCCGACTCCAGGATTTAATGCTTTCTTACGAGGGTTGATTGACGAGCCAACTCTGTACAGCCGAGTTCTTTCGGCTTCTGAAATTCAGGATATTTTCCGCGCGGGCAGCGCCGGAAAGTGCGGCATGCTCTTTCCTCCAGCCATTTGTCTGAATCCCGGCGGCCAAGTCCTTTTGAAAGCAGCGCCTGTCAATTTATTCACGGGAACGACAAATTGGGTCACTAATTCAATCACTTTTTCGGCCACACAGAACACCATGCCAGTCGAGATCGAACCGATCGCGGGAAATTCTGGAATGCTGCTCGACGACTTCACTCTCACAGATCTGGGTGGTCCCCTTTATGTGCTGCCGGAAGAGTCCCTCGACAAGTTACTCGGAGAAGACTCGTATGGAACCTGGAAACTCGAAATGTGCGACACTCGCGCGGGAGCAAACAATCCGCCACCAGTTTTGCTAAGCTGGGAACTCTCCTTCATTTTCGGCACTGCCCTGCCATTACCAATTCCGCTTCTGCACAACCTTACCGCTACGAACACCATCAATGCTGGCAAGATGCAGTTTTACCGCGTCGATGTTCCTTATTGGGCCAGCTTCACTACAAATTGGCTGATCAATGCCACTGCGCCAGTGAGTCTGCTCTTCAATCAACTCACACCCCCGACCGGCACCAACATTGACGACGTCCCGCTCTTGCAAAATGTCACCTCTGGCATCCGCACGCTCCAGACCAACGGTGTTCCACCGCTCATCCCAGGCGCTACGTACTACCTCGCCATCACCAATCCCAATCCAAGTGCCGTGACTGTCGCGATTCAAATCGATTTCAATGTTACACCTCTAACAAACAGCATCCCACTAACCAGTACTTTGACCTCGAATTCTGTCCCCCGTTACTTCTCGTACGACGTGCTGACAAACGAGACTGCGGTCGCATTCCAGCTCACAAATCTTTCAGCCAATGCCGATCTTGTCATTCGACGGGGATTGCCATTCCCATCGTTGGCCAGTCACGACTACGCCAGTTTGAATCCAGCAACAAACGACGAAATAATTATAGTGCGGACAAATTCAGATCCCATTCCGTTGAAAGCAGGTCGCCATTATCTCGGCGTCTTTAATTCGAGCACTACCAACGTCAGTTACACAATTGTCGTCACCGATTACACGAACACGGCTTCCGTTGTTGCGCTCTCTAACGGGGTTCCCTACGTCTCCTCGAATTTAGGACTTGATCCATTCGCCGATTATTATCGCTATACCGTCAGTACGAATGCAGCCCGCGCACAATTTGAACTTTATGGTCTTACAGCAGATATGACACTCCTTGCCCGCAAAGGTGCTGTTCCAAGTCTGATCGATTTTGACTATATTAGCGCAAATCCCGGAACCAACGACGAATTAATTACGATTATTAACACTTCCACGCCAGTGCCGCTCGCTCCCGGCGATTGGTTCCTCAGTGCGGTTAACGTCTTTGGAGCGCCCGCGCTTTACACCATAAAAGCTGCGGAATTTCCCGTTAACGGAATCCATTTTCTAATCAACAACCCGAGAATCTCCGCCAACAACTTTTGCCTGACCTGGGCATCCCTGCCGGGGGTTCATTACAATATTCAAGCCAAGGCGAATCTTTCCGATCCGGAGTGGGTGACAATCTCCTCCACGATCACAGCCAATAGCAGCTCAACGAGCTGGTGTTTGAACTTGCCTTCACCCTATCACTTCTTCCGCGTCCATGAAGGTCTAGCCGTCGCGCAACTCACCGCTCCTTTTGCCATACGTGAGATTTCCGAAACCAGCAACGGTGTCCATCTGCAGTGGGTCAGCTTCGCAAATGCTAAATTCCAGGTCGAATGGTCCCCGATTTTGAGCCCAGCATCCTGGCGTGCCTTTACCAACGTTGTGACGCCTACCAACGGCTCCTTTGATTTTACCGATGACGGCTCGCAATCGAACGGGCTAAATGCAGCTCGGTTCTACCGCTTGCGACAACTGCCCTAGTTAGACCGACGATCGCATCAGGCCCCTACATTTTCGTCGCGAAATGCTTTGTAAACTCAAGGTGACCGAATCCTGTAAAAACGCGCAGGAACGGTCATGGACTGAGGATCGGTGAAAGAGATTGAGCCGTTGGTGAGCGTGCAGCTTTGTAGCGGAACCCATGATCCGCCACCAGGATTTGCGCACGCTTCAATGACGATCGGAATGTCCGCTGTGCCAACGACATTGAACCCGAACGGACTTGTCCCTCCCACGAAGTTGTTGTTCGCTGATTGCATTTGCGGGTTCCAAAGTGCAGTCGGGATACCAGCATAGTTCGAGCTCCAGCCAGTTGTTCCGGGCAGATAATACGCCGTGGCTAAATTGTCGTAGTGGAAGAGATCCTGTCCAAACATGTTTTCACCCGGCGTGGGCGCATTGCCTTTGAAGTAAACGGCAACCAAGCCGGTGTTGTAGGAGAAAGTTCCCACCCCAAGGAAAGTGAGGCCTTTTCCAACTGTGACGTTGGTGAGATGGTTGCCAAAGAATGCGCCCAACGCGCCGCCGAGGTGTAAAGGGCCATCCGTGATGTTGGTAACGGTGTCGGGGATCGTGAGGCGGGTGAGATTGCAGCCCATGAATGTCCCATACATGCTCCTATCACCGCCTCCCCGAATCGTTGTGATCCCTTTTCCGATAGTCAGGTTCTGAACACTCGCGCAAAAACTGAATGCCGAATCTCCAAGGTTTGTGATGCTATCGGGAATGACAACATTAGTCAGACCAGAGCAATCATAGAACGCACTATCACCGATTGAGGTCATGGTATTGGGGAAAGTAATCCCGGTCAGGGAGCTCAAATTAAAAAACGCATTATTGCCAATGCTCGTGACTGGCAAACCCACGATCGAGTTGGGGATGGTCACGCTCCCACCCGGGCCGGCGTAAGCGATGATTGTGACGGCTCCATTCGTCACAACGTAGGTAAAAGTGTGGCCGTTGACTGTGATTTGCGCTGGCGTGTCAAACTGTTGGTCCGCTCCCAAGGTGGCACCCGCTGTGTTGGTAGCAACCAATCGATAGTGATAGGTGGTATCCGGGGTGAGACCAGTCAGATACCCGTAAATGTACGACGGGGTGGACTGACTCGGCAGGAAATTAAACGAAGTGAGGTTGCCGTATGCAACGCTAGTGCCCCACTCGAAGTAACATGTCGTGGGCGAACCATTCGGATTCACCGTTCCATTGAGCGTCGCGTTCGTAGCTGTCACTGATGTGACCGTCACCCCGGTAACCGATGGCGGTGGGGGAGGGGGCGGAGGCGGTGAGTTCGAGGTTGTCAACGTCATGTCCGCTGAATATCCGGTGCCTTCACTATTGGTCGCCGCCAACCGATAATGGTACGTGGTGCTGGGGCTCATGCCCAGCGCCTGGGCAGTTACTGCCACTGGGCTATTCTGAGCTGGTAACGACCCGACCGGCCCTCCGCCCCCGTACGCTGTCGTCACACCCCACTGAACAAAGTAGCCAGTCGCTAAACCGTTCGGATTCACTGTCCCGGAAATCGTAGCGTTCGAACTGGTAATGCTGGTGGCACCGTCGACTGTAACCACCGGCGCCAGAGATGGCAAAGTCGTGAAAGTCATATCCACTGAACTCCCGACCCCCGCGCCATTGGTCGCAACCAACTGACAGTGATAGGTCGTGTTTGCGCTCAGGCCGGTCAACTTGTTAGACACTACCACCGGCGTGTTGCCCACAGGGAATACTGGCGCGTAGTATCCACTGTAACCATAGGCTGTTGTGGGTCCATAGATCGCATGGAAACCGGTCTGCAAACCGTGAGGATTGACAGTGCCCGAGATCGTCGCAGTACTGCTCGTGACAGTCGCGCCATCAATAGTTACATCTGGCGCTTGTGCGCCCACGTCCTGCACTTTGATTATGAGCGCCAAGACGAGCATGAATGAGACGCGCACAGTCTTTCCATCGAGGGGCTGAAGCGACTCGAAACAACTTCCACCTAATTGCAGTTTTCCCGTCTTCATAATGACTCCTCTTTCCTTGAAAAAGCGCCCGTATCGTGGGCTGCATTCATGGTTCCGTTGTACAACATATGGAATGCATGTCGAGCCAATTTTTAAGTGTCGGTGCGTCTGACAAATCACCGATGACCGACCGACAATACTCTTCCGATTCCGTGAATTATGCAGAGCGGCGACGTCGCAAATAAAAGAGACCGCACCCGCAAACAATTAACGCAACGCTGGTTGGTTCCGGAATAAGAGTTAACTGTGCGTAGTCCACTGCTACATCCACAGGAAATGAACTGCCCGGAAACGGGTTACCCAACGCCTGCGAAAGAAAGAGCCGATAACCCGATGTATAGGCATCTGCAGTGTGGCCCAGATTAAAGGCTGCTAGTTCAGTTCCGGTATCGCTAAGGAGGGAAGCCCGTAGGTTTTGCCCAGGGTCGCCTTCCAGAACCATGCGATACCAGGTGTCATTTTGGTAATCGAAGAACGTGTGATTGAACGAGTTATCAATGCTGCTGCCTGCAGCGAACCTCCGTGAACTGCTAAAGTTCCCACCGTAAGGAGATAAAATATCGTAACGCGACGTATCTGCCGCGTCGAGAATGCCAATCTCCAGGAATGCATCGATGCTGGTGTTTCCGGATTGGTTGAGCGTGTTGAAGCGTACTTCATACCGAAAAGATCCCGAGAAAGTATCGGTTGTGCTCCAACCGACTCGTTGGTGCGGCCCCATCGAGTTGCTCAATCGCAAGACCGAATCAGAACCCAAACTCTGAAATGCATAATTTGGAGCACCTAAATATGCCGCACTTCCACCGGAGTCCGGATCCGCGGCTCTCATCGCGGGCAGCGAAGCCTGCCAACTGTGACTCAATACTGGCCCCGAAAAATCATCGAAGAAGGCCGGGGCAGCCATCGTCGTGTTAGCGACGGACGCTGCGATCAAAGTGCAAACCGCTAGAGATTTTGCCTTCTGGAGAGAATTTAATTTGCTCATAAGTAGGTTGGTTGACTGTGAAACTGGGCAATCCTTGTTTATTGCTAGCTAGGTGCTGTATCGATTAGCACATCCTGTTCATACAGTCAAAGTCTTTTAATGCCAGGGGAACAAACGAAAGATGCGTGAGCAACATTGAAGAGGCAGCGCCCTCACCCGATCGCGGCTACCTTCATCTGATCTTCGTACTCTGCGAGCTACTTCTCCGGTGATGATTATCGCCTGAACACGCCACTTACGGGTGCCACAGTCGATAATATTTGTTCGTCCGATTCCAGGGCAAAACCACCGTGCTCTCTCCATTGCTGTTAAAGGGCAGATTTGGCAAATTCGTCCAACTGATCGGCGGCTTCAAAGTTCCCGTAGCTTCCTGGACTGTGAAATTACTACCCCATAAAGGCCAGGCCAACACGATGTTCGTCCCGGCATGCCCAATCCTTAGCGACAGATTTCCATTCACAATCACCGAGCCATTCGCATAACTCGCCGGCAACGCATTCGCGCCCGCGTCCGAGATTTCTCGAGGCACGAGCGCATCTGTAAAGGTCGGCGAGAAACTTCCTCCGATCAAGGCAGCCTGGAAGTTCACTTGCAGCAGTTCCCGGTTTCCTGCTCCGAAAGCATTCGGGGTTGCCAACGCCAGAACGCAACCCAACAGACCGGCGCTCGCCTGGTTCGTGTTCACAATCAGCGTCGCACCCGACGCGTCCGCGCCAGGCTTCACACCCGTTACGCTCACCAGCGTCGGATCGAATGAAAGTGTAAATCCCAAAGCATTCTCATTCCCTTGCGCGGCGAGATTGATACTGATCGTACCGATTTGTCCCGGCACCAGTGTCAAACTGGTCGCGCTGACGATGCGGCTTGCCGATGGCCCGGCCCCCGGACCAACGATTTCGTTGGTTGGACCTCCAACCGGCGTTAGAGGATCCAATCCCGAAACGTACCGGTCGATCTGCACCCAGTCCGTAACCTTGATTGCCCCATCACCGAGCGTCGTGCGTGGGGCGCAATCGGCGCGTTGAAATCCCGCTGCATTGGTTGGGTATTCCAGTCGCGCCACATACCGGCCCATGATGAGCCAGTCTGGCAGCGTGAGATTCGTGTCAACGTTCGACCGTGGAAACACATCACCTTCGTAGCCCGTAGCCGCCGAAATCGTTACCGTTCCATTCGCGTAAGTCGCCGCAAGGGTATTGACCTGCGTATCAAAAAGTTGACGCAATGTCGGCTGGTCCCCAAACGAAACGGGAATTACAAACTGGTTGGGAGTGAAAAAGACGCTTGATCTAAAACTGATCCGCGCCACTTCCTGTGTGCCGGGACCGAATGTTTTTCCGTACGGTAGAGCAACCGACAGCCCCAACCTTCCGAGATTCGTGGCCGTTGTATTTGGAATCAGGAATCCGCCGGGCGCTCCACTCCCAACGCTCACACCCGCATACGTGAGCCTGGTTTGATCGAAAGTGAAGCTGAATGCCAGTGAGTTTTCGTTTCCATTTGCAGCCAAAGTTATCGGAATTGTCACAACGCTCCCGGAAGGTCCATTCGTGCTGACGATGCGGACCGTCGCGGGAGGGAAAACTATTGTAAGCAAGGCGTTGCTGCTTGTAACCGCACCAGCGATGTTCGTCATGGTTACCGAATAATTTCCTGATTGACCCGTTTGCACATTGTTCAGCGTCAAAACACTGCTCGTCGCTCCCAGGATAGCGGTGCCATTAAGCTTCCATTGGTAACTGACTGGTATAGAGCCTGCGCCGACTGTCAGCATCGTAACCGTGCTGCCAACAACTGCTGATTGGTTCGTCGGTTGCAAAATAAAGAATGGAGGAACAGGAACTGTACATTTGCCTGAACTTCCAGCGTTGTAGACGGCCTGAACTTCACTGGGCGAGAGTGCTCTACTGTAAACTGAGACCTCATCGATCGTGCCTAGAAAATTATAATTATTCGCCAGACCGCCGATGTACGCCGGAGTCGTAAAAATGAAGCCCGGGTTGTAAGCCGCTGCGGGATAAGCGATGCCGTCGATATAGAAAACGACGGTGGAATTTGATTTTGTAACTGCCAAATGGTGCAAATTGGTGTCAGTGATGCTTGCCCCCGAAGTCACGCCATCTACCTGGATCTTGGACAATGCGGGGTGGCCGCCGGGATTGAGATAAACTCCGTAACCGCCGGAATCGAAACCGAATATGACACCATTCCCATTTCCATCAAGCGATGTTGCCGTCGTGCTCCCGCGTCGAATCCATGCCTCAATAGTCAAATCCTGAATCTGTAGGTTGGGTGCATTCGTTATTTGAACAACCGCGCCGGTTCCATTCATCAAGAAACCTGTGCCCACTCTTCCGGGCCCATATCCAGCCCCTCCGGAGAGCGTGCCGTTATTGCCTGAAACTGTGTCCACTGCGTTGCTTTCGCCGCGCCACCAACTGATTAGATTTGTGGGCGGAGCCGTGCAAGGTGGTGCTGGCAGCACAGTTAGTATTGCGTTCGTGCTGTTGGTCGAACCCACAGGATTGCTGATGTATACGGAGTAGCTGCCGGCCTGGTTTTGTTGGACATTGGGCAGATCGAGAATATTGGTAGTCGCATTCGGTATAGTGTTACTGTTGAAACTCCACTGATAATTGAGCGGTTCTGATCCGCCTGCCCAAACCGAAAATTCAGCAGAGTTTCCCGCCGCGACAGTCTGATTCGTTGGCTGCACAATTATGAACGGCGAGATCAGGCATTTCCCCGAGTTGCCATAATACACGATATTGGAAATCTCGGCAGCAGTCAGCGCCCTGCCGTAAAGGGAAATTTCATCCATAGCCCCCAAAAATGTGGTGCCTACGCCAGGGAAATCGCTGTTTTGTCCGAGATAGAGCGGCGCTGGGTTGGCGAGGCTTCCGGGTATACCGGAGGTGTCAAATGTACCAACCAATGTGCCATCAACATAGAAATTGCAGCCAGTGGCCGAATTCCTCGCGATGGTTACCGCAACGTGGTGGAATAAGCCGTCTCGAATGTCTGGCCCACCGGTCGTGACCACAAGGCCGCCACCCGTGGTGTCCGCTAATCGAATATGCAAGTTTCCGCTTACGAGCGAAAAGTCATAGCCCACGCCCTCGTTTAGGCGCTTGTCTACCAATGAGATAACATCGGCGAATGTCGAATGTGGAAACACTTCAACCCAGCCCTCAATTGAAAAATCCCCTCCATTCGTAAAATTCAATTCGGGCGAATTGGAGACAACTACGATGTCGTCGACCCCGTCGAACCAGAAAGCCTGATGGACTTCTCCGTTTGTGAAAGTCAGCCCATTCAAAACGTTTCCATTATTTGTACCGACAGAATCCCGCCCGTTCCCTTCGGCTTGCCACCACGCGATCATTCCCGGTGGCCGGTCCGCGCAAGTTGGTTGGGGTTGCAGAACTGTCAGAATCGCATTGGTGCTGTTTGTAGAACCGTAAGCATTCGTAACCGAAACAGAATAAGTCCCTGCCTGGCCCAATTGCACATTCGCCAGAATAAGCGCTGCACTAGTTGCGTTCGGTAATGGCGATCCAGAAAAATTCCATTGATAGCTGAGTGGTTTAGAACCGCCTGCGGTAACCGAGAAAACTGCTGTGTCTCCAACGTACACAGTCTGGTTCGTAGGCTGCACAACAATGAACGGCGGACTCGGTGGTTGGCACTTTCCAGCGCTGCCAGCATTGAATATGGACGCTATCTCGGCGGCCGAGAGTGTCCGGTTGTAAATCGATATCTCATCCAACAAGCCCGCATAATATCCGTATCCAAAAGAGTCCTCGCCAAAGCACGTCGATGGATTGGACGGATGCGTGCTAATCAGACCGGTCCTCACTAACGCGCCATTTAGGTAAAGGCTTGGCTGGCGGTTGGAATATGCGACAGCCACATGCACCCAATTCGTAATCACCGTGTCATAAACCAGTGGCGAGGCTAAGTAGGCGCTCGCGTGTTCAAATACGCTCACGCCATTCACTCCGACCGAAACTCCTGCGCCCGCAGGCCCAAACTTTCCGTAATTTGGAAATATCGCGTATCGTTGGCTTTGATCGCCACTAACTCCTGTTATGTCCTCCGGCGTGCTCGCACGCGTCCCGGCTGGATACGCCCAAAATTCGATGGTGTAAGAATCAAGGATGTTCGTCAGAGCTGGCACAGGATTTGTGACCTCATTACCAATTCCGTCGAAGCTGAACGCTGGCCCGACCTTTCCCGCTGCATATACCGGCCCGTTTACGAAAACTCCGTGATGACCTCCAATGATATCCACTGCGTTGCTATCGCCCGGCCACCATCCCACGATCCCGGACGGTGGCGTTATACAGTTTGTTGGGTCTCCGATTGCGCTCGGGCACAGCAACAGCACGGCTGAAGAAGCGACCAGTAAAGGAAGCAAATCTAAGAACGAAAACCGGGGAGAATTCTTCTGATTCATGTTATTCCCTTCTTGTATCCAGAGTCAGGTTGTGACGCAGTTTTTAGCAGGGGAGAATTCGCAGTTCAAGCGGATTTCGCCAGAATTCGACACCACGTGTGTGCAACTTAGCCGATGGTCCAGTCTTGCAAAGCTGGCGGCTTGGCTGATATGATGGGCTGCGCCAATGAAATCACAAAGGACCGAGCCTGCCCAGCCGCTATGTATTTGGAGAGCAGGTGCTTTCACCTTGATCGAACTGCTGGTTGTCATCGCCATCATCGCAATTCTCGCGGCGTTGCTTTTGCCGGCCTTGGCCAAAGCGAAGCAGAAGGCGCTCAACGTCGTCTGCTTGAACAACGTGCGGCAACTCGGGCTCGGCGAATTACTTTACATTACCGATAACGGCTCCACGTTTGTTTATCCGGACCCTTGGAAGGTGTGGCTGGACATACTGCGTCCTACCTACGCGAAGGTCGATGCCGTGCGTATCTGCCCCATGACGCACGACGTGCCCATCTCCCAACGCTTCGGCAACGACGGCTCGGTCGACACAACATGGACTTGGTATTTCAATTCCGGAAATACGAACGACTATGGCAGCTACTGCTTTAACGGGTTCTTTTACGCAGGCGGTTGGATCACGGCCCAGCCAGACGGCTACCTCGGCTACGACGGAGCGTTCAGCAAAGAAACCTCCGTTACCATGCCCGCGTTGACTCCCATCTTCTGTGATTCGATGTGGGTGGACGCCTGGCCGCGCACTAACAACCCACCATGTCCGAATTTGGCCAAGGGTACCATTTCCACCCAGATGGGACGCATCACCATCGCGCGCCACGGCAGCCGTCCCAATCCGATACCGACTGCCTACCCCACAAAGCAAAGACTTCCCGCAGCAATCAACCTGGTTTTTTACGACGGCCATTCCCAAACCGTGCCCTTGGAAAATCTCTGGACGCTTTACTGGAGCAAGGACTGGCAGGTTCCCGCGGCCAGACCTCAATAACAAGTGACGTAGACTCGACGCAGTGCAGGATTTCTGCCCGCAAATTCTGCAAAGCATGTTGCCTGCTTCCCTTGAAACCAGTATCTAACTCTCTCTTGTTTCGGCACCCGCGCCGAAGCGAGACTGAATCACAAGCTAAATGTACAAATCCTTTTACAAGGACAAACGAGTCCTCGTTACGGGCCACACCGGCTTCAAAGGCGCTTGGCTCTCGCTTTGGCTCAAAAAGCTGGGTTCCGAAGTTTGGGGCGTCAGCTTGCCGCCGCCAACCAATCCGAACCTCCACGAAATTATAAAGACCCATACGTTTGCGGGTGAAGTTGAGTGTGACATTCGAAACCTCGACCGATTAGCTGGTCTTATCAGTAAGATTCGGCCCCAGCTTGTTTTCCATCTCGCAGCTCAGCCAATTGTCAGGCGTTCGTACCTCGAACCCCTCGAAACTCTGCAAACCAACGCCATCGGAACTGCTCATCTTCTGGAATCGGTTCGCCGAGCAGAACTGCCCTGCCCCGTCATTGTTATCACCAGCGATAAGTGTTACGAGAATCGTGAATGGGACTTTGCTTATCGTGAAACTGACGCACTTGGAGGACATGACGTCTATTCGATGAGCAAGGCAGCCGCCGAATTGGTTGCCCAATCCTGGAACAAGTCCTTTTTCCTTCCGAACCCCAAACTTGGGTCCGTCGCAACTGTTCGTGCCGGAAATGTAATCGGCGGCGGCGACTACGCCCAGGATCGCATTGTTCCGGATTGCGTGCGGGCACTGGCAGAAAAGAAGCCTATCTTAGTACGCAATCCTTCCGCCGTCCGTCCATGGCAACACGTTCTTGAATGCCTCAGCGGTTATCTTTGGCTCGCGGCAAGACTCAGTTTGGAAGGGAAAGCCTCACGTGTGGCGAGTCCTTTCAATTTCGGCCCCGAGCCCTCCGCTCGCCAGCCCGTCCGCAGACTCGTCGAGGAAGTTCTACGCAGTTGGCCCGGTGATTGGACGGACGGCTCCGGTGGAAGCGGCCCCCACGAGGCTACCCTCCTGTCTCTCTCGATCGAAAAAGCCGGGGCTCTGCTTGGCTGGTATCCCGCATGGGACTTCCGGGAAGCAGTTCAGCGGACGATCGATTGGTACCGCCAACGCCATCACGAAAATAACCCTAAAATGCTCGATTTCTCCCTTTCCCAAATCGACGATTACACTAGGGCAGCCCAGTCCAAGAACCTCGATTGGTCCATCCAATGATCCAACCCTCCCTGTTACGGCTGCTGTTACCCATTTGTTACGGGTTTGTTACGGGTCAGACCTCA
>JGI1027J12803_100112557_pt1 | contig 12564 bp, 10 predicted proteins | sample IowNatreferecore_FD_12803 | JGI IMG/M metagenome (IMG submission 12803) | reverse complement strand
CCCGCGAACCACTCACGTTTTCAAGCGGGGCGACCGGCTGCGTCCCGATGAACGAGTCGAGCCTGCAGTCCCGGCCGTTCTGCATTCATTCCCCTCCGGCGCCCCACGGAACCGGCTCGGGCTTGCCGAATGGGTCGTGGACCCGCGCAGCCCAACTACTGCGCGAGTTGTGGTGAACCGGATGTGGCAAGCCTATTTTGGTCAGGGGCTCGTCACGACCCCGGAAGATTTCGGGACGCGCGTGGAGGCGCCTTCACATCCCGAACTGCTCGATTGGCTCGCGTGCGAGTTGATGCAGCCGACTGCTGTTGGCTCCCATCCCGTTCCAGCTTGGAGCCTCAAGCATATTCACCGGCTAATCGTTACCTCAGCCACCTACCGTCAGTCTTCACGGGTAACCCCCGAGGTTTACGCCAAAGACCAATACAATCGTCTCCTCGAGCGTGGACCACGCTTCCGGGTCGAAGGCGAAGTGGTTCAGGATATCGCCCTCTCGGTTAGTGGACTGCTCAATCCGAAGATCGGCGGGCCGAGTGTCTTTCCGCCTATCCCCGCTAGCGTGGGCGACACGGTTTACTCCGGCTTCAGTTGGTCCGAAACCAAAGGGGAAGACCGTTATCGCCGCGGCTTGTACACATTTTGGAAACGTTCCTTGCCCTTCCCTTCGCTGGCTGGTTTCGATGCGCCCTCGGGCGAAACATCCTGTCCGAGGCGAGCACGCTCCAACACGCCGCTTCAGGCCTTAACCACTCTGAACGAAAAGACGTTTCTCGAAGCGTCAAAAGCCATGGCTTTGCGTGTTTTGAAGGAAGGCGGCCCGGATGATAAGTCGCGCGTTCGTTACGCCTTCCGACTATGTACTGCGCGTGCGCCCGATCCCCAGGAACTGAACAAGCTCATCACGTTTTGGCGGGAACAATATCAACACTTCGAAAATGACACCGCAGCCGCCGTTAAAATCGCCTCGACCGATCTCACTAACATGCCGCCGGAACTAAACCTCCACAAAGTGGCCGCCTGGGCGATGGTCAGCCGCGCTATCCTGAACCTGGATGAAACGATAACGAAAGAATAGAGCACGCATGGCCTCGACGCTTATTGAACAAGAACTTCGTTCCGAATACGCCCGCTTGATTACCCGCCGTTGGTTCTTCCGCCAGTGCGGTGTGGGCTTGGGCTCGATTGCGTTGGCCTCATTGCTCGGTCCCGAAGCAATGGGAGTGACGCATCCCAGCGTCATCAACCCACTGACCCCCAGGCAACCTCACTTCAAGCCTAAGTCGAAGCGTGTCATCTACCTGTTCATGGGAGGGGCTCCCAGCCAGCTCGATTTATTCGATTATAAGCCCGCGCTGACCAAGTACAATGGCAAACCCATCCCTCAGGAAGTCGTCATGGGGCAGAAGTACGCCTTCATTAAACCTGATGCGGCTTTGTATGCCACCGAATTCAAGTTCGCTAAACAGGGTCGTTGCGACGCAGAGCTCTCCGAAGCGTTACCGAACTTAGCGACGGTCGTGGACGACATTGCCATCGTCAAATCCATGACCACGGATGCCTTTAACCACGCTCCCGCCCAGGTCCTGATGCAGACCGGTTCAACCCAGTTCGGCCGCCCTTGCTTTGGGTCCTGGGTGCTCTACGGCCTTGGCAGTGAGGCGGAAAACCTTCCTGGCTTTGTGGTGCTCAACTCCGCCGGTGGTCTAAGCGGTGGAGCGTCGCTCTTCGGCAGTGGTTTTCTGCCGACTGTTTATCAGGGTGTTCCTTTCCGCAAAACGGGCGACCCGGTGCTCTTTCTCTCCAACCCCGCTGGTGTCACAGACAAGATGCAGCGGCGCACGCTCGACCTGATCAAGGAGCTCAACGAAAAGCATCTTGGATCGGTCGGCGACCCGGAGATCGCAACGCGCATCAACTCGTTCGAGATGGCTTACCGAATGCAAAGCAGCGCCCCTGAGCTAATGGATATCTCCAAGGAATCTGCTGAAACGATGAAACTATACGGTGCTGAACCGGGCAAGCCTTCCTTTGGGATGAACTGTCTCCTCGCCCGCCGCCTCATCGAGCGTGGGGTGCGTTTCGTCCAACTCTTCCACGAAGGCTGGGATCATCACAGCGAAGTTTTCAAAGGCGTTAAGGAGCAAACCGCCAATACCGATCGCGCCAGCGCCGCCCTGGTAAAGGATCTGAAGCAACGCGGCCTCCTGGATGACACTCTGGTGCTTTGGGGTGGGGAGTTCGGGCGCACACCTATGGTCGAGAGCAACCCCGATTCCGGCCGCAAGCTCGGCCGTGATCATCATCCGCAAGCCTTTACCATGTGGCTGGCCGGAGGCGGCATCAAGCCCGGTATTACCATCGGCGAAACCGACGAGCTAGGATTCCATGTCGTCAAAGATAAGGTCCACGTCCACGACCTTCACGCGACAATGCTCCATTTGCTTGGATTCGATCACACTAAGCTCACTTACCGATTCCAGGGCCGCGATTTCCGCCTCACGGATGTTGAAGGCGAACTTGTCCCTCAGTTGCTGGCGTGAAGGTAGGGCGCGTCACTCAGTGCGCGCTGCTTTTTCGACAGGTGCTTGAACGGCATGCACGGAGTGACTCACCCTGCCAGGATGCCCTCGTAGGGCTGTCCATCTTCCGCTTACACCGATAAGCCGCTTGACCCACGCGTTTGCATTAAGTTGAATGTATCGCCTGCTCGTTCCCAGACACGCAGCATAAGAAACAGAATCAGTGTTCGTCTGAACAAACAGTCAAATTCAATCATGAGTACATTATCTCGACGTGAGTTTATTAAGCGCACCTCTATCGCCACCGGCACAGCCGCCCTAAGCTTCCCCTATGTGGGCAACGTGCTCGGCGCCAATGAACGGATCAGCGTTGCGTGCATAGGAGTCGGCGGCAAAGGCGATAGCGACAGCAATGACGCGGCTTCCTGTGGAGGTCAAATTGTTGCTCTTTGCGACGTAGACACAAACTCGCTCGATGCTAAAGCGAAAAAGTTCCCAGATGCGAAGCGGTTTCAAGATTATCGCAAGCTTTTCGACCAGATGGGCAAGGATATCGACGCCGTGACGGTTTCCACGCCGGATCACAACCACGGACAGGCGGCGATTCGTGCGTTAAAACTGGGGAAACATTGCTTCTGCCAAAAACCGCTGGTCCGGACCGTTTATGAGGCGAGAACCGTTCGGCATCTGGCAGCGGAGAAGAAGTTGGCAACCCAGATGGGTAACCAGGGCAGCGCCGAAAGCGGGTTGCGTCGCGCCGTCGAAGTCATCCAGGCCGGGGTGATTGGCCAGCCCCTCGAGCTGCATGTCTGGACTAACCGCCCCATTTGGCCTCAGGGACTGGCCCGCCCGGCAGGCTCTGATCCTGTTCCGCCTAACCTGAATTGGGACTGCTGGCTGGGTCCAGCAGCCAAACGCCCTTATAAAAAAGATGTGTACCACACCTTCAAATGGCGCGGCTGGTATGATTTCGGAACCGGAGCTCTTGGCGATATGGCCTGCCATACGGTCAACATGCCGTTCCGCGCGCTCAAGCTGGGTTATCCGACTGCCGTCGAGTGCGAAATGGCCTCGAAGGTCTATCCGGAAACGTTCCCCAAAACTGCTCGCCTGCGTTTCGAGTTTCCTGAACGCGAAGGACTGCCGCCGCTGAAGTTCTGGTGGTATGATGGAAATCCTCAGGAAGCCTTCAAGCCCATCAGACCCAGCGCGGATATTACGAAGGAGATCGTTGCGACTCTCGGCAAGCTTCCCGAATCCGGCGCCCTCATCATCGGAGACAAAGGTAAGCTTTTCTCTCCCGACGACTATGGCGCTAGGTTTTTCGTGGCGATGAAAGGCCAGGACGAGCTTCAGTCGGGTGATACCCACGAAGCCTGCAAATCAGTTCCACAGTCCATTCCGCGTTCCCCAGGTCACATGCAGGAATGGTTTAGAATGATGAAAGAAGGCACGCCGGCATATTCAAATTTCGACATCGCAGCTTACCTGACCGAGATCATCCTCCTCGGCTGCATCGCCCTGAGAGTAGGTGAAGGCACTAAGATGGATTGGGATGGGCCGAACATGCGTTCAACTAATGTGCCTCAGGCCGAACGTTTCGTTCGCCGCAAGAATCGCTCGGGTTGGGATGCCTGACATTCTTGAATTCTCATAATTCTTCGCGCCCGCCGCGCTAGCTTAGCCGGCGGGCTTTTTTGCCCAAAGCCACCGATAACGCGGACCGCGGTCGGTCCTCCGACCGCCGCGTGTGGGTTGTGCGAGAGTGCTCGAAGTTCGTAGGCACCCCTTGCTGCCGCCCCGCTGCCCACAGGCCCGGGCGGTCCGTGCTGACGAGATGCAGAGCAGTCTTTGCGAGCTTACGGCTCTCTGCTATATTTGTTGTCGCATGACCCGGTTTCTAACAAGGATTTTGTCCGGGGCAAGCTGTGCTCAGCGAACGAGGTCCGAGTGCCCTGCAGCATTCACTTTAATTGAACTCCTGGTAGTTATCGCCATTATCGCCATCCTTGCCGCGCTGTTGTTGCCGGCTCTTTCCAGAGCGAAAGCCCAGGCCCTCAAGGTTCAGTGCATCAATAACCAGAAGCAGCTCCTTTTGACCTGGGCCCTGTACTCCGGCGACAACCGGGAGGTACTGGTCCCGAATGGGAGCGGCCAACCGCGCCCAACCGGAGCTTACATGTGGGTTCTAGGCGATAACCACATGTATCTACCTGCGTTCGTCGATTCGCAATACCTACTCAGTCCAAACTACGCACTCTTTGCCTACTACTTGAAGGCCGGGGCTACGTATAAATGCCCGGTCGACCAGTCAACGTTGCAAATGGGAGGCAAAATGCTGCCGAAAATTCGGAGCTACGCCATGAATTGCTATGTTGGCACCCCTGCCGGGACTATGGAGGAACCTTTCCGGCCGACGGCAGGCTATCGCTACTACACCAAGTCCTCGCAGATTTCTACCGATACGCCCGCTAACCGCTTTGTGTTCATGGACGTCAATCCCGCCAACATCTGTTCACCTGCGTTTGGTATCGATATGGCTCAGGATATCTTCTTTCATTACCCATCAAGCCTGCATCGCGATTCCGGCATTGTGGCATTCGGGGATAATCACGTGGAATCTCACAAATGGGTGGATCCTCGAACCAGGAAGAACGTTGCGAACGGCCAAATCATCCGCCATACGGATCCCTCACCGAACAACCTTGACCTGAAATGGATCCGCGATAAAGCGACGATTAGGAATTAATTTGGTCTTGTCCCCAAAACCACTTTGTCGGAAAATTATATGAATTCGACAAACGGTGGACCAAGGGCAAGCGACAAGATGCTAAAATCGCCAGTAGCTAATTCACCACAGACGCTCAAGCCCTCGTCTTAAAACAAACCAGTTCACGCAGAGTGAAGTGTTAACCCTCTTTGTTCCCTTCGTATGCTTCTGGTGGAAGCCTATCACAGCGGCGCCTTCAGCAACGCAATAAACTGCTTAATGGCGGGAGACAGCACTCTGCCCTTTTTATAGATGATGCCCAATTCTCGATAATATTTACCTTCGAGAGGAACCGCGGCCAGCGTACGATTGCTCACTTCGCGTTTTACGGTCTCCTCGGGCACGATCGCAACCCCCGAATCCAGCGCCACGACGGCTTTAAGGGTCTCAATGTTGTCAAACTCACGAACATGTTCAACTGTGACTCCTTGCTCCTTCAAAATTTTGTCCAGAGCTTTTCGCGTCGGCATATCCCGATCGAAACTGATCATTTTCTGACCATTCAAGGCCTTCACCTTAACGCTCTTTGATTTGGCGAATGGATGTTGGGGATTACAAATCAGCACCAGTGGATCTTTCCTGAGCGGGATCGTTTCCAGCTTCGGGTCGCGAGTGGGATATGCTACCAATCCCAGGTCCGCGACGTTGCCGATGACATCTTCGTAAACTTCATTATGACGGCGGTACTCAAGATGAACGTTCACCCCAGGATGTTCTTTGAGGAATCGCTTGATATAGGGAGGCAGCTCGTGCAATCCGATTGAGTAAACACTCGCCAGGCGAATGTTCCCGGAGATGACGTTTTTAATCTCCTGCACCCGGCTTTGGAAAGCGTCGTAGTGCTGGAGAATCTGTTTGCTGTAATCGTAAACCAGCTGCCCTTCGGGCGTGAGCCGGAAATTCTTCTTGCTCCGCTCGATGAGCAGCGATTTGAATTGTCGCTCCAGTGCGCTGATGGTCTGGCTAACTGCCGACTGCGTCACTCCATTGATCTGAGCCGCCTTGGTGAAGCTCTCGGTCTCGCTCAAATCACAAAAGACTTTCAAAGATTCCAATTGCATAGGTTCAGTTAATCGAAAAACTAATGACTGGTCAACACTGCATTGAGTTCAGGTTGCGCACGTTTCGCGTTAACGAAACCGTCAAGAAGAGTTCTGGCGAGCAGGCCCGCCTCGCTGCTCTGCGTGCTGTGCAGACTTAACCTGACGTCATTTGCATCTGCCGAAACTGAGCACCCGGGCCGGGAGCAGTAGGAGCGCACGCAGCAGCGCAAAGGCCGCTTCAACCGTAAGGCCAATGAGCCGAAGAGGAAGGGACACCAACCAAATGATCGGAAACAATACGAGAGCCAGCACCGCCAAGGGCCAACAAAGCAGCAACAAGAGGCACCACGCGACTATGAAGATCAGTATGCGCATCGTCGTTTTCCTTTTGATTTGTTGGTCCACTCTATCGCAACACCTGCCTACGGTCCATTACAAATCTAAATCGGCATTGGAACGCTCACAATCGCTCTGCAAACGAATACGATAATCGCTGCGGCTGGAACCAGCAACGTTTGGGCCAGCACCGTTCCGGCAACCCGGCTTCCCACCAGCCAGACAATCAATTTCCGAAACGAAGACTCACTCAGCCTGCCTTCGATGACATCGTCCGTCATGACAGGGCAAGCTAGCGTCCATAGGCTAGACTGAGTTTCGGCAGGCAAAAACCGCCTTAGCAGTTTTTATTTTATCCTCGGACTCGCTTGCCAGAAGCGGAAGAAGTCAGGCAAGTTACCAGACTATGGTTCGTTTTTGGGTCGGTCTGATATTGGGGTGTTTGCTGCTGGCGACTTCGTGCGAGCGGTCGCCCAAGCCTGCGGCCGTTGAAACGCACGCTTTGCAGACAACGAATCAACAGGTCTTTCAAGTCAGGGGCATAATCAAATCCGTGAAAGCATCGCAAAAGGAAGTCGAAATCAAACATGAAGCTATCCCGGGTTATATGCCTGGCATGACCATGCCTTTCGACGTGAAGGACACAAATGAATTGACGGCCCTTATGCCGGGCGAACGGGTCACTTTTCGTCTAACCGTGACTGACACCGAAGGTTGGATCGATCAGATTCGCAGCCTCGGACCGGCTACCAACGAACCTGCTGCATCAGGAGTCATCCAACCCGTGCGCGACGTCAACCCCCTCACGGTCGGAGACCCACTGCCCAATTATCAGTTCACAAATCAATTTGGAGAACCGTTTAGCACAACCCAGTTCAAAGGGCAGGCTTTAGCTATCACTTTCCTGTTCACACGCTGTCCCTTTCCGACCTTCTGCCCCCGCATGGCCAACCAATTTGAGGAGGCGCAACAAAAGCTCCTGGGAATGGGCGGCGGCCCCACAAATTGGCAGTTGCTAGCCATTTCGTTTGATCCCGAATTCGATACACCCACCGTCTTATCGACCTATGGGCGCGCGCACCATTACGACCCGAAACATTGGACTTTTGCGACTGGTGACCTGATGGACATCACGGCCATCGGAGATCAATTTGGGCTGGCGTTTTGGCATGATCAAACCGGCAGCATTACGCACAATCTTCGGACCGTCGTCATCGACCTGAATGGCCGCGTGCAGAAGGTTTTCGAAGGCAGCAGTTGGACCAGCGCCGAACTGGCCTCCGAGCTGATCAAAGCAGCGGGTGCTGCGCCGTGACGAGCTAGCTGGCATTGCACGAAATATTGGCAATAGAAGCGTTCGTTCCCTGGGTTTGCTTCTGTTGAACATTGGTGTCCAAGGAGCCTCAAGAGACTCGACTTCGGATTTAGAAGGACCACACTCGTCACTGAAGTATGAAAGCCGCAATTAGAAGGTTGCCGCTCCTAACCGTTCTTTCGCTCGGATTGCCCGGGAGCGTCCGGGCAGAAAACACGCTCGATGAACTATTGCCCGTGCGGGGCTTGTGCATTGCCACGCCAAACTCCCGTCAGGTGGATGACTTCGTCAAATTCATCCACGACGAGCTGCCCCCTCGCTCGGTAAACACGCTGGTCCTGCGCGTCGACTACAATTATCAGTACACAAGCCGGCCGGAGATGGCGAATCCTTCGGGCTTGTCTCAACAGGATGTGAAGAAATTGGTCGAGGTCTGCCGGACCAACCATATTCGCGTGATTCCGCAAATCAATCTATTGGGTCACCAATCATGGCAACTAAAAGACGGAAAATTGCTCCAGGTCCACCCTGAATTTGATGAGACGCCGTGGGTCAAGGCGCCAGAGAAATACAAATGGCCGAATGCGGACGGCCTCTATTGTCGCAGCTATTGTCCACTTCATCCCCAAGTGCATGCAGTTGTCCTGCCGTTGGTGGATGAGATCTGTGATGCATTCGAAGCGACTGCGTTTCACGCCGGCATGGACGAGGTCTTTTACATCGGCGAAGCCAAATGCCCTCGCTGTGGCAGCAAGGACAAATCTGAACTTTTCGCTGGTGAAGTTAAGTTGCTGCGGGATCATCTTCGGTCAAAGAATCGCGAGCTCTGGATATGGGGCGACCGTTTGCTGGATGGGAAGACGAGCGGCCTGGGTGAATGGGAAGCCAGCTTCAACGACACGTATCGAGCCATAGACCTCATTCCCAGGGATGTCGTTATTTGTGATTGGCATTACGACCGGGCAGCTCCGACTGCCGCGTATTTTGCTCTGAAAGGGCTCAGCGTCGTCACCTGCCCGTGGAACAATCCCCAGACCGCTCTCCTCCAACTACACGACACGATCCGTTTCAGACAACAATCCGGGTCCGTGATGAAACCCAGATTTCAAGGCATGGTTCAGACTGTTTGGTCCGACACAGGTAGCTTCTTAAAAGATTTCTACGGTCACCAACAAAGCGAAGACTACAAAAAAGACCAAAAATCTGCTGGACGATGTTTCCTTCGTTTGTTTGAAGGGATCAAAGTTTTGCCGCAGAAAGCGCCTTCGACAGCAGAAAAGACGCGTCGTTAGTGAAAATTGCGCAGGAGCGGGGGTTGCTCGGCGCTCCTGTGTCGCACCCGGATTCGGGCTTTCGGATTTTGCTGTTCTTCTCTGTCCGCGTTGACACCAACGCAGCCGTCTCTCATCGTTATCCAGAACCCAACGATGACGCAACTCGTCCAATCTTCGGCGCGTCGCCTGGATAGCTACTGGTTGACACGATTCGTCATCCTGCGCCTGCTTGGCTGTGTCTATGCGGTGGCTTTCCTCGCAGCTGCGAGGCAAATCCTCCCGCTGATCGGTTCGCATGGGCTTCTGCCAGTCGACTCATTTCTTGTACGAGTTCAGAATGCTTTGGGCTCGACCTCTGCTGCGTTTATACGATTACCATCGTTGTTTTGGTTCGCGCATTCCGACACCGCTATGCAACTGGCGGCGTGGATCGGCGTAGCTCTTTCATGCGTTGTTGTGGCTGGCTACGCAAACGCCATCATCCTGTCGACCCTCTGGGCACTCTACATGTCCTTTGTGCACGTTGGGCAGGAATGGTATGGCTACGGCTGGGAAATCCAGCTGCTCGAGACCGGCTTTCTGGCGATTTTCTTCACCCCGCTGCTCGACGGCCGGCCATTTCCAAAACGTGAACCTCCGCGGATCGCCATCTGGCTTTTTCGTTGGCTGATCTTTCGCATCATGCTAGGTGCCGCCCTCATCAAACTTCGCGGCGACGCTGTTTGGCGCGATCTCACAGCGCTCTGCTATCATTTCGAAACCCAACCAATCCCGAATCCGTTAAGCCGCTGGTTCCATTTTCTGCCCCACTGGATTTTGAAAGCCGGCGTCTTGTTCAATCACTTCGCCGAACTCGTGGCGCCGTGGTTCATTTTTTATCCGCGCCTTGGCCGGCATATTGCGGGCGTGGCTCTCGTGCTGTTTCAATTCACTCTCATCCTCGGCGGCAATCTGTCTTTCCTTAACTGGCTGACCATTGTTCCTGCGTTGGCCTGTTTTGATGATTCCTTCTGGGCGAAGCTTTTCCCTCGCGCACTCGTGAACAGGGCGTTCGCCGCGATGGCTGCAGCGCAAACAAGTATGCTTATGGGGCGCACTGCGCAAGTGGTAGCGGTCATCGTCGCGCTCCTAAGCATCCAACCGGTCGTCAATATGATTTCGCCCAACCAGATTATGAATACCTCTTTTGATCCGTTCGACCTGGTCAACACCTACGGCGCGTTCGGAAGCGTAGGCCGGGAGCGCTTGAACGTCGTGTTTGAGGGCACCGACGCTGAAGTGCCCGACACGCGCGCAACCTGGAAGGCATATCCTTACCAGGCTTTACCGGTGGCCTTGGATCGAAGACCTCCGCAGATTGCCCCTTATCAGCCTCGCCTGGACTGGCAAATGTGGTTCGCCTCCATGAGCGCACCCGAGCAATATCCGTGGACCGTGCACCTGGTTTGGAAACTTCTGCACAACGATGCCGGCGCGCTGAGCCTCTTTGGTGGAAACCCATTTCCACAAAAGCCACCGCGTTACATCCGTGCAGTGCTCTACCGGTACGAATTCGTCCCCAAAGGAAATCCTGCAGACGATTGGTGGAAGCGCGAACAAATCGCCGTGTGGCTGCCGCCTTTGTCTCTCGACGACCTGCGGCTACTTTCTTTTCTGAAACAGGCCGGCTGGCTTCAAACTACAAATTCGTCCGCTTTGCGCCCGTAAACGTCAGGCGATTCAAAGCGTGTTCTTCGCGTCTTCCCGGCTTCGCTGTTCCTTATTCTCCTCGGATTGGGCCTAAAGCTCGCTCTCAGCCAATCAGCTCACTTCGCCGCATATTTTCCCGCGATCGCCGCCATTAAGTCAGTCAAATCCAGTGTCACGCTGCGAATATCTTCAATTTGAATGTCTTCGTCCTTCATGTATCCCCCACCCATCCGGGAGCCAGCAGAGGTGCCGCTGCGACGCCCTTCAAACGTAAATACGGTTTTTTCTCCGTCGGTCATTTTGCCCTGGACCCTCAACACCGGCTGACCGGCCCCATAAAGACCGGCGAAATACCGCGCGGCACCACCTCCTTTGGAGTACTCGATTATCGTGTTTTCGAATTTGAGCGCTTTTCCCCCGGGTTTGATTTCTGTTTCGTTGGTGACCACCTTCTCGAAAATCCCTTTGCGCCCGATCGAACTGCCTAACTCGCCCGGAAAAGTCTGCTTTGTCCAATCCAGCAATCGCTGCTCATCATCGTGCACTTTCGCCGTCGATGTCATGGGCGCGATATACAACGTGTCATAACCTTTGAAATCAAACCCGTCCGCTATCCAGCATTTTGTCAGATGCGGATCCTTAAAACTCCTCCCGCCGGCATCTGCCGAACTCCGGCCAATCTCAATCGTTCGCGTCGTCGGCAATATATTTCGAAGCCACCTGGCCTGCGGGCGCACCGGATTTGGCAGCGCTGGCCGAAGTGTCCCCTGTCGAGCTGCATCCCACAAAAAGAGCGCTTAGCGCACAGAGTATCGCTACTAAGAAGGCACGGTCGCCACCTGTCTGTTTTGATAACATAGTAATGGCTGTTGATACTTATTAGTTTGCTCCAGCTCGACACATCCGTTTACCCAAAGTCAAGAGTACGCGTAGCGCAGAGTTGCACTCTGCTGTATCGCGGCTGTATCGCAGATTTTCAATCTGCAAAGAACAGGGCAACCAGAGGTTGGACGATTGCCGATTGCAAATATTGCAAATCGGCGATGCAGCAGAGTGCGACTCTGCGCTACGCGTCCGCTGCCGGATGTTTCACAAGAGGTAAAGATTGAATCCTTGGCATTTTCATAAGAGCATTCAGCCGACTCGAGTTCGAGTGAGCAAACGTCTCATCATCGTCCTGGCCCTTGTTGGGCTGAGCTTAGTTGCCACTATACTGTTTTTCTGGCACCAGGCGGACTCTACCTCCTTTCAAGGAAAGAAAGTGAAGACCTGGGCCATGCAATTGGCCTCATATGATCCGACCGCGCGTGACGAAGCCGTTAATGCTTTCAAGAACATGGGACCCACTGCAGTCCCAGGCTTGGTCAAACTCCTCCAAACCAAAGATCCCGGTTTGCGCAGACGAGCCTGGGCGATCGCAGTAAAGCTTCCGCGCCGATTGCGTGCCTGGTTCTTCAAGGACGTTAATTGGCCCGACCCTAACGATGTGCATGCCGCGGCTGCCAAAGCTCTCGGACTTATCGGGCCTGAGGCGCAACCCGCCGTGCCAGCCTTGGCTCGTTCCCTCCATGATCAGTCACGCCAGGTCCGTCTGGAAGCCGCCACTGCCATGGCTCGC
>JGI1027J12803_100674825_pt1 | contig 12596 bp, 7 predicted proteins | sample IowNatreferecore_FD_12803 | JGI IMG/M metagenome (IMG submission 12803) | reverse complement strand
CGCGGCGGGCTCGGAGGTGCGGCTCGTCCTCAGAGTCACCGTCAAGAGGACGCCTCACACATTCGAGGCAGCAGCGAGCCTGCTAGCTGCTCAATCTGCCGGCCTTGCCTCTCACCAGATCGACACTCGGACCTCTTCGCGGCCGGTCTGAACGTGCACAATGTCTCCAGGGGGCTGCCACTCCAGGCAGGCTACCAGTTCTCCTACATTGACACTCTGCCGATTGAGCGACTCAAGAAGACGCCCAGCGGCCCTCAATGGAACTCGAACCTTCACCTTCTCATTAAGGTTTTCCACGTCAATACAGAGAGAATTGCCTCGCTTGGAAATCCGAACGTGCTCGTGTGGTTTGGTAACCTCCACGAATTCAGCGTCCGGCAGATCTTTAAGCTGCTTTAAGATTTCTGCAGCAGCTTCTCGATATTCCAGCGCCTTCTCAAATTCAGGTCGATCACCCAAGGGAAAATTCACAAAGGCTCCGACGAGGTGACCCAAGGCAATGGGAACGGGAACCCAAACGTTAGCTTCCCGAGCCTTGACATGGACCACGACGAAGCCTGCATGAATGACGTAAGCGGCCAGAAGCAAGACAACGATTAAGAATCCGATGACGAAATTCTTGAATGTCATGAGAAGTCTTCAATCGACCCAAATCCGGACTTGAGTCTGGTTATCATGGACCGTGAGGATTTCGCCCACGCCGTTGTGCTGCATAGCCGCGATGGCAGCTTTGATGTTAAGCTCATCTCCCGTGCCTGAGAGGAGGGCGTCCACCACATGAAAGGGTATCTTCAAATCGACCTTGGAGTTCTTCCTTTCGGACTCGCTTACCTTAACCAGCAAATAGTTTCCTTGCCGAGCTATTCTTACCGATTCGCCCTTCTTTTCGACGGTAACAAAGTCCGCGTTCCCTGACTTCTTCAGCTCGCTCCAGAGGCGCCGCAGGTCGGCAACGCTGATGTCATGCATGTCAAGCTTCAGCCGCCCTGATTTCAGGTTTTCGTCTTTTACAACGCCCAAGGCAACATCGACCAGGGATAGAGGCAGGTTGACTTTTACCAGGGCAGGATCTGCTGTCTTTTCATTCACCTCGACATGTAACCAGCCGCTCGAGCTCTGAGCCAGCAGAGCGCTCTGGGGGCAGAGGCAAAAGAAAGCCAGAAGCACAGCGTAACTTGATCTTCTCATCGGATTCTCCTCCTGAGCCCCATTAACGTAGACTGGAGGAGGAAAGTTGCAAAAATTTCAGTATTTTCAAATTTTGAGGAAAGAAATCACCACAAAGACCCCAAGAATACCAAGAAGAAGGCTGGTGAAAATCTCGAGGTCGCTGATAACTTAGGGCCGCTCAGGTTCGTAGTCCCGCCCTTAGCCGGTCTGCCTGAGGGGGTACTACAAACTCGCGGCTCAGCCGCTAGAATGCTGTTTGCTCGTTCGATCCTGCTTTGTGCCTTTGTGGTTGATTTCGCTATTGTGGGAGGGTAGTACCCTACTTTTTCGACAGAGCCTTGTAGTAGTCCTCCACCTGTTTTCGGTAAGGCTCCGGAATGTCTTCGTCTTTAGCGAGGTGAAGATTTTCTCTGGTGAACTGTTGCTGCAGATTTTTGCTCAGATCTACCTCCAGTTGGCGAAAGCCTTCGATCACGCTACTTCTCAAACGTTCCAGTTCCTTGTTATCCTGGAGGAACTTTAGGGAGTTCATCTGCTTCATGCGTTCGACCACATTTCTGACCTGACCAGCGAGATCAGGCTGATCGGCAAGATGTTTTCCAATCTCTTGAGCCTCTTTGACCCGCAGCTCGTATTCTTTTTCAAACTGCCGCCTCTGCTCAGGAGTCAGCGAAGCTGGCGGCGATAGTTCCCGGTCTCCAAAGTTGACTGCAGCGTTGCCGAAGTTTGTACTTCCATAGTATTGGTGTTCAGTATCGTCGCCGCTCGCCTGCTGGCGACTGCCTTCTGGACTCGTGCCTCCCAGAGCAGATCCGCTTGAATTCCCATCTGCCTGACTGGAATTAGACCCTTGTCCTTTAGTGTCCTGGCTGCCAGCATTGGCAGGTCTGCCAGGATTGCCCGCTGGTAAATCTGAAGACTGTTCTCCCGGCTCAGCACTCTTCTTGCTTTCCCCGGCAGGAGATTGATTCGGGCGCTTCCCATCAGGCTGCGACCGCGAACCCTGAAGCTGTTGCAGGCGTCGATTCAGTGATTCCAAACTTCCGATGAGATCTCCAGTCTGGCCCAGCGCCCGGCTCAGTTTTTCTTCTCGCGGCGGAGCAGTTCCCGAATTGACCAGACTCTTTTCTGCCGAAGCGATTTTTTGTTGAAGAGCTTCGATAGCTGCTTGGATGTCCTGCTCCCTCTGTTTGGCGCCATCCAACAAGCCACCAGCAATTAACTGACTGCCCTGATCGACCTTTTCCTGAATCCGGTTATCGCGGATGGAATTACCGGCTGACTGGAGCTTCTGCGAAGCAGACTTCTGATTAACAGCCGATCTTTTGGCCGAGCTGAAGAGACTCTGCTCCATATCGTTCAGTCCCTTTTTGAGTTGCGATTTGTCTTGAAAGATCTGCCGCTTCTTGTGAAAGTCCTTTTCCCCTTGCTCGCCGGCCTTCGGAGAGGGGTCAGGGGTCGTGCCCGAAGAGCTGCGGGCCAGTTGATCGAGCTCTGACTGGATCTTCTCCTGTTGCTGCTTCAATTGTTCGGCGTTCGCCTGAATGCGTTTGAGCTCATCGGAAAAGCTGTTCTTCTGCTGATTGTCGAGAAGCTGCTGCGCATCGTTCATCCGGCTTAACGCCTGGAGACCTCGGTTTTGGGACTGGGTACCACCAGCTCTTGAAGTGTTACTCATTTCCTGAGCTGCCTGCTTCAGGCGCTGGCTGGCTTTGAGCAGGTCTTCATTCTGGGTTTCACGAGACAGTCGTTCCAGTTGCCGAGCGAGTTTTTCAATCTCCGTCTGTAGAGCCTGCTGCTCGGAATTTCCTGAGCTGCCACCCTGCGAAAAACGGGAGGCAGGAAACGAGTGTTGCCGCTCATTAATTTGCTGTTGCCGCCTGGCCAGTTCTTTTAATTTACGATTGAGCTCATCGATCTCCTCGCTGGCCTGCATGGAATTGCGTTGCTGCAAGGTTTCGTACTGGTTCTTAAGCTTGTCCAATTCCAACTCAAAAAGTCCCTCCAGCTCTTCTGCCCCGAGTGAGTTATTCTGCCCGCTCGAAGGATTTCCATAGGCGACCTGAATCTCTTTAAAATAGGCTTCGGCTCTCATGAGGTACTGCAGAGAGGTTTGTTCAGGGCTAATGGCTTCTCGAGGTTTCTCTTCAGAGAGCCGCTTCTGGGCCGGCAGCATGGCTTCCACCGCCTTCACCAGGTTCTCCGAGAGTTTTTGAAACTCTTTGTCACGAGTGGCCAATGCCCTGCGCTGAATCCGGTCCGACAGTGTCTGCGTTTGCTCCTGAAGCTTTAACTGGGACTCGGCCACCACCTTCACGTTGTCTGAAGACTCTTTTCGGTTGAACGATTTATTGTCACGAATCAAGCGCCAGGTGGCCGCCAGAATTTCTTTTTGACGGGCCGACAGCACCGACCCAATATCCGAGGCATTCCCCATTCCGCCCGCCGCTTGAGCTTGTGAGAACTCCTTGCCGAAGGGGCGTACTTCCAAGAAATAAATATCACTCGTCGTAGTGGTGTGGGAATCCGAAGCCTTGGCGAAGTAGCTGATAAAATCACCTGGTTCCAGATTGTATTCTTCGAGGAAAAACGTATGTGTTCCTGAAATCGATTTAGGAGTCGCTCCAATTTCCTGCCGAAACAGATCCACCACGTTTTCTTGGCCGCCGTTTACGGTGAAATGGAGCTTCAAGGAGTTCACTCCGAAATCGTCATCAGCCTTCACCTCCGTGAGTACTTCTTCCAGTTTGGTTGCCCTCTTGTCTCGACCCGGCTTGAGAAAAACGATTGTAGGCGGCTGGTCATCGAGCGCTGTGATGGGATATTTGTGGGAACCAATGGCGGCAGTATTCGCAGAGTCCGTCAACTCGATTTGGTAGGTGGAGTTTTTCCTGACTTCGATCCGGCCCTGGAATGTCCTTTCAGCATTTTTTTGCATAGGAACCGAAGTACCATCTTCCAAGAGAATTCTGGCAGCTACCGCATCGACGTTGGTGACCGCCTCAACATCGACCTGAGTCCCTTTTAGTGCTGTAATTTCGCCTCCGTCATCTTCTCGCTTGATCGGAAGCGCAGTGTAACGAGGGAAATGATAACTCAGGTTGATTCTCTCTACCTGGGCTACGTCCGTAACAGAAATTCCGAATTCAGAAGACTTCACATTTCCTGCCTGAACGTAATAGCGAACTTTTTCGTGAATGTCGAGGAAGAGAAAGCCGAAAGCATTCGAACCCTTGGCCGGTTCCATACGGTTCCGCTCCCAGCGATCTTTGCCCTGATAGAGGGAAAACAAGCTGACCTCTGGAGAGTCGAACCCGATGAGTCGAGCAGAAATCAGCTGGTCGGAGCCCTTCCTCACCTGAATGTTCCCGGGTAAGACTTCCAACCGGTACAGAGACTCGGTTTGGGGGATAAGCCAACTCGAGTAAAGCTTCAGCGTTGCATAGGGAAAGAAGTCAGGCCCAAAGAGCTGCACCAACACAACGAAAATGATCAGTGCCAAGGCGACCGCTCCCGACAAATAAGGTTCTCGAGGGTCAAAGAGGGAACGGGTTTGAATAGATTGGCTGTGGCCCAGCGCGTCGCGCACGAGCAATGGCACAATCGGATTTTGTTCGGACTCTTTTCCGATCTCAATGGCGGTCACTAATCGGTCTTGGAGAGCAGCGTTGTGCTCTTCTACGTAACGGGCAATCTGAACGTCTTGAATCTTCTTCAGAAGTGGACGACCCAGGAACCAGAGAAATGTCGTAAGGGTCAGCAGTATCGAAATGACCCTCGCTATCGAGAGTGATCGATCGCTGTAGTTCCAATGATCGACCCACAAGACCGCGAGAACCAAGATGACCAGGGAGAGCGCCAGAGAAAAGGCCAGCCCCCTCGCCAGAACAATCCACCTGAATCGCCGGCGCACTTCGTGAATCTTACTCAGTAGTTGTTTGTATTCCGCGGTCATAGCAATTTGAATGTTGCGCGACAGTAGTGTACGGCTCACCGTAACTATAGCAAAATCCGTTGAGGTGCTTTCGCCCAGCTCAGGATGTCGGTAACCTTAGCAGCTAAATGGTTGCCTGTTTGTGACCGGCTCTGGTCGACCCTTCTCAAACATTCTCCTGAAGGCTGTATGCTGTTACTCAAGCACATCCTTATAATAGCGGTTGGCTAAGAAACTCTCAATGAGCAAAATCGCAAGCGCAAGCAGAATCAGAAACCACCACAGACGCTGCCGGGCCTCCAGGGTAATCCGCTGATCCGCAGTGACCTGGAGTGGCTGACGGGAAGACTGAGTTTGTCTCGTGTCCTTTCGAATACCTGAGAGGATCCTTTGCGGTTCAATTTTTCTCAGATCAGATTCGCGAGGATCAACGTTTACAGCAATCCAATTCCTGAAGTTCCGCACTGTCGTCTGATAAAAGCCGGGTTCCTCCAAAGTGAAGGAGGGAGTCTGGAGTAGGTTCCTGTCACTCCATTCCGTCTTCTCTCCGGAGGGCTTCTCGACCTTCCAAGATTGGCTAAAGGACACAGCATCGCGGGGAATTTCTTTCAGGAGCTTGTCCAGCAGCGGATTTAACTTGCTTAGAAGTATAACCTCTCCAACAGAGAAAGCGTTGGGGATCTCCTCAAAATTCGCAGAATATTTGGCCAATTGTTGACAAAACGGCAGAAAAACTGACTTCAGCGGAAGATCGTTCCAATCCATGTTTAAGGAAGAGGTGAAAAGCAGTGAGCGACCCTTGCCGACGGCAGCTTCGACCAGCAGAGGGCTTCCATCTTCGAACCGAACCAGAACGTGACTTGCCTCGTGAGGTATGCATTGAACATATCCCGAGAAGGGTGTGCCAAGAAAATAGGAATAGTGGACCGCTCCAAAGATGTTGAAGATGGGATGCTGCTTTTGTATTTCTCCCATCGTGAGCTCTTTCTTTCCACTCTCTGCTTTGTAGACTGTCGTCAGATGTGCTGGTAGGATTTTTTCAATTGGGCTGGTTACCAGGGTTGGGCTCACATGCTCCCCAGCCGCAAAAATGATACCGCCACCGTTCTTTAGAAATTCATAAAGCGACAAAGTCCAGCGCGGGGGGATCGTGGGCACATTATTCAGCAGCACCGCGCTATACCCGCCTAACTCAAACGGAGCACTGGTTCCAATGTCGTGGACGTCGACAGCGAATGGTGAGTCGGGGCTTCCAGCCAGAGCCTTTGATACATACAGGTTGTTGTGACCGCGACTCTCTCCGAGCAACAGTAGTCTTTGCGCTTTGCGCTGGCTGAGCACAAAATGAAAAGTATTGTCCAGGGCGAGCGGATCTGTATACGCTAATAGGACGCGTCCCGTAACAACTCCAGGTGGCTGAGTGAATGGCTCGAACTCGATTTCCTCTGAACCATCTGTTCCCAATGAGAGTTGCCGCTCCTGAACGACCTTGCCATTAATCTCCAGCTTGAGTGCAGCCGACGCGGGCTTCCCCAGACCCGAAGCGGCAGCCCTGGCGCGGATCTTCAGCAGCGAATTCTCCTGGTTGCGAATGTGGCTGACCTGAACCTGGCTGAGCCACGTATTGCCAAGTTCACTGCTAGCCACGTCGTGAGGTTCAATACCGGTCTGTTGATCCAAACTGAAGTCCTGCTGTGCATCATTCCAACCGGTTTGCTGAAAGTCACTGATCCAATGGATTTCACGCACTTCGTTTGCCGCCGAGGACAGCAACTGGTTTGCCAGTTTCAACGCTTGAGCATAGTTTGTGCTTCGGTATGAAGGACGCAACCCTCTGATGAGCGTTTGGAGACTTCTGTGGTCCGCCTGAGGACTATTCAGCACCTCCGAAGTGTCGGAAAAGGCGACAATCTGAACCGAGTCTCCGCCTCTAAGGCCGCCCACCAACTGTAGAGCCAGATTCTTTGCTTTTTCAAACCGATCGCCAAATTGCATGCTGAACGAATTGTCCAGGAGGATCACGAGGGCCTTGGCTTGCGCGGTTCGCACGTTCGGAGAAGCTTTCCATGTGAAGAAAGGCCGTGCGAAAGCCAGAACCAGCAAGATCAAGGCCGCTACTCGCAAAAGCAGCAGCAGCAGGTGTCTCAATCTCTGTTTCCGCCAGGACTTTTTGGGCATCCGGGTGATGAACATGAGTGAGCTAAAAGGGACTTTCCGAGCTTCTTCTTTGCGGACCAGATGAAGCAGGATTGGCGCGATGGTCGCTAAGCCGGCGAACAGGATCAGGGGATTGAGGAAGTTCATAGTCTTAGACTACAAGGGAAGTCGACGATCGACACAACCAGGAGTGTGAGACAAATCAGCTACCGAGAAGATTCGAACGCCGCCCTCACCCGCCCTTCGGGCACCCTCCCCGTTGGGCGAGGGAGTGAACTTAGTGTTTTTTCCGTCACCCACTGAGAGATTTGAAATAAATTCTAAACTCCCGAAGGGCGAGTGAGGGGAACATTAGAATCATTCTTACGCTTCAGGAACCTCCTAACGCCATTTCCCTGCGTGTCTACATCGATTTCTGTCGCGTATAAAGATAGGAATAGAGTGCATAATCCAACGGCCGCGAAGTGTCGAGCAAAAGGTAATCGACCCCGAGTACTCCGCATTCTTTCTTGAAGGTCTCGATATGCTGATTCATGAGGTGCAAGTACTCTCCTCGGACGGCTTCCGGCACCATGATGACCTGGCGTTTGGTCTCCATATCCTCCATGCGCAATGATCGTGAAAATTCAAAGTTTCGTTCCTGGGGATCCAGGATATGACAGACCAGCATATCGTTTCCTTTGAAGCGGAAATGCTGCAAACTACGCACCACGTCTTCCGGTGGGGCATAGAGGTCCGAAATCAGAATAACGATGCCACGCTTGCGCAAGGTGTCGGCAAGGGCCTGAAGAGGCCTCCCAAACTCGGTCTTAGCGGTCGGTTTCACTTTATCAAGGATGTGCAAGAGGCTGCTCAGATGGCCTAACCGGCAGCGAGGTGGAAGCTTGTCCACCAGCTGATCATCAAAGGTTACGAGTCCCACGCTATCCTTCTGCCTTTGCGCAAAATAAGCCAGAGAAGCCGCCAGGTAGGAAGCATATTCAATTTTTGAAAGGGATGCTGACTTGTATCCCATCGATCCACTGACGTCGAGGAGCAAGTAGATGTTGGTATTGGTCTCGCCTTCGTACTGTTTAACATAATATCGATCGGATCTCGCGAACACCTTCCAGTCGATGCGCCGGATGTCGTCTCCGGGCATGTATTGTCTATACTCAGCGAAGTCAACACTGAAGCCCAGATAAGGTGATTGATGCAGGCCCGAGACAAACCCTTCCACGACAGTTCGGGCAATGAGTTCCAGGTTGCCGATTTTGGACAGAATGGCAGGATCAAGAAAGCGTGGAGGGGAAGAGGTTGTTTTCATGGTGAAGGTGTCATGCGTTCGGATTACTTACCAAGGTGGTTGTTCGCCGATTACTCTCACCCGGCCTGGTGAAGGCTCTTCGGCGTCCTGCCCTCACCCTGGACGTGGCGAGGAGTAGAACACCGCAACGGCGGTCAGATCCAATTTTTGCAGATCAGCTCGGAACTAGATTCCCGATTTTGGAGCAGGCACGGCTTCGATAAGTTTCGCGATAATCTGATCCGCGGTGACCTGAGCCGATTCTGCATGGAAATTGGTGAGCAGCCGATGCCTGAGTACCGGGGGTGCCAGGTGCCGAACATCATCGACAGAGACATTGTAACGTCCCTGCATGACGGCCCTGGCTTTCCCTCCCAGAATCAGAAACTGTGAGGCTCGCAAACTCGCTCCGTAATTAACCCAAGACTTGATGAAATCCGGGGCGGTCCTGTCGGTGGGCCGTGAAGCACGAGCTAGATTGACGGCGTAACGTGTCACTGACTCAGATGCCGGGATTTTCCGAACCAGTTTTTGAAAATCAAGGATGTCCTGTCCGCTGATGAGGCGTTCGTAGCGGATATCCTGATACGAGGTGGTTGCGTTGACGACCTGGATCTCCTCCTCCTCTGAGAGATAATCAATCAGAATATTGAACATGAATCGATCCAGTTGAGCTTCAGGCAGAGGATAGGTGCCTTCCAGTTCGATGGGGTTCTGAGTGGCCAACACAAAAAAAGGGGGCTCCAAAGGATAGGTCACTCCCTGGACGGTGACACTGTACTCCTGCATCGCCTCGAGCAGCGCAGACTGAGTTTTGGGGGGTGTCCGATTGATCTCGTCGGCCAACAGGATGTTAGCGAAAATGGGACCTTTAACGAAAACGAGCGTTCGGCGACCTGTCGTGTGGTCTTCCTCGATGATATCAGTCCCAGTGATGTCGGCCGGCATGAGGTCCGGAGTAAACTGAATCCGCTTAAATTTCAGGTCCAGAACGTTGGCGACGGTCTTGATTAATAGGGTTTTGGCGAGGCCGGGCACACCAGTAATGATAGAGTGTCCACCCACAAACAGAGAAGTCAGCACTTGTTCAACCACACTGTCCTGTCCGACAATTTCCCGACGAATCTCCCGCAGAATAAGCTGATGGGCGCTCTGCATTTTCTCCAAAAGATCCACTTCGGAAGAAGCCTTTGCGTCACGACTCTCAACCTCGGCAGGCCCGTTCTTCTCAGTAAGCATTCAATCCACCTCGAAAAATAAGACCTCTATTACTGGAGCGACCGTCGCCGAGTCGGGTTCCCTTGATGGGTTTACTATTTCCCGAATGCGACGCACGCCAAACTTGATTAAGGATGCCTAATCAACTACCTTCAACAGCAACTCCTGGGCTGGCTCGAAGCCCGGCGCGATTTCCAGGGCTGCCAGTGCCTCCTTCTTGGCGTCCCCTTTCTTGCCCATCTCAAGCAGGACGCTGGCAACATGGAAATGAGCGGAAGCTTTGTCCGGCGGGTCAAGAGCCAACAACGCCCGGTAGGTTCGCAACGCGAGCGGGAGATCCCTTTGTTTGAGTGTGAGTTCCCCTAAGAGCTCATGAGCCAGCTGGTCGAAGGGATCGATGTACATTGCGTTCTGCAATGACTGGATGGCCTGCGCGGGCCTGCCAGCTTCAACCAGCCACTGAGCTAACTGTTTGAAAGATTCGAAGTCATCGTCATTTCGCTCAGTGAGGGCTTGCAGCTCCGCAATTGCATCGGCTAAGCGGCCCTGTTTCTTGTAGATCTCAGCCAGCTGCTTGTAGGGGCTGTCGTGTTCAACATAGCCAGAGAAAACCGCTTTGGCTTTAAGCAGGCAAGCAACTGACTTCTCCAATTGACCCTCGTCTCGATAATAGCCCGCCAGTCGTAAGTTAGCAAAGAAATTGTCCGGTTGTTCCAGTAAGAAAGCTTCCAGCTTGGGTCGGGCGTCTGCGCCTTCCTTTTGATCCAGGACCTTGAAATCCACGTTTTTGAGAGTCGTGGCGTAAGAGGATTCCAGGTAAGCCTGGAACCTCTGGTCAAATTCAGTCGGCGAAAGCTTCAAAGCTTGCTGCAAGGTTTGCTCTAATGAATGACGTTCCTTGAACAGTTGAATCATCTCGAGAATCTTGTCGAAGCCGAAAGTCCTCTGAATAAACTCGCAGGCCTGTCCAGCCTGGAAATAGGACTGCGGAACTTGACCGGGAAATTTTGGCCGCGTAAAACCGCTGTTCAGCTCCGTGATTGGAAGAAGTTTCTTCTCCTGAATGGCCCTGACGTTTTCAGCGGTCAAGTCACTTCCCCAGCCCGGCCGGGCTTGGTGTTCTTCCATCACGGATATTCCTTCCGTAAACCACCTCGGAATCCGATGCTCCGTCAACCCTAAAGTAATGACATGAGTAAACTCGTGCCACAGGGTACTACCCCAGTTGAAACTGCTCTTCGGCCGCGCACTTGGGGAGTCCATCACCATGCCCGGGCCAAAGCACACCCCTAGTGCACCTAGACCTGGCATTCCCAGCGTGCGCACCGCAAAGTCTTCATGATCGGGGAACATTTCAAGATAGATAGGTCGGGGCGGGTAATACTTGAACTTTGCTGAGAGAGTTTGATAGGCCTCTTCGGCAAGAACTGGGACGTAATTTTCCAATAGCCGAAATTCTTTCTTGTGTAGCTTAAAAACGAAGTGGGCAGTCTCGAGGCGGTCAAAGCTCTGATAGCTGTCGATGAGACGAAGACTGTTGACAGTCCATAAATTAAACGGGTCGTTCTGATAGGCTTTTTCGAGAGCAGCTTTAGCCGAATGCTCCTCTCCAAGACGTAAGAGATTGATGCCGAGACCGGAATAAGCCTTCCAGAAACCAGGATCGACTTCGATCGCGTTGCGAAAAAAGCTCACCGCCTGCTGATATAACCGCTGAGTCACACAGAAATTGGCAAAACGCAGATAGATTTCGCCGTAGTGAGGGTTAAGGGAGAGGACTTCTCGAGCTTGCTCCTCGGATTCTTCTTCCCTGCCTCGGGCATAACTGAGAACAGCCTTGAGCGTCAGTGCCTGCAGAGATTTTGGATTCGTCTTCAGGCTGCTCTGAACTTCTCGCTCGCATTCCTCGAACGCTTCGGCTTCGAGTGCGACGCGTGCAAGTACGACGTGAGCCTCTTCCATGTTTGGATTGATTTCCAGCACTTGTTTGAGTAGCTCCTGCACTTGCGAGCCTTGTTCCTCTCCGCTACTCAGTGCGATCCCCAGGAGCGCTCCGGGATGATGAGGATTTACTTTTAGAACATCGGCAAACACCGTTGCAGCCACGGCGGGATTGTATTTTTCGAGGAAGAGATTTCCCCAGGCGATCCAGGTCTCATAATCATTGGGATCGGAAGTGGTTGCCTGTTTGAAGAGTGCATTGGCCTCTTTATAACGGGCCAGATGCTGCGCCGCCACCGCGGCGAAGCCCAGGTGGGGATTCGGTTCACCCATGACGCGTTGGTACAGCTTGGAAAAATCCGCCTGACTTTCTTCGATTTGCCCCGTGATCTCCAAAAGCAGAGCGTGATTGAGCTGAGCTTCATCTTGGAGAGGAGGGCCACCTCGAGCCGCGTTCTCAAAGGCCTCGAGAGCCTCTAGGTACTTGCCGCGCCGCTCACAGGACTTGCCGAGAAATAGCCGATACGAGAGTTCCTTAGGCTGATCTATTAGAAAACGCTGAGCGAGCTGTTCCACTTTCTCGTACTGTCCCGTCATGAAAAATGCTTGCAAAAGGCCGGAACGGGCGGCGCTTCGGTCAGTGCCTTCTCTCTCGGACAGTGCTTCCAAGAGTCGGACAGCCTCACTGTAATTTCCCCTAAGCAGATAGTCTTCAGCAACGCGGATATTCTCGACGGCATTGACGCGCTGCCTGGCGATCCAGAAAAAAGCAAGCAGCAGCGAAAGGGCGAATAGAACAGCAAGCAATTTCTTCATTGGTTCAAATAATCGCTCCTGGCCACGCTAAACACAACGACATTAGTGCGGGAAAAGGCTCCCCTCCTTTGATAA
>JGI1027J12803_100070278_pt1 | contig 12633 bp, 9 predicted proteins | sample IowNatreferecore_FD_12803 | JGI IMG/M metagenome (IMG submission 12803) | reverse complement strand
GCGAATAGGGATCGTGATCTTTCGAGAGAGATAAAGGCCGACCCAGACTGCGAAAAACAAAATCGACAGCGTGATTAGACCGAGCCAAAGTAGATAGTTCCAGCGGATCACGTTCCGCTCGTTGCGGTTCGTCCAACTCCGGTAGGTTTCACTCGACCGAGAAAACTCATTCGCCAGTTTGAGCATATCGCCTGGAATCTTGTAGGCAATGATAATCTTGGCTAAAGCTTCCGAGTCGCTCCCCGCTATAGTGTTACCCGCAAGGATGATGTCTCTTCCATCTTCGTCCGATGCGGTGAGCGTCTTGCTCTTCGAATCGTTCTCACCAAAGAGCTGACCAACTCTGCTTGCCAACTCACCATTGCCACTATTCCACTGAAGAAGGCCGACCTTGCTGGTGATTCTCCTGAAGTCCCGATGGTTGGCGGGGTAGAGCTTGCCCTCCTTATAGAGGTAGAGTGGTTTGTTGAGCCGATCCAGAAACAGGACCATCGAAATGTCAAAATCCCAGGAAATACTGGCCAGCTCCGACACGTTGCCCTGGGTCTGAGAAGCCAGCAGATTTTTGACAGCTTGATGATCCGCGAGATACTTGGCTCCCTGGATGGCATTGCTGACCGAATCATTGCGAATCTGTTGAACCAGCCTTTCCGCATTGCCGACGACTCGGTCGATAGGTTCGCTGAACCACTTGTCCACAGCCCGATTCAACAGGAAATAGGCAAAGAAAGACATGAAAACGACGGGAATGAAAGACAGTCCCAGGAAAGCAAAAACCAATTTTGTGCGAAATTTAGAACCGAGCTGCTGACTCTTTCGCTCGAAATAAAGTTTGAGGAGGTTCCGCAGCAGAATCAAGCTGCAGCTTATGAGAAGGATAACATTGAGCGATGTGAGGGCCCATAGCAGGAGAGTTGTCTGCAGTCCGGGTGCGTCCCACAGCGGATTGAGGTCGAAGGCTTGCGGAATGACTGCAACAATCAAGAGCAATACGACGAAGCCGGACAAATAGAGGATAAGAGACCGTCTTTTGCTGTCGTAAGAGTTCATGCTTAAACCGACCCGCTTGCGGTTGGCTCTACGCCACCTAGTGCATACTATAGGCACACATTCGTAAAATCAATGTTCTTGGAGAGTCGTTTTGCTTAACGTCAGCGGAGATGCGCACCGATACAAGTGTTTGATTGGAAAGGCTCTCAAAGGCAAGAAAACCGAAGTTTGAAAAATCGCGTGGACGGATCGGGAGAAGCAGCTGGGGAGGTCCCAAGATCACAGCGGACTCAACCTCACATTAATTTCTGTCTCCGACCTTCCCGGCCAGGTTGCCCATCCGGCGAGTATCAGTATTGACAAAGCGTTTGTGATCATCAGCATGTCGCCTTACAATTTTTGTCATCCCCCTTAAATTTCAATAACGTTATTCCACTTTCTGCCGAGAATTTTTCTGGGAGATTTGATCCATGTCATCCAAATTAGGTGATCTGCTCGTTAAGGAGAGCCTGATCAGTCAACAACAACTGAAAGAGGCGTTGGAATACCAGCGAGTAAACGGAGGAAGACTTGGAAACTGTTTGATCAAACTCGGATTTGTGACTGACGATGAGATCACCGCGATCCTTTCTCGTCAATACGGCGTCCCTTCCATCAATTTGTCCTTCTTTGATGTCGATCCTTCGATCGTCAAGCTGATTCCCATCGAGACCGCTCAGAAGTATCAGATTCTTCCTCTCAGTCGCGTCGGCTCCACACTGACGATTGCGATGATAGATCCAACTAATGTTTTTGCCATGGATGACATCAAGTTCATGACAGGTTTTAATATTGAACCTGTCGTGGCTTCGGAAACAGCCATCCGTGAAGCCATTGACAAGTATTACGGTTCGACGCACGCCATTGAACTTAAGAAGGTGATGGAAGACATCGCCATTATCGACCAGAAGCTCGAAGGCGATGATACCTCCCTGGAATTGGCCTCCGAAGAAGAAGCCATTGATCTGGAGGGATTGGAGCAGGCCGCTGAAGAGGCTCCGATCATCAAATTGGTCAATTTGATTCTCTCCAGCGCGCTGAAGCGCGGAGCCAGCGACATTCACATTGAACCCTATGAGAAAGAGTTCCGCGTACGATACCGGATTGATGGCATGTTGTATAACATCATGAACCCTCCGCTCAAGCTGAAGGACGCCATCACCTCCCGAATCAAGATCATGGCAAAGCTGGATATTTCTGAGAAGCGCCTGCCTCAGGACGGAAGAATCAAAATCAAAATGAAGAATGAAGGCAAGGTCAAAGACCTGGACTTTCGAGTCTCTGTGTTGCCCACCCTTTACGGTGAAAAGGTGGTTCTTCGCCTCTTGGACAAGGACAACCTGATGTTAGACATGACCCGGCTTGGCTTTGAGTCGGAATCATTGAAGAAGTTTGAGAGCGCCATTCTTAAACCCTATGGGATGGTCCTGGTCACTGGGCCTACGGGGAGCGGAAAAACCAATACCCTCTATTCTTCCATCGCCCAATTGAACAAGGTCGATACAAACGTGATGACCGCTGAAGATCCGGTGGAGTTCAATATTCCCGGCATCAATCAGGTACAGATGAAGGAGCAGATCGGGCTCAACTTTGCCGCCGCACTGCGAGCCTTCCTGCGGCAGGATCCCAACATCATTCTGGTTGGCGAGATCCGTGACTTCGAAACCGCCGAAATCGCGATCAAAGCCGCCCTGACGGGACACTTGGTGCTCAGCACCTTGCATACGAACGATGCCCCGTCCACCATCAGCCGATTGATGAACATGGGAATCGAGCCCTTTCTTGTTGCCACTTCGGTCCATCTGATCTGTGCTCAGCGGTTGATTCGCCGGATATGCAAAGACTGCAAAGAGGAACTCAGCACTCCTCCGCAAACCCTGGTGGATGCAGGTTTCTCACCTGCGGAGTCCAAGAAAGTGACTACCTATCGCGGCAAAGGTTGTCCAACCTGCAACGGCACAGGCTATAAAGGTCGAGTCGGGCTCTACGAGGTGATGGAAATTAATGACGATGTGCGGGAGCTCGTTTTGATTGGCGCCTCCTCACTGGAATTGAAGAAAAAGGCGATTGAGCACGGGATGATCACGCTTCGTGCCAGCGGGCTTCAGAAACTGCGAGAAGGGATCACGACTCTCGAGGAAGTCTTACGAGAGACTGTGAGATAACCACAAGGAAAGGAGTTGATTCATGGCGACGTTGTCTTTGAGTGAGCTTCTGAAAAGAATGTCGGATATGAATGCCTCAGACCTGCATCTAACCACTAACACTCCTCCTCAAGTGCGAGTCGACGGCCACCTGAAGCCGTTAACCGAGTTTCAGCCACTTACGGCCGCCGATACAAAGCAACTTGCCTACAGTGTCTTGACGGACACCCAGAAACACCGCTTCGAGGAGCACCTAGAAATTGACTTCTCTTTTGGGATTAAGGGGCTGGCTCGTTTCCGAGGCAACATCTTCAACCAGCGAGGCGCCGTAGGAGCGGTCTTCCGGGCGATTCCTTACGAGATCAAGACTTTTGATGCCTTGTCACTTCCCGCCATCGTCAAGACTCTCTGTGACAAACCTCGCGGTCTCGTACTGGTCACCGGACCAACCGGCAGCGGCAAGTCCACGACTCTGGCGGCCATGCTAGACAAAATCAACAGCGATCGGCACGATCACATTGTGACGATTGAAGACCCAATTGAATTTCTGCATGGACACAAGAGTTGCCTGGTCAATCAACGGGAGGTCCACGCCGATACTCATTCGTTCGGCAACGCACTCCGAGCGGCTTTGCGGCAGGACCCTGATGTCGTTCTGATCGGCGAAATGCGTGATCTGGAAACGATTGAATCGGCCCTGCGTATTGCGGAAACCGGCCACTTAACCTTTGGCACGCTCCATACCAACTCGGCATCTTCGACTATAAACCGAATCATCGATGTCTTTCCGGCTCATCAGCAGCCTCAAATACGGGCTCAGCTGTCGCTGGTGCTGGAGGGAATTCTTTGCCAGGCGCTTTTGCCCAAAGCGTCCGGATCAGGACGAGCCATGGCCATGGAAGTTCTGATTCCTAACGCGGCCATTCGGAACCTGATTCGTGAAGACAAGATTCATCAAATTTACTCGGCGATGCAAACGGGACAGGAGAAATTTGGAATGCAGACGTTCAATCAATCTCTGGCTTTTCTCTACCATAATAAGCAGATCGCGCTGCAGACCGCCCTCAGTCGCTCCAGCAATCCCGAAGAGTTGCAGGACATGATTAATCGCGGACCCAACATGCCTCAGCGTACCTTGACCCCTGTTGGCGGTCGGAACCTGCGCTAGTTGTCAGTCCGGACACATCTAGGAGAGCCCTATGCCAGTTTATTCGTATCGCGGTAAGTCCAGGACAGGTGAGATCCGCGGCGAGAGAGAAGCTGATAGCAAGCAGGCTCTGGCGGCGACCTTGCGCCGCGAGCAGATCAGTCCCCTGTTGATCAAAGAAAAGGGTAAAGAATTCACATTGCCCAAGATTGGCGGGAAGGTAAAGACCAAAGAACTCGCGATTTTCACCCGTCAGTTTTCAGTCATGATCGATGCGGGACTGCCCTTGGTTCAGTGCTTGGAAGCATTAGGAGCACAGCAGGAGAACAAGGTTTTTCAAAGCGTTTTGCAAGCAGTCAGGACCGAAGTGGAAAGCGGTTCTACTCTGGCCTTCGCCATGCGGCAACACCCTCGCGTATTTGATGATCTATACACTAATATGATTGCCGCAGGGGAAGCTGGTGGAATCCTCGACACCATTCTGCAGCGGTTGTCCTCTTACATAGAGAAGGCAGTTAAGCTGAAACGAGCCGTCAAGTCCGCCATGGTCTATCCGGTGGTCGTGCTGACGATCGCTATCGGGGTCATTATTCTCATTCTCTGGAAAGTGGTTCCCATCTTCTCGACTCTGTTCGCCAGCATGAGCGTCGCCTTGCCCTTGCCGACCCGAATCGTCATCGCAGGCAGCAATTTTGTGGGCCGTTACATCATATTTATTATTCCCGCGTTTGTTGCCTTGGGCTATGCCTTCAAGAGATATTACAGTACTAAAAACGGAAGAAAACTGGTGGATGGAGCCTTGTTAAAGGTCCCCGTCTTGGGAAGTGTGCTCAGAAAGATTGCGGTCGCGCGGTTTTCTCGGACCCTATCGACACTGATATCGAGCGGTGTTCCTATTCTTGAAGGCTTAGAGATCACCGCTAAGACCGCTGGTAACATAATCGTTGAAGAGGCGATCATGAAGACGCGAGACTCGATCGAGGAAGGAAAGACGATTGTGGAACCCCTTCGTGACTCGGGCGTTTTCCCCACCATGGTGGTCCAGATGGTTGGAGTTGGTGAACAGACAGGTGCTTTGGATACCATGCTGACGAAAGTCGCCGAGTTCTTCGAAGACGAAGTGGATGCTGCGGTAGCGGACCTCCTGACAGCCATCGAGCCCATCATGATCCTGGTGCTTGGAGTTATCGTTGGAGGGATCGTCATTTCCATGTACCTGCCCCTTTTCTCGCTGATTTCCAAGTTGTCCATGTAGCCTTCGCCAACGCGCACTTGGAAAAGGGAGCCAAACAGCTTAGCAGTATGCTCTGTCTGCGGATTCTCGCCGGCACCCAGCGCCTTTATGCCCAAGAACATAAGAGATTGGCTCTCCTGGCTGATCAAGCTCAGGATCGTAGTCGTTACTACTCTGCTAGGTGTTTCACTGGGGCTGGAATCGGTTTTTGTCAAAGACGAAGCGTTGAGCCGGCTCTTCCGGATTATCGTTGCCAGCTACTTCGTCTCGATTGTTCATATCTTGTTGTTGCGCTACTCTCGGAAGTACGTCCTCCAAGCCTACGTCCAAACATTCTGCGATCAGGTCATGATATGTGCAATTATTTATGCAACGGGTGGAATTGACAGCTACTTTTCATTTCTCTACTTGCTTTCAATCATCATGTCGAGCATTTTGGTGTATCGCCAAGGTGCGCTCACCACGGCAACGACGAGCTCGCTGTTAACAGGTGGCCTCTATCTTCTGGTGAACCAGGGATGGTTGCCTTCCACTTCTTCCAACCAGCTTGACTTTAAGACCATGAGACTGATTATCGGAACCAATGTTTTTGCCTTTTATGCCGTAGCTTATCTTAGTAGCCATTTGTCTGAGAGCTTGCGAAAGACGGGCACGGAATTGGAAGACAAACGTGGAAAATTGGCAAACTTGCAGGCGTTCAACGAAAACATCATCAACAGCATGCGCGGGGGATTGTTTACCACCAATCTGGACGGCTTCATTACGCTGTTCAACAAATCAGCCAGTGAGATCACGGGACACAAACCGGAGAGAATCATCGGGACTCACGTCAATAAGGTATTTGGTTTCTTGCAGGAGGAAGGACAAGCCATCCTCCCCGGCAAGCTTCCGGTAAGATTTGAAACAGGCATCAAGAACGTAAATGGCGAAGAGATTTACCTGGGAGTGACGGTTTCTTATCTCCTGGTGGAGCACGACCGCCATATCGGGTATGTCTATACCTTCCAGGATCTGACAGAGATCAAGAAGCTCGAAGAGCAGATTCGGCAGAAGGACAGAATGGCGGCAATTGGAAGGATGGCCGCCGGCATTGCTCATGAGATTAGAAATCCTCTGACCGCTATTTCCGGCTCGTTCCACTTGTTAAAAACGGGGCTAGCCCTGAATGGGGACCAGTTGCGGCTGATGGAGAATATTTCTCGGGAGACCAGACGGCTCTATAAGAGCATTACCGACTTTTTGGTCTACGCCAGGCCGATAAGATTCTCTCCCTGTCTGGTTGATTTGAAGCAGCTCACCGAGAATACGGTGGAGCTGCTGAAAAACAGTCCTGATGTCACTGAAAGGCATCATATTGAATATGCATTCAAAACTGACAATTCGCTGAAGTGTCAGGCAGATCCCGACCTCATCAAGCAGGTTTTCTGGAACCTTTGCAATAATGCGATTAAAGCGATGCCTGAGGGTGGGGCGCTTTCCATTTCTTTGAAGAACGGTGCGCAGGAGGTGTCGATCAGCTTTCGTGACACTGGAAACGGATTAACTCAAGAAGAGCAGGAGAAGATATTCGAACCCTTTCAGTCAACTTTCAACGGCGGAACAGGACTTGGATTATCCATTGTTTCCCAAATTGTAGAAGCGCATCACGGCTTCATCAAAGTCACCTCTTCCAAGGGAAAGGGCACCACCTTTGAAATTACCTTACCAAAAGAAGTAATCTCAACGTGAGAGGGACAAATGTCCAAGCTATTAATCGTTGATGATGAACGTTCTCTTCGGGAAGTCTTGCAGATGGTTTTCAAGACTGAGGGCTACCACGTCAGCGCTGCGTCAAGCTATCACGACGCGACAGAACAAATTAAGACGGGGGTCTTTGATTTGGTGGTGTCCGATATCAAAATGCGCGACGGCAGCGGCATCGATCTGCTCCGGGACATTAAGGCAATCAATCCTGAAACCCTGGTCGTAATGATGACAGCATATGCAACGACGGAGAATGCTATCCAAGCTCTGAAAATGGGAGCTGTCGACTACATCCTCAAGGACAACGATAACTTTGTGGATGAAATCAAGATAGCTGTCGGCAAGTCCCTCGAATTTTATCGGCTTCGCCAAGAGCATCGCCTGCTGCAGTCGCATTTCAGTCAGCAAAACGCAATCCACAACATCGTGGGCTCCAGCCCCAAGATGAAGGAACTCTTTCACGCAATTGAGACAGTTGGGGCCACCCAAAGTACCGTCCTGATTACTGGCGAGAGTGGAACCGGCAAAGAATTAGTGGCTAAGGCGATACATCTCAGCAGCAACCGTAGCGAGCTGCCTTTTGTCTCGATCAATTGCGGGGCTTTTCCAGAAACCCTGCTGGAGAGCGAACTCTTCGGATATATGAAGGGTGCTTTCACGGGAGCCACCATTAACAAAAAAGGTCTCTTTGAAGTTGCGGACAAAGGGACCATCTTCCTAGACGAAATCGGCGAAATGAGCCTGTCGATGCAAGTGAAGCTCCTTCGGGTCCTGCAGGAAAAAAAATTTAGAAGGGTGGGAGGCACGGAGGAAATTGCGCTCGACGTTCGAGTCATAGCCGCAACCAATCAAGACCTGCAAAAGCTGATGGGCGAAAATAGATTTAGAGAGGATCTCTATTACAGGGTAAGTGTAATCCCTCTGGAGATACCTTCCTTGCGAGAGCGGAGGGAAGATATTCCCATTCTGGCTGACCACTTTCTTCAAAAGTTTAACGTTCAGATGCAAAGATCGATTCTGCGGATCAGCGAAGAGGCGCTGCGTTGTCTCGAACAATACGACTGGCCCGGCAATGTCAGAGAGTTGGAAAACACAATCGAGAGAGCTGTCGCTTTCGAAACCACGGAAGAAATCAGAACGGAACGCTTGCCTCCCAAGATCAGTTGTCTGAACCCGAGCGAGGTTGTGAAGACCGGGAAAATTCCCGAAAATGGAATTGATCTTGAGAAACATATGGAAGAAATTGAGAAATCGTACATCATTGAAGCCCTCCGAAAATGCGGGGGTGTGCAAACCAGAGCGGCAGAATTGCTAAAAATGTCATTCCGTTCCTTCAGATATTTTGTTAAAAAATACGATATCAGATGAAGATATTTGTTGATTCTCAAGCCGCTGGAGGCTTAAGCAGTCCCAGTCGACGGTTGAGATTGTGCTAGGGGAATTCGGCGAATTCTGCTACTATAACGGTGTGTCTTGCAAAATAAGCGTACGGTCGCATGCCGTTACGCAGAATGAGAACCACAGAAGACTCTAGAAAGCTGTCTGTGGTTTTTGTGTTTAGGGAGGAAGAAATGGCAAAGAATTCCGGCGCCTTCTCCGCAAATGAGCGGATTAACCATTCAATCTATGGACTGGGAACCATCAGTGAGGTTAACGATTTACATACCGTTATTGAATTCGATCAAAACGGAAGGAAGAAGTTTGTGACCAGTATAGTGCAGTTAGAACGCACGAGTGTGCCCGCCCCGGTTTTGCCGGTTCGACGAAGCCGGGCAAAAACAGCCAAGTCCAAAACAAAAGACAACTAGGTCCGAAAAATTTGTAAGCTCGTTCTCAAGGCCCCAAATTTGGGGCCTTTTTTGTTTTTTGTGGGCATTTGTTTACAGATGAGAACCTTTCTCTTACTCTTCGCGTACCTGAAGGTGAAGGTGATAGAATAGATGCCGTTTAATAATTGCCTTGCGAGGGAGGAGCCAATGAAAAAATGCCCCTATTGCGCTGAAGAGATTCAAAGTGAGGCTGTAAAATGTAAACATTGTGGGACTAATTTGGAAGTCTCGCAATGGCGGGGAAAAAGATTGTATCGTTCCGAGAGTGATCGTAAGCTGGCAGGCATCAGTGGGGGGCTCGGCGACTATTTTGGTTATGATTCCACTCTGATAAGAATTGCCTGGGTGGTTGCTGCGTTTTTGTCCGCAGGGATGGCCATTTTGGCTTATCTGGTGCTAATATTCGTAATTCCCAAGGAGCATCAGCTTCCTGCTCAGGTAAAGCCAGCTCAGATTTAAAACGAGCCGCGAGGGTTTGACGTGCGAATGTATGTGGCTGGAAATTGGCTTGAGGGCGATCGAAAGACCGAGGTATTGAATCCGTTTGACAATTCGGTTGTCGACGTTGTACCCCGAGCTACAGCTGATCATGTCCAAAAGGCACTAGGTGTCGCAGTAGAAGGTGCAAAGGCAATGAGAAAGCTGTCTGCGTACGACCGGTTTGGCATCTTGCGCAGAGCCGCCGAACTGCTGCAAGCACGTGGAGAGGACTTGGCACAAACGATTACGTTGGAGGAGGGGAAGATTATTGCCGAATCACGCTTCGAGGTTTCCCGTGCGGCACAAACTCTTACCTTGTCGGCCGAAGAAGCCAGGCGGCTTTCCGGGGAAATGGTTCCTCTCGACGGTGCTCCTGGATCCGGCAATCGGTTAGGATTTACAATTCGGATTCCTTGCGGTGTCGTGGTCGCTATAAGCCCTTTTAATTTTCCCCTTAACTTGGTGGCTCATAAGGCAGGGCCTGCATTGGCGGCCGGCAACAGCGTCATCATTAAACCTGCGACAGATACTCCGCTTTCTGCCCTAAAACTGACGGAAATTCTGCTGGAGGCTGGTGTTCCTTCGGCGAGCGTCCAATGCATTACGGGTTCCGGGAGTGAAATCGGGGATTTGCTCTGTTCCGATCCTCGGGTGCGGAAGATCACCTTTACCGGCAGTCGTGAGGTCGGAGAACGAATTTGTCGCACAGCCGGGATAAAGAGAATTACTATGGAGCTTGGTAGTAATTCCCCGCTGATCGTGATGCCAGACGCAGATGTGCAAAAGGTCTGTCGAGCAATCGTCGCAACCGGCTACAGCAATGCGGGTCAGGTTTGCATCAGCACTCAACGAATTCTGGCATCGCGACCTATCTATGAATCGCTTCTTGAGAACCTCAGACCTCAGGTACAATCTCTCCGCGTCGGAAATCCTCTCGATGAAAAAACGCAGGTAGGCCCGATGATCCGGGAAAGAGATGCTGTTCGAGTCGAGTCGTGGGTGAGAGAAGCTACCGAAGGAGGCGCGAGATTGGTAGTTGGAGGTCAGCGAAAGGGAGCTTTCTATGTTCCAACCGTGCTTGCAGAGGTGAGACCATCCATGCGTGTATCTTGCGAAGAGCTCTTTGGACCGGCGGTGACGGTCACTTCGACCGAATCTATTGATGAAGCAATTTCTCTGGCTAACGATTCCAGCTATGGACTCTCCGCCGGTATTTTCACCGAGAACTTAGATGTGGCGATGAAATTTGCTCGTGAGGTGGACTCAGGGAATCTCCATGTAAACTGGGGTCCTCAATGGAGGGCCGACCTGATGCCCTATGGCGGCCTGAAGGAAAGCGGCTTTGGGAAGGAAGGTCCCCAATATGCCGTCCAAGAAATGACCGAGCTCAAGATGGTCGTCTTGCATCTGAACTAGCCGCTTCACAAGCAGAAGCTATCCAGGCCGATCTTAAACGCCTCGGATTTTGAGAGGTAAATCCGAAATTAAAAATATTTCGGCTGACCGGATATAACGCTGGGTCTTTGGGAGCCGAGAATCAGTTCGGGCAACCTCCCGGTAGACCAGGCTCCAGATCCGCCATCAAATCTAACCTACTCAGAGGGATCGTCTCATGAGAATTCGGAAAGCCGTCTTTCCGGCAGCTGGACTGGGAACCAGATTCTTACCTGCAACCAAGGCTCAGCCGAAAGAAATGCTGCCGTTGGTTGACAAACCAGTCATTCAATATGTCATCGAGGAAGCAGTCGCGGCTGGCATCGACGACATAATCATTGTGACTGGTCGTGGCAAGAACGCCATTGAAGATCACTTTGATGTCTCCTACGAGCTGGAAAAAATCCTGGAAAGTCGCGGTAAGCTGGATCTACTAGAGCAGGTCAGAGCGATATCTAATTTAGTATCAGTTTCCTACGTCAGACAGAAGGAGGCCTTGGGGCTCGGGCATGCAATTCTGGTTGCCAAACACCTCATCGGCAACGAACCATTTGCTGTTTTGCTGGGAGACGACATCATTGATTCGAGAGTCCCCTGCACGGGGCAAATGATTTCGGTCTTCGAAAAGTATCGTTCGTCAATTCTGGCAACCCAGATAGTCGAAGGTCCTGACATATCCAGATACGGTGTCATAAAGGGCCGACCGGTTGACAGTGATGATAACCTGAACCGGACCTACTTGGTCGAGGACCTCGTGGAAAAACCTCCCTTCCGAGAGGCGCCTTCCAATCTCGCCATCATAGGCAGGTATATTCTAACGCCTGAGATATTTGAGGTTCTCGAACAGACCGCAGCCGACCAGGGGGGTGAGATTCAGTTGACCAATGGACTGAGGAAGCTGTTGGCGAAACAGAAGATTCATGCCTATCGATTTGAGGGTAAGAGGTATGATGCGGGAGACAAATTAGGCTTCTTGAAAGCAACGGTTGAGTTTGCTCTAAAAAGGGAAGACCTGGGAAAAGAGTTTGCGGAGTACTTGAGATCGCTGCATCCCTCGCTCTAGTTTCTTTTTGACAGACCGCCAAAATAGTAGAGTCGCCCCCCCCGGTTGCCCGGGAGGGGGAAAAGTACAGGCGTGACAAAATTCATTAGAAGAGAAAAACTACTTTTTGGTGGACTACCCGAAGGGTAGCGCAAATTAGGAATGAACAAAGATGGAGGGAGCTCGTTAACCTAAACCGCAGATATTTTCCTGCAGCGGTTCTGTTTTTCAGTAGTGAATTACCACTCCACGGATTAGTTCTAACCAAGATCATTACCCTCACCACCGACATTACTGAGCTAATTGAATCCAAGTCTAGGCTCAATTACGCGCCATGTCAAGTAAAAAAAATCACATTTATTGAACAATTGCTTAGTTTCTTGAGTTTTCTTAACAATAGGCAATTAGTCAATTGTTATTAATGGTTTAGTGGCGATGAGAGACACCAGAACAACCGCTTCTTAAGCGTCGACTGAACTCTCAACTTCTTTTTCCAATCCAATAAATGGTATTAGTTCAGACATAATACACAGTTTCGTAGTAATTTTCTG
>JGI1027J12803_100019949_pt1 | contig 12694 bp, 13 predicted proteins | sample IowNatreferecore_FD_12803 | JGI IMG/M metagenome (IMG submission 12803) | reverse complement strand
ATATTTCGTGAACATCATCTGTCCCATGCCCCAGAGGCCGTGCATGATTTTGTAGGCCTGCATCGGGTAAGTCTTTTTGATGCTCACAAAAACCAGGTTGTGAAACACGCCTTCGGCCGGCAATGCAATGTCCACAATCTCGGGAAAATTCATTTTGAAAATCGGCAGGAATAGTTTCACCGAAGCGCTGCCGATGTAGAAGTCTTCCATCCGAGGACGTCCCACGATGGTTGCGGGATACACCGCGTTCTTGCGATGCGTAATCGCCGTCACGTGAAACACCGGGTAGTAATCCGGCAACGAATAATAGCCCGTGTGATCTCCGAACGGGCCTTCCTCGCGCAGCGGTTCTGTGGGATCAACATAACCTTCGATGACAAAGTCGGCATCGGCAGGAACTTCGAGATCGTTCGTCTCGCACTTCACCAGTTCAACCGATTTTTTTCTGAGATAACCCGCCAACAAAAATTCATCCAACCCATCCGGCAACGGCGCAGTGGCGCAAAACGTAAAAACCGGATCACCGCCGAGAAACACCGCGACCGGCATGCGCGTCCCCGTCTCGTAATAACGCCGGCCGTGCCGCGCGCCAACTTTCTGCAATTGCCAATGCATCCCGGTCGTGCGCTCGTCGTAAACCTGCATCCGATACATCCCGACGTTTCGCTCGCCCGAATCCGGGTCCTTCGTCACGACGCATGGCAACGTAATGAATCGGCCTCCATCCAGGGGCCAACATTTCTGAATCGGAAGATTCAGCAGCGTCGGCGATTGCGCCGCGAAAGTCGCCGGCTTGTTCACATTCGGCGCGAGCGGCCACGCGTCAATCCGAGTGGCCGGCGCGTCGAACTTATGAACGACTTCCTTGCATGGACCGCTTTGGACGAACTTTGGCCTGGCGTGCCGCAAATCAAACGCCGTACCCAACAACTTGATTGCTTCTTTGAAACTCGCCGGCGGCTTGGCTTTCATCAACGAACCAAGTTCGGCCGCCGCTTCATCCACAGAATTCACTCCCATGCTCATCGCCATCCGACGATGCGATCCGAGCGCATTGATCGCCAGCGGAAACGGCGACACCTGGCCGTTAACAGTTGGCTTCTCGATTAGGAGCGCCTTGCCTCCTTCGGCTTTCTTCATTTCGCGATCGGCCAGTTCCGTGATTTCCAACTCGGTCGCCAGCGGCTCGGTAACCCGCCTTAATTCACCGGCGGCCTCCAATTGCACAAGAAAATTACGGAACGAATTGAACGCCATGCCCGCAGAGTAACAAAGCGGTTATACTGCGCAATGCGGTCCTTAGCGAGCGGCGTGTATCACTTCCCCGGTTGACGGTTTCTCTTGCGTCAGAATCGACACAATCAACCGCGCAATTTCGTCCGGAGTATTTAATTCTCCGCGTTTGGATTCCTTCCTGATTTGCGCTTTCAATTCTTCTGTCATCCAGCCCGTGTCTGTTGGTCCAGGGTCAACGGCGTGTATTGTAATACCAAGTTTGATAAGGTCGGGCGCGAGTTGTGGCGCAAGCATTTCCAGCGCGGCTTTGGTTATGGAATAAGGTACTTTACGGCTGCCCATGCTTCCGAGCGATTGCCCCGACGTCATATTGATAATGGTTCCCGCCTTTCCTCTCTTCACAAATTCTTTACAGAGCATGGCGACGGCACGGACATTCACGGCATAATGCTTATCGAGGATCTCCGGCAAGAGCTCCACAAACGGAACTTCAAAGTCGTGGCAAGCGTTATTGACGAGAATCGCAGGAGTGCCGAGCCGGTCCTCAACCGCTTTGAAAAGCCTCTCGGCGGAAGACGGCTCTGATAAATCTATTTCCATGCCTTCCGCCCGAACGCCGAGTTGCTTCAGTTCGGCAGCGATATCGGTCGGATAGTTCTGAAAATTGCCATGAGTTTCCTGGTCGTATTGGCGCCAGTAAGCAAAGAAAATATCGCCGCCGCTGCTTGCAATCCTGCGACAAATCGCCGCGCCGATTCCGGCGCTCCTGCCGACACCGGTAATGAGGGCTATTTTTCCTTCCATCGATTTATTGTTTTCCATATCGGTTGCTTGTCGTGTTTATCCACCGGCGTTAAGCCTTCATTCCAGCGCATGGATCGCCTTGCCCACCGTTAACCAGGGCGAGATTTCGGTAAGAAAGGCGCGAACGAGATTGAGGCTGGTGAGATTTAACGCAAAGACGCAAGGGTGCAAAGACGCAAAGGAGCTTCTACCTCCTCCGTTTGACTTTGCGTCTTCACGTCTTTGCGTTAAGCGCCCGTGGCCTTTAGTTCATCAAAGAGCCAGGCGCGTGCATGCGCCCAGTAGTTGTCAGCAGTGCGGGCGGAGATGCCGAGAGCGTCTGCGGCTTCGTCAAGGGTCATGCCGACGAAGTAACGCAGCTTGACCAGTTCAGCTTCGGATTTGCTGTGCGCGGCGAGTTTGTCGAGCGCGTCATTGACGGCCAGCAATTGATCGTCGTCACTCCAGGAGGCAAGATCCACATGTTCCAGATCGACCCGCTGCTGCCCGCCCCCATGCCGCACCGCGCGCTTGCGCCGTGCGTTATCAATCAGGATGCGGCGCATGGCCTCGGCCGCCGCAGCGAAGAAATGCCCGCGGTTTGCAAATTTTGGGTTCTCCTTACCAACCAAACGCAACCAGGCCTCGTGTACCAGCGCCGTCGGCTGAAGCGTTTGACCGGCAGCTTCATTAGCCATCCTGTGCGCAGCGAGCTTGCGCAACTCTTCATAGACCAGGGGAAGCAGTTTGTCAGCGGCTTGCGGATCACCTTGCTCGATGGCCGTCAGGATGCGGGTGACATCACTCACGGCCGACTTGGTATCAGGTTATGCCGAGGCGCGCGAGACAAATTGCATCGTTTAAGTCACACAGCCGACGCGCGGCTTGACAGTCAAAAGCGGTGTCGCGCCTCGCTTGCCACCGTACTGCACATGTGCAGCCAGGAAACGTTTTGGTGAGATACGCAATTGAGCGGGACAACCGAGACCAAGCTCCAAACCGCATCAGTCTGTCGCCACGCCGACACCGACAAGGTCACCGACGAAACCGGTGAGGGCAGCAACCTTCGGGCGTACGAACCTCTGCCCAACGATGATTCCCTGGCGTTCGAGTTCCTGCATCAACTTTCCGGGATCGGGCACTTTCATCCGGCCAAAGCCTTCGGTAGTAAGCGGATAAGGCAAACGAAGAAAACACCCCGTGACCCACTCGAAGAAAAACTTCCCACCCGGCTTCAGCACTCGACGCACCTCCGCCAGAGCCGTCGGCCATTTCGGCTCCAGGTGGATCGCTCCAAAATCAAAGACCGCATCGAACGTTCTATCACCAGCCTCGATTTGAGTGACATCCCCGACATTCAGCCGCACCCCGGACAAATTGCATGCAGCCAGGCGGCGACGCGCGTGCTCGACCATCTTTGGATCAAGATCGATCGCCTCCACTGACGCGGCCCCAAACCGCTCAAGAATAATTTGCACCCCGACGCCGCGGCCACAGCCGACTTCGAGCACCCGCCCACCTTCGAGTCGCCCGCCGAGACGTGCCATCCAGTCCGCAGCGTAGCGCTGGCCAAGGGCACGGATCGCACTGTTCATGCTCGCTCGGCCAAACCAATTGAGTTTCACGGTGCGCCTCCAGGTTTGCTGGCCAGTGGCGGGAGGAAATCGCCTGCTTCCTCGCTGGACGAAAGAAGTTGCTCGACGCGCTGCCGCAATACCTCATCGCCTGCGCACGTCGCGTCGAGGTACGCTGCACGATCGGCCCTTGCCAACCGCCGCACCTTATCAAACACCGCTACTTCCCTTTCGAAAGGAACTTTCATTGGTTTAGATGCTGTAGACTACTAACTACAATGCGAATAAGCACTTCAAATGGCGCAACGAATTCTGGAGGGCGGTTTCTCACCTGGACTGTAACCGGCGGCCGATGTGAAGGACATGACTCTAGCAAACCTATGGCGTCCTCCAAGAAGTAGATCAGCCCTGGCGTTTCGCGGGGCCGTAGCGGACAGTCGCAGCGCGACCGGCGCGACCATTGCCGGGTCACAGCTTCAGCCTCGGCGCCTTCGGCCAAATAAAATTTTTCAGCGCAAACAATTCAAGAGCGAATGGGATGTAGCCGAGGTAACCGAGCAGCGGCATTTCAAACACATGCAGGAACTGCGCTCCCGGCGTGTGATAAACCCACTTCGGCCACGAATAATAATTCCACATCTCCCAAAAGAATCCGCAGATGAGCGCGCCAAGCGAGAGCGACACAATCGGCCGCCAATTGCCCTCGCGCAAGTAATCCAAAAAGTTCGGCCTCCCCATCCAGCGGTTGATCGGTTCCAAAATTAGCAACAGCGATGTCCACACGAAAGGATAACAATACTTCGGCCACATCAACGTTAGAACAAACATCGCAATTCCGCTCAGAAAGATTCCTGCATTCAGCTGCGCCGTCGGTTGAATTCGTGGACCCGAACTGAAAGATTCCACCCAGCGAAAACTGCGAACCAGTTCCGCAGTCTCAAACACCGCCGGCATCACCGTCGAGAATGACAACGTGCATAACGTGTAGTATTCGAGCGCCGTGAATTTACTGCTTCCCTGATATTCCCAGTTTCCCGTCCGGTTATTGATCACTTCGAAAATCCACCACACCGGCGAGGAGGCCACGAACAACACAACAAAATCCCGACGTGATCGCGCCCACAGCGAACTGCCCGTTCGGCGCTCCACCAACGCATCCACCACGAGCACATACCCCAGCCACAGCGGGAAGAATAAGTACGCCGTCCGCATCCCGGGCAACGTCCAATTCAACGGCCAGCAAATCGCCAGCAACCCCAATCCAAACCAACCTTGCAACGGCCACGATGGCGCGGGCTTTGCGACCGTTGTTCCATTCATTCGTTCTAAAGTGGAATTCCCACGCCCTAATCTCAAGCGCCTTCGCGCTTGGGGACAAGAGATTTGCAAATTGACCCGCTGAGTCACGCGACATTAAGATTTGAGCATGCCTTCCAGGGATGACGCGAAAATTCATGACATCGCAGTCGGCTACATCAGGAAAAGCGTCCTCAGCTCAATCCTGTCCTGCACGATTGTCGGCACTCGGCATCCATCCCTTGCACCATACCTTCAGTTAGATGAAGGAGAATTGGTGCTGGTGAGCGCCTTCTTCTCAAAAACAAATTGGTACGCCTTTACGACTCGCCGCATCATCAGCCGGTTTCAAGGAACCCTTCAGTTCATTGAGGCTTCGCCGGGGATCGTGGATGAATTTCCAAATTTCAAAGGGTATGAATTTCCCGATTCTGACGACGACTGGGGCAAGCCGGGCGTTGTGCGCCGCGACGTGGCTACGATCCGTGCCGCCAACTCTGACGCGAGTGTGCGGTTCCATTACGAGACCTGGGAAGCCGCAATGGCTCCCATGTGCGCCGTCAGGTATTGGCAGATCAAACATCCATTCCTCGACAAGTTGATGACGTCCGCAGAGCGGCACAGCTACAAAGCAACCCGGGCGAAGTAGACTGAGCAACCACGAACGGTTTATTTCGACGCGTGTCCCTTTTGGCCCATCGCGGAGATAATGTGAAAAAGCAGGCGTCATGAGCGATTGGGAATTGATCCGGCAATATTGCCTCAACGGCTCCGAGAGCGCGTTCGAGACTTTGGTGAAGCGTCACGTGGACTTCGTCTATTGCGCGGCCTTGCGCCAGGTTCGCGACCCAGCGCTCGCGGAAGATGTCAGCCAGGCTGTGTTCTTACTGTTGGCGCGCAAGGCGAAAGGCTTCCGTTCCGGCACGGTGCTGGTGAGCTGGCTCTTTCGCACGACGCGCTTCATTACGTCGCGTGCCCTGCGTTCTGAATACCGCCGGCATAGGCGTGAAATTGAGGCTGCCAAAATGAATCCACAATCAACAGCGTCCGAGACCGACCACGATTGGGAACGCGTTGCGCCAGTTCTGGACGAAGCTCTCGCGGCGCTTCCGGACAAAGACCGCGACGCTGTTCTGCTGCGTTTCATGAGCCGAAAACCATTCAGCCAGGTCGGCGCGGAAATCGGGGTCAGCGAAGACGCGGCCAAGAAGCGAGTCAGCCGGTCACTGGGTCGGCTGAGGGAATTCTTTGTGCGACGGGGCACGACATTATCGATTGCGACCATCGTGGTGATACTCGGCGAGCGCCTAGTGCAAGCGTCGCCAGCGGTGCTGGCGACGAAAATCACCGCCGCACTTGGCGCGGGGGCTTCCGCAGCAGCATCCACCTCAGCCGGCGCGTTGGTCGCTAACGCGATACGCGATATGTTCTGGGTCAACGTCAGGCGAAGCGCAGCCATTAGCGTGTGCGTGATTGGCGCACTTTTGCTTTTGAGCACCGCTTTTCGACCGGTTGGCAACGGCGCAACGAGCCCGACGCCGCAGACGCCGGTTGCTCAAACCGAGACAGTTGTTGATTCCAGAAACGCGGTTTCAAATGACGTCAATACAAACGAAAATGCAACCAATCGCACGTTGAGTTTGTTGGTTTTGCAATCAGAGGATCGTCAACCCGTGGCGGGAGCACGGGTTTGGGTTGACTGCTGGAATGACTCCCGGCCGCAGCGAACGCTCGACGCATTAACAGATCGCGACGGCGCGCTGCGAATTCCGATCCCGACGCGAGAGTTCAGGGAAATGGTGGTCTGGATATCTGCCGAAGGTCGCGTGGCCATGGAGATGAGATGGCATGAGTACGAATTCAACGAACCCGTCATTTCGCATACATTGTATCTTAAGCCGGCACAACCAGCCGCCGGAATAGTGCTTGATGAAACGGGCAATCCAATTGCGGGCGCTAAGGTCTCGTTTCGGGGACCAGGGATTGACCTGGCAAAGCGAGAAAACCGAGAGTACCACCCTGATTTGTCGGCGTCGTTCACAGATGCGGATGGCCGTTGGGCGACGACTCAGATTCCGATAACAGGAGAGCGTCCGAACATGCGAGTGACACATCCTGACTTCATTCCAGCTTCGGCGGGGTACGGCGGCCCGCCTGGTTTTCTGACTAACGTGATCATCGTGTTGAGCAACGGCGTGGCGCTCAGCGGGCGAGTGACTGCTGAAGATGGAACACCGATTGCGAAAGCGATGGTTGCGAAGCAGAGCGGCGCATATTCAAGCAAACGGACCGATGCCGATGGCCGCTTCCAGTGGCCACATATCGAGCCGGGCCAGGTGTTCGTGGATGTCGAAGCGAAAGGCTTCGAAACCATCCATGAATTCGTTTGGGCGACTAATTCCGCTAATGAATGCGCGTTCACCCTGCAGGAAGTTTCGGAGCCGGTTCGAACCACCTCTGGAACTGACGCGCCGCCCATACACCTGCACGGCAGCGTTGTAGATGCCGAGACGGGCGAGCCGATTGGGGATTTCAAAGTATTGCTCGGCTACGGCATGTCTATGTTACCGACTCCGGCTGGTGAAGGCGTTCTCCACGGAGCGCGCTTGCTGGGCGAAGGCCGCGACGGACGATTCGATTGGCAGACTCCTCCTGGCAGCACTACTCTCAGGCTGCAGGTCGAAGCCGAAGGTTACCTTGAATCTGTTTCCGAGGAACGCAACCATGAAACGGCGGAGCGAGAATTCAGCTTCAAGCTGAAGCGCAGTGTGGAACTCGTAGGTCGTGTAACAACGCCTGACGGTTCGGCGGCGGAAAATGCAGTTGTATCCCTTACTGGCTCTGGAATTGGTCCCACTATGCAATTCCCGGGCAAGCTACTCGATCCGAATCCCGGCTTCGAGACGACGCGGACGCGCACGGACGGTGAAGGAAAATTTCGGCTGAAACTCAAAACAGGTGCCCGCGGCGTTGGCGTTGTTCATGAAAGCGGCTCGGCTTTATTGACCTTCGCCGCCGCAACCAACGACGCCATTGTGCTGCAGCCGTGGGGAGCGATTGACGGCACGCTTTACCTTAACGGCCAGCCAGCGCCGAATCAAACTGTCTACGTCAACGGCATCCAAAAATTGGATGCCGACCCGCGCGTGATGTTCAGTTTCGGCTATAGCACAACCAGTGATGAGGGCGGCCACTTTCAATTCAACCAGATTCTGCCCGGCGAACACTCGGTCGCACGGGCGGTGGGATTTTTTGCCGGCGGCGGCCCAGGTACCGTGAATTTTGATCATGCGGCCAAGGTGAAGGTGGAAAGCGGCGCAGTCGCGTCGGTTGAGTTGCGGAGACAAGGCCGGCGGGTGATTGGCCGATTGGTTTTTCAAGGCTCCCGTGACGACGTGCAATGGGGTATGAGTACCGCGTTCCTGAAAGGCGAAAAGCAATTTCCTTTCGGTTTGTCAAAGGATGGCGTCCTGCGCGCCGATGACGTTGCGCCGGGAAAATACACCCTGTCGATTCAATTGGAGAGTGCAAATCTGGATCCAGCCAATGTTCAAAAACCTCCATTCGGCTCACTCCAAAAAGAAGTCACTGTGCCGGCCGCGGATGACGAGTCCGTGCCGGTCGATCTGGGTGAACTCACGATCCAGCGGAGAAAGTAGGTTGGCTACAGGGTTGGACGAAAGTCTGCAGGTTTTCGCAACGTTGGACGAGAGGCTGGCAGATAACGAGATTACAGCGGTTCGGTGCTGAAACGTTCATCAATAATGCGGAAGCGACGTTCCGTTCAATGCCGCATCAATCAGTGTTGCGGCGTAGGCGTTGGCGGCGCTTGCTGGCATGGTGAAGCTCATTCCGCGTCGCCAATTCTCGGGCGCTTCAGGATGAACGCCGCAGAGAATCACCCAACCTTTGCCGCACGTTCCTTCCACGACCGCTGGCGTCCCGTCGGGATACTTGCCCACAACCGCACCCCAGCCCGTAAACTGCGGACCATCTTCCCAGTAGCACTCAATCGCCGGCGTGCTGACTCCGGCAATCGGCACAGCGGTCTTGTGAATTCCCCGATTCACTACCGCGTAAAAGCCGAACCTCACACCCGACGTCAGATTCAAACTGTTGCACTTGGCATCTCCAGCCAGAATTCCTCCGCAGCAGATTCCCAAATAATTCAAACCACCTTGCACGGCGTTGTGAATGTTTGTCGTTGCGGCTGGCGTCAGGCTGTTGCCGACGGTGATGTAGTTCCCACCGGGAATAATCATCAGGCGATACGCCAGCAATTGCGCTTCGCTCATCCGGTTCAACTGCCGCGAATTCACCATCGCATATTTCAGTTGCCTCTCCTTCAATATCGCCTCGACCGCCTTGACATCATTAGGCGACGCGCCCGTTCCATTAACCAGAAGGATCGGAGCAACCTCGGGGGGTCCCGGTGGCGCGCAACCCGCCAGAACAATCGTCGCGATGAACAAAAGAAATTGGATGCTTCGCCTATTCAGAACATGCAAGCGCCACCTGACCATACAACCGATTCAAACGCTAAGAGATTCCAAGGTCAAGGACTGTGGCCACAGGGCCTCCACCCCCCGTTAACCGTTTTTGTTCTCATCCAACAAACGAGCTCTCTCACGCTCAAGCGCGAGACTCAAACGTTGCCAATCGGCCGCAGTCATGTCTTTCGGATGCCGAGGCGCTGTCCATACGCAATCACCTTCGGCCTCCGCACTCAAGCTGACAATGCGCTGAAACGCCATAATCCAATCTCGATACGTCTCACTGGGTTCAAAACCGTGCGGACCGAGCCGGTCCCGAATTCCATCCAGCACTCGCTGACGCTGTTCCAACATCAAATCGACCGTCCTCTGCGCGCAGCGGGCACACACATCTGCAGGCGCGCTCTTCTCGACACCGCAGCAAATACGCAAACGCCACAACCACTCCCCCAGCTCCCGGTCAGTAATATCAAGCACCGGCTCAAGAATAGAGACGCCCATCAGTGTCGCAGGAAACGTGACTCCCTGAAACGTTATCGGCCTCCACTCGTATTCGTCCAAAGTCATACCTGCGCGTGGCGGAATTAGCGACGTCGGGATATTTTGTTATCGCTCATCCAGTGCTCCTGCTGAATAACTAATCTCCGTCTCCTCGGCAAATCCGCATCCACGGCTTAAAAGCGCGACTATTGCTGTAGCGGTCCGCGCGGCGTCGGCGCTAGTGGTGTATGTAAGTGCGTGACTCCCCTGAACCATCTCGTCTTGCAGCGATTTGAACCCGAACTCCGCCGCCACGCCACGGATCGCTGGCAATCGCTCTAGCCACTCCATACTCTGAAAAGTAAAGCAGATCATTTCCGGGGCCACGCCTATCCCGTCTTTTTCACTCAACTCGATGTGCAACAGTAATTCATCGCGCGGTCGAGGCAGATTGAGAAAGCTCTCGACCGCAGCCTGGAAGGCCTGCAACGGCATACGACGTTTCTCCAGAGGCGGGCCACCCGGCCCGATGAACACACATCCGCCATCCGGCGTGGGCATGTGAAACATATCCAACGCGTGGTAGTCAGAAACATGGTGCGGCTTGTAGGTGACTGAATTCGAATTGAGAAATTCAATGTCGGCCCGGTCAAGAACGCCTTCACGCTTTAACTCGTCCAGTTCGACGGCTCTGCCGCCGGGCAGCGAGTGCTGATACGCGACGATTTTCATCAGCAATTGATGTATCCGCTCCTGCTCTGGAGGGACCTTGTATTCCTCACTCTCAGCCATGACCATCAGTAATTGATTGGTATCAACACAAGTCAGTACGATTCCAATTAGGGCGCAAAAGACGCGATTCGGCGCATTCGGTGTAGGAGTTCGCCTTTATTTGTGCACCACCGCCGCGATCACGCCGGCAATCAGCAATAGAACAAAAAACCCGATCCTTAGTGTGACTTCGGACTCCGAATCAGACGGGCGCCAGCCCAGGTCAACCTTCCCAAGTGTGAGTATCTTGACCACAATATGCCCTACCCAAGGCACTACAGTCAGAGAGCCAACTGCCAACACGAGCAGTGAGACGCACGCCACGATAAACACCGGCAGGCTCATAACCTTACGATGCAGCGCTATTCATTAGCATCAACAAAGGCTAACGATACTCGATACTAAAGCATGAAGGCTAGGTTCTGGCAACGTCCGGACAGGAAACCGAGGAGGAGATGTGTCCGCTTGTGCGGCAATCCGATCGGGAGCAAGGTGGGGACGTCGGGACTGCTCGGGCAGTTCGGCAAAGATTAGTAATGCACTCAACTTGCCACCCTACTTGCCACTGGCAACCAAGGTTAAACCATTGCAGATCAGCAACTTCGAATGTACAGTGGGATTTCTACTTTCCACCCCTCTGTTATTAGAAACACATATCAAGACAACGAAAAAAAGTGCTAACGAACCGCGGAGGGAGCCATTGCGAATGTCGAACACGGGTGGTGTGCTTCCGTCGCGCTCCGTCCTCGAGAAAGGTGTAAAGAAACTGTAAACAAAATGTAAACTTTCTCCCGTACTGGTACGGAACCCTCGCCGATGAAGAACGACGGAAACCACTGAGACAACGCCAATTAACGGTAACTAACGGTAACTTTTCTCAACAAATCGTTCCGTAAACTTTGCATCCGACCAAATGCGACCAAATCCGACTAAATCCGACCCCCATTTTGAGGTTCTTGGTCTGACTAAAAGTGTGGCTCACCTGCACCAATCTGCAGCGAAATCCAGCTAGGTCCAGCCAACTCCACCAACACCTTGCTTTGCATTTTGCCATCGTTGATTTTGCCTTTCCTGTGTTCTTTTGCGGCTGAATCATTCCCATTCATCAACAGGCTTATCAACCTTGACAGAAACCAACCCCCGCAAAACAATCCACCCATGAAACCCACTTTCAAACTTCACATCGCAACTCTCTTTGCCCTTGCCGTAACCCTCGGCTCCATCGACGCCGCCGACGTTTCCGGCAAATGGAAATCTGAATTCGACACCCAAATCGGCCATCTCAAATACACCTACGAACTAAAGGCCGATGGCGAAAAATTGACTGGCAAAGCCTTCCGCGAACTTGATGGCACCAAAACCACCATCGACCTCGTCGAAGGCACAATCAAAGGCGACGACGTCTCCTTCGTCGAACCGATAAAGGTTCAGGACCAGGAAGTACGCATCGAATACAAAGGCAAACTCTCCGGCGACGAAATCAAATTCACCCGCAAAGTGGGCGATTTTGCAACCACAGAAATCGTCGCGAAACGCGAGAAGGCGGAGAAAGAGAAAGCAAGCTCGGGCGAAAGCAAATAGTTCTTGCCGCGAGTGAGCAATCGTCGTTCGCCCTTTCCTCACGCAGTCTGGCTGCTGCTGGCTGCCTTTGCCCAATCTCTATTGGCTGCAGATTATCCGCAGCCGGAAGAAGCCGACTACGTCATCCATGATTTTCATTTCAAATCAGGCGAAGTCCTGCGCGATCTGCGAATCCATTACCGCACCTTGGGAACACCGCGCCGTGACGACAAAGGAATCGTTCGCAACGCCGTCCTGATCCTCCACGGCACAACCGGGCACGGCAGCAATTTCCTCCGCCCGGAATTTGCCGGCGAACTTTTCGGCAAAGGCCAACTCCTCGACGCCACTCACTATTACCTGATTCTCCCGGATGGCATCGGCCACGGCAAATCCAGCAAACCCAGCGACGGCCTTCACGCCAAATTTCCCAAATACGGCTATCGCGACATGATCGAAGCCCAATACCGCCTCCTCACCGAAGGCTTGCGCGTCAACCAT
>JGI1027J12803_100151792_pt1 | contig 12705 bp, 6 predicted proteins | sample IowNatreferecore_FD_12803 | JGI IMG/M metagenome (IMG submission 12803) | reverse complement strand
GGGGGTGATTTACATTTCCCATCGGCTGGAGGAGGTGTTCGCCGTTGCGGATCGGGTTACAGTGCTTCGGGATGGAGAGAGCGTCGGCACAAATAAGATCGAGGATCTTAATGAGGAACTTCTCATCAGACTCATGGTCGGTCGCGAAGTCTCCCAGATTTATCCACCGGCTGAGGGCGCAGCGGGCGAGGTGATGCTGCGCCTGCGGAACCTCGGTTGCGCGCTCGGTGGTGTGCGAGATGTTACGCTTGAGATTCGTGCCGGGGAGGTCGTTGGGCTCGCTGGATTAGTAGGGGCCGGCCGGACTGAACTGGCGCGCACGCTCTTCGGAATCACGCCGGCGGATTCGGGCCAGATTTTGCTCAATGGGAAATCTGTCCATATTCGCTCACCGCAAGAAGCCATTGCGAATGGGATTGCTTACGTCCCGGAAGACCGTCGCCGTCACGGAGCGATTCTGGAAATGCCCATCGCTCATAATGTCACTATGGCGATTCATCGGCGCATCTTTCCTTACGGGTGGCTGCGCTTTTCCCGCGAGCGCGAACTTGCGCTCAAGTACATCCGTGATTTGCGCGTAAAGGCCGATGGGGCCGAAGCTCCCGTTAATTCCCTCTCAGGCGGCAACCAACAAAAGATTTCTATCGCTCGGTGGCTCGCGACGAAGCCAAAGCTGCTGATTCTCGATGAGCCTACTCAAGGCGTGGATGTGGGCGCGAAGAGCGAGATTCACAAGATCGTCCGCGAGCTGGCAAAGCGAGGCGTCGCGGTGCTGTTGATTTCGAGTGATTTGCCCGAGGTGCTTGGAATGAGCGACCGCATTGCCGTGATGCGGGCAGGAACAATTGTCGGGTGGTTTCCAGCGAAGAGTAACGGACACGAGGTCATGGCGGCCGCTTTTGGGCAGAAAGGAACCGTAACGTGAAGACGCACTTTCGAGAGCTTTCGGTCGCCGCCGCGTTTCTGCTTGTGCTCCTGGCCATGGCGTGCTTCGCGCCTTCCTTCTACCATGCACAGCCGCTGCTCTCCCTGGCAACACGTGAGTCTCCTACCCTGCTTATTGCTTGCGGCATGGCCCTGGTGATTATCTGCCGACAAATTGATATCTCGGTAGGTTCCCAATTTGCCATTTGTAGCGTCTGCTCCGGGCTGTTGGCTGCGATGCATTGGCCCCTCGTGCTGGTGCTGTTCGCCTCGCTCGGATTGGGGTTGGCGTTGGGGGCACTGAATGGTTTGCTCGTAGCCGGGCTGCGTCTGCCCTCGATTGTTGTTACACTGGCAACCATGGTGACATGGCGTGAAGCCTTGCGCTGGAAGCGCCAGGGTGAGTTCGTGAATTTGCCGGACGGCGCACAATGGTTCGGCCTTCACCAGGTTCAAGGCCAACTCATGATGGTGGCCATGGCGCTCACAGTGCTTGTTCTGCTCGCTCTTACGACAAAACACGTGGCGGCAGGCCGATTCGTTTATGCGGTAGGAAGCGATGCAGAAGCGGCACGTCTCGCCGGCATTCGGCCGCAGCTTGTTACTTTTAGCGTATTTGCTTTCATGGGTGCTCTTACCGGGCTTGCCGCGCTCATCAACGCGGTGCAGTCGCCGCAGGTGGATCCGAAATCCGGAACCGGGCTCGAACTCAAGGCCATTGCTGCAGTTGTTGTCGGTGGTGTAGCGATTTCGGGCGGCCGGGGCAGTTTGTGGGGCGCTTTTGTCGGCTTGCTGCTGCTGGCATGCGTGAGCCCCGCGTTGACTCATCTGCACCTTCCACCTTACTGGGAACGCGCCCTCCAAGGCGCGATCATTTTGCTCGCCGTAGTGGCCGACGGGTTGCGTGCGCGCAGAGAAAGATTCGCATGAACGCGCCTAAGACAAGTAAATCGGGTGCATGGAAATCGATTTGGTTGCGACACGAGACCGTGCTTTTTGCGATACTGATTTTGGAGTGGCTGTATTTCAACTCGGTGGGCCCGCGCTTTGGCAGTCTGGATAACAGTTGCGATATCCTGCGTCACTCGGTCGAGATCGGTTTGCTCGCGCTGGTGATGACGCCGATCATTCTGACTGGTGGAATTGATTTGTCCGTGGGCGCAATGCTCGGTCTTTGTGCGATTTTGTTTGGGAAGCTGTGGCGCGACGCGCATGTGTCAGTATGGATTGCCGGGCTGGCAACCCTGGGAATCGGCGGGTTCTGCGGCGCGTTGAATGCGTCGCTGATAACTCTGCTGCGCCTGCCACCATTAATCGTCACTTTGGGAACCTTTTCCCTCTTCAGGGGCCTGGCGGAGGCAACGACCCAAGGCGTCGACACGTTCACCGGTTTTCCTAATTTCTTTCTGGCCCTGGGCCAAAGCGAGTTGGTAGGCCTCCCGGCGCAAGCCCCCTTGTTTGTGGCGGTCGCTGTCGGCATCTGGTTGTTAGTGCATCGGACAACCTTCGGCCGTTCGTGGCGGGCTATAGGGTTCGCCCCGGAAGGAGCGCGTTACGCGGGCATTTCGGTCGAGCGGCGCGTTGGGATGACTTACGTATTGGCGGGTATTATTGCCGGACTTGCTGCGGTGATTTACACAGCACGGCTAGGACAAGCTAAAGCGGATGCCGGTACGGGCTATGAATTGTTCGCGATCACGGCTGTGGTTCTGGGCGGCACGAGTATTTTCGGTGGAGTTGGCTCGGTGCATGGCACTCTACTCGGCGTGGCGGCCATTGCAGTTCTGAGTAACGGGCTTGTGCACGCGCGCCAACCACGGGAAGTGGCGGGAATGCTTATAGGCGCTTTGCTGCTGGCAGCACTGACCGTGTCGGTCCTTGCAAAACAATTCGCCGCCCGAAGCAAAATCGGGCATGCTCGACACAGCACATGACAATGCCCAAAACTTTCGCTCTGACACTCTTGGCTGTGGGAGTCCTGTTGGCAGGCTGTAGTAAGTCCACAGACACTTCGAACACAGCTTCCGGTAAAAAGCTCGCGATCGCTCTTATGCCAAAAAGCAAAGGCAATGCCTATTTCATCTCCTGCAAAGCAGGCGCTGAGAAAGCCGCCAAAGAGCTTGGCCTGGAATTGATCTTTGATGGGCCTACGGATCCTGATCCTGCGAAACAAAACGAAATTATTGAAAACTGGATTACCCTGGGTGTTGATGCCATCGCGGCCGCTTGCGAGAACAGAGAAGGCATCTCGACTGCGCTTCGGAAAGCAAGAGCCAAGGAGATCAAAGTTATCACCTTTGATTCCGATGCGTCCCAGGATGCGCGTGACTTTTTCGTCAATCAGGCGACCCCAGAGGGCATTGGCAATACGCTCATGGATGAGGCGGCACGGCTAACCGGGAGCGAAGGCGAGTTTGCCATTATCACCGCGAGCCTCACTGCTGCCAATATGAACGAATGGCAAAAATATATCGAAGCTCGCAGATCTTCCAAGTACCCCAACATGAAAATGGTAGCTCTGCGACCTTGCGACGATCTCAAAGACAAAGCACAGGCGGAAGCCACCGCGTTGCTGAGCGCGAATCCTAACCTGAAGTTGATCATGGCCATCTGCTCCCCTGCTGTGCCTGGCGCTGCGGAAGCCGTAAAGCAAGCCGGCAAAACGGGACAGGTGAAAGTCATCGGGCTCGGGCTGCCCAGTGAGAATCGACGCTATGTCAAAGAAGGGGTCACCGACAGCGTTATTCTATGGAAGACGGAGGATTTGGGCTATCTCACGCTGTATGCCGCACAGGCCCTTGCCAATGGAAGTCTTAAACCCTCCGATAAAACTTTCAAGGCTGGCCAGCTCGGTGAGTTTGAAATTCAAGGCGATAATATCCTGCTGGGCAAACCGTTTATCTTTAACAAAGAAAACATCGACCAGTTTAACTTTTAAGTTGAATGGCCAGAGGTCAGTTCCCACCATCTCTGGCGAGTCGCAATTAAGGCACTCTTGGCGGCGGGCCTTGCGGAGGCAAATGTCAAATGCGAAGACGGCTGCACGTTCATCCATCGGCAGGTCCGACAAAGCTAAGTCGGCGCGTGTTCCTTAGAACAAGCGGCGCTGCTGCAGCGTTTGTGCTCGCTGCCCCTCCTTGGTCTGCGGCAAAGGATGCACCCGAACAAACGGTTTCTGAAATCCTCGAGCAGGCACGCGTCCGAATAGAAAAGGTCCGCAAAGGTGAAGGGACTGTGGCCGTACGCACCGTCAAAGGCGGGCCGATTCCGGCGGTCCGGGTTCGCATCGAGCAGCTCCGACACAATTTCCTGTTCGGCTGTAACCTCTTTCAATTCGGTCACTGCGCGACACCGGAACACGAGCAGCAATATCGGCAGCAGTTCGCCGCTTTGCTGAACTATTGCACGCTGGGATTTTACTGGGCGAATTACGAACCTAGACGCGGCGAACCAAATTACCCATACACCGACCAGGTCCTGGAATGGACTCGTGCTAATGGGATCACTTGCAAAGGTCATCCGCTGGTTTGGGACCATCCGGCGGGCTCACCCCAATGGTTGCCGGACGACATAACCGAACTGCAACGGCTGTGCGAAGCTCGCGTGAGCCAGCTTGTTTTGCGCTATCGCGGGCGAATTGACATCTGGGACGCCGTTAATGAGGCCACGCACCTGCCACAACACGTCAACCACACCAGGATAGCTAATTTGGGCGCGAGTATGGGTCCAGTGCGTTACACCTCCCAGGCACTTCGCACGGCTCGGGCTGCAAACCGTCAGGCCCTCCTCCTTGTGAATGACTACCGCACAGATTCGGCATATTTCGACCTCCTCAAACAGCTGCAAGTGAACGGGAAGTATTTTTTTGACGTCATTGGAATCCAGAGCCACATGCACGATGGACTCTGGCCACTCCGGAAGGCCTGGGACCTTTGTGATACCTATGGAAAACTCAATCGCGCAATTCACTTCACCGAAAGCACAATTTTAAGTGGGCCACGCACGGTTCCGGGAGAGAGGTGGGGCCCTACAAGTCCGGAAGGGGAAGCGAGACAGGCCGACTACACGGCCAGCTTTTACACAACGTTATTTGCCCACCCAGCTGTTCATGCGATCACGTGGTGGGATTTTTCCGATTACAACGCCTGGCAGCGAGCTCCTGCCGGCTGGCTCCGCAAAGATATGTCGCCAAAACCTGTGTACCATCGACTGATGGACCTCATAAAGAAGCAATGGTGGACGAAGATCCAGGGCGAGACCGGATCGGGCGGAAACTTTGTGACCAGGGGGTTCTACGGTCTTTATCGCATCACGATCGAGCCGCCCGGACGCCCACCCTTCTCCCGAACCGTCCATTGGCAACGCGACCAGCCGAATGTTTTCGCGTTTTGGATTTGATGCCACAAAAGATCACAAGCGCAAATAAGACCCTTACTTAATGAACATTCAATTCGTGCGAACGACTTTCCTCTGGATTTTGTTTTCTTTAGCGGCACTGGCCATGGGTGTTTGCGCCGCAGCGAGTTCGCCTGATGCATCGACCATCGAGACACCGTTTCTCCGGTTCGTTATTCAGGCGACGAACGGCAATTGTGAGATTTTCGACAAAGCGGCCCAGGTTACCTGGCGAGCAGACAGTGACGAGACAGGCTTCGGATGGGTCACTCTGAAATCCGAAAAGCCGTGCCGCTTGGCTGCGTGCCAACTCCAGTCGACGGGGAACGAAATCACGGCAACGTTTCACCCTTCCAACGCTAGGCCATCTGCTAAAGTTCTTGTGCGGGTCCGAGCCTTGTCCGATGACAAAACTCTTGAGGTAAGTTATGAAAGGGACCCTGGAATCGAAGTCGAAAGCATCTCCTTGCTGGATCGCTTATTTACGACGACAGATGCGGGTAAAGGATATGCCGTAGTTCCCGCGCGCGAGGGATTACTTGTTCCGGCAAGCAGTGGCCTGGACTTCACGCATCGCTTTGACACTTCGGCGTATGAAGGCTCTCACATGCAAATGATGGGCGTCGTGGAGAAGGGAGCTGCGGCCCTTCTCACGTGGGATGATCCCTATGTGGCCGCGGATTTGAAAAGCAGCGTCAACAAGAACCTCACACCTTCCAAACGCCAACAACTCACATCCTCCTTGGTGCTTCGGAAGTCAGCCAACTCATTTCAAATCCATCTGCACGGTAAGGGTGATTATGTTGGCATCGGCAAAGCGTATCGAGAGATCGCGCGAGAGAAAGGATTCCTTGTGACCTGGGACCAAAAACTCAAAGGACACCCAGAACGGGTGAAGCTCCTTGGCGCAGCCAACATCAAGCTGTGGAGCGCCCTGGACCGCCGCATGAATGAGGAAAGCACAAAAGAAGAAGCTGTTCACCTGAATTGGACCTTCGATGAGGCGGCACAGGTGGCGGAGCATCTGAAACGCGATCTGAAGCTAGAGAAGGTTCTATTCACTGTGGGTGGCTGGATCCACCGCGGCTACGATAATCAACATCCTGACATTCTGCCCACAGCTCCAGAGTGCGGCGGGGATGCCGCTTTCTCTGACTGCGCGCGCCGAGTGCTAAGTCTTGGCTATTTATTTTGCTTACACGATAATTATCAGGACATCTACCGCGACTCTCCTTCGTGGAACGAACGTTTCATTATGAAAACGCCCGATGGCACGCTCGCTCGTGGAGGACACTGGGCCGGCGGACTGGCATTTCTCACCTGTTCTCAGATGGCCCTGGAATTGGCCAAAAGGCCGCAGAACCTTCCCGCCGTTAAGAAACTTTCAAACGCAAATTCCTATTTCATCGACACCACGTACGCTGCGGGCTTGCAGGAGTGCTCTGACCAGGCACATCCTCTCACTCGCGGCGACGATATGAAATGGAAACAGGCGCTTTCGGATTATGCCCGCGACATTTTCGGAGTCTTCGGCAGCGAGTGCGGCCGCGAATGGGCTATTCCCCACAGTGATTTCTTTGAAGGCCTGACAGGTGTCAGTGGCAATGCATATCACGATGCCAAGCTTCCTGAGGCTCTCGGCGCCACCGTGGTGCCACTATTCGAGCTTGTTTATCATGACTGCATCGCCCTTTACGGAAAGTATGGCTACGATCCGAGCCACGCTGCCAAATATGTTCTCCACCACATTATTCTTGGACGCCCGTTGAATTACCATTCAATGCCAGGACATCTTTATTGGCATCAGCCGGATAGCGGTGGCAAGGATGAAAACGGTTCACCGTCGGCTTGGGCACAAGGAGACCCAGGGCTCTTTATACGCGCGGACAACGGTTGGGCCGCCGGCTTGCACCGGACGGATCGTTTCATTAAGAGCACCTATGAAGTGTTATCGCCGCTCAATGAGCTCACCGCGCAGATGCAAATGTCCCAGCATGAATTTCTTACTGCTGACCGAACAGTGCAGCGGTCAGTTTTCACTGACGGCGCTAATGAAGTGCGATCAATAGCAAATTGCTCTCAAACGAATTTCGTTTGCGCCTCCAAGAGCGGCAATCAAGTGACTCTGCCCCCGTTTGGTTTCATGATTGAATCTGCGACCTTTGTTGTTTTCCATGCACTGAACTGGGGTGAGCGCCGCTACGATTCCCCAGTCCTGTTCACGATTCGTAGTTTGGACAATCAGCCACTGTCCGTTTCGCACCAAGTGCGAGTATTTCACGCCTTTGGTGATGAACATATCCATCTCGGCCGCTCGACAAAGCAGGTCAAACGCGAAGAGATTCTGGATCCCAATGGAAACTGAAACGAAATCATTGAAACGAGCCTTGCCTATTCTCCTAGGTATCTGCGGATTTTTCGTCGACTCGGCGCTGGCCGCCTCTTTTGATGCCGCCCCCTTTGCACTGCCGCTGCCCGAAGGTAATGGATTAATATGGGAAGACCCGCGTGAGATTCATCGTGTAGTCGTTCATTTCGATCGCACCGCCCCCCCTACCGACCAGGTGCATCTGGAGTATTGGGGAAGCCGCTGGCCTGAGCAGCATCTGCCCAAGGATCGCGAACCAGGCGGGGGCGATGTCGGGTGGATGGAACTAGGCAACTGGTTCAAGGGCGGTTGGCGAATCGCAGACGCCGAGGCTAAAGCCGACGGTTCCACCCTCACCTTCTCGTTCCGCCCGATAAATGCAAAGGAGTTCACGAAGCTTGCGAGCTATCCAGCGCCGTTCCGATATACCTTGAAGCTGCGCCTGGCCTCAGAGGCTCCCCTGCCCCCAATCCAGCGTCTTGAGACGTTTACCGATTCAACTCTCGAATCACGTTCGTTCATCCTGGCTTGGAGGCAACCTCCCACTCCCAATCTTCAGTTCACGACCTTCAACGGTGCGGTGCGCTCCGTGAACAGTAAGAGTGAATGCAAAACTCGGCTGCGTGTTGATTGCGCGGTCAATCCGGATCCGAATACATTTGATCGAACACTCGTCACCGTGAAGAGCGGCAAGACGCCCTTTACGTTCGCAGTCGATGACTTTAACAAAGGGCCACTGTTTCTCCCGAGCTTCGGTGTGGCCGTCTTACAAGATGGAGACACACGGGACTATCCTGCTTTGGCGGCAGAGCAACTGAAAGCAGGAACTAATACACTCTACGACCGGGTTGCCGAATTACCCGAGCAAACGTGGCGTTCTGCGTGGGAAAATATGCCCGCGAAAAAATCCCACATATATTTCCCTCTCGGGCTTGACGGCGGGCGCCAGCGTTTTCTGCTCGAAGCCAATGGCTCAATTCGATTTCGGTTAAATGACCACTTCTTGGCAGCTCGCCCGGGTCAGGATACCCCTCGACTTAAGCTGGAAGCCGCGCCCGTTCAAATCCGGTTTGCCCCGCTTGGAGAACCAGCGGAGCGAAAAATAGAGGAAGACAGTATTCCCATCTGCCAAACTACGTGGCAAACCAACGGCATCAGGGTTGCCCAAACAGCATTCGTCACCGAGCTCGGAGGGACGAAACCGGACGCGCCTGTCCCACCCGCCGATGTTTCTACGGTTTTCCTCGCCCGCTTTGTGATCACAAACCCTTCCGCCGTGGAAAAAAGCTTCGAACTCCCCTTCACCTACCGATCTGCAGAGACCTCGAAATCCTTGAGAGTGGATGACAAAGGTTTGCTCTGGATCGGTGACCATCTCCGCGGCCAGGTTTCTGTAGCGGAATCACCGACTGATACCAAGCAAGGCATGAGTTGGAGCTGGAGTCTAACCCCAGCCGCATCAAAAACCATCTTTATAAAAATCCCCTATGTCCTGTTAACCGAGAAATCCGAGCACGACGCGCTGGCGCGGCTTGAGTTTGACGTCGAAAAGGCCGCAGTCGCGGATTACTGGAGAAAACGGTTGGATAAAGGCGCTCAGCTCATTACGCCGGAGCCGGTGCTGAATCAGTTTTATCGTGCGGATGCGGGTCATCTGATGATCAATTGCGAGCGTGAACCCAACAGCACACGACGTTTTGCTCGCGTGGGGTCGTTCTCCTACGGTGCTTATGGCAACGAGTCGTGCATGATGGTGGTTGATCTGGATCGCCGTGGTTATCACCAGGAAGCGCAAGAGTGTTTGGACGCCTGGTTGCATTATCAGGGCACAGTTGAGCTCCCGGGCGATTTTTCTTCCAAGGATGGGGTCCTTTACGGTGTGGGTGGTTATGAGTCCGGAGGTTACAACCAGCACCACGGCTGGATCCTATGGATGCTTGCCGAGCATTATCGCTTTACGCGTGACGATGCCTGGCTGCGCTCAGCAGCGCCTGGAATTCTCGCGGGCGCCGAATGGATCGTTCGTGAGACCAGGCGAACAGAGAATCGCCATCCACTTGAACGCGGTTTGCTCCCCGCCGGCAGCCTGGAGGACATCGGCGACTGGTGGACCTGGCTCTCCACGAGTTGTTACACCTGGCGCGGCCTCGATTCCGCAGCCTGGGCCCTAGAACAATTGAAGCATCCCGAAGCCGAGCGGATTCGGCATGAGGCCAATTTGTTTCACACAAATCTGCTGGCCAATTTCCATGCGGCTTCGGAACGCTCACCCGTCGTTCGCTTGCGCGATGGGACCTCGCTCCCTCAAATTCCTTCCTCCGTGCACCGACGCGGTCGTAGCTTTGGATGGATCTGCCAAACCTTGGAAGGGGCGCTGCACTTGCTCATAACAGGTGCGCTCGATCCCCACTCGCGCGAAGCCGAATGGATCGTGAAGGATTACGAAGATAACCTTTATCTCTCGAACCAATACGGTTACACGCTCGATGATTTTGATAAATACTGGTTTGGCCGCGGAGGTATGTCGATGCAAGCCTGCCTCTTGCTGGATGTCGAACCTTATCTCCAGCGCGATAACGTAAAGCATGCCCTGCGCGCAATGTTTAATGCCATTGCGGTCAGCCATTTTCCCGATGTTCATATGAACACCGAACATGCCCTGCCCGAGATGGGCGATTGGCGTGGCGACCATTACAAAAGCTCCGATGAATCGAATGCATGCGGCTGGCTCCGACAAATTTTCGTCCGTCAGGAGGGAGACGAGCTATTGCTTGGACAAGCCATCCCCCGTGAATGGCTTCGACCCGGGCAGAAATGCGGCATTCAAAGAGCCGCAACCTATTTTGGCCCAGTCAGCGTGGTTTACACCTCTGCAGAAAGGGAAATTGCTGTCCAACTTGACGGCCCACGACGCAATCCGCCAAAGCAGATCCGCCTCCGTTTCCGCGCGCCTGACGAGACCCGGATCGCTTCAGTAACAGTTAACGGAAAACCATGGGAGCATTTCAAAAGCGATTGGATCCAATTGCCGGGCAACATCGGCTCGGCGGAAATCGTAGCTCGGTTCAACCCATAGGCGGGAAATGCAATTCCATAGAAGCAAACGAAGGCAACGAAGCGGTTAATCGGAGCCCCTGATTCGTGCGAGTTTCGAAGAGCGTGCAGGACAATTCCCTGCGTTACCTTCGTTTCCTTCTGTTCAAATCTCTGCCGGCACTTTCGCGCTCCGTTCCAGGGCGAGGTCGCGGACTTTGCGGAGGTCGAGTTTGCCGGTGCCAAGATAAGGAAAGGCCTCCAGGTAAAAGAACTGATCTCCGCGCGGCTTCCACAGGTTGGGGAGATCAGATTGGGCAAGTTTGTCCATACAGGCTTTCAGCGAACCTTCGGAGAGCTTGTGCAGAACGACCAGACGTTCGCCTTTCTTTTCGTCCGGAACACCAACTACCACAAATGTCTGCTCCGAGACCCCCGCCAGTTCATGCAGTTTTTCTTCAATCTTGATATGCGGTACCATCTCGCCTCCGATTTTGCTGAAACGACTTAGCCGATCGGTTATCTGCAGGAAACCATCCTCATCCATCGTGGCGATATCGCCGGTGGTGTACCAACCATCGCGCAATACGTCACCAGTCTTGTCCGGACGCCCTAAATATCCCTGCATAATGTTTGGACCCCGCACAAGGAGCATGCCGGCTTGGCCAATGCCGATGGGCTCGAACGTTTGAGGGTCAACGATGCGAACGCACATTCCAGGAACAGGATGACCAATCTTGCCGCGTTTGGCGCCGACTTGCCGAAAGCCCGCGGAGCGAAAATCGTGAGTGCTCACGGCCACGGCGGGAGCGCACTCGGTGCAGCCATAGCCCTCGAGTGGACGGATGCCAAATTGATCTTCGAACGCGATGGCCAACCGTTCAGGAAGTTTCTCCGCGCCGGTCATAACAATGCGTAGACTGCCGAAATCTTCGGCCGAGCAACTGCGCAAGTAGAGTTGCAGAAAGGTGGGCGTCGCGAGTAAAAAGGTGAGGCCATATTGACTCACCAATGGTCCGATGGATTTGCCATCGAGCGGATTTGGATGGAAAACCGCGCGGGTGCCGAGCACTGCTGGCAGGCAGAGCGTCCCGGTGAACCCGAAGGAATGGAAAAATGGCAGCACACCCAGCATCCCGTCTTTTGGATTAAGGCCGAAGACCTGTTCCAGTTGGTCGATATTGGACCCGATATTGTAATGGCTTAGCATGACGCCTTTCGGTTCCCCTGTGCTTCCACTGGAAAAGATGATGGTTGCCAGATCATCCAATTCTGGAGCACGTTGGCACCCAAGCGACCGCTCGAGCCACGCCGCAGGCTGGAAATAGGCCTTTAGAAGAGCGGAGATCTTTTCGGAAATGCCAGGGGCCCTGGTGAGTTCCTCCAAAAACACCGGTTCGTTAGGAACCATGAGCTTCAGTTTGTCGAGAAAAGTTTTCGAGGTGATAACGGTTTTGATCCCACATTGCCCCACGCAGGAGGCCAAGGCCCCCTCGGAAAGGGTGTAGTTCAGATTCACGGGTACTTTGCCGAGGAGCAGAATCGAGAAATTCACCAGTGCCCCAGGTACTGATGGCGGCAACAGCACACCAACCATGCTTTGCGTGGCGCAAACTGTCCTGAGCCGCTGTGCAAGAAAAATGGTCTTTACGAGAGCGGACGCGAAAGTCACTTTCGGACATTGGGCGTCGGCCATGGCAAATCGAAAGGGATGCCTGCGGGCCGTTCGGATAAACGACCGATGGAGCGGCCTCATCCCTGGTTTGCGGTGAGTCCATGCCTCTGCCATGAGACCTTGGACGGCCTGACGGACCTCCACGGGTGTGGCCGAATGGGGCAGAGCTCTGCCGATGTTAATCGTGACGGGATACGGAATTCGGCGCGGCAGTTTGTAAAGAAAACGGCCCTTCTCAAAACTGAAGATGCTTCCCCAAACGCCATCCAGCGCCACGGGTATGATCGGCGCATCCACATCCTTCATGATT
>JGI1027J12803_100522611_pt1 | contig 12713 bp, 8 predicted proteins | sample IowNatreferecore_FD_12803 | JGI IMG/M metagenome (IMG submission 12803) | reverse complement strand
CCGCCATTGCCTGGCTCGCCGCAAAGAGGCAGGCGCCTCGGTGGCTGATCTTGTTGTGGAACTGGGTTGGGCTGGCACTCCTTCTGAATATTGTGGTGATCGCGATCCTATCCATGCCAACTTCGTTGCGCCGGTTTCACAACGAGCCCGCGAACAGCTTTATCGCTTATTTCCCCTATATCTGGCTACCGACATTCCTGGTGCAGCTAGCTCTATTCGGCCACTTGCTGGTGTTCCGCTGGCTTAGGCTGGAACCAACCGATTAGCTCCTCGGGCACACTCCCGCCCCAGGAGTCGTCGTGCATAAATTCCAAAACATCACTACCATTTGAGGGCTGCGATTTGCCGAATCCATCTTGGGAGTGCTCATGTTCAGGCCCTTCTCGTTTGCAAAAATTTGTGCGGCAGTTTTGCTGTGCGCATATTGCGGTTCAGTCGCGGCACAAACCCCACTGGATGCGCCGGACATGCCCAAGAAATATGAGGCGGCGAAGACGGGATACGACTACGAGAGGCGCGATGTGATGATCCCGATGCGGGATGGGGTAAGGCTGTTCACGGTGATTGTGGTTCCTAAGGGAGCGCACCATGCGCCAATCCTCTTTACGCGCACACCCTACAATGCGGCGGGCCGGGCCGCACGGTTTCACTCGCCGTACATGCTGGCAACTTTGCCGCAGGGCGATGAGGTGTTTGTGGCGGACGGATACATTCGCGTATTTCAGGACATACGGGGCAAGAACGGGTCGGAAGGAGACTTCTTCATGACGCGGCCGCTGCGCGGGCCGCTGAATTCGTCGTCGACCGATGAGTCGACCGACGCCTACGACACGATCGACTGGCTGGTCAAAAATGTGCCGGAGTCGAACGGCAAGGTGGGGATGCTGGGGAGTTCGTATGAGGGATTTACGGTGGTGATGGCCCTGGTGAACCCACATCCTGCCTTGAAGGTGGCGGCTCCAGAAAGCCCGATGGTGGATGGATGGATGGGCGATGACTGGTTCCACTTTGGCGCTTTCCGGCAGCCGAACCTTGATTATTTTACCGGCGTGTCCGCAGAGCGGGCGCATGGGTCGTCGATTGTTCGGCAGGGCTATGAAGACTACGACAATTTCTTGCGCGCGGGATCGGTAGGAGACTTCGCCAAAGCGGCGGGAGTGGATCAGATTCCGTGGTGGAAGAAGACGACGGAACATGCAGCCTACGATTCGTTCTGGCAGGAACAGGCACTGGATAAGAAGATGGCGGCGCAACCATTGAAAGTGCCGACCATGTGGCTGCAGGGACTGTGGGACCAGGAAGACATGTGGGGCGCGATTCATTGCTATCTGGCGACGGAGCCCAAGGATCGCGACAACAACTTGAATTATCTGGTGATGGGGCCGTGGCGGCATAGCGGCGTGAACTACGACGGCACTTCGCTGGGGCCGCTGAAATGGGAAGGGGACACGGCGTTGCAGTTTCGCCGCGATGTGCTCAAGCCATTCTTCGACCAGTATCTGAAAAACGGGGCACCGAAAGCGGATACGCCGCCGGTGTTCATCTACAACACCGGAGAAAATCACTGGGACCGGCTCAAGTCGTGGCCGCTGGCATGCGATTCGGGTTGTGCGAACAAGATGAAGCCGCTGTACCTGGGTGCGGAAAATTCGCTGTCCTTTGGCGCGCCGACCGAGAGTGGCGACAAAGGATTCGATGAGTACGTTTCCGATCCCGCGAAGCCGGTGCCTTTTTATCCGCGACCGATCCGGTTTGCGGATGGGGAGTCGTGGAGGAAATGGCTGGTGATGGACCAGCGGAATTTCGCAGACCGGCCGGATGTGCTGGTGTATTCGACGCCGGTGCTGAAGGAAGCCGTCCGTATCAGCGGCGCGCCGGTGGTAAACCTTGTGGCTTCGACAAGCGGCACGGACAGCGACTGGGTAGTGAAACTGATTGATGTGTTTCCGGATGAGGTGCCGAGCCAGCCGGAGCTGGGCGGCTATCAACTGGCGATTGGGATGGATATTTTTCGCGGACGCTATCGCGAGAACTTTTCCAATCCGAAGGCGCTGACAGCGAACGCACCACTCGCGTACAAATTTATTCTGCCAACGGCTAACCACGTATTTTTGTCGGGGCACCGGATCATGGTGCAGATCCAATCGAGCTGGTTTCCACTGTACGATCGCAACCCGCAGACCTATGTGCCGAATATTTTCTTCGCAGCGCCGAAGGACTACGTGAAGGCGACGCAGCGGGTATATCACGCGAAAGGCCAGGCGAGTTTTATTGATTTGCCGGTGGCGCCAGCTTCGCGCTGAGGCCCGGGTTCATTTGCACTGGGCGACCAGTATTGTGATGTCGTCCTGCTGTTCGTGAGGGCTGAAGCTGCGAACGGTGTCCACGAGGGAGGCCAGCAAGTTCGGCAGTGGCAAGTTGCGATGGCGGCGTAAGGCCTCTACCAATCGAGCCTCTCCGAATTCTTCGCCGTCCGGGTTAAAGGACTCCGTCACGCCATCTGTGTAAAACGCCACCGTATCACCTGCAGAAAGGTTCCACTCCCCGGCGCAGCAGTCCCAGCCCTTGAAGAGTCCCAGGACGGTGCAAGTTGGCTCGAGGCGTTCGAGTTGGCCATCTTGTCGAAGCAGGAGAGCGGGGAGATGACCGCAGTTCGCATAGCGAAGACGGCGGGTCTTGTCGTTGTACTCCGCGAAGAAGAGAGTAGCGAAGGCGCTGTCGGCGGTGTTCTCATAGAAGAGGCGATTTACCGAGAGCAGAAAACGCTGAGGTTGTTCCAGAACAAACGGCACGTAAGGGCGGCTTGAGTAGCTGGCGCACTGGTTTCGGAGATGCGCCTGGAGGTTCGCCATCAAGAGTGCGGCAGCAACTCCTTTTCCGCAAACGTCGCCGACGACAAGCCCCAGTCGATCGCGGCCGAGTTCAAGAAAATCGTAATAATCACCGCCGACGTGGCGTGCCTGAATGCAAACGGCCGCGTAGTCCAGCGTCGAGAGAACGGGACGCGTCTGCGGGAAGAGCCTCGACTGGACGTGTCTGGCTAGTTCCAATTCCTGGCTCATTCGATGTTCGGATGCAGACCTCTCGGCATGAGCGTAGCGCTCCGCCTCGACTTCACGGTTGATCGCGTCATACGACAAGAGCGTAAACGAGTTTCCATCCGGGTCTTCGAAACTGGCGGAAACCGCGCCCCAGGGCTGCATCTGGGGAGTATGGTGAAATCGGACGCCGCGACCGTTCCATTCTTCGAATTTCGAAAAGACATTTTCGGTCAAGAAGATAATTTGAGTAGGGCGGCCGATGAGCTTGGATTCCTCGGAGCCGGATTTCGGAACGACGAGCGAGAGCACGGCGGTGCCATCGGGCGGAGTAACAGCGAGGGAGGTGCCGGCGGACGGAAGGGGGGCGTCGAGGACCATGCGAAATCCCAGTTGATCCAAGTAGAATCGCCGGCTTCGCTCTTCGTCGCGGATGAAAACGGCAATCGTGCCGAGGCGGAGATAGGTATCACGGCGATCCGGCTGAAAACTGAACCGGCGCGCAAGCAGGGGTGAAGGGTGAGCGGCGGCCATCGCGGCAGTATAGCTCACGAGCCACGGTTCGGGCATTCCTGGCAAACGCAGGCGAGACGCGAAGGGGCCGGTTCTAAGGGACGCGGTGGACCATGGGATGGGTAATCCACTCGGCGGCCAAGAGCGCCAAGGTCAGCAGAGATAGCGCTATCTGAAAGTTTTCCGCGCGCAATTTGGATCTGGGCAGAGGTTTCTGGCGCCATTGGGAGGCCCGATTTTTCCTGAGCTTGCGGACCTTCCAAATTACAAAAAGATTGACGAGTGATCCGAGAAGAGCCAGGAGCATCATGGGGATGCGGATGGCGTCTTGATGCAAGCCCCTGGCTGGTGCATGAATGCCGGCGGCCGCGGCGAGTGCCGAAAGCCCGATGGCAACGCGGAGGCCACTGATGGCGATGACCGCTGTGCAGGCGCTCTGCAGCACCGCGAAGAGAATTCCGGACCAATTCAAGAGTCTTAAGCGCGAGGAAAGCGGTATGTCGGCGTCAACCGAAGCGGGCTCAGTTTGCGATTCAGGCGAGGGAAGGGAGGATTTTGCGGGCACCCGGAAAGTGTAGCGGAGCGGCAAACTGGCATTCAAGCTCGCGCAGCGGGAAGCGGACGGAGTTACTTCAAAGGCTTGGCTTTTTCCTGTTTGGCGCGCCAAGGAAGACGGCCGGGATCGAGCGTACAGACTCCGACCTGGTTCGATTCAAAAGTGCCGATTTGCCCGATCCAAGCGACGCGGAAGCGCGCCTTGCCGTGCCAGCGGCGCTTCACTTCGACGATTTCGCCCGGTGCGGTGAGGTAGGCGATGCTATCGAGGCGCGCGCCGTCTTCGCTGACGTCGATCGTGTTTGAAGTTTGGGCGAAAGGGTTGCCGTTACGGTCCTTGCCGCGGACGACGACTTTGAAAGATTGCGGGGCGCGAGGGCCGCGACGAGTCTTGCGCCAAAACATGGGAACCGGCGCCTGAAACGCGAGGCCAACGCTTGAGCCGCGCTCGGGATGTGGTTCCTGGAAGACCACCTTGACCTGCTGTTCTTCTCGAGTGAATTTGTTTACGACAAAGAGCTTTTCGCCTAGCGCGACCGGTGTGAGCAAACGCACCAGAGCGCCACTGGGGTTGAACATGAGGGTAGTCGTATCTTCATGGAATGAGCCGATGGCACTGCTCCAACCGTAAACGAAGACTGGGACGTGGAAGGGCTTGCGTTCACCGGAGCGCAAGGTCTTTTTGGCGGATGCCGGGCGGTTAGGCGAAGCGGGTTTGCTGCTTGAAATGGGCTTGGCCCCTTTGTCGGTGCCCTCCAGCGGATATTCGGACTGTACGCCGTGGGTGGGACATTCAAAGGTGAAGGGAGCAGCCAGGATCTGCTCGAGCGGATCGAGACGCCCGGTGAGAGCAACCCAATCCTCGAAATCGCCGTAGGGGCAGCGAACGTGAAGGTGGTAGGTCCTGGAAGTCCCGGAAATCATGCTTTTCTAATGTTATGCTTCGCTGCCGAAGCAACCGGAATAAGATGGGACGAGTTGCGGGAAAGTCAACGCGCCAGTGAATTTCTGCCGGCTATTCCTGCCGGATGGCGCCGGCGCTGCTGAAGTCGTCACGCTGAAATTGTACGAAGAAAGCCGTGTTCGGCTCTAGCGCGCTGTCCAGCCGGTCGGACTGACGGTTCACCTGTTTTCCGTTGATTCGGACGCGCTGGGTGAGCGTATCGCCGGGATCGGGATGATCGGCTTCGAGTTCGATGTAACCGCCAATGCCACCGGGAATGTCTTGACACACGCAGAACGGATCTATGCCGGAGTAAATTTCAGGAAAATCGCGGCAAGAGGCGGCAAGGTGAGGCAGAGGGAAAATGGCCGGCCCTGGCGCGGGTCGTTGGCGGCGCGCTGTCCGCCAATGTTGCCGGCGTTGGAGCCGCCATACACTTTGGCATCCGTGTTCAGCACTTCTTTGTAAAAACCATCGCGTGGAACGCCGACGATATAGCCTTCGCGGACCACCGGCGTGGCATTCAAGATGACCACTGTGAGGTCATCGGGATTTTTTCCGATGCGAAGAAAGGAGAGAACGCTGTCGTCGCTGTCGTTACAGTCAATCCATTCGAAACCGTGCCAGTCGAAGTCCACCTGGTGTAGAGCCGGTTCAGCAGCGACGAGCCGGTTTAGATCGCGAACCAGCTGCTGCACGCCTTTGTGTGAATCCCACCGGAGCAGGTGCCAGTCCAAGCTTTGCGCTTCGTTCCATTCGTTGCGTTGCGCGAATTCCTGTCCCATAAACAGCAGCTTCTTGCCGGGATGCGCGTACTGATAGGCCAGGAGCAGGCGCAGGTTGGCAAACTGTTGCCAGAGATCGCCGGGCATTTTGTGGAGCAGGGAATTCTTTCCATGTACGACTTCGTCGTGGGAAAACGGCAGCATGAAATTTTCGCTGAACGCGTAGATCAACGAGAAAGTGATTTTATTGTGCTCGTACTTGCGATAAATCGGGTTGGATGAAAAATATTTCAGAGTGTCATTCATCCAGCCCATGTTCCATTTGAGGCTGAAGCCCAAGCCGCCGAGGTAGACGGGACGAGAGACACTGGGCCAGGCGGTAGATTCTTCGGCGATCGTCAGGATGCCGGGAAAGCGGCCGTGTGCTTCTTCGTTGAGGCGCTTGAAAAACGAGATCGCTTCCAGGTTTTCGCGGCCGCCGTAACGGTTGGGAATCCACTCACCCTGTTTGCGCGAATAGTCGAGGTAGAGCATGGAAGCGACTGCGTCCACACGCAAGCCGTCAATGTGATATTTGTCCATCCAGAACAGGGCGTTGGAAATTAGAAAGTTCTGCACTTCGTTGCGGCCGTAGTTGTAAACGAGGGTGCCCCAGTCGGGGTGCGAGCCCTGCCGCGGGTCGGCGTGTTCAAACAGATGCGTTCCATCGAATTGAGCCAGACCGTGCGTGTCGCGCGGAAAGTGCGCGGGTGTCCAGTCGAGCAGCACGCCGATTCCGGCTTGATGGCAGCGGTCCACAAATTCCATGAAGTCGGTGGGCGATCCGTAACGGCTTGTCGCCGCGAAGTAGCCGAGTGTTTGATAGCCCCACGAACCGTCGTAAGGATGCTCCATGATCGGGAGCAATTCGATGTGTGTATAGCCGAGGTCTTTTACATAAGGAATGAGCTGATCGGCGAGTTCACGGTACGTAAGCCATCGGTTGTGGTCTTCCGGAACGCGCTTCCAGGAGCCGAGATGAACTTCGTAGACGGTGACCGGCGAATCGAGCCAGTTTTTCTTGGCACGGTCGGCCAGCCACGCGGAGTCGTTCCACTGATGGGTTTCGAGATTGGCGACAACCGATCCGGTGTTCGGCCGCAGCTCGGAGTGGAAGCCGTAGGGATCGGCCTTTAGCGGCAGCATGTTGCCGTGATGTCCGATAATTTCGTATTTGTAGATCGCGCCTTCGCCGACTTCTGGAAGGAAGAGTTCCCACATGCCGCTTGATCCGCGTGGACGCATGACGTGTACGCGGCCGTCCCATCCGTTCATCGTGCCGACAACACTAACGCGCCGCGCGCCGGGCGCCCAGACCGCGAAATGCGTGCCGGCGATGCCTGCGACGGTAAGCAGGTGTGCGCCCAATTTTTCGTAGGTGTCGTAGTGGCGGCCCTCGCCGATCAAATGCAAATCGAAATCGGAGAGCAAGAAAGGAAACGCGTAAGGATCGAAAACCTCAAATGAATCGCCGTAGTGAGTGCGGCCCTGAATTCTGTAGCTGCCCGGTTCGGGGGCGGTTGGCTGATCGGAAGGCCAAACCGCTTCGAAAAAGCCTTCGGGGCGGAGTTTGACGGCATCCGCGATCTTTGCCGGCGAATGCGCAGGATTCTTGAAAACGATGCTGGCTTCCGATGCCCAGGGAAGGAAAAATCTGATTGCCCACCCGTTAGAAACGGCGTGCGGGCCCAGAAGCGCAAAGGGATCGGCATCGCGGCCGGCGAGCAGCGCATTGATACCAGCGTCTAATTCTACACGGGCCTGCTTTTCCGGGGGCGGAAGACTAAGACCGGTTGGTTTAACGTTTTCGGAAGGCAAAGCGGACTCTCCGACACTTCTTAGAAAGGTATGGCGGGCTCAAACGATTAGATGCCCACCGAAGAGAAGTGTAAACAGTCCCGCAAAAAATGGAAAGTTTCCCGGGGAAGCGAGTTGTGAGTATAGTGTCCCACCGGCAGAGAGCGAACAAAAGAACCCGGAATTGTCGGGAAGGAGTGAAAAAAGGTGAATAGGATCTTACGTAAAGGTTTTTGGGCCAGGGCGCAAAATATGGCCCTTATGGCCGCAGTCTGCTCCCTCTCGGCGCGCCCTGTAAGCGCGCAGGACCGGAGTCAGGCGCGCTCGATGGTGATTTCTAAAGGGGGAATTGTCGCGTCGGAATCGCCGCTGGCTTCGCAGGCGGGCGTGCGAATCCTGGAGAACGGTGGGAACGCTGTTGACGCGGCGATTGCGACGAACGCGATGATGGGCGTTGTGGAACCGATGATGAACGGCATCGGCGGCGATTTGTTCGCGATTGTTTACGACGTGAAAGCGAACAAGCTGTACGGGCTGAACGCCAGCGGCTGGGCTCCCAAAGGGCTAACCATCGAGTTCCTCCAGAAGCAAGGGCTAAAGGACATGCCCCAAAAGGGGATCAACAGCGTCACTGTACCGGGCGCGGTGGAAGGCTGGCAGAAACTTGCCGACAGATTCGGCCGCAAGAAACTGGCAGAAGATTTGGCCGCGGCTATCGCGACGGCCAAGAGTGGATTTCCCGTGCCGGAGATAACGGCAGCCTACTGGGCGAGCGAAGTGGATGCGCTGCGTTCGAATGAAGCGGCAACCAGGCTGTACTTACCTGGTGACCGCTCGCCAAAAACCGGGGACATTTATCGTAACGAAGATCTGGCATGGTCACTGCAACAGATTGCTGTGCACGGGCGCGACGCCTTCTACAAGGGCGAAATCGCCGCGAAGATTCTGGCCGCAGAGAAAAAGCACAACGGAGCCATGACCTCCGAAGATTTCAGTCAGTATTCGGCGGAGTGGGTTGAGCCGATTTCCACGACCTATCGCGATTGGACGGTGTTCGAATTGCCACCAAACGGGCAAGGACTGGCGGCGCTGGAAATGCTGAACATCCTGGAGACGGCACCGTTCGGGCAGAAAGGCTATGAATTCGGGACCTCGAAGGCTCTGCACCTGATGATTGAAGCCAAAAAACTCGCTTACGCTGATTTGAAGAGATACATTGGCGATCCGCACGGGCAGAAGCTCCCCGTGGAGAAATTGCTGTCGAAAGAATGGGCAGCGCAACGTGCCAAGCAGATCGGTGAACGCGCCAACTGCGACGTGAGCGGCGGAGAGATGCCGGCCGGTAATGACACGACCTATCTCTCGGTGGTCGATCGCGACGGCAACATGGTTTCGCTGATCCAGAGCAATTATTCGGCCTTTGGTTCGGACGTCGTTGCGGAAGGGAGCGGCTTCGTTTTGCATAATCGCGGTGGTTTGTTTGTATTGGACGCGAAATCGCCCAATGCGCTGGCCGGGCGCAAGCGGCCTTTGCACACGATCATTCCAGCCTTTGCGGAAAGAAAAGACGATCAGACGAGCGATACGCGGATTGCCTTTGGGATTATGGGCGGCTGGAACCAGTCGCAGGCACACGCGCAATTCATGGTCGACCTGGCCGATTACAAGATGAACATTCAGGCGGCGCTGGAAGCCCCCCGCTTCACCAAGCCCACCTTCGCGGGCTGTGATGTACAGATGGAAAACCGCTTCTCGCAAAAGAGCCGCGACGAGTTGAAAACTCTGGGCCACGAGATCGTGTTGCGTGGCACATTCTCATCGAACGTTGGCGGCGGGCAAGCCGTGCTGCGCAATTTCTCGACGGGAGTGAATTACGGCGCTTCCGATCCACGTAAAGATGGCGCTGCGATCGCTGAAGTGCCGATTCCATGACGGACGTGGCGCTAACGGCGACCCCCGCTTCCAGAAGCGGCCGCTACAATCCGGCATCGTAAGCAGCAGCGGCAATTTCACCTAAGGCCTGGCCGGCGATATTTTGTGCGGCATCGGGATCGGACGGGAGTGCGACGTGATTTACATAAGCGGCGAAAGCTAGCTTGCGGCCGGACTTAGCAATGACGTAGCCAGTGAGGCCCTTTCCGTTGAGCATTCCGCGCGCGTTGAGCCTATCTTCGGACCCGAAGGTTCCGGTTTTTGCGAACACGTGGCCGGCGCCTGGATTTTCCTTCTGAATTTTGGCTAGCGTGCCGTCCTTGCCGAGAACCGGCAGCGCCTTGAAGAAAATGTCGTAGTCCGGGCGGGTCGTCCAGTAAGCGAGATAGCGGCACATAAAGTCTGGGCTGAAGAGATCGGCCCAGTCGCCGCCTGCTCCATCGCCCTGCGACGCCCCGGAAAGATCCAGTTTTGCTTGCTCGAGGAACGCACGCTCCAGCTCAAAACCCTTTTTCAGCGGGTTTGCCGTGTCCTTGCCTGCCAACGCGCCAAGCAGGTAGGGCCCCATGCCGGCGTGGAGATTCTGGCTGACCTTCAGCGTCACCTTGATTTCTTCACTGAGCGGAAGGGAAACGTGTTCGGCGACTCGATTCTCGTCGGTATAGAAGCGAACGAGTGGCGCAAAGTCCGGCTGTGGAAGGACCACGGGGCTCTTGAGTTCGATGCCCTCTCCGACCAGCGATTCCCGCAACACCCATTGTGCAAAGCTGGTGGGTGAGGGGACCCCGATGGAGACCGTCTGCGGCTCAATACCAAGCGGAAGAGAACCGCTCAAAGAGACATCTACCGAGCCGTCGCCGTTGTTGAGAAATTGCGGGTCGTTAAAGACGGGTGTGGTGCCGGCCGCCGTAGTGACGGCGTGAATCGTGAAGTGCGCGTAGGCGGTTTGCGGCGAAGCAGTGACGATGAGCGGATCTCCCACTTTCGTTCCTGGCTTCGCGACCAGATCGATCACATTGTCGTTCACCATGATTGAAGACATCACGACGTCGGTGCCGCCTTCGCGTGGACCGTCCGGAAACAGGGCCGTGTCGATCAAAATTCGACCGTCAATGCGGCGAATCCCTTTTGCGCGCACTTGCTTCGCGAGCAGCTTGATTACGGCGAGCGGGTCGCCCGGCAGCGCAGGCCCGCCGTAAGAGTGGTCTTCGTCCACAAAAGCCAGCGTGTTATCGGCCTGAATGCGATTGGAAAGGTTGGGATCGCCCGACGCGACCAGAATCAGATCGCCCTTCAAGCGGCCTTTACCGTCGATTTTTCCGGTCCGATAGATTTTGGTGTGGAAGCGATAGTCCTTGCCGAGGTTGGCGAGCAGCGCGCCTTCGGTGAGCGTCTTGGTAGTTGAAGCGGGTATGAATAGTTTCTCCGGACTGTACGCGTAGATCACCGTACCTGTGTCCGGCGCGAAAAATTCGACGCCAAAATTGGCGCGACGGAATTCGGGGCGGTCCATGATTTTTTGGATGGATGTGGCTAGCGCGGTGTTCTGTTGGGCCTCGGAGGCGGTTGGCGCCGTCACGGTCAGCAGAAACAGGCTGAAGATGGAAGCTGGCGAAAAAACGAAAAAGCAGATTCCGTGTGACAGTGCTCCTCGCAATGACGACCTGGATATTTTCATTCTGTCTCGGTCTCCAAAGTTATTTGTGATCGATGTTGAGCTTCTCGAACGGGGTGTTGCCAATGGCGTATTCACGCCAATCCTTGTAGTCGAAATGCCACCACTCGGATTCAAAAACCGCGAAACCCTCCGATTCCATGGCCCAGCGGAGCAGATCCCGATGCCAGCGCTCGAGCGAAGTGCCGCCGGAATAATCCGGAAAAGAACGCGGCGACATTTCGTCGTAGAGGCCGGTCATATCGGCGGGCTGGCCGGTTTTCAGGTCATACAGTGTCAGGTCGACCGCGCATCCGCGGTTGTGACGCGAGCCCTGCGCGGGATCGGCAACAAAGATTTTGCCGTTGGCCGGCGTTGCGTCCCAGAAAATCTTGCTGACGTACCATGGGCGGTAGCCGTCGTGGATGAGCAATCCATAGCCAAGAGGCTCAAGTCTGTGAACCACCCTAAGGAGCGCTTCCGCAGCGGGTCGCTGCAAGAACGCACGCGCCTGCGTGTACACCGGTACACCGAGAAAATCGTTCGTCGTCGCGTACCTGATATCGAGACGGATGTCGCGGTCGAGAGGGGCTAGTTCAACCAGGTCAGACCTGCGGAAGGGTCCCTTTTCTTCGGGAGGCGTGGCGGCGAGTGCCTCGTTGCGAATCTGGGCGAGCGGCCGCGCCGGCTTAACGCGCACGACGTTTGGGCTACCCGTCGGAACCGAATAGGGAAGGCGGTGGTACGGACCGATGTGAGTAAACACTTGCCAAATCGGGTCGGACTTGTACTGCTCGAACGCCAGCACCCAAGGGTCAGATTCGCTGCTGACATAAGTAAAGGACGTTTGGTCGCCCTTCTTGCTAAAGGCGAGGGGGTTCATGGGATGCTCGGCTCCCCCGGAGTCCCGCAGGAATAAACGTCCCGAGCGCTCCAACAAGACAAAGACGTCTGTTTCCTCTTGATTGGCGAAATCGCCAGTCCTGTTGGCGAGATCTTGTGCCAGGCGCGGCGGCGGTGAGCCAGGGAAGGGTACGGGAGAGCGAAGCGGCTCTGGGGTGCCCGACGAGGCCAGCTGCAAGCTTTTAGACGGCAAGCGAACGAAGAGATCTCCGCCGAAAGTCAGTCCAATGATCTTTCCCGAGCTATCTCTGGCGAACGTGATTTTCTGGCGGACACTTGCTTCCTCGATCTCAAAGACGTCGCCAGGAACAGATTGCACAAGATGAAACAGTGCCAGTGAAAGTCCGTCCGCGGATTCGCAAATCAGCCGCCCGTCCTTCTCCAGCACGCGCACTCTTTTTTCGGTTGTTTGTTCCTTATAGGTGCCAATTAGATCGCGCAGGGGGCTGCTGGTGGCAGGAGAGTCTTGCGAAAACGCGCCTGGAGAGATAAACGATACGAGAGCCAGCAGCAAGCTGAGAAAACCAGTGCTTGGGTAAGCGGCCTTAGGAGGCGCGAAAGGTCTGCTTTTCAACGGTCCATCTTTCGATGAGGTCGTGGCGGACATGATAGCC
>JGI1027J12803_100509549_pt1 | contig 12723 bp, 9 predicted proteins | sample IowNatreferecore_FD_12803 | JGI IMG/M metagenome (IMG submission 12803) | reverse complement strand
GCAGCTCCGATGGCCGATCTCAGCCAATAGCTTGGCGGTTATTTCGTCGTCACCTTTGACCGGTGTCGGCCTGGGCAATTTCGATCCGGTTATCGCACTTGTCGGCGCTTTCGCACATATCAACCCTCCGCGATCCGGACCCGCAAACGACTGGGAGTGGGCTTTGGTCGAGGTCGGCCTACTGGCCGTCGTTCTCAGTATTATCGGCCTTGTTTTGCTCGTACGACGCGCGTGGCCAATGCAGGTGGGAACAAATCAACGTTTTCGTGTCGCGGCATTGATCGGAGCGCTTGCATTCGCGCTGCATAGCTTAATCAGCACGTCGGCACATCAGCCCGGCACAGCCTTGGCCGCACTTTTCCTGCTCGCATTGTCGCTTCATCGGCCGACTCAACTGCGATTGTCCCGGGTTGTTCCGTGGGTTTTTCGGGCGACGGGAGTGCTGCTGCTCGTCGTCGGGGTCTCGTGGGTAATCGCCTGGCGCGCGCTCGCAATGCAGCCGGGCGCCGTTGGAGTGCACAACGCAAAACAACTTGCCGCCGTCGCAAGCCGCGGTCGCAATTTCAGCGAAGCGATTGAGGTGGTGACGCAGGCCTTGGATTGGGCGCCCCTGGATGGAGAACTCTATTATTTGCGGGCAACGGCCGAGCTCAACCGACGGCCGTCCTCGCATCAACTTGCCCTGGATGATTTTCGGCGCGCGAGATTTCTCGAGCCGAGTTCCTACTCAATTGCTCTGCAAGAAGGCTTCGCGTGGTTGCGACTTCGTCCTGACTTGGCCGCTTCGGCTTGGGCAGAAGCACTGCGTCGCGCAGGCAATGATCGTCCTCAGGTGTTTCGTTCCATCATTTCCAGCGCGTCGATACACAATCCGACTGCACAGGGCATCATCGAACAGCTTGCCTTCAATGAACCGAGCCTGGCGCTCGACTATTTGGCGCAGGTGCCGGCCACGGAATTTCATGACGCTTTGAACAAATATCTCGAACGCAATCCTGAGCTGATCGGGCTGACATCAAACGAAAAACGAGAGCTTTTTCACCTTTGGCGAGAACGCGGCGGATTGAGTTCCCTTGTCCAAGTGATCGACCACCATCCCGGGTGGCTGCCTTTGGCCTGGCGAGCTGTTGCCGGTTCGCGTGCCGCCGCAGGCGATTACCGCGCCGCTTGTGCTTTGATGCAGCAATTCGGAAGCGACGCTGTGTTCCCACCACTGGAAACTGGTCAGTCACTGCAAGACCTAAAGGCTCGCGCTCGCGAGGGAAATAATTTCAATGCTGGCTTTAGTCTGTGTCGGCAACAATTGGATCGTGGCGAAATTGAGGACGCCTTGGCGACGGCGCGATATTTCGTCGCGAATACGCAGGCGCCGGCGTATTTTCACCTGCTGGAAGCTCAGGCGCTGGCCGCTAAACAGAATTGGCAGGAGAGCTGGAAAGCATGGGTCGCGTTTGAGAAAGCGAAAAACGCGAAACGCTAGCCCCGGCAAGCTTCTATCCCGCCAGGGCCGCTTGCGCGGCCGCAAGTCGTGCGATCGGAACTCGAAAGGGGCTGCAACTCACATAATCGAGGCCGATGCGATGACAAAACTTCACCGAATCCGGATCGCCCCCGTGTTCGCCGCAAATTCCAAGCTTCATATCTGGTCGCGTCTGTTGGCCTTTTCTAATTGCAGTTTCCATTAACTGGCCGACGCCGCCTTGGTCTATTGTGGCAAAAGGATTCCGTTTCACGATTTCCAACTCGGCGTAATGCGGGAGAAACGAGCCGCTGTCGTCCCGGCTCATGCCAAGCGCCGTCTGCGTCAAATCGTTGGTCCCGAAGCTGAAAAACTCCGCGGTGTGCGCGATCTCGTCGGCTGTTAATGCGCCGCGTGGCACCTCAATCATCGTGCCGACCAGATAATTAATCTTCACTTTTTGTTCCGCCTCTACTTCGCGCGCCACCCGATCTACGATTTCAACCTGAAGCTCCAACTCTTTTTTGAAGCCAACCAGCGGGATCATAACTTCTGGACGAACTTTCTTTCCGCTCTTCTGGACCTGCGCGGCTGCCTCGAAAATCGCGCGCGCCTGCATTTCAGTGACTTCCGGAAACGAAATTCCCAGGCGGCACCCGCGATGCCCTAACATGGGATTTTGTTCATGCAACTCGTGAACCCGGCGCGCGATTTCGTCGGCGCTGACGCCGATCTTTTCCGCTAGCGCGGTTTGGGCGGCATGATCCTGGGGCAAAAACTCGTGCAAAGGCGGATCGAGCAAACGGATTGTCGCCGGTTTTCCGTTCAGCGCCCGAAAGATGCCGACGAAGTCGCCCTTCTGATACGGCAATAGCTTGGCCAGCGCCTTTTGCCGGTCGTCTACTTTTTTGGCGAGGATCATTTCGCGCATCGCATCGATGCGGTCGCCCTCAAAAAACATGTGTTCTGTGCGGCAAAGGCCGATTCCGGTCGCACCAAAAGCGACAGCATTTTCCACCTGCTCGGGCGTATCGGCGTTGGCGCGGACACTCATGCGGGTAACCTTTGCGCACCAGTCCATCAGCTGAGTAAAATTCCGGTAGATCTCGCTTTTGCGCGACACGGCCTCACCCTGGAGCAATCCTTGTATGATTTCCGAGGGAGCGGTTTTCAACTGGCCGGCGTAAACGGTGCCGCTCGTGCCGTCGATCGAGAGATAATCTTCGCCTTCGCGGTAGACAGCGCCATCCACTGTCATCGTCCTCGCACGATAATCAATGTTCAGCATCGATGCACCGCAGATGCAGACTTTACCCATTTGCCTTGCTACCAGCGCCGCGTGCGAAGACACGCCGCCGCGGGCGGTGAGAATTCCTTCCGCCGCGATCATTCCGCGCAAATCCTCCGGAGAAGTTTCTACTCGAACCAGCAGCACCTTTTCCCCTTTGTTAGCAGCAGCGGCAGCTCGATCGGCATTGAAATAAACACGCCCCGTTGCCGCGCCCGGCCCAGCCGGAAGTCCACTGCCGATCTTCTTGGCGGCGTTCAATGCAGCACGATCGAAGACCGGTGCCAGGACCTGATCGAGTTGATCCGCCGGCACTCGCTTAATCGCGGTTTTCCAGTCGATGAGTTTCTCGCGAACCATGTCGCACGCAAATTTTACCGCCGCGACACCGGTGCGTTTCCCGTTGCGGGTCTGAAGCATGAACACTTTGCCGTCCTGGATGGTGAACTCGAAATCCTGCACATCTTTAAAGTGCGATTCGAGGAGATGACGGATTCGTTCCAGCTCCACGAGCGCATCCGGAAGATGCTTCTTCAGATCGGCAACCGGTTCGGGTGTCCGCACTCCGGCGACAACATCTTCGCCCTGCGCATTGATCAGAAATTCGCCATAAAAGATCTTCTCACCGGTGGCAGGATCGCGAGTGAACGCCACACCGGAACCGGAGTTCGCCCCGGTATTGCCAAATACCATCGCTTGAACGTTTACAGCTGTGCCCCATTCGCTGGGAATGTTGTATTTCCGGCGATAGACGATGGCGCGATCATTCATCCACGAACCGAAAACTGCGCCTACCGCACCTTCCAACTGGACCCAGGGATCGTTGGGAAATTGCCGGCCGGTGCGCGATTGAACCAACTGCTTGAAACGCGCTACCAACTCCCTCAGATCCGCTACGTTCAGTTTGATGTCATCAATATCCCGGTGATAGCGCTCCTGTTTAAGTTCGTGAATGACAGTCTCGAACGGCTCGTGGTCTTCCTCCGGCTTTTTCTGCACACCCATGACGACGTCGCCGTACATTTGAATGAACCGGCGATAGCAATCCCACGCAAAACGCTCGTTCCTCGTCGCTTTCGCGACTGCGTGCACCGTCTCGTCGTTGAGGCCGAGATTGAGAATCGTGTCCATCATCCCGGGCATCGAATCACGCGCGCCCGAGCGAACTGCTACCAGCAATGGCATGGCGGAGTTGTCGCCGAATTTGGTACCCATGATTCGTTCCATGCGACGAATGCCTTCCTCGACTTGGGCCTGCATTTCCGGCGGGTACTTCCGTTTATGCGCGTAAAAATAAGTGCAAACTTCCGTGGTAATCGTAAATCCCGGCGGTACCGGCAGCTTAATCCGGGTCATCTCAGCGAGGTTCGCGCCCTTGCCACCGAGTAACGGTTTCATGGCGCCGTTTCCGTCCGCCCGCCCCGCGCCGAAGTAGTAAACGTACTTCGGACCTTTGCTCCTTGCGCGGGACTTGCCTGCAGCTCGCTTTCGGGTCTTCAATGTATTGAGTTTGATCGCAGCTCGTCGCGAAGAAGCGGATTTGTGAGACATAGGCGAGCGCAGTAGATGAGCGCCGCAAAGTAATTCTGAGAGATTATGTGTCAACGCACTCGCAGTGCGTTAACCGTCACACCAGTGGCGGCGGATTAAACCGTCGCGCGCTCAGTGCTGGCGAGCACGTCGTCGATGGCGGCGTTGAATTCCTCCAGACCCGTGCTCGGTACGATTATTGTGTTTCGCCGTCCGTGCGCTTCCTCGGTAATCCGCAAAAAACGGCCGCGATCGTTTTCGCGGAATTCCACGTAGAAATGCTTCCGCTCGATCTGAAGCTCCTTCGCTTCAATGATGTTGTCCATTTTGACCTTACAACAATCTTAGGCAGCGCCTGCGCAATTCGAAAAGCAAAAAATTCGCGCAAATTTCACGTCACAAACGGTTAATGTAGGAAGCCTTACCCGTCCCCATGCTGCGTTCAGGTCCCAGCGCAAGGTGCCCAGATTCCGAGGAACTCAGATAAATCTCCCACCGCCATTACCCTAACTGGCACGCCTGCGCCGCGTCCGTTTATGGGCCGGACGCAGATCTACGATAGCAAAGTCAATTTGCCGCTTAAACTGATCGACGCGTGCCACGTGCACACGGATGCGGTTGCCAACGCCAAAGCGGCGTCGAGTCTGACGTCCAATGAATTGTCGTTGTGCCGCCGAGAATACGTAAAAATCATCCGTTAACGTCGACACGTGGACGAGACCCGTGAGCAACATTTCCGGCAGTTCGATTAACAAGCCATAATTCCGAACATCGATGATCACAGCGTCGAAGATCTGAGGATTGCGCGCTTTGATCTGTGCCTCGAAAAAATCGAGCTTCTTCATCTTCACCGCATCCATTTCTGCCTCGGCTGCGTTGCGCTCGGTCGTGGAAATATGTTCGGAAGCGGATGAAAGACGCGCGAGAGAGGCCCCATTCTTGTCCGATCCGCGTCGATTCAGCAGGGCGCGATGTACTGTCAGATCGGCATACCGCCGGATCGGACTGGTGAAGTGGGCATAGTTCGCCTTCGCCAGGCCGTAATGGCCAAGCGGAGTCGTTGCATAACGAGCACGCTTCAAACTTTTGAGCAGCCCGATCTTAAGCGGGTGTTCTTCTGCGCTTCCGCGAATCGATTCGAGCAGCCGCTGGACTTCGCTGCGATGGGTGAGGTCGCCCACACGGATTCCGTGTGACAGCACAAACTCACGAAATTCAGTCAGCTTTTCCGAATCGGGATTTTCGTGGACGCGGTAAATCGTCGGAATCCCGCGATTCTTGAGTTCGCGCGCCACCGCTTCGTTTGCCGCCAGCATGAATTCCTCGATCAGCTGGTGCGATTCGTCGTTCTCAACACGCTCGAACCGGATGGGATTACCTTTTTTGTCGACCACCACCTTTACTTCCGGCATGTCAAGATCGAGCGCCCCATCCGCGAATCGTTTACGCCGCAACAAGGCCGCGAGTTTCCACGCCGTGTGCAAACGTCTGGCGAGCTCATCGCGTGCGGGGGCTTTCAGAATGGCATAAGCCTGCTTGTAAGTGAGCCGCTTCGCGCTCCGAATAACGGTTGAGGCAAACCGGCTGTTACGAACGCGTCCGTTTTTGTCGAACTGGATGAAGACGGAACGCGTCAACCGGTCGACGTCGGCATTCAAGCTGCAGACGCCGTTGCTCAGCCGCTCTGGAAGCATTGGTATTACCCGGTCAGGCAGATAAACACTGTTCCCTCGCCTGAGCGCCTCGCGGTCCAACGCACTCCTCGGCCGCACGTATTCGGCGACATCGGCAATATGCACGCCCAAGCGCCAGCCACCGTTAACCAGCTCTTCGACGTGAATCGCGTCGTCGAAATCCCTCGCATCGTCAGGATCGATCGTTACGATGAACCCGGAGCGGAGGTCCTCGCGCTCACTCAGCATTTCCGCAGTTATTTCTTCCGGAATCCAGTCCGCCTCCTGAAGAACGGCGCGGGGGAATTCAAGGGGCAAATGGTATTTCCGGATGATCGACATGATGTCGATGCCGGGCGCCGTTCGCGGGCCGAGAATTTCGATGATTTTGCCCTCGGGGTTGACGTGGCGCGATTCCCATTGCTCGAATCGCACCACAACCTTGTCGCCGCGATTGGCAGCGCGACCATCGAGAGTTCTGGCCGGGACGTAGATGTTGTGAACGAGGTGCGGGTCGTCCGGGACGACATAGAAAAAATTCCGGGTATGCTGCAACGTCCCAACGATCTCGATTTGGCCGCGAGCTAAAATGCGAATCACCCGCCCCTCCGCGCGCGGCCGCCGACCGCGTGAAAGTTCCGCGGGCCTGCTAATGCGCGCGACCACACGATCGCCATGCATGGCCGTGCCGGTGTTCTCGGCTGCAATAAAAAGATCGGCGTGGCCCGGTTTTTCATTTGTCAGAAATGCATAACCTGCCTCGTGAACGCTCAACGTCCCGGTGACCAAATCCGCCGCATCGGGCAGCACAAACCGGTTTCGGCGAATACGCGCAATCTCGCCCTCCTGCTCCAGTTTGCGCAACGCGAGGCGGACCGGACGACGATGCGAGGCGCTGTAGCCAAGGAGATCGGCAATCTCATTTTTATCCAGCGGCCGATATTGTGGAGCGCGAATCAGACGTAAGATTTCCTCGCGCAGATCGAGCTCGTTTTTTGTGTTCCTATGCGCCATCTCCCGCAACCTTTCTCGGGTTTGGTCGCGACACCAGCAACATCTTAGGGGGGCCCTTGACTGATTCCCGTTCCGAAGAAGATTTTGTGGCGTGAAGGCGCCTGGGATTCGCAGAGTAATCGTGCTGGTGCTCGGTACGATGAGTTCCGTCGCCAGTTCCGTTTCTGCCATCACCATCAGCAGTCCGGCTTTTTCGCCCGGCGCCGAAATTCCCGCCAAATACACCTGCAATGGACAAAGCCTTAGCCCCGAGCTTCGGATCAGCGACGCGCCGCCAGCCGCGAAAAGCATCGCTCTCGTCGTCGAAGATCCCGATGCTCCCTCCGGCCTTTTTACGCACTGGCTGGTTTGGAACATTTCACCCCAAACAGCAAAGTTTGCCGAGAATGGCGCTCCGGCAGACGCGCTCCAGGGAACCAACGATTTTTCGAAGCGCGGTTATGGCGCCCCGTGCCCGCCCTCGGGAACACACCGTTACATCTTCAAGGTCTTCGCTCTTGATCAGCCGCTCGAATTGAAAGCAGGCGCTCGCCGCACGCAGTTTGATTCCGCAATCAAAGGCCACGTCATCGCGCAGGCCGAATTAGTTGGCCGCTACGGGCACAAGTAATCGCCTCGAATAATCTCGCGCGCAGGTTAGTCTCAACCATATGGGCGAGACGCGCTGGAAAATCGGTGATCAAACTTTTGATCTCCTAAGCCGGGGCTGGGTCATGGGCGTTTTAAACGTGACGCCTGATTCTTTTTCGGACGGAGGAAGATTTTTCGCAGCCGATCGCGCCATTGAACACGGACGACAAATGATGGCCGACGGCGCCGATATCATTGACGTGGGCGGAGAATCGACGCGACCCGGCGCGGAAACAGTTGATGTCGCCGAAGAGAAACGGCGCGTTTTGCCCGTGATCGAGGCTTTGGCTCGCGAAACTAACAATACATTGATCTCGATCGACACCTCCAAAGCCGAGGTCGCATCAGCAGCGCTGGAGGCAGGTGCGAGGATCATCAATGACGTGACTGGTGGTCGGGGGGATGATGCGATGTTTCGCGTCGCGGCACAGCACAGCGCGGGCTTTATCCTCATGCATATGCAGGGAACACCGCGAACCATGCAGCGGTCTCCGCACTACAACGATGTTGTATCGGAAGTGGTGGATTTCTTTAGACAACAACATGAGCGGGCCATAAAGTCCGGCGTTAATGGCATGACGCTGGCGTTTGATCCGGGAATCGGCTTCGGAAAAACGCTAGAGCATAATCTCTCGCTGCTAAAAAATTTGCAGCGCCTTCGTTTGCAGGATCGGCCACTGGTGGTGGGAGTCTCGCGCAAGGCTTTTCTCGGAAAGATCTCGATGGGGAACGGGGCAGTAGAGCAGAGATTGATTCCGACGGTGGCGTTCACCTCATTGCTGCGATTTGCCGGTGCCGATATTTTGCGCGTCCACGACGTTGGGCCGAATTTGGAGGCGCTACGCGTGGCAGACGCGCTGCGCAACGCGGTATGATGGATCAATTGCTTCAGCTCGTAAGTAGAGGGTGGCGCAGTGCGGTCGAGATTCTACTCCTCAGCGTCGGCATTTATTACGGATACCTGTATTTCCGAGGAACCCGCGGCGCCAAAGTCCTGACTGGGCTGGCCATTGTTTTTCTTACTTTAACTTTGATATCGCAACTCCTGAACCTGGTCGTGATCGGCTGGATTATCCGCAGTTTCTCGGTCTTTCTTGCCATCGCTTTGGTCGTAATCTTTCAACCGGAATTGCGCCGTGGTTTGGCTGAGCTCGGCGGCCATCCCATCTTCTCTCTGACCAGCGAAAAACGGGAAACGGTCCACGACCTGGTTGAAGCGGTCACTCAGCTCGCGAGCAAACAATTCGGCGCTCTCATTGCGATCGAACGGGACACTTCCATCCGCGTGTATGAAGAAACCGGCGTGATCGTAGACGCCGATTTCACGGTCGAGCTAATGCTTACTATCTTCCACCCCAAAGCCGCTCTCCACGATGGCGGAGTTATCATTCGCAACGGGCGAATCGCGGCCGCGGCCTGCATCTTTCCGGTAAGTCAGCGAGAGACTCTCGATCGCAGCCTCGGATTGAGGCATCGTGCCGGTCTCGGCCTGACCGAGGAGTCCGATGCGGTGGCCGTTGTGATTTCGGAGGAGACCGGAGGCATTTCCATTTGTCATCGACGACGCATCGAGCGTGGTTTCACGCCCGAGGCTTTTCACAAACGGATCAGCGAAATCTTACTGCAAGGCGCCTATGAAGAAACTGATACTGAACAACTGGCACGCGAAGTTGATCTCCCTCCTGCTCGCGACCACGCTTTGGTACCTGATCAAAAAGAACGTGGCGACGACGCCCTCGCCGTCTGATTTCGCGTCCCCACCCGCGGCGGAACGGCGTTAACGGAGAAATCGCGCGAGATTTTCTTGTTCCCAGCGTCGCGCCCGTTTGTAGAAGCGAAATTCGCGCTCGCGCCGGTTAAACTCGTCGGTGTGAACCCAGCGGCGGCCATTATTCCTCATTCGATCGGGAACCATGGCGTGGAGCATTTCGTGATAAAGCACGTACTCGAGGAACCAGGTCGGCACGAAACGCTGATCGAGCCACGGATTTATCCGAATGACCCGGTCTTCTTCCTGAATCGTACCGAACACAAAATATTCCCGTGGCCGTTCGCGTCGCTTTTTACCCCAAACGACTTTGTATCCGCGGAGACGTTTCCCAAAATGCCGGGCATTTAGCTTGTCGAAGAGGGCGCGCAGATCAAAGTATCGACCTTCCGGTTCAAGCCCGAGCTGCCTCTGCAAGGGCAGCTTCGGTCGAGCAATTTTTCGTTTGGTTCGTTTGGCCATATCCCTGTGTCTTGCCCTGGCGGCCGGCGAGACGATTGATGGTAGCTGATGTCAAAGCTGGAAACAACAGGCGCCGCTAAAGTTTTTTTCAAGCGCTAAGCTCCTCTATTCCAAGAACTTGCGGTTCGGATTTTTTGCGTAATAACTATCATAATTGAGAGGAGAATGTCAGGATTTCCGACTCTCTCGTTTTGGTCCCGGTTAATTGCCTCGCCCTGAACGCGCGGCGAGCCATTTGGCAGTCGGGGCGGGTTGCGCCCGACCGCGGTGGCGTATATTTAGCTCTGTGTTCGCCGAAGCGTGACGCCTTTTCTCAGAAAAATCCTAAGTCTCAATTGGCTTCTCATGGCCGTCATGGTGGGCCTCGCCGTTTTCGGCGTCATCGCGATCTACAGCGCCACTTACATGCGGGAGGATCCGGTGGCGGCGGAATTTTGGCACAAGCAAGCCAACTGGGTCGCTGTGGGGTTCTTTGCTTTCATCGTAACCAGCCTCATCGATTACAAATGGATTCGCTGGGGCGCCCTACCGATGTATTTGGCCGGCCTCGCGTTCTTGATTCTGACTAAATTCATGGGCCAGAAGGTTTATGGTGCCCGCAGCTGGTTGCACCTCGGCCCGATTAACTTCCAACCCGCGCAGCTGGCGGTTATAGCCGGTATCATGGTCCTCTCGCTTTTCCTGAGTCAGTTTAAGGAAATGCATCCGATGCTGCGCCTGTTGCTCTGCGGCGCCATCGTTGGCGCGCCGTGCCTGCTCATTCTGATGCAACCTGATCTGGGTGAAGTGATCATCTGGGCTCCGGTATTGATGGCATTGCTGTTCGTCGGTGGAATGCCGGTGCGCTATCTCATTTGTATAATTTTGATTGTGGTCGCGTTCATTCCGATTGCGGTGAATCTCGGGCTCAAACCTTACCAGCAGGAGCGAATCACGGCTTTTATCAATCCGGATATCGACCGTCAGGGCTCAGCCTGGGCCATAAACCAGTCGTTGATCGCGATTGGTTCGGGAGGCTGGGCAGGGAAAGGGTTCAAGGCGCCCAATACCCAGATCGAGCTCGGCTTTCTTCCGGCGACGGCCGTTCATAACGACTACATTTTCTCAGCTGTTGGCGAGCAATGGGGATTTGTGGGCGGTATGTTTTTGCTCGGGTCTTTCGGACTTCTGCTACTAACGTGCCTGTTTGTGGCATTTTGGGCCCGAGACCAGTTCGGGTTGCTTCTTGTGGTGGGAATCACCGCCCTGATTTTTACTCACATTTTCCAGAACATCGGCATGACCATTTCGATTTTGCCAATAACAGGCGTGCCGCTTCCGTTGATAAGTTACAGCGGCTCGTTCGTGCTAATGATCATGTTCGGGCTGGGGATTGTGAATAGCGTTTGGGTCCACCGCAGATCTGGTTTGCGCTAGGCCAAAGCGTCCCGCATGCTCCGTCGCGAGCATGAACACGGACTACAAGGTCAAGCTCGAAGTCTTTGAGGGGCCGCTCGACCTTTTGCTCTACCTGATCAAGCGGGATGAGGTCGACATCTACGACATCTCCATCGAACGCATTACCCGGCAGTACCTGGAGTATCTTGAGGCTTTTAAAGAGCTAAACATCGATGTCGCCGGCGAGTTCGTCGTCATGGCGGCGAATCTCCTCTATTTGAAGAGCCGCAGCCTGCTTCCGCTCGACCTGCAACCGCCGGAAGAAGGCGCCGAGGAAGATGATCCGCGGTGGGACCTGATCCGGCAGCTGATCGAATACAAGAAATTCAAGGAAGCCGCGGCCCAACTGCAGCATCGCGCCTTGGAACAGGAGGATCTTTTCGCCCGTGGAGCGACTCCCTTCTTGGAGCAAACTGCGCCTTTGCGCCTAGGCGAAGTCGGGATCTTCCAGTTGATCAATGCTTTTCAGCAGGTGATCAAGCGCGCCGAAGCGCGCGAGGAGCTGCAGGAAATTTTTGGCGAGAATTTCACTGTCTCGGACAAGATCGAGTCCATTCTGGCTTGCGTGGGGGAGGGTCGGCGCGTGAAATTTTCGGAGTTATTTGCCCGAGCGGCATCGCGCGTGGAAATCGTGGTCACTTTTCTGGCTCTCCTGGAATTGATCCGGCTAAAACAGGTGCGGGCGACACAACCGAGTACGTTTGGCGAAATCGAAATCGGATCGTGTTGAAATGCCGAGTGTGTTGATTGCCGGCTGCGGTTATGTCGGCACCGCCACGGCCAAGCTTTTTGCCAAGGCCCGTTGGAAAGTGATCGGCTGGAGGTTGAGTTCGCGCCAGGCCGTGGACAAAACAAGTATTGATGCCGTCGACCTCGGAGATTCTGAGAGTGTTCGTCGGGCGCGCTTCAATGCTGATGTTGTCGTGCACTGCGCCGGGGTCCCACGCCGAGATTCGGAATCCTATAACCGGGTTTATCTCGAGGGCGTATCCAATCTGGCTGAGCATTTTTCCGGTGCGCGCCTAATCTTTACCAGCAGCACCAGCGTTTATGCGCAAACAGATGACAGTTGCGTTGACGAGCGCAGCTCAACGGAGCCGCAGTCTGAAACCGGCCGAATTTTATTGCAGGCGGAGCAGGTTGCTCGCGCGCACGGCGGCATTGTGCTGCGCCTCGGCGGAATTTATGGGCCGGGCCGATCTTTTTTATTGCGCAGCGTTCTCGACGGCCGTCCCCCGGCCGGTCCCGATCGTTTTGTAAATCAGATCCATCGCGACGACGCGGCGCGGGCGATATTTTTTCTTGGCACACACGAAACATCGGGGCGTGGAGAGACTTTCAACGTTGTTGATGATGCACCGGTGTTGCGGAGTGAGATTCTGACCTGGCTTTGGCAACAATTGTCGCTCGCTTCACGGCCCATGCCATCGCCCGAACAGCCGGTGATGCGCGCCAAATCCAA
>JGI1027J12803_100012211_pt1 | contig 12827 bp, 11 predicted proteins | sample IowNatreferecore_FD_12803 | JGI IMG/M metagenome (IMG submission 12803) | reverse complement strand
CTGGTCGGATCCGCACTCGAGAGATTCCATGCCTCCGGATCCAGCGGAGTCGCAGGCCACGCGGGACCGGATCACTTGGCCCCGGCCGCCATCGCTACGCCTGCGACAATGAACTTCGGGCAGCATGTCGTCCTGGTTGCACCCGGCGCCTTTCTGGAGCCGACGGCGCTCTCGTCGCTCCAGCAGGCGGCGGAAGCAGGCCCCAGTGACATTATCCTGGGCGACGAATGGGAGCGATTGGACAAACCTCCGTTCCGCCGCTTCCGTATCAACGGCCCCTTTTCCCATGACGCTTTCCTTCGAAGGCCTGATTTGGGCGGGGTGATTGCAGTGCGGCGCGACTTGCTCGAAAGCCTGGATTTTCCGCCGACGTTGGCACTGACCGGTCGGGCTGTCCTGCAGCTCGTCTCCAGAGCGCATACGATCAGCCACCTTCCGACAATCCTGTGTGAGCGCGCTACCCGGGATCTCACCCTCAATCTCCCAACGATGGCTGACATCCGGTCCTACATGACCAGCCTCGACCGGCGCTCCATCATTGCCGGGAATGCGACCGCGGGGTTCGACGTCCGCTTTCCGGTTGATCGCGAATGGAAGGCCGCCATCGTGATTGTTTGCCCGCCCGATCAGGGTGAGCTGGACGAAGCACTGGCAAGCCTGCGCGCCAAGACGCCGTCCCACCGCTATCATCTCGTGCTTGTCCGAGCCGGCGACGAAACAGGGCGCTTCGACAAGGCATGTTCCAAAGTCGACAAAGATCAGACGGTGCTCAGGTTTTCGAAAGGCATGCCTTACGGACGGATGGTGAACGAGGCCATCGACCGAGCGCCCAAGGACTGCAATCTGGTCGTCGCCATGAATGCCGGTGTCGCGCCGACCGCGGCCGATTGGCTGGAGCGCCTAGCCGAGTTGGCTCTCACCCCGTCGATTGGCGTGGTGGCCCCGAAGACCCTTTATCCTGACGGACGAATCCGGCATGCAGGCATGTCCATCGGCCTCGGAGAGGGCCCCTCGTACATTGCGCGTTTCGTCGATTCCAGCGCACATGACGACGTCTGCCACGAGGTGGATATTGATCGTCTCAACGGCTTGCGCGAAGTGCCCGTTGTTTCAGGGCATTGCATGATGTTCCGGCGTGCGGTTCTTCAGGAGCAAGGCTGGTTGGCGGACGACATGCACGCGGAGGCATGCGATATCGATTTCTGTTGTCGTCTTCGCGACGCGAGCCTTTCTATCATTGTCGATGGACGTGTCACCATGGTTCAGTCGGACGTGGCGCCCCGGTGGGAGAGGACCATTCCTCCAGACGACCTGGCAACGCTGAAGACGAGGTATGGCCATTTCTTCGCAGGCGCGGATCCGTTCTGGACTCCCTCACGGGCTGCGGGAGATGCTGCCGCCGCGGTATCCAGAATGCGGACTGTGCGCTTGCCCGTCCTGGAGGATCGCTAGGCGCGGCGTCGCCCAGGCGATCCCTCGGCGACGGCGCTCCAGTCGTCGAGGGAACTCGCATATGCCAGCTTGGCCCCTCTGAAGTCACTCACGGGGGGCGCCCCTCAATACGAAGAGGACGATCGTGGCACGTAGAGCAGTCATCTTGGCTGGAGGACTTGGCACCCGTTTGAGCGAGGAAACCGAGTCCCGCCCGAAGCCGATGGTCGAGATCGGCGGCCGACCGATCCTTTGGCACATCATGAAGATATTTTCTCATTATGGGATCAACGAGTTCATCATTTGCCTTGGCTACAAGGGTTACGTGGTCAAGGAGTATTTCTCGAACTACAGCCTCCACCTGTCGGATGTGACATTCGACCTTGCGAATCGGAATACAACGATTCATCGCAGCGGCGTGGAGCCGTGGAAGATTACGCTGGTCGACACCGGCGACTTGACGATGACCGGAGGGCGCCTGAAGCGCGTGCGCCCATATGTCGGCGATGAACCGTTCTTCCTGACGTACGGCGACGGAGTGGCGGATATCGACATTCAGGCCCTTGGCGCATTCCATGCGCGGCACGGCGCCGACGTCACGGTGACGGCCGTGCAGCCGTCCGGCAGGTTCGGCGCCCTGCTGGTCGACGGAGATGCGGTCCGCGGGTTTCAGGAGAAACCACAAGGCGACGGTGGCTGGATCAACGGTGGCTTTTTCGTCGTGCATCCTCGCGTACTGGATCGCGTCGCCGGCGATACCACCATCTGGGAGCGCGAACCGCTTGAATCCCTTGCAGCTGACGGGCAACTGCATGCGTATCGCCATCTCGGCTTCTGGCAGCCAATGGACACGTTGCGGGACAAGCGGCATCTCGAGGAGTTGTGGGCAACTGGGCGGGCGCCGTGGAAGCTTTGGTGACGCCCGACGCCCGGCCCGGCGACTGGATCAGGAGGAGAAGGCAGTGAGTTCGATTGCGCCTGTTTGCCGCCATTGCGGCGCAGAGCTGTCGCAGGTTTTCTGCGATCTCCGGGCGACGCCGCCCGCGAATTCCTTCCTGCGACCGGAGGATATGGCGAAAGGGGAAATCCACTACCCCTTGACCACGTATGTTTGCGGCGCCTGCACGTTGGTGCAGCTTCCCGAACATGCATCGGCCGAGGCGATCTTTGACGACTACGTCTATTTCTCATCCTTTTCGGAGAGCTGGCTCGCCCATGCCCGGGCCTATTGCGACATGATCGTCAAGCGCCTCGACCTCGGGCCACAAAGCCTGGTCGTCGAGCTCGCCTCCAACGACGGCTACCTGCTGCAATATCTCAGGGCATACGGCATCCCCATCCTCGGCATCGACCCGTCCCACACGGTCGCAGAGGCGGCCGAAAAGAAGGGCGTGCCGACCATCGTGGACTTCTTCGGCACGAGGCTTGCCGACAAGCTCATCAAGGAGGGAAAGCGGGCCGACCTGATCCTCGGCAACAATGTGCTCGCGCACGTGCCGGATGTTAACGATTTTGTCGGCGGGATCGCGAGGTTATTGAAGCCGTCCGGCGTCGTGACCATGGAATTCCCACACATCGTCAGGCTGATCGAAGGGATGCAGTTCGACACGATCTATCATGAGCATTTCTCCTACTTTTCGCTGCATACCGCCGAGCGCATCTTTGCCCAGCAGGGCCTGACCATATTCGATGTCCAAGAGCTCCCGACACACGGCGGCTCGCTGCGCATCTACGCCCGCCTTGCGGACCGGAAGGCACTGCCCGTCGCACAGTCGGTTCTGGATCTCAAGGCTCGCGAGGCAATGGGTGGCTACGACAAGCCGCAGGGCTTCGAGGGCTTCGAGCCCAAGGTTCGGCGCGTGAAGCGGGATCTGCTCCGCTTCCTGATAGAGCAGCGCCAGGGCGGCAAGTCGATCGCGGCCTATGGAGCGGCGGCGAAAGGCAACACCCTGCTCAACTATTGCGGTGTCGGCGTCGACCTCCTCGACTTCGTCGTCGACCGTAACCCGATGAAGCAGGGCCGCTTCCTTCCGGGCGTTCGTATCCCCGTGAAGCCACCCGAAGCGCTGGCGGAGCACCGGCCGGACTACGTGCTGATCCTGCCCTGGAACCTCAAGGACGAGATCGTGCAGCAACTTGCGTTCATCCGGGCATGGGGCGGTCAGTTCGTGATTGCGATCCCGTCCCTGGAGGTTGTCCCGTGAGGTTCGAATCAACGGACCTCGCCGGCCTGGTTGTCGTGCATCCCGAGCGTCATGTCGACGAACGCGGGTTTTTTGTCCGAACGTTTTGCGAGGCCGAGTTCGCTGGAGAGAAGCTGGAGACGCGGTTTCCCCAGACCAGCCTCTCCTTCAACGCGCGCGCCGGAACAGTACGGGGGATGCATTACCAGCGCTCGCCGCACGCCGAAATCAAGCTCGTGCGGTGTTCACGCGGCGCCGTCCATGACGTTGTCGTGGACCTCAGGCCGGACGAGCCGACCTTTCTGCAATGGCGGGGCTTCGACCTCTCGGCGGAGAACGGAGTTGCGCTGTATATCCCCGAGGGATTTGCGCACGGGTTTCAGACCCTCGTCGACGAAACCGAAGTCAGCTACCTGATCACCCCGTCGTTCGTGACTGGGAGGTCGGCCGGAGTAAGATGGAATGATCCGAAGATTGCCATCAACTGGCCGCTTCCGATCTCCGTCATCTCCGACAACGACACCATGTGGCCCCTCCTGACTTCCGGTGCGACGTGAGACGCCGAGCGCTTCTGATCGGGGGTTCCGGCCAGCTCGGCAGCGACCTGCGTCGGCAGGGGGAGGCACTTTGGGAGATTGCAGCGCCTGCCCGCGCCGAACTCGATGCCGTCAATCCCGACGCTCTCAAGCGCGCGATCGGTGAGACGAAGCCGGAACTGGTGATCAACTGCAGCGCCTTTCACGTCGTGGACCTCTGCGAGAGCCGGTTTGCCGACGCGCTGGCGATAAATGCCGTTGCCGTCCTGAGCCTGGCCCGGGCGAGCGAGAGAGTTGGCGCGCGTTTTGTGACGGTCTCGACGGACTATGCCTTCGACGGCAAGGGGCGTACGCCATACCGGGAGGATGACGCGGCGAATCCGATCCAAGCCTATGGCATTTCGAAGGTGGCGGGCGAGCGGGCGGCCCTGGCGGCCCATCCCGAGGGGGCATTCGTCGTCCGTTCTTGCGGCCTTTATGGCCACGCCTCGAGCCGGCAGAAGGCGGGAAATTTCGTCCTCAACCGCCTTGCAGACGCGAAGACCAAGGACTCGATCGAGGTCGGCTCCGATCTCGTTTGCACGCCGACCTCTACCGCGGACCTCGCCGCGGCCATCCTTATGCTGCTGTCCAAGGAAGCGCCTGCCGGGCTCTACCATCTGACGAATAGCGGCTCGTGCGACTGGGCTGCCTTCACGGCGGAAATCTATCGCCTCGCAGGGGCAGCAACGCGCGTCATTCCGGTGGATCGCGGCGGGCGCTATGCGCCGGCACGCAGGCCATCCTACACGGTTCTTGACAGCGGCAAGGCCCGCTCCGCGGGCGTCGCGTTGCGCCCCTGGCAGGAAGCGTTGGAAGAGTATCTGGCACTATCGAAGTAGACGATTTTCTCGGGCGACACGTTGGGGAAGTCCACCTCGACCACACTGCGCCACGTTGGCGTTCTTCGGCACTGACCGACTTGGCGGCGGGAAACAAACAATTTACGAGGCGCCTGAGCGAAAGTCGTAAACTTCCTCCAGGTACCCTGGCCGCAGTGCGTAGGGGGCCCTCATCCGGCGAAATTCGGTTCCCGCAATGTCGGCTACGGCACTTCGGTTGGCTTCGTGATTTATCGACAGGAGTATCGTCTGGTCACGCCGCAAGCGTTCGATATAGAGTGCGGCGTTGCGGTGATCGATTTCCGGCAACGAATCGACATTGAGCGCAACGCGCCAGGAGCGCTGGCAATCATGGAACTGCTGCGGGGTGAGCAGTGTTACCCCGGGAGAACCGGCCCCGCCGCCGCCAAAATGCACGCGATCTTCTCCAAGCGTCAGGGCGACAAAAACTGCCTGTCCGGCGAGCGTGAGTGGCAGATCGACGATCGTGTAGTCTCGAACTCCGAAGCAGACCGAATAATATGCCGTGCGGCCCACACCGCCGCCGATCTCGAGCGCCGCCCTTTCGAGGCTGTCGTTGCAGAAGTGGCGCACGCGCAGGGCCTGGTATACGGCACCCACGGAGCGGACCGACGCGATGCCGCGTGAGGTTTGCAGTCCGGCTTCGCCGGGAAACGGATTGGGAAACTCGACTTGGGTGCCAGCGATACGGTCGAGGAGCGGCAGTGCCTCTTCCGGCTCCAACCGTGGTGCCGCTCCATGGGGGTAGTTCTCACCCCCCTCCGGGTTCGGGCAACGCCAGGCACCCAGAATGACGGCGGCCCGCTCGAGTGCCTCGGAGGACATGGCCGCTGCGTGCGCTGCATATTCGGGCCCGAGAGGCGTATCGTGGTGGTAAATCTCGTCAACGCCGAAATACAGCTTGGTCTTGAGCGGTGATCCCAAAAGGTCGCGGAGGGTCGGCGTATCGGCTTCCAAGATGGCCGTGTGCAAATTCTGCCGCAGTTCGTCGATGGAGACCCACATGGACTCTCCGTGGCCGGCAAATCCTTCAATTCCCTCGCGGTACGCGGCGCGAAGCCGGTCGATAAATGCGTCGGACAGCATTGCTCCCTTTCCGGATTGGCGGCGTGGGTGTGGGCCCTCATCACGGCCGTTCTAGTAGAAAGTATAGGGCCCTTCACATCCCATGTCGCGCTAATGACGGATTGTTCATCGCATGTGTCCACAGTCCGCGGTCATTCGCGAGCTTCGCGAAGCCGCGCGTCAGCAGCGCGCGACGGCCGCGTTCCGGCAGAGACGTCAGTTCCGGTCCAGCCAGCGCAACGACGGCGAGAGGCGCCCTGCTGCGATATGGCTCTCGAGGATCTTCAGCCGCATGAAGTGCGACGAACGGAAATCGGAATCGGCAAATCCCATGCCCGTCAGCCCCTCCCGCAAACGAGCGATCGCGTTCTCCAGCGTGACCTGCGGCTGATGTTGCGGCGCCAGCGACCTGAAGAGCGAGAAATCGACCTTGTAGGACCTCGTGTCGGGCTGCGCCTGCTGATTAATCGACACCGTCGTGCCGGGGCTGGCTTTGGCCACGGCATTCGCAAGATCCTTGACCTGGTAGTTCCAGAGTTCACTGCCGACATTGACGCTCAGAAACGGCCCGCCTGATTCGACGGGCCGCACCAGCGCCCATTCGATGGCACGCGCCATGTCGCGAACATCGATCAACGGACGCCAAGGCGTGCCGTCGGACAGCACCGTGATGCGCTTCTGGGCGACGCTGGAGGCGACGAAATCGTTGAGCACGAGGTCGAGGCGAAGGCGATCCGACATGCCGCATGCGGTCGCGAACCGCAGGCAGGTGACTGTCATGCCCGAATGGTTCATCCCGGCCAGCCGCCGTTCCGTCTCGACCTTGGACTTGGCGTAGGCGGTCTGCGGGTTCAGGGCATCCCCTTCCCTGCGGGCTGCTCCAGGAGCGAAGCCGTACACCGAGCAGGATGAGGCGAAAACGAAGCGCTTCACCTTCGCCTCATCCGCCAGCTTGGCCAGACGGACGCTCGCCTCGCAGTTGATCTCATGGGTGACCGCCTCGAAACGGTTGCCCATCGGGTCGTTGGACACGGCGGCGAGATGCACCACGCCGTCGAACCCACTCATATCCGCCGCGGAGAGATCGCGGACGTCGCCAAAGCGTTGCTCGTCGAGCATGCGCTCGGGGAGACTCTGGGCATTGCTCAGCGCATGGGCGAAGAAGCCCGAATCGAGTCCCACCAGATGAGCTGCGGGCAGGGCCTTCCTGAGATGCGCCGAAACGCCTGGCCCGACATAGCCGAGGTTTCCCGTGATCAGAACCTTCATGAACGCCACCCCTTAGTTCATCCGCAGCTGCGAAACCAGCCCAACATCGCGGAATAGGCGCGAACACCGACGCGCCACTCTACGCAGGAAGCATTCACGCGCGGCCAAGCCAGAGTCAATGGGCGCCGAGTAGTGCATGCGAAGACAGCTTCGCGACAGGGCGAGCCGCTGCCTCAGCTAATTCGTATCCATGGTTTTATTCGAGCGACAGTAAACAAGCCCAAAAAAACCAGGACGAACGCGCATGCAAAGAAGTAACCGAGATCGTAATGAAATGTGTGCAGATCGCCAAAGAATCCCGCTCTGACGACTTCGTAGCAGTGCACCATCGGGTTGAGGAGCAGAAGGCCTTGAGCCCATGGCGGCATCCAGTCCGTCAGGAAAAAGCAGCCCGACAGGGGGACCATCAGATACTGCGAGGGCTGAATGAAGCGTTCTGCAGGTTCCCATCGTTCGGTCGCCGTTGCCAGGAGCGCGCCTCCGCCCACGCCAAGCAATCCCATCATGATCCAACCCGTCGCGAGAAGGCCCAGGTCCGCCACGGCAGAAACCAAGCCCATTGTATAGAGAGCGCCGTAGACCAGCGCAAAGGCCGCTGTCGCTCCAAGGAATTCCAGCGCCATCTTGGCAATAAAGACGTCCAGGGGGGTGATCTGACGGTGATAAAACAACGGCATTGCGCGAGCGAACATCCCGGAGGCCGGACTGGTCATATGGCGCCACAATGTCAGCGGCATATATCCCGTCAGGACCATCTCAACTGCACTGATATTGTCGCCGGCATGGGCTCCTATGACAGTCCAGACGAACATGACGCCGGAACAAAGAATCATGGGCTCAAGAAGCACCCAGCCAAAGCCGATATTCTCCCGGCCATTTCGCACGATCATTTCTCGCAGCATCAACGCCTTGATGATACGGAACTGAATTCGAAATCCATCGACGATTTTATCGGTGCGCTGCTGCATGCTCCCGAACACCCGTAACGATGAGCCACCCAATCAAGACCGACATCGCGTTCACGACGAAGATCGTAAGGACATCCGCGATCCGCTTCGGCCGGGTCGGATAGTCCGCCAAAAACGGCTCCACTACCCGTTCAAGGTAGAGTGACTGGCGCGCAGCATCTGAGCGAGCGCGCGCCAGATCCGTCTCCGCGGCACTCATCATGCGCCGCGCGAACTCCCTGTCCAGGACCAAGCGTTCGTAAGTCGCTATGCGCTGCGCGAGGCCATGCTCGTCGCCGGCAATGCGGGTGCGTTCGCGCAGGATCTGAGCTTCCAACGCCGCCGCCTTGCCTTGAAGGCTCAGCAGTTGCGGGCTGCCAGCCGCTCCCGACTTCATCTCCGCGATTTGCACCTGGGTCGCGCCGAGTTCAGCCGACAGGCGCGCGATCAGCTCGGCCAGGGCAATCGCACTGCTTGTCGGGTCGACGAGAAGCTCGCGATTGCGGAAGTCGGTAATCGCAACCTGCGCCTTGATAAGACGCAACTGGGAGGTGTCCAGCTCGGTCAAACTATTGCGGATGGCATCCGTGCGCAGGCGCTCATTGATGCGGTTGACCAGGTCTTCGCCCAAGGACAGCAGCACTTCCGCGATGTCACGGGCATCGGCCGCACGAAAGGCGCGTACGCGCAACGTCGAGATGCCGGTCTTGTCGGCGTGGACAACGGACACCATACGTTGAAAATACCGATAAAATTCCTCCGCCTCAGGTCCGAAGACGATGGAGGGGTAGCGTGCCAGGAAGTCCGCCCCATCGACGTTGAAGATGGCGTCAAGCGGAAGCTTGGTCCGCAGCTTCTCGATCACGTCGCGCGACGTCATGAAGTCCTGCACGATGAAGGAATCATCTTGCGAGCGGCCAAAACCAAGCTGCGTCAGGAAGGCAAGGGTTCCCGGCACCTCAGGACGCGCTGCGCTGCGAACGACGAACCGTGCTTCGGACTCGTATTGAGCGGTCGCGATCCCGAAGAAATACACTGCGCCCAGCAAGGTCGGCAGGAAGAGGACCGTCCAGCGAAGGGCGAGCCTGCGCCAGAACCGGCCAAGGCTCCGGCCGGCGCTCACCTCCACGCCTGGCATGATCACCAGGTCCGACGGCTTCGGGGATCCAGGATGCGGGTACGCGCGCGCCATCAGTCTCTTTGCAAAACTGACCATATCGACCATAGTCAACGGGTTCGGGCTCGTGCATAACTCAGGTGGGTGGATTGGACAAGCTGGCGGTCCGACCAGCGCTCGCTTTTTCAGGACCAACGTGGATCATGCCTGACGCCTCCGAACTCGCATCCTACGCCCGTTTGTTGCGTCTTACGCCGGTGGAAGCGCCCGGCTTGGCCGAGCCGCAGAGCGTCGCGTCCCCGCATGAGCGTCCGGCTGGCGGGCAACGGCGCCGACTTCGGGGGGTGGCCTCATTCCTGCTGCTGGCCTTGCTGCCCAGCATTCTCGCGTGCGTCTACTTCTGGTTCATGGCCGCCGATCGCTATGTATCGGAGACCAGGTTCGTGCTGCGCACGCCCGGCCGGAGCAATACAACCGCGGCCGTGGCAAATGCCCTGCAAAATGTCGCCGCGAGTCGTACGAACGATGATGGCTATATCGTCCGAGAATTCCTGGAGTCACGCGATGCAATGGAATGGCTGGAGAAGAACTCACATTTGAGAGCAGCCTACGACAAATCGAAGTGGGATATTGTCTGGCGATTCCCCAATCCCTTCGTGTCGAATAGCGAAGAGGGGCTCTACCGTCACTATCAGGAAATGATGTCGACAACGTTCGATTCGGGCACCGGCGTCAATTCTCTCAAAGTGCAGGCGTTTACTCCCGCGGACGCGCAGCGCATCGCTGCGGAACTGCTGAACGCCGCGGAGGCTCTTGTGAATCGCCTCAACGAGCGTGCGCATCGGGATGCACTCAGGCATTCCGAGGCAGAGACCGACAGAGCGCGGCAGCGAACTCTGGCGGCTCAGGCGGCCTTGACGGCGTTCAGGGAGCGGGAACGACTGGTGGATCCCAGTCAGGCTACCCTGGCTGTCCTCGAAACAATTGCCAAGCTTTCGCAAGATGCAGCGCAGATCAGTGTTCAGCTGGGAGAACTGGCAAGATCGTCGCCGAATGGCCCGCAAGTCGCGCCCCTGCTCCGGCGGCGGGCAGCCGTCGAAAACCAAATCGGGATCGAGCGACAGCGGCTTGCGGGTGATGCGCAATCGATCGCGCCCAAAATTGCCGAATACGAACGACTGATGCTGGAGCGCGAGTTCGCCGAGAAGGCCTTGATCGCCGCGATGACTGCGCGAGAGCTGGCCCGGGTTGAAGCGGACCGGCAGCAAGTCTATCTGGAGCGCGTTGCCGCCCCCAGCGCGCCTGACTATCCGACGTATCCCTGGCGCGTGGTCTGGTGCCTGGGAATACTGGCGGCAGGCGCCATGGCTTGGCACATGTGGCGCATAATGGCCGCAAACGCACGGCATCACACGGAACCGTAGCAATGGCACAACTGAGTTTTGTGCAGGCGAACGCCAAGGTTGCGCGCCTCGCCGCCAATGCCCCGGGCAAACCAGAGCATGCCGTGGAAGCCATCGACATTACGAAGGTATTCCATGGTCAGCATGGTTCAATAAAGGCATTGGACAATGTGTCGTTTCGAGTCGGCGCCGGACAACGCCTGGGCATCCTCGGGCCGAACGGATCGGGCAAGTCGACGCTCATCAGAATCATGTCGGGGCTGATCCTTCCGACCTCCGGCGAGATACGGCGCGGACTGACATTGTCATGGCCGCTTGCCCTTGCCGGCGGTTTCGAAGGGCAGCTTACGGGCTACGACAACGTCCGCTTCCTGTGCCAGCTCTACGACCTGCCGCTCAAGGAGACATTTGACTACGTTGCGGACTTCTCGGAGCTTGGCAAGCGCATGCACGTACCCGTCCGATTCTATTCGGACGGCATGCGCATGCGTCTTGCATTCGCATTGTCGCTCGCAATGAATTTCCAATGCTATCTAATCGATGAGGTCATCCTCGTCGGCGACAAGCGATTTCAACTCAAGTGCCATGATGAGCTATTCGGGCGGCGCAAGCACTGCGGAATGATCATGGCGGTGCACGATGCAGCAATCGTCAAAGAGTATTGCCAGAGCGTCCTGATTCTGAAAGGCGGACGGGGCCGAGTCATTGCCGACATGGATTTGGCCGCCCGCGTCTACGGCTCCTTGTAGACAAGTCGTCCGCCTTCATCGCGCGAAGTGGCGGCGCAGGGTCGGAGAGTCCGCACCCCGCTAGGTGCATGATCGCGCGGCCAAGGCACCGCGTGCGGCAGATGGCAGGCAAGGTCATGGACCATCGGCCCACCAAGCCGCGACGGTATGACAATCCGCGTCAACTGGTGCTACTCTCAACCTATGACTGTGTTCCGGGCGCCGTTCCGATTCTGATTGCATCTACCACACGCTCCCGACTGGTAGGCGGAGGTTTCTGTATATGGTTACTCGTGATGACGTGCGGTATGCATACCGGCTCATACTGGGGCGAGAGCCCGAATCAGAAGACGCGATAGAAGCGAAAGTCAAATTCCACGAGTCCCTCGCAACCCTTCGTGGCGAATTTCTCGGTTGTCCCGAGTTCATGGCGACCCATCCCAGTCTCGGCGCCGAGGTGGCACGCGGTTATTGGGAAGACCGAGGCAAGATTGATATCACTGTCCCGGACGACAAACTCGAGAGAATGGTCGGGCGGGTCCGCGAGCAATGGACGCATCTCGGTGAAGTTGATCCCTATTGGTCTGTCCTGACCGCTGAGGAATACAGATCCAATCGTTTGAACGATGACCGCCTCGAGCAGTTTTACGAGACGGGGCGCCAGGCGGCCAGCGTGATTGATATCTTTCAGAGGCGAACCGGCGTCGGGGTTCCGACGGGAATATGCTTCGAACTGGGGTGCGGCGTGGGCAGAGTCACTCAAGTTCTTGCGCGGAGATTTGAAAAGGTAATCGCGGCCGACATCTCGCCGGGCAATCTCGCCATTTGTCAGCAGTACATGAAGCAAAAGAACATCACCAATGTCGAGACGTTCCTGATCAGGGATCCATCCGACATTTCCAAAATCCAACGCATTGATTTCTTCTTTTCGCTCATCGTTCTGCAGCACAATCCTCCGCCCATTCAGAAATATCTGCTGGATACCATCTTTGCCAAGATATCCCGAGGGGGAGGAGCGCTGTTCCAAACCCCCGACTCGATGCCGAACTACAGCTTCGATGCCGACGAGTTTCTCAATTCGCCCCATGCGCTCATGGACATGCATTGTCTCCCCAAGTCCGCCGTGTTCGAGCTATTGAGAAAGCACGACATCCCGTTGCGGGATATGGCCATGGACAATTGGACGGGCGCCTTTGGCTCCTACACCTACTTCGCCCAGAGATAAGGTGGACGATTCCGGGGACCT
>JGI1027J12803_100307986_pt1 | contig 12845 bp, 10 predicted proteins | sample IowNatreferecore_FD_12803 | JGI IMG/M metagenome (IMG submission 12803) | reverse complement strand
AGGTTCGAGCCCTCCACGGCTCACCAGAAAATCAGTAAGGCAAAGGCAGCTAGAAATGGCTGCTTTTTATTTTGTTAGGACGCTGTAAGTTTTCAGTGAACTAGTTTTGAATCGTGGCATAATGAAGTCGCGGGTTCCGCCCCCTCTGACACTCAACACAGAAACCGTCCTCTCACCCAACCCGACCACTTTCCATTTAAATTAGAGACATAGTTTTCTCAACCACGGTTATGTTCAAGAATCACTATCTGAGAATCGTTATCGTAGAATTCGTTATCCTTATAGCGTCCCTCTCATGTCAGAGCGCCGCGCAAACAATGCGCTTGACCGATGCGGCGGGGAGGTCACTCCAAATCAACAAACTACAATTTCCTCAGCAGTGGCTCGAGCAGACTAGCATCGGATTACGGCCGCCGGACGGGATCGAAGATCTTGAAGTGCGACAGATTCCTGGTGGCAAGGCGACTGAATTTTTCTTTGCGGCGCTGCCAAATGGAGCTTTTGATTACGCACATGAATTGAATCCCAACATACCGCAGCCTCAATACAGCGAGAATTTTTTCGCCGTTGATTTCGTCGATGGTATGAAAGTACGTTCTGTGACGAATGACGAGTGGTCCAGAGCATCACGCTTATACACAGCACCGCGTTTGGTTGTGCCGCTCAGCGGCGGGGATTTGACTTCTGGTGAGATCAGATACCGTGGCAAAACGTTTCCCAAGATTGGCAAGTACTGGGGCACGGGTTGGCTGTCGCCGCATGGTAAGTGGCTTGCTGTTTTCAGTTATACGGGTGAGAAGCCGCCGCCGAACTTGATGCACTTCATTACGGGCGGAAATCCCCGTACGGGCGATATCTTTTGGCAGATCTACGATGCTGAATCAGGCGAAAAAGTTTTTGAATGGGAAGCGCGAAATATCGATAATCCCGCTAGTTTGGACAGCCATGTAGTTTGGCTTGAGGAACGTCGTCTTCTGCTTCCATTGGATGTTTATGCGCAGAGTTTCAATGTTGTTACGCTCCCAGAGTTCGTTCCCAAGACAAATCCCGTAACCGTGCAGCTACCAGCGCGAACAGATCGAAACGGGCTCAGGGTACCTCCCGCTCAATCACACGAAGTATGGGGACCGCTCGCTCCTTTAACAAAAGCACAGATTCGCGAAATGACTGCGCCCAAGCCGCCTGAAGTTTTCGAGTTGCGCTCGTTAGATCAACCGGGTTCGAGAGAACTTTTGATTGGAATTCAGGAATGGACCCAAAGCGAAAGACGCTTCATGAATAAGAGAGACGGTGGGGGAGAATATAGCTACCGCGTTATGGGCAGATACTATTTTGCTCTTTCACTCGACAATCCGGCGCAGACACGCTTTGCAAGCAACCAAGAATGGGAGCACGGCAAAGTTCTGAGAACTGATCATTTCGGCTTATCACTTGATGAAACGGTTCCTACAACGTGGGGGAATCGGCCCGCTTACCATCCGATCCAAAAAACTGGAGCTACATGGGCCAACCCAAAGGCGTTAAGAGCTGAACAATGGATCGCCGCGCTCAGTTATACGCCGCAAGGAAGCGCTTCTCGGGGAGAAATGTTTGTTGATATCTATGAACGTCGAATGGGCGCAAAGATGTCTTCCGGCAGAACTGCTTACGAAGGCTCGATTGATGAGTTGGTCAAGCAGGGATTGTGGATCGAGGGTGACTACCTGTTAATTCCGCTGAATCCCTCCCTCGAGTCGTTTGTGTTCTGGACGCTGCCGGGCTAGTTATCTGACCTATTTCCAGAACGACACGAACTCTACCGTAAATCACCTTCCGAAGTTTTAGAATAACTTCTAGGTAGAGTTCTGGACCACCTGCAACAAGGCCCCGTCCTCAACCGGGCATGACAACAGCATCGGGACTCCAGTCTCGGGTGATCCGTTGTTGGGTGAGAGTGTCACGATCATAGAGAGATCTCCTCCTTGAAGACCATTGTTTGGACCTCCATCTGATTCAGAGCCAACAAACCGGAAACCTGGTCGTGTCCATGGGTCTCATCCCATCAGCTGGACGCGCTCATCGTAACGAACATAAAAAGCCGTGCACGAGGCTTTGGTGCATACCTTTCCAGACCATAAAAACCAAGGCCAAAGACCAAAGTCCAAAGACCCATGGCTCTTGCGAAAACCTCTTACCTGTAATACCTTCGCTTCCGTTCGAACCCTCGAACCACCCGATATCCCCTAACTTAATCGGCTCCCCTTTTGCCCGACGGTGCATTCGTGTCTAGCGAGGAAGCGTAGAGGTGAGTCCGGAACAAAAACGGAGAATTCTGATCGTCGACGACTCTCGAACTATGCGCAGAATGGTGTCGACATCGCTGGCAAACATCAGTCAATGCAAATTCGAGGAAGCAGCTAACGGGCTGGAGGCGATCGAACGACTCGTTTTAGGCCCTCCAGACCTGATGATTCTCGATCTCAATATGCCGGAAATGCACGGCATCGACGTACTCAAGTTTGTCCGCGCACGACCCCGGTATCACACAATGCCAGTGGTTGTATTAACGACAAAAGGCGAAGAGTCCATTCAACGTGAAGCGATGGCCGCTGGTGCCAGTCTCTATCTCACAAAACCATTTGCATCAGGAGAGCTGGAAGCCAAAGTTCGCGGACTGTTAGCCGAGGCAGGCAGATAACCGTAGTGGCAGACCTCGATCAACCAAACAATTTCTTTAATCAATTTCTCGACGACTACTTTGCAGAGTGCGAGGAGCATCTGGCCGTCGTTAGGCGTGGACTGCTAGACATTGAGCAGTTCGTTGATCGTCCCGTCAATGATTCCGTTCAACTCGATGAGCTTTTCCGTTCATTTCATACGATCAAGGGAATCTCCGGAATGGTCGGACTTTCCGCGGCCGAGCAACTAGCGCATGAGATGGAGGGCTATCTCAGGGTACTGCGCAAACGTGAGGGCGTGCTCTCGAAAGCAGGATTCGACGCACTGATCGAAGGTACAACCGTTCTCGAAGAAGTTATCGATGCCCATAAGACACACTCTCCCGCACCCAGTATCGATCGAGCAGTCGAAACACTAGCCGGAGTTATCGCCAACAGTAGCGAAGCGCCGGAGACGCCGCCCCTACTGAACCAGGAGGAACCCGTAAGAATTCTCAAAACTGAAGATCACAAGCAGTGGAGAGTTCTTTTCGTTCCAAGTCAGACTCGCTCGGAAGCCGGAATCAACGTCAATACTGTTCGCTCCAGACTGCAAGGCATCGGCGAAATCGTGAGCACGACGCCGATAGTCGATGAGGGTGAGGTGGTTTTTGAGTTCATCGTCAGCACAGCTGCCTCAGAGAGTGAGTTGTCGGAGCTAAAGGATTTTGACCTGACCGTCGAACCCCTTCGTCCCACGACTCAGCCAGTAGTCGAGACCCCTGATTCAGGTTCCTCCTCTGCATCATCCCAAGCCCCAGCTACATCCGTACGCGTTGACCTTGTAAGACTTGATCAGTTGATGCTGCTTGTTGGAGAACTAGTCGTCACTCGTGCGCGACTGGAAAAGAATCTTAACGCTATCCGCAGCTCGGTAATACCAACTGAGTGGCGGCAATTACAGGAAGTCAACGTCACACTTGGAAAACAGCTTCGCGATCTGCGCAACGACGTTATGCGGGTGCGCATGGTGCCCATCGCGGAAGTGTTTGACAGGATGCGCTTCGTTGTTCGCGACATCTCACGCGAGACCAAAAAACGAGTGATCCTCGAGTTGAGTGGACAGGAAACCAAGATAGACAAATTCCTCGTCGAACGTCTTATGGATCCGCTTTTACATCTTGTGCGGAACTCAATTAGTCATGGCATCGAATCCGAAGGCAAACGAGTCGCAGCAGGTAAACCGGCTGAAGGTCACATTTATCTTCGCGCAACCACAGCGGGAGAAATAGTAGTAATTGAAGTTGGCGATGATGGGCGCGGCATAGATTTGGATAATGTGGCAGCGCACGAGCCTGACGTTGTTTTGCGGGACGATCAAGGAAACGTCGACTTTGATCGGCTCCTTGCAATTATTTCAGCGCCCGGTTTCTCAACTCGTGAAGAGGCCGATCGTGCAAGTGGACGCGGAGTGGGAATGGACGTCGTTGCCCGGGCGATTAAGGACTTGGATGGATCAATGTCGCTCTTCACGGAACCCGGCACAGGTACAACCTTTCGAATTGAGTTGCCGCTAACTCTGGCGATTACTGATGCCTTGATCGCGACCGTTGATGGACAAACATTCGCAATCCATCGCTCTTCTGTACAGGAAGTGATTGAGATCGAACCCGGATCTATAAAGGCTCTCGAAAACAATGAAATCGTGCTGCATCGCGATGCGGTCTTGCCGCTCGTACGGCTGTCGCACGTTTTCAATCTAAGAGATAAGCGAGAGGGTTCGCTTTATGCCTTCGTTATCGGAACTGGAAATCGGGCAACCGGACTTGTCATTGATAAGGTGCTCGGACTGCGCGAAGTAGTTGTACGTTCGTTGACTGATCCGTTAACCAACGTCCCTGGCGTCGGTGGTGCAACCGAACTTGGCGACGGTCGTCCCGTTCTGATTCTGGATGTTGCTGAGTTACTGAATGAGGCACGTCAGACCAACGTCTCTCAACGTATACACTGAACATTAAATGATGTCGACCACGTCACCCGCGCAAATTTCAGAAGAGTTCGTCCTATTCGAACTCGTCAATACAACTTATGCAGTGCGTAGCGCATTCGTAAGCCGGTTAGAAATGGTAGAAAGTGTCACGCCGGTTCCAAATGCGACACCGTCGCTTGAGGGGGTTGTACTATCACGTGGAAAAATTATTCCGGCCGTCAATCTTCGTGCTCGTTTTGGTTTTTCTAAGATTCCCTACGACATTCGCACGCGGTTGATTGTGGTTGAAGCTGACAATAGAACTGTCGGATTGATCGTGGATGCGGCACGCGAGTTCACGAGGTTGGCCGGTGAGGCAATACATGCAGCGCCGCATGCGATCGCGAATCTTAACGGAGACTATTTGGAAGGCATTGCGAACATTGGGGGCCGAATGATTCTCGTTTTGCGGCTCGAAGAGATTCTAAAGATTGCAGACGAACTCCCGACGGGTAAAGCTGCAAATGAAAGTTTAAGTTAGTGATCTAAACAACGCGCGGAGCGTCGCGCGCCAACCTCTAAGGAGCTGGAAATGTCTAGTCAAATGAGAGCACCTGAAGCCGACAATCTCAACCATAATGTTGCGGATGTTCGCGTACAGGCAGTCGAGATTGTCAAAGCGGCGAACACTGTGAAAGAGATCGCCGATGAAGTCGCAAGCGGTGCAATGTCTCAAGTAGCTTCGCTCGATGCTGCATTGGATCGCAACAATCATCTCACTAGTTCCTTGAAAGAGACCGCCGACCAGGCGACGTCCATTATCAGTTCGGTTGAACAGATTTCCGCTTCGATTACTGAGTCTGCAGCTTCAATCGAACAAGTCACCGCGAACAGCGCAACTCTAGCTTCGTCAGTGAACGAAAATGCGGCAGCGATTGAAGAAACTGCATCATCTACTCAGAAAGTAACGCAAACGGCGCGGGAAATGGCGATCTCCTCTGAGGCCGTTGCGGCAGCAGCAACTCAACTCGCGGCTTCGGTAAAAAGTGTAGTTGCCGATACCGAAAGTTTGACCTCGTCGATAAACGAGACAGCAGCCGCGACGGAGGAAAACGCGCGTTCGAATCAGGGCCTGGCAGAAAACGCCGACGATTTGACCGTGGCTGCGGAACAAACCTCAGCAGCAATAAACGAAATGGGCGCATCAATCGAAGAAGTTTCGTCCATGTCCGAAAATCTCGCGTCATCGGTGGATCAGGTCGCTAGCTCGATAGAAGAAATGGCCCGCTCAATTCAGGGTGTTTCTCAAAATACTACGCGCATCACCGATGAAACCGTCTCTGCCGCAAACAGTGCCGCTGAAATGGATCGTTCGTTGCAGTCGGTCGCCACCATGGCGCAGAACGCAAATGAGATAACGATGCGAGTCGCCCGCGATGCGACTGAAGGCGGCGCCAGGGCTCGCGCGTCAATCGAAGGAGCGGGTCGCGTGCGGGAAGCTATGGATCAATCGGCGACTGTTATTCGAGAGATGGGTAAGCGCTCGAGTGAAATCGGTGGAATCGTGAATACAATTAACATCATCGCCGAGCGCACAAATATGCTTTCGTTGAATGCTTCTATTGAAGCTGCTCGTGCCGGTGAAGCAGGACGCGGATTCGCCGTCGTTGCCGAAGAGATCCGAAACCTCGCAGATCGTTCAGCCCAGGCTACCGCCGACATCGCCACGATTATTCAAGCAGTCCAGGAAGTTGTGCAGGAAGCAATAAAGGCAACTACCGAAGGAGTTCGGGTTGCCGAGGAAGGTAATCGTCTCGCTGATGAGGGCATGAAAGGGCTCGAGAAGATTCTTAGCGGTATCGGAGAAACCGCTCAACTTGTTGCTCAGATCACGCGAGCGACAGAAGAACAGTTAAGTGCGGGTCAGGAAGTTCGCAGATCAATCGAAACCGCTGCAACTCAGGCAAAACACGCTGCGGCCGCGTCTACTGAACAAGCCACGACGACGCAGCAGATTGTTCAATCTACAAACAGCATGCGGAAAGTGGCCAAGGAAGTGAGCCTGGCGATGACTGAACAGGCCCGAGCGGCCCGAGAAATCATCAAGGCATCACAAAGTACAACTAAAATTTCAGCGCAGGTGAGAAAAGCGGCAGGGGAACAATCAGTCGGGGCTCAACAAATCGCGACCGCGCTCAACTCTATGCGCCGAGGTGCTTCGGCGACCTTTAAAGCATTGCAGGAACAAGCGACAGCAACTCAGCAGGTGTCAGAAGAGGCCTCTCGGTTAACTCAAATGATCATCGGAGTCAATAAAGCGACAAGTGAACAAGCTACTGCGGCAAACCAGATAACTCGTGAAACTGAAAGGATGCGTCAACAGGCTGAACAGGTCGCACGTGCAATGTCAGAGCAATCTCGAGCTATGAAGGAAACGAGAGATGCTACCACTAACATTACCCAACAAGTGCAACTGATCGTCCAGGCAAACGTCCAGCATGCTTTATCGGCTGAATCCATTCGGGAGTCGCTGGCTGAAACACGTCAGATAACTGACCGCAATGCGAAAACAGCAACCGAGACACTTAATGCCACTAATACTCTTCTGAGTTCGGCTGTCGAGTTGTCAAATATCATGGACAAGATCGATATTGACGGTTTAGGCTCGAACGGTTCAACAGCTCAGCCATCAAAAAAGCGACGACAGTCTCGAAGGGACGTAAACCCCAACCCGCCCCCGCAAGAAACCCCTGACTCCTCTATTGGTCGAACTCAATTTAAAGAAGGTGATGCCTGATCCAGGAATAGCTGTCGGCAGACACTCTCGTATTTCCGAAGGCCAAGTAAGAATGTCAGACAACATCCAGCCTGAGTCGGTGGTTGGAATCTTCACCACTGACTCAGAACTCAATATCAAGGTTTGGGACAACGTCCTCGCACGTTTTACAGGTGTGTCTGCCGATGAAGCCCGCGGCAAACAGATTCAGCAACTGTTTCCAGAACTGGAAACACGAGGTTTAGTCAGGAACCTGGATAGCGTTTTGAAGAATGGAACTGTCGAGGTGCTGGCACCCGCTTTCCACCGCTATTTCATTCCCTGCCCTCCGCAAATACCTTCGACCCGTTTTGAGTACATGCTTCAACGGACGACTATCGCTCCCGTAATCGAGGATGAACAAATCAGGGGCGTACTTGTCACGATCGAAGATGTAACAGCACGTGTTGAGCAAGAGAACAAACTCGCTGAACTGATGAAGAGTCCAGATCCGGAAGTTAGATTGCGAGCTACGGAGGCAATGGCTCATGTCGATAAAGTGGAAAACGAACTGAACCTTGTTGGCGCAATAGGTGATACCGACTGGCGCGTAAGGCAAGTCGCCGTGCAAGGGTTGGCGAAACGGTCCGCACCAGAAGCTGTACATGCGTTGTTAGAGTTGCTCAGAGAAGATCACAGGAATCTCGGGGTACTCAACAGCGCGCTGCAGGTGTTGTCGATGGTCGAAGTTAACACGTTGCCAACCCTAATCGAGTTTCTGAATGACAGCAATCCGGATCTTCGAATGCAAGCGGCATTGGCCCTGGGCGAACAACGCGAGGCAGCGGCAGTGCCGGCTTTGCTTGCAGCACTCGAGGACGAAAACGCTAACGTGCAGTTTCATGTTATCGAAGCACTCGGCAAGATCCGTAGTGTTGAAGCAGCTGAACCGCTGACTCAAATCGCTGAGTCGCAAGATTTCTTTCTCGCCTTCCCTGCCCTCGACGCTCTAAAGCAGATCAGAGAGACGCGCGTTGCTCCCAGATTAGTGAAATTGCTTTCCGTCGAATCACTCCGCGATGCAGCCGCGGAAGCGCTTGGAACTCTAGGCGACGAAACAGCAGTTGAACCGCTCACCAGAGTCTTAAATAGCAACGAGGGTAGTCCAACGGCCATCGCCTGTGCGCTTGTTTCGCTTTACGATCTTTTCCAGGAAAAGCACTGCGCGGGTGATTACATTGCTGACCTGACTCGTCAATCTATTGAACCAAGTGGAACACAAAACTTATTGACGGCGATAGGTGAGGCAAACAATGAAGAGTTGCGCCCACTCGCAATAGTGATTGGCTGGTTGCGAGGTCCTGCAGTTGACAGAACGCTAGTGCGATTGTTGGGCGAGCCAACTGTTCGCGATGAAGTCCTCGAGGCCCTCTCCCATCACGGTGAAGGGGTCATTAATCTTCTAATAGATCAAGTTGATTCAGAAGACATCGAAACCAGACGTTCTGCCATTAATGTTCTGGGAAGACTTGGCTATCGCCGGGCCACCACTGCGTTGACTAAGGTTCTGGAAAGAGATTCATCCATGAGAATTGAGGCCGCGAAAGCTCTGGCAAGAATCGGTGACGAATCTGCGATGGACCCCCTGCTGACGATGATTGGTGATGCTGATGGTGCGGCCAGACAAGCCATAGTTGGGGCATTGAATTCAATCGGCTCGGAAAAAATGCCGGAGCGGATAAAGCCGCTACTGCGACACGAGAATCCACTCGTACGCGAATCAGCGGCGCAGATTGCGGGCTATTTTGGTTATGCGGATTGTGCAGAAGCACTGTTCGACTGTTGCAACGATGAAAATGAGCGAGTTCGCAGAACTGCGGTTGAGCATCTGCCATATCTAGAGGATGAACGCGTTCCCAATTTACTTGCGGAAAGGCTCACAGCAGACACACCCATGGTTCGTGCCTCAGCTGCAGTTGCAATGGGTCACGTCGACGGTTCCGAACCAAACCTTACCAGTGCGCTTAAAGACCCCGATCCGTGGGTTCGATACTTTGCGGCGAAGTCACTTGGACGTCTGGCAAACTCAAACTCCGTGAACGCACTCGTTGAAGTTGTCGACAACGACACTTTCAATCACGTCAAGATTGCCGCCTTGGAAGCACTCGGGAAGATTGGTGGAACGATTGCCGTCAATACGATCACTGCTTCCCTTCGATCCGAGGATAGAGATGTTTCGCGCGTGGCCCATGAGGCTTTAGCAGAAGCAAATGGCCGGGCAACAGAACAGAGAGCATAATGGAACTGTTAGCCCCAAACTGTACGAAAACACTCTTGCGCGACCTCGTTCAAGAACGTACCGGACTGCTCTACGACAACGAAAAGAGTCATTTGCTTTTTGATAAGTTAACACCTCTGGTTATTGAACGTGGGTTCCAATCGTTCCTTGATTACTATTACTTGTTGAAGTACGACGAAAATGCCGATCAGGAGTGGCAGCGCGTAATTGATGCCATCTCGGTTCAGGAAACTTTTTTCTGGCGCGAGATGGACCAGATTCGCGCACTCGTGGATATCCTGGTTCCCCAGTGGGCCGAACAGCACAAGGGTGAAACATTACGTATTTGGAGTGCAGCCTGCGCAACTGGTGAAGAGCCATTGACTATAGCAATGGCACTAGCTGAGGCCGGCTGGCTGAACAAAATTCCCATTGAGATCCGGGCGACAGATGGCAGCGGTGCTGCCTTAACTAAAGCTCAGTGCGGCTTATTTCGTGCTCGAGCCTTTCGCAATTTGCCCCTGACAATGCGCAACAAATACTTCGAGAAGGAAGGCGACGGTTGGCGGATCGATCCGGAGCTCCAATCAAAAGTAAATTGGGGCCTTGCGAACCTAGTGTACAGATCGCAGATCTCGACATTTGCTACAGCGCCATTCATTTTTTGCCGCAATGTATTCATCTACTTCTCTAATGACATGATTCGACGGGTCGTTCGCACATTTGCAGACTACACACAGCGTCCGGCTTATCTGTTCGTAGGCGTATCCGAATCTCTGCTAAAGATTAGTAACGATTTCGAACTACTAAACATCGGCAATGCTTTTGTATACAAACGTTCAACGACGAAACCATCGCAGCTTACGATTTAAATGATCATTACTGCACGACAAGAAGCGAGGGCCATGAGTCAAGTCAAACGAGTTTTAATAATTGACGATTCTGCATATGTGCGGAAAGTGGTTACACAGATACTTTCCCGCAGTCCGTTTCTGGAAGTTGTCGGTACAGCGCGCAATGGCAAAGACGGACTCGAAAAAGTTGAGGCACTAAATCCCGACGTGGTTACGTGCGACCTAATCATGCCTGAGATGGACGGCGTGGAATTCGTACGCGAACAAATGAAGCGACGTCATTTGCCTGTGATCATCATGAGCATCGCGAGCGAAACTGCCGACATGGCATTGACGGCCCTGGAGTTCGGCGCAATCGACTTCGTGCAGAAACCAACTGCACTCGCAACTGAAAAGATTCTTGAAATCTCGGATGAGTTGATCACCAAGGTGAAAGCCGCAGCAGACATTCCCTCTTCACGGCTTCCCATAATCGAAACGCCAAAACCAGCTAAACTGGATATTGCCAAACCTTTGCAAGAGGTTGTTGATATTGTTGTCGTAGGCGTATCGACTGGCGGTCCGCAGGCGCTTCGATACTTGGTCCCGCAACTGCCCGGAAATTTTAGTGTCCCGTTGGCAATAGTCATGCATATGCCAGTGGGCTACACTGAGATGTACGCGAAAAAATTGAATGAGCTCTCGAATATCAGAGTTTGCGAAGCGAACGAGGGTGACGTATTTGAGCCGGGGGTCGCACTACTTGCACCAGCCGGAAGACATCTCACGTTCAAGCATGATCAAAATGGAAACGTAGTCGCTCATCTCGATGCGCGACCGTTTGAAACTCTTCACCGTCCGTCGGTAGATGTGCTGTTTCAATCTGCTGCGGAAACATACGGTTCACGCGTTCTAGGCGTCGTGATGACCGGAATGGGAAATGACGGTAAAGAAGGAGCCTCATGGATCAAATCACGAGGCGGACTGATTTACACTGAAAGCGAGGAAACCTGCGTTGTTTATGGAATGCCGAGGACGATCGTAGAGGCCGGCTTAAGTGATAAGTCGGTCCCACTCGACGCGATGGCTGAGGCAATTTGGGAGGTTGTATGACCCACAAGATTCTGGTCGTAGACGACTCTGCGATGTCCCGTCGATCGCTCAAGCGAGTATTAGAGTCGGATGGATATGCAGTAGTTGAAGCTGAAGATGGGATGAGTGCATTGGAAGCATATCATCTTGAACGACCGGATCTAGTCATCCTGGATATGTTGATGAAAGGCATGTACGGTTTGGATGTGCTAACCAAACTACGCGAGATGGATACCACTGCTCGTGTGGTAATCGTAACCGCCGATATTCAAAACTCAACAAAAGAAATGGCCCTGGAAGGTGGAGCGCTAGCCTTTGTTAACAAGCCGTTCGCCGCGGGAGTTGTTCTTGAGACCATAGCGGGAATTCTCGCTGGGGAGAGTCAATGACATGGTATTGACCGAAGAACAGACTGACGCCCTTACTGAGCTCATCAATATCGCGTTCGCGAGAACAGGCGCAGCCTTGTCTGATCTCACGGGTCATCGTGTGCTTCTCGAACCGCCAACTGTTTCATTGCATCTGACCAGCGAACTCGACAACCAGCTGGCCCGATTCCTTCCCGGCGAAATCGCATGGATTCATCAAGTTTTCGACGGACCCGTCGCAGGTGATGCCCTCCTGCTGCTCAACTATGACGGTGCTGTTCAATTAACGGAGTTGCTCACCGATGATTCTGGTGGACCTCACAGACTGGATGAATCTGCTCGTGAAGTATTGACGGAAGTTGGCAACATTCTATTAAACGCCTGTCTCGGAGTGTTTGGTAACATCCTCCATGTACACATCGGTTTTTCCGTCCCCAGACTGCGACTCGACAACGTGGACGAACTCGTGGTGTGGCTTAATTCTGGCAGGGACGAACTCCGATATGCGCTCGTTATCTTTACGAAGTTCCAGATACGAGATAGCCATGTCAACGGATACCTCGTTCTCGTCCTCAACATGGCTGCCTTTGATCGGCTGGTTACTGAAATTGACAATTGGATCGCGGAAAACCAACGCGCCTGATCCTTTGAGATGCCAAAGTATTTAATGTTCCCAGTTTAAACTGGGAAGCGGCATTCTGACTGTCTGTGACTACAAAACTCGACATTCAAAATGAGCCCGATCAAATCAACGAGGCGATGCTTCGTTGGATGAACGATCATGGCGCTCAAGGCATTATTACTACGGACGCTGAGCTGCGCATCCGTGGTTGGAACCATTGGATGGAAGTCCGCACCGGCCGCAAAAAAGAGACCATGATCGGCCTCCCTCTTCTGGAAACATTTCCGCAACT
>JGI1027J12803_100318463_pt1 | contig 12939 bp, 12 predicted proteins | sample IowNatreferecore_FD_12803 | JGI IMG/M metagenome (IMG submission 12803) | reverse complement strand
ATTCCCGGCCTCACTGATCACGAAATGCCGGGAATTTTGGAAGCGTGCGCACACGCGGGCGCACAATTCGCCGGCTATACCATCGTCAGGTTACCTTTTGCGGTCGCGCCACTCTTCGAACGTTGGCTGGAGGAGCATTTCCCTGAGAAAAAAGAAAAGGTGCTTTCGCGGATCCGCACGATTCGCGGTGGGACAAGGTTGAATGATCCGCGCTGGGCGACGCGGATCAAAGGTGAAGGAATCTTTGCCGAGCAAATCGGCTCGCTGTTTCAAATAAGCTGTCGCAAGTACGGCATTGGTCCGAGACCAGAGCTTTCGACGGAAGCTTTCCGTCCACCGCGTCAGCAATTAAACTTGTTCGGCTGAATCTAAACGCGCTGCGGCTGTGATCGATTACGCGCCCACGTAAACAGTTTTAATATTGGTGAATTCACGAATCCCTTCCGCGCCGAGTTCCCGGCCGTAGCCCGATCGTTTCACTCCGCCGAATGGCAGCCGCGGATCCGAGGCAACCATTGCATTGATGAATACCATTCCGGCTTCCAATTCCCGGACGAAGAATTCCTGCTCGTCCGGATCGGACGTCCAGACACTGGAACCAAGTCCAAACGGGGAATCGTTCGCGATGGACACCGCCTGTGAAGCATCGCGGACGCGAAACATCAAAGCGACCGGACCGAAAACCTCTTCGCGATAGGCTGGCGCGCTCGTTGGAATGTTCGTGAGAACGGTGGGCTCGTAAAAATATCCCGGCCGATCAACGCGTTTTCCACCGGTTAACACCTTTGCACCTGCCGCCACCGATTTTTGCACCTGCTCGTCTACTCCGTGCAAAATCCGTTCCGAGGCGAGCGGCGCGATTTCAGTATCTGCAGCGAACGGATCTCCCGTCTTTAAGCCTTTCACCCCGGTGACAAATCTCGATACGAACTCGTCGTAAATCGTATCGGCGATAAGAAAACGTTTGGCGGCTATGCACGATTGTCCGCTATTCACCATCCGGGCTTTAATCCCGGTTGAAACGGCGAAATCCAAATTGGCACTAGGCATAACGATAAATGGGTCACTCCCGCCGAGCTCGAGCACGGATTTCTTAAGCTCGTGACCGGCTGTGCTTGCAACGGCGCTGCCCGCGTGATCGCTCCCGGTCAGGGTCACGCCTTTAACTCGCGGGTCTTTAATCAACTTCTCGACCGCCGCAGTCTCCAGCAAAAGTGCCTGAAAAATTCCGGCCTCGTAGCCCGCGGTTTGAAAGACTTCTTCGATGGCAAGCGCACATTGGGGGACGTTTGAGGCGTGCTTCAGCAGGCCAACATTCCCGGCGATAATCGCAGGGGTAGCGAATCGAAACACCTGCCAAAAGGGAAAATTCCACGGCATTATCGCGAGAATCGGCCCGAGGGGTTCATATCGGATCGAACTGTGTCGCGCGTTCGACTTTATCACGTGTGGCCGCAAAAATTCTTCCCCATGCTCGGCGTAGAATCGGCAGCCGCGAATGCATTTTTCGATCTCTTCAACGGCGGCGGGAAATAGTTTTCCCATTTCGATCGAAATAATCCGGGCGAATGATTTCGTGTCCTGTTCGAGCACATCGGCCACGCGCTGCATTGCCGCCGCTCGTTCGGCGAGGGGAGTCCGGCGATGCTTTTCGAAGGCTTGAACGGCATTTTCCAACGCACGCTCAATCTCGCTTTCGCTGTGCGCGTTGAACTCCTTGAGGATTTCTCCAATCGCCGGATTCGCCGATACGATCGCCATTCAGGAACTTAGACGCAGACCACGCGGGATGAAAATGCGATCAAGCAGATCAAATCCGAACTGAACGATCAGCGCGAGCAACGCGGCGGGAATGGCGCCCTCAAGAATGGTAGCGTTATCGTTCAAGTTGAGACCACTAATGATGGGTTCTCCCAGGCCTCCGGCCCCTATTAACGCCGCCAGCGTTGCGGTGCCGATGTTGATTACTGCGCTGGTTTTAATGCCAGCCAGGATCGAACGTGAGGCGAGCGGTAGATAAATTTTTCGCAGTCGCTCCATCCCGGTCAGACCGAGCGCGACGGCGGATTCGCGCAACGGTTGTGCAATGTCCTGCAATCCGCTGGCGGTGTTTCGGATAATTGGAAGCAAACTGTATAGGAACAACGCGGTAATGGCGGTGCGCGCACTGATGCCGAAAAAAGGGAGCGGCACCAGCAAGGCAAGCAGAGCGAGCGAGGGGATCGTCTGAATGATGGCGGCGATTCCGAGGATGATCTGGCCAATAGCGCCGCCACGGCTGGCGACGATACCCAGCGGTAACCCGATCCCGACAGCAAGGAGAAGAGAAATACCGGCGAGTTGAAGATGTCGTGAGACCCAGCGCCACAATTTATGAGCAAAAGATTCCGTGTGAAAATCGCCGGTCGCGCCGAAATAAAGCTGGGCTGCAGCCGCGTAATTCTTCGTTCGCTCAGCTTCGGCGTTTAGCCGTGTCATGCGCGAATCATCCAAAGTACCGACAAGCTTTTTCAGCGCGTTAGCGGCCTGTGGCGCAACGTCCTTGCGATAAAGAAAGACCGCTTTGTATTGCGGAAAGAACTGCCAGTCATCTGCGAGGACGAGAAGGTTATTTTCGGCAATTTTTGCGTCGGTGGAATACGCGTCCTTCACATCGATCTCACCGCTGGCCAAGGCGGCGTAACCCAGCGCATGTTCGATGCCGACCACGTTGGTTTTCGCCAGCCCGTAGCGGGCGCTGAGTGGGCGCCAACCATCCCGTCGCTCCAGGAATTCGTGGGTGAGGCCGAACTTTACCTCGGAATGTGACCGTAGATCGCTAATCTTCTTCACCCCGAGCTGGGCCGCCCTATCCCGCCGCATTACTAGGGCATAAGTATTGTTAAAACCGAGATCCTCAGACATGACAATGCCTTGCTGAGCCAGAGCGGTGCGGATTTCCGGGTCGGTTGCAGCTCGCTTCTTCAAAATCTCTTCAGCAATCGTACCGGTATACTCGGGATAGATGGCGATGCTTCCCCCGCGGAGGGCTTCCCAGAGAATGATGGTGCCGCCCATGCCCTGACGATGTTCAGCCTGCAAACCCGCCTCCTCGCAGGCATGCTTCGCAATTTCTGCCAGGACATAGGACTCAGTGAATTTTTTCGATCCAACCACGAGGGGCGCCGCGTGTGTGGTAACGATGGCGCCAAGGAAAAGGGGAAAGATGAGTTTCACGTAAGCAAGGCGCTGCGCTGTGCGTTGAAGAACTCCGAAACGAAGGGCGTCGCCGGGTAATGTTGTAAGTCATCAAACGAGCCGCTCTGAACAATATGACCGGCTTGCATCAAAACGATGCGAGAGCCCAAGCGGGCTGCCTCCGCGAGATCATGCGTTACCAAGAGAACCGTTTGCTTAAGCTGGCGGCAAATTCGTTTGAGGTCGCCTTGTAAACTTGCGCGAACAAGAGGATCGAGTGCGGCGAAGGGCTCGTCCAGCAATAGCAATTCAGGCGAGAGCATCAGAGCTCGCATTAGGCTGACGCGTTGGCGTTGACCGCCGGAAAGTTCCACCGGATACCGATCAAGCGCTTTCTCCGGAAATTGCGTGAGCGTACAAAGTTCACGGATACGCAATGCGATTTCGTCATCTCTTTTGCCAAGTAAGTGTGGCTGTAAGGACAAATTGCCGCCTGCGGTCAGGTGCGGAAACAAACCGCCGTCTTGTATAACATAACCGAGGCGGTGCCGAATCTCGCGGACGCTATCGGCTGAGAGAAGAGTACCGTCGAAGTAAATCTCTCCCGCGTCGGGTTGGATCAGTCCGACGATTAGACGCAGGATGGTCGACTTCCCGCAGCCACTGGGTCCGATCAAGACGGTTATCTCGCCCCTCTCGATTTCGAGATCGATCGTGGAAAGAGCAGTCTCGGGGCCGAAGCGCTTCTCGATACCGCGGAGCTGCACGAGAGCGTTCACCGCTCGCTATTTTACCGTGAAGAAGAAAAGCCCAAACAGCCCTTTGGAATCTATCCAGACGTTCTCGAAATGCAGACCCGCTTCTCCCGCCATCGCGATCATTTCCGGCGGCGAATACTTGTAAGAAAATTCCGTGATAATGTGCTCACCCTGCGCGAAGCGAAATACCTCATCGGCGACATGCACGGTTTGATCGACACGACTGATCAAATGCATTTCGATTCTGCCCGGGTTCGGATTGTAAATGGCGCGATGTCGCCATTGTTTCTCCTCAAAGTCTCCGTCCAGTTCGCGATTAATGCGCCGGAGCAGGTTGAGGTTGAACTCGGCGGTTACCCCGGCCGAATCATTGTAGGCGCGCTCAAGAATGGTCTTGGATTTCTTAAGATCGGCGCCGAGGAGCAATCCGCCGCGGTATCCGGCCATGCGTCGGATTTTTTTCAGGAAGCGCAACGCATCGGCCGGATCAAGGTTCCCGATCGTCGATCCCGGGAAATAAACGATTTTCCGCGAAGGCACCCGTAATGGCGTCGGCAGGTCAAATGGCTGCAGGTAGTCAGCGCAGACCGGTAGAATTTCGAGTGTTGGGAAGCGGCGGCTAAACGTGGCCGTGGATTGGATTAACTGTTCCTTTGAAATATCCACGGGGATATACGCGACCGGACGCTCGAGACTGTCCAAGAGGATGGCCGTCTTCGTCCCAAGTCCGGTTCCGAGACCAATCAGTTCTACGCCCGCTCCAATCGCACGAGCAATATTGCCGCCAAAATCGTGCAGCATCTGCATCTCCGTGCGCGTGACATAATATTCCTCGAGCTCACAAATTCGGGAAAAAAGCATCGAGCCAGCCTCGTCGTAAAAAAACTTGGACGGCAGCGTGGCCGGCTTTTGCGCAAGTCCCCCGAGGACTTGTTCGCGAAACTCTTCGTTCGCGGGCGCAAGATCGAGGACGGCAATTTTTTGGCCGCTCATGTAGCGTCGCGCGCGAGTCTGATTCCGTTAAACTGCCAACGTTTTTCGGGCTGAAAGAAATTCCGGTAGGTGGATCGAATATGGGACGCGGAAGTAGCACACGAGCCGCCCCGTAAAACGTACTGATTGCACATGAACTTGCCGTTATATTCTCCGAGCGCGCCCGGCGCTGCGCGATAGCCGGGGTAGGGGGAGTAGGAACTACGGGTCCACTCCCAAACATCGCCAAACAACTGGTTTAACCCTTGAGATTCCGCAGGCCGCGGATGAAATCGCTCCGATCCGACGAAGTTTCCGGTCATCTCTTCAGTCTGCGCCACCGATTCCCACTCAAACTCCGTGGGAAGACGCGCGCCGAACCAATTGGCGAAAGCATCCGCTTCGAAATAACTGACGTGGGTGACGGGTTCATTTTCGTCGACCGGGCGAAAACCTGACAAGGTGAAATGCCACCAGGTGCCGTCGCGTTGTTCCCAATAAAGCGGGGCTTGCCAGCCTTGCTCATTCACCGTCGTCCAGCCGAGCGACAACCAGAACTCCGGCCGGCGATACCCATTCTCTTCGATAAAGCGCAGATATTCGCCACATGTAACGAGGCGGGAGGCGAGCGAAAACGGACCTACCAGCGCGCGATGCCGCGGACCTTCGTTATCGTACGAAAACCCAGCATCGGCGTGACCGATCGTGGCAATTGTTTCCTCAAAGTCGATAAAACGCACCGGTGCCGGTGCGGTTGTTTTCTCCTGTGGCCGCTTTCGGAAGACGGGACGGAGTGGGTTTTGCGCTAGGACATGCTTGATGTCCGTAAGAAGCAATTCCTGGTGCTGCTGCTCGTGGTGAATGCCGAGCGTGATAATTGGTTCAATTTCATCCAGTAATTCGTCCGGACTGGAAGCGATAAGATCTTCAATTTCGCGGTCGATGCCTTCGCGATATCGGAAAGACTCGGCCACGGTCGGGCGCGAGATCAGCCCGCGCAGATCGCGGCGGTGCATGCTCCCCGCTGCGTTATAGTAGGAATTGAATAAGAAGCCGTACTCGGGGATGATCGGCTGATAGCCTCGCCGCCAATTCTTGACCACGAAGGTTTCGAAAAACCATGTCGTGTGAGCCAAATGCCATTTCGTCGGACTTACGTCCGGCATCGATTGCACGACGCAATCTTCCGATTCCAGATCACGGGTCAGTAATCTGGAGAAATCCCGCACATCCCGATAACGACCAATTAGTGCTTCCGCTCGGGAAGCTGGCCCGGCCTTCGTCGTCCTGACTGCGGTCGTGGAGGACACGTTTCAGCTTTCTTCGGCTTCGTGTTCTTCGCGGCGGGCTTCAAGCATCTGATCGTGAGCGGCTTCTTCCAGACCGTCACTGACCAGGGTTTCTCCAAGGTTCTCGTCGTCGTCGAACCCAGCTCTGGGCGCTCGATGTCCAGGAGATTCCGGAACGACCTCCCGCTCTTCTTCCGGAACATCGACTCCATCGCCAGGCTCCTCCGGCGCATCTGCCGGCGGCAAACCGATCAGTTCCCGTCGAGCCTGTTCCCAATCTGTATCGGTAAACTCCTCGGGGTTGCGCTCGTCGATCATGGCGATCTCGCGGGCACGTTTTTCAACCATTTCTGGCGAGGGCACACCGAAACCGTCGCCGTGAACGGATATTTTCCCCAAAGCGGACCGGCGGTTTTCGTTCATCATATGGAATGGGGAAACGACGAGCCATTTGCCGGTATGCGCAAGTGGGAAATATCGAGCCAGAAATTTTCGGTAGTTGCGGTGTTCGAGGCAGGCAGCGAACCATTTGACGGATGAACGCGGCACGGGAAGGTGTTCTGGCCCGGAGAAATGGCGCACGCGTCGCGTTCAACGAGTACGGCGATGTCGCGGGTCAACCGGTGCTGTTCTGTCACGGTTGGCCGAGTTCTCGGATAATGGCGGAATTAACCGATGAACCGGCACGCGAGCTCGGAGTCCGAATCATTTCACCCGATCGACCCGGAATTGCCGGCTCGAGTTTCGTCGCGAATCGAACGTTGCTCGATTGGCCGCCTTTGGTAGAAGAATTGATGGAATATCTGGATATCGATCAATTCCGGGTTCTTGGTATTTCGGGCGGCGCGCCCTATGCGTATGCGACTGCATGGGCGATGCCCGATCGCGTTCGGGCCATTGCCGTTGTGAGCGGCGCTCCCGATATCGCGGTTTTGACTGATCACAGCGGCCTGTTCGCCTTCTATCGATTGATGCTCCGTGCTTATCTGAGTTTTCCGCGCCTTTCGAAATGGTCCTTCCGGTTTGCACGTCCGTTTCTATCACTGCGCCCGCCCCGTAGTACGCGATCGCTTCTGCTCAGACTGTTGCAGCCGTGCGACGCAGTCGCATTGCGCGATGAGCGAGCATTCGAAGCCTGTTTCGAAAGCCAGCGGCTCGCCTGGGAAACCTCCGCTGACGGCGTTCTCGCAGACGCCGAAATTTACGCTCAACCCTGGCAATTTTCCCTCAAAGAACTACGGGTTCCGGTCCGGTTGTGGCACGGAAATTCGGATCGCAGCTTCTCTGCGGCTGTGGCACAAAATATCGCGGCGCAAATTCCGGATTGCACAAGTTACTTCATCGACGACGCGGGACACTACTCTACGCCGATTCGTTACATGCGAAAAATCATGGGCGATCTTCTTTCTACGTAAAAATCGAGTGCAGCATCGCGGTGGCTAGGTAAGACTGGACGGTGGAGGATTTTACTGCCGGCACTATCACGACGGAACCCGCCCGGCGACAATCTACGCTCGGGCCTGAGTGGGATGCACGCATTCACCAACTGGTGAAACAATTTGGAGCGGGACGCGCGCCCGAGCTGATCGAGGAAATGATTGTGACTGCGCTGAAGATGGCGCGCGATCAGATGAGTATTGCGGACCTGAAGTTGATCACGAGATCAACCAAGGAATTGCGTTACTCCGCGAAGGTTTTTGCGCGATATCAATCGTTCCGAAAGATCGCGGTGTTTGGATCGGCGCGCGCGTCGCTCGATTCGCCGGAAGCGATAGTCGCGGCCGAGTTCGCGCGACGAATGGTCAAACGCGACTACATGATCATCACCGGCGGCGGCGACGGCATAATGGGTGCAGCCCAGCGTGGCGCCGGCCGGGACATGAGCTTCGGACTCAACATTCATTTGCCCTTCGAGCAAAGGGCGAACGAAACGATCGAGGGCGATAAGAAGCTGATTAATTTCAATTATTTTTTCACCCGTAAACTCAACTTCGTTAAGGAGACACACGCGATCGCGTTGTTCCCCGGCGGTTTCGGTACTCTCGATGAAACCTTTGAAGTGCTCACCCTGATGCAGACGGGCAAAGCACGAATCATCCCGGTCGTGCTTCTGGATAAACCGGGTGGTGGTTACTGGGAAACCTGGATGAATTTTGTGCGCCGTCATTTGCTAAAGCTCGGATTCATTTCCGAGGATGATTTTTGCTTCTTCAAGATCCTGCCAACGGTTGACGCAGCCGAGAAAGAGATCACCACTTTTTACAGCGTCTATCATTCCGCGCGTTGGGTCGGGGAACAGCTTGTTTTGCGACTGAGTCGTCCACTTTCCCAAGCGAAGATTGCCGGGCTGAACGAGCAGTTCTCAGATATCTTGCGCCAGCGCGCGATCGTTCAGCGCAAAGCATTACGGCAGGAAATGAACGAACCGGAAATCGTGTTGCTTCCCCGTCTCGTTTTCACACCGCATCGGCGAAGCTTCGGACGGTTCCGCCAACTGATCGACGCCATTAATCAGCCCGAGTGATGAGGATCGAGGAATTCAGCCAGGATGCGTTCGGCTTCGGCTTTGTGGTCGGATACAGCGAGGACGTGTGCGTAATTCGTCGCGTGTCCGGAGTTGTAGTCCATTTCTACCAATTGGGTGGACACCCCGCACCCATTGTAGAGGGTAGGCACGGACGCCTCTAGATCATCATTCTTTCGGTGCGAGCGAGACGATGATTTGCTCGAAGCGCGCATCGCCGCGCAGCGGATCCCACATTGGGTGCAGTTTCAGATGGCCGTAACTTACAAACGACGGGTTGCGTGTTGCTATCGCCAATTGCTCGAGCGCCAGATCCTTCTCACCGCTCCAGGCGCAAATCCCTGTAAAAAACCCAATTAACTCCGCGCCTGTTAAGGCATCCTTTGTAACCGGAATGAGCTCGGTAGCACGCCGTCCTTCCTTTAACGCGTCTTCCTTGTTGCCGAGCATCGCGTCGATGAGGCCAAGAGTACAGATTGCTGGCGCGTAGCCAGGTTGTTGTCGGATGAACTCTTCCTGCTCACCGCGGGCCCGTAGCAGCGCTTTTTTGAATGCCGCAGAATCTTTCCGCAAATAGCTGTTCAAAGCATCACCGAAATGTGAATTGAACGTGACAAGGCTAGCTACGAAACTAAAACGGCGATTCCCGAGCGCTGCCACGGCCCGACTTAAGGCATCCTGGTCGCGTTCGCAGCAAGCCAGATTGATCCAATTATCGGCCGCGATGGGACCGGAGGCCGGATCATGCGCCACAGCGTTATTGATTGCATCGTGTAGCGGCTGTGTATTGGCACGCCACTGAAACTCAGCCTGTGCCCTCGCAATTCTCGTCTCAACAGCATCGGGATCGACCCCCAGCGCGCGGTCGAGGATGGCTGCCATTTCGGCATAGCGGCGAAGTAGGCCATAAGTCAAACTCTGCTGCTGCATGAAAAATGTGTTTCGCGGGTCGCGCTCGATCGCCTGTGATAATTCATAGACGGACTCGTCCCATTTACCGGCGCGGCGATCGATAAAGGCAGATAGAGCAAGAATCGCGGGCTCATTCGGAAGAGAGCTTGCCGCAGCGTTGAGTTCGGCCCGCGCAGCGGCGTAGTCACGAGATGCGAAATATTGATGTCGCGCCATCGCAAGATGGGTTTCCCCGGCATCAGGCCGGAGCTCGCGCAAACGTGCAACCGCCGCTTCGGCCAACGCCAGTCGCGCCTCAGTGTGATCGCCCTGAACTGCATAGAGCTGCTCATGCGCTTCTGCCATGCTTACGTAGGCAGCGGCAAAGTTAGGGTCGCGCGTGATTGCTTTCTGAAGCAGGTCAACTGCCTGGCGCAAGTTCTCCCCTCCTACATTAGTAAAAGAAACATTGAGCATTAGGTTGCGGGCGCGAGTGTAGAGGTCGAACGCGCCTAGGTCCTGAGTTGGGGCACGGGTGATCGCGTTCTGCTCGCTCGGCGACAGCTTTGCCTGCAGCTGGTCGGCAATCGTCTTTGCGATTTCACTCTGGATGGCGAAGACATCCGCAAGATCGCGATCGTAGGTTTGTGCCCAGAGATGCGCGTCGTTACGCGCATCGATTAGTTGCGCATTCACCCGCACGCGATTACCCGACCGCTGCACACTACCTTCGAGCAGATGAGCAACCCCAAGCTCCTGCCCGATCTTCCGCAGGTTACGTTCGACCCCGGTCTTATAATGCATCACGCTCGACCGGCTAATTACCTTTAAGTCCGCGATCTTCGACAGATCGGTTAGAATTTCATCCTGTACTCCATCAGCGAAAAAGGCGTTCTCCGGGTCGCGACTCAAGTTGTCGAAGGGAAGTACCGCAATTGATTTCTGCGGAGCGGACGGGGAGGCCGCATTGGCCGGTTCTTGTGTGCGCGCCTTTGATTGGGCGGTCCAATGATCTGTTCCTATCTTGTGGATTGCGAGAAGAACCATCGCGAGCAGAACCAAAACAGCCGCTCCAATGAGAGACCATTGGAGTCGACGTGAGCGGGTCAGGTCCGCTGCTTGCGGTACCCGATCAGCGGTCGCGCATTTGATCTTTTCAGGCACGGCAGGATTACCCGCCGCATCGCTGTACAAATTAATGAGATGAAGGCGAACACCATGTTTTACCTCGCATTCACCTAGATCGTGCAGGAGCGGCCGCCATTGCGGAAATTGTTCCAGATCATCCGCCACGTGCTTTGAGAGCAGAATGTGCCCGGCATCACCACAGTCCATCACTCGTTGGGCCACGTTAATTCCTGCGCCGGTGACGTTGACCCGATCGCTCACATCATCAATCTCGCTGACGGGGCCGCTGTGAATGCCCATGCGGACCCGTAGATCAGGATGTTCCAGCAGCTTGCTGGCCAACTCTAAGCCGCAACGGGCAGGTGACTCAGGGCTATCGCGGAAGACCAGCGCCATCCCATCACCGGTCGGAATGCGCACCAGGTTGCCTTGCGCTTCGGCCGAACGAAATGGCTCTGTTTGCCGGACAATGTCAGTCAGCCTGCGTAATAGTTCCCGCTGCTCCGTGATGAGCAATTTGGAGTAGCCGACAATGTCGATGAAGAGGACGTGGCCAATCTCGAGTTTTACGTCTGTGGAATGTTGATCAGCCATCCGCGCGCGCGATTGTAGGCGCTTGGCAGAGCCGCCTCTATACTAATCTTTTCGGCGACGAAGGCGACGCGTTTGCCTCATGCAGCGCTTCGCTGTTGCTCCTCAACCCTTGGCACTGCCGTTTTTGTTCACGATCTCCGCGTCGACGCGCAATTTGCGTTCCATCATTCGATCGAACGAGAATTGTGTTTCGGCGAGTCGGCGGCCGTTTTCGCGGCAACGCGCTGCCAGCTGCCGGTCACTGAGAAGCTCGATAATCGCTGCCGCCATTCCCTCTGGATCTCGGGGCGGAACAAGCAATCCATGTTCCCGGTCTCGAATCACTTCTTCGACGTCGCCCACGCGGGTGGCAACAACGGCGCATCCGCTCGCCAGCGCTTCGCGCAGCACGATCGGCGAGGCTTCGGTACCGACCGATGCAATGACGACGACGTCGGCGGCAGCAAGAATCTCGGGAACATCCCAGCGATAACCGAGCATCAGGAGCCGATCCGCGAGCTCGTACCGGTCGATCGCCTCACGTAAACGCGGCCCGAGCTTGCGCGTTCCGGTTCCTTCGCCCACAAAAACAAAACGAGCGTCCGGTCGGCTTTTCGAAACGATTCGCGCGGCTTCAACGAGCACGAGCTGACCTTTATCAGGTCGAATCATTCCAATATTCACAATGAGGGGCGTGCCTGCCGCTACCCCGATTTCTTCGCGGAACTTGTTCGGATCAATTCCGGGCCGGAAACGAGTCAGGTCGACTGCGGACCCGATGACTTCAATCTTCGCGGGCGAAATTCGCCGCGTTCCCACCAGTTGCCGTTTGATCACCGGCGCATCGGCAACAATGCGCGAACAACCATAACGATAGGTAAACAGCCGATTTCCACCTTCGATCGGATCGGTGATACAGCGGGCGCGGGTCAACGGGATCCCAAACCAGTAGAGGGGCAGGGCCAGCCAGTGATCTTTCGAGCTGAACGTCTTTACCACTTCGATGCGATGGCGGCGGCAAAATCCCCACAGGCGAAGCGACACGATGGGATCGAACCGGCGTTTTAGGGCAAAGGGGACAAGCTGAGTTCCGATCTGCCGCGCTTTGGCAAAGACTTCACCGCTTGGGTCGCATCCGAACCAAGCCTGATGGCCGTGCTTGTTCAGCCAGTTAACTTCGAGACAGGTGCGGTATTCCTGGCCGCCCCAGCTGCGGCTGCTCTCGAGAAAAAGAAATTTCACTGTCCCGGCTGAACCTGGGCCGAGTCACCGCGTTTTTCGAGAATGTAATCGCGTATAGTGTCTACGTTGCGCAGCACCTTCGTCGCGACTTCCGAATTCGGCACACTGACGCCAAAGACCTTTTCGAGTCCGACCGCAAGTTCGAGCGCGTCGATTGAATCAAGACCAATCCCTTCCGGGCCAAAAAGAGGAGTCTCATTGCCGATTTCGTCCGTGCTGATCTGAAGCATCAGATTTTTCACCATCATTTCCTTGATGCGAGTGCGTAGGTCGGCGTCTGACATAAAAAGCGCCCGACATTCAAGCAAACCGGAGCCGCCGTCAACGTCGCTCAGCAACTACTTTGCGAGGACGGTGACCTGCTCAGACCCGATCAGTTCTGTCG
>JGI1027J12803_100144908_pt1 | contig 13034 bp, 10 predicted proteins | sample IowNatreferecore_FD_12803 | JGI IMG/M metagenome (IMG submission 12803) | reverse complement strand
GCTTTTCCATTTGTGCGTGCCGTGGGTGTTTCCGGCTCGCTTTCCAAATTATTCGCTGATGAAAACAGTGACATAGACTATTTTATTATCACCGCGGCAAACAGGTTATGGATCGCCAGAACCTTATTGCATATCTTCAAAAAACTAACCTTCCTTTTTAATAAGCAGCATTTTTTCTGCATGAATTATTTTGTGGACGAAGCTGATCCGGATATTCTGGAAAAGAATATTTATACGGCAACGGAAGTCGTTACGCTCCTTCCTCTCCGGGGCGATGACATCTTTGAAAATTTCTTCAAAGTAAATAACTGGGCTCAGACATTCTTCCCTAACAAAAATATCAGCAATCCACCCCTTCTCAGGACCCGTAAGAACTGGATTAAATTTATGATCGAAAAAATCCTGTCCAACCGTTTTGGAGATGCTACTGACAATTTTCTGATGAGGCTTACCGCCCGCAGCTGGGATAAAAAAACCAGGGACAAAAAAATGGATAGTAAGGGAATCCTGCTGGGCATGCATACGGGAAAACATTTTTCAAAACCGAACCCCGCATTTTTTCAGAAGAAAATATTACAACGGTATGAAAAAAGTCTTTCAGAGGTATTCAAGAGGTATGAACTGACCCGCTCCTATCTGGCAAGAGACAACTAGATCATTTTTTTCTAAATGATATAATATAATAATCACCGGTATATTTCCAGGGCCATTGGCTTTTTAGGTAATTTTCAGCCCTGCATAAACAGGCATAGACGTGCGGATATTTTTCCGGAAAATTTTCAATATACGATGGTGGTACCAGGGTGCACAGACCTTCAATATTCAATAGTTTGAATTTTTCTCCGAGTGCACGCTTTACAAATCCCGGTGAATAATACCAGCAGGTAAAGGAAGCGCCGTCTATGTTCGCCTTCCTGCCTTTAGAACTAAAAAAACGACGACCGGCGGTCCTGAATTTTCCTTTGAATACCATCAGGGTTTCCCACAAACAAAATTTAGGAAGAATAACCAAAATGACTACCCCCCCTGGACTTAGAAGGCTGTCAAATTCAGACAATATGCTATCCAGTTGATCTGTACAATTCAGACCGGCAAAATTTGAAAATATACAATCATATGGGCCCTTATTTTTGATGGCAGACAAAGCAGTAAATGAACAAAGCTCCTGACTTACCGAGCCGCGAAGAAGCAGATCCGTCAGTTTCTCCTTTAATTTAAATTGCATCCCCGCAGATATATCTGTAGCATGAACATGGTGTCCCTGTTGGGCCAGGAAAATGGCATCTTCACCCGTTCCTGCATTCAATTCGAGAATCCGGCTCGCCGGTTTTAAATATCTTGTAAGACAATCCCTGACCCGGCCGCGCTTATATTGGACAATCCGGTTACCGGAATACAGTTCGTCAAATACCACCGACTGCGCATTGAATGCTGCAGCCACCAGTTGTTCATTATCAAAATTAGTTTGCATACCCATGAGCTGGATTTTCCAGGAATCTGAGCTTTTGCCGGTCAATAAAAGCGGCAGGTAGATAATATAAAATTGAGGCAGCCCTTTTAATCCGGTAAAGATTTAATTTAAAAGGATGGGCGAACAATTGTTTAATATCTTCAAAAGCCAGGTGCTTCCGGTAACTTTTATGAACATACCGGTGCAGTCGTTTATAAAAAGCAGGCTGATATGTGTTTCTGAACATAAGTGCCATTTCATCTGAATCTTTCCAGTTCGTTTTTTGAACCAGATCTTTTTTTACTTTTTCAAAGAATACCGTCCCGGGTAAGGGATAGGAAACAGAGATCCCGATTTCATATGGCAGCAACGCATTGATCATCGAAATTGTTTTTTGAATATCTTCCCTTGTCTCCGTCAGGTATCCAAATTGTATGAAGAAAGATGGTTTGATACCACATTTCTTCAGCAGGCGCGTGGCTTCTGCAATCTGTTCAACGGTCGTCCCTTTATCCATAGCGTCCAGGATACGCTGCGAGCCACTCTCTGCACCCATCCAGATATTTTCGCATCCGGCTCTTGCCAGGTCCCTGATATTATTTTCCTGCAGCAAAAGGTCCACCCGTCCCTGCATCTTAAACCTGAATGTTAACGTTTCATTTTCCAACAATTGGGCAAATTCATTTACCCAGCCTGGCTTCAGGCCGAAAATATCGTCACAGAACCAGATATGATCAAAGCCGAATTTAATTTTCAGCATTTTTAATTCTGCTACGACATTTCCCGGAGTCCGTGTATTGTAGCGATTACCATAGATAGGCTTTGCACACCAGTTACATTTAAACGGGCAGCCCCGTGTGGTCGCCATATTCATCGAAAAATATCCGGCATTTTTTAACCAACTCTTCCGGTAAGGTTCTATATCGATCAAATCCCAGGCAGGGAAAGGAAGCGAATCAAGGTCCCTGATAACATTTCTTGGTCTTGACTTGATAAAAGTTCCATTATTTTTAAAAGCCATCCCTTCTATCGAATTAAAATTACTTTCATCGCGTGACAGCATCTGAACTAATTCCAGAAGGGTTAATTCCGCCTCACCAATTAAAATAAAATCGGCCCCCTTATTGAGATACATTTCGAACCGGTCGGTAGAATCAGAACTCGATACAATTACTTTACAACCCTGTTCACTGGCTGAACGGATCAGGGCAAATGCAGCCTCCCGCATATTTTCCAGGCACATTTTTGTCAGGTAGTTGAAGCCGTCATCATAAATAACAAATATATCCGGCCTGGCTGTCAGGATAGCAGCCTGAATCTCATCAGGATTCTCACAAAACATTGTATCAAAAAAGGAAACATCAAATCCGTTTGCTCTCAAAAACGAAGCGGCATAAAGGCTGCCCAGCGGGGCGTAAGGCTTTCCGCCTGCCAACTGCTTTGGATCAAAGCGCAGAAAATAGGAATGTGTAATTAAAATTTTTTTCATGTACCCGCTTTCTACCCCGGAAATAACCGGCTATCTGAAATTGTTCGCTTTATTGTATCTGTATATATTATAGTTGTACAGGCATGTATCCAAATGATAATTACCTGACGCAAGGCTTGCAATATAGGAACGGATGTCGGCGTCGACCGAATTCAGATACCTTTCCTGCCTGGGTACTACGATCAGCGCTGGTCTGCCTGAGCTGAGATCTGCATACAACCTGTTCTTGGCAAAAACTGTTTGGGTTACATTGAAATAAATACTGGGTGAAAGCCTTTCTGAATAAGCCTGGATCTGTGCACCATAACCGGATATAAATACTTTTTCTTCAGGATGCGTGTTGTCCCGTATCCAAACCCCGATTTGCTTTTTTAAGTTTTCATCTTCAACAGAAACGGCCTTTTCTCCTGAGAGAAACTGCCCGCTCTTCGACAAAAAAATACGCTTTATGGCAAAAAATGGTTCAAAACTTTTCGGGAAAAATACCAGCCAGATTCCCAGCATAATTTTCCTTATTGAAAGCCGGTGACTTTCCACCAGCCAGTTTAAAACAAAGGCACTCATTAATGAAAGCACGGGCAAAAGATCTTTGAAATGGTTCCTGGCATATATTCCAATCAACACAATCCCAAGGAACTCACAGATCAGCCAGGCTTTCAGAAAATCCATTCCCCGGTTTAAAATGAAATAGGCCACCAGCGCAGGATAAAATAAAATAAGCTCCGAATAAAAAAAGCCATCTGCAAATGCCTGCGCTTTCCAGGCCAGTGAATGCCCGGTGGGACTTCCGGATCCAAAATTGTCGGTAAATCCATAGAATAAAAAATCATTCATACTTATTCCGGCCAAAAAAGCAAGTATTATCAACAAGCTGATACCGCCTAACAATCCGGATGAAAAACGAATACCTGCCTTTGGGTTTTGCCGGAAAATAAATATGATCGCAGGAATTATTCCAAACATTGCAGAGAATCGAAATCCGAGTCCGAGTGCTGCAACCAGACCTCCCGCAAATAACCAACGCGAACCGCTGCAAAACAAACCAAGATAAATCGAAGCTATAACACAGGTAACTGCATAAGTTTCCGTGAAAGAAACATACTTACCGCCTGTCGTCCTCCAAAGCAGGGAAAGACCATAAAAACTGATGGCAAAAATTCCGGCCTGCCGGTTAATCGTTTTTTCAGCGATTTTATAAATAAAATAAATTCCCACAGACTGTACCGCCACACCCAGCAGGCGTGGAAACCAGAAATTTACTCCAAACATCCGGTCAGAAAGACCAAAGATTAAAAATATCAGGGGAGATTTATTATCCACCCCCCCTGCATAAGGAACCAGCCCGTTTCTTACCCAGTTTCTCCCGATATATTGCCACATGGCTTCCTCATGTGTGAATATCAACGGCTCCGTCAGGAATGCAATGATCAATTGCAAGACAGCAAGGACGGCGATCACCTGCAAAGGCTTTAAGCGGTTGATCCTATTTTTTGCACTGGATGCCTGCATAGATCTGGATTATAATTTTGTTGCCGGCTTTAAATTCAAGTAACAAACGCATTTCAAACAGGTCTCATTTTTCTCCATGTCCAGGTTTTTTCTGAATTGAATTGCTTCAGGACCATTCAATATCATTTCAAGGGGGTTTGATTTTATGTTTCCATAGGATTCATGAAAAAAACAGGGTCTTACAGACCCATCCGCCTCTATTACAGCAGATACCCAGGGGGCATTGCACTTTTTGTAAGGAAATGGATTTAATCCGTGGTGGCCGGCATAATGGTAATATATTTTCTGCAATTTAAGCGGCGATTCGAGGATGAAGCCAGTTGCAAATTCGGCTCTACAGTGTTCCAGAATTTCAAGCATGATCTCTTTCAATTCTCCCAGTTCATTCAGTGTCGGCAGGATTTCCAGCTGCCTGTCTTCCGGCCAGCCAATTTCCCTGTTGAATGCCGTACTGCTTATGTCTGCGGGCAGAAAACTGATTGAGTCCAGGCCAATATCCTTTGCTGCCCGAATAATCTGTGGCCACACGCGGAAATTGAGCCGGTGTATAACACTGCGTCCGCTGATTCTGAAAGCGGGACTGATCACACGGATGGCTTCTATTCCCTCTTTCATTTTGTGAAAAGCGCCGGGGATATTTCGGATCTGATCATGAATAAGTTCATCCCCATCCAGTGATACGATGACATCATCAACCCATTTCACCAGGTGTTCCGCATGTTTCTTAATCGTCAGTCCCGTAGAAAGCAAACTGATTTTAATTTTCTGCTCTTTAAGGATTTCACAAAACCTGAAAAAATTCGGATTCAGGAGCGCCTCTCCCCCGGACATAACCAATTGCCTGGTTTGAAATTTTTTTAACGTGGTCAATAATCCTCTTATATCTTTTTCTTCCAGCTGACGTAGGTTATGGTTGCCCTTCCAGATATCGCACATCACGCAGCGGCAGTTACAGGCACTATGGGGCATTAAGATTACGACAGGCAGGCTGCTTATCTTATCTGTTTGCAGTGTCAGGTACCTGTTATAAGTCTGGTATAGAGATTGAATGATCATGACTGGCTAAAACCCCTGTATCTCCGGCTGACGGTATTTCCACATGCGGTGCAGGAGTTTAATTTCATACGGATATTTGTGCATATTAATATTGTAACGGATTCCCGCAATCAGGCGCATCACCTTCCTTTTAAAATTACTTAGACGGATGTCGGTAACGGTCGGATAATAACCATTTAATACTGTCTCAAAGTTTTTGATCTTATCTATCATGGTAGGAGTAAGCCAGGGTGTAAGCGGATTCTTTCGTAGATCAAAATTCTCCCATGCCGGACTAATCCAGTCCTCCAGCTTTTCCGGAAATTTAAATCCCCTGGCCAGTGCCTGATTATATAAATCAGAACCTTCAGTCGCCACCGGACTGTAAGTATACAATATAATTTCTGTTCCGGGGTTGACCCTCTTTATTTTCCTTATAAAACTAATTTCAAAATCGATCTGTGATTCCACTTCTTCCCGGGTAGGAGCTGGTGTTCCCAATACAAAAGAATATTCCGGTATAATGTCGAATTTTTTTAACCGTTCCGCGAATGCAAGGATCTGGTCCCCCGATTGGGTTCCCCCTTTATCCATCTGCTTAAGGACATTATTATTCCCGCTTTCAGCCCCAAAGAAAATAATCTTGCATCCGGCTTCCCTTATCAGGGCAAGGGAAGAATCCTTGAATTTGTGCATGGTATCAATACGCGCCATACCCCACCAGTTCATTTTCTCCGGCAATATCAGATTTGCAAACTCAACTGTGCGCTTCTCGGATACAAAGAAATTGTTGTCATGAAATTCTATTGCATCCGCTCCCCATTTATATTTGATGTACCGGATGTCATTATATATCTTTTTAGCGGATTTTGCCTTCCACCTCGCTTCATACGTGGGCACCACCGCACAAAAGGAACAGGTAAAAGGACATCCGATACTTGAATGATAAGCCAGCGTCTTTTGCCCCAGATAGGTTTTACCCAGGTATTTTTCTATCGAATAAAACTCGTTGAGCTTATTATAAGGCAGCTCCGGCAGATCATCCTGTTCGATCAGTTCTTCTTTTTTTGTTTTAATGATCTGGTTACCCGATTTATAAATCAGGTTTTTAATCATCTCATAAGGCTTATTGGTTTCCAGAGCATCTATCAGTTCCGGAAAACAATGATCCCCGGGACCATTGATGACAAAATCCACATAACCCGAATTGAGCACAACCTTGTATTGGTTGGTGGGGAAATAACCACCCCAGATTATGATGATGCCTGGAAAATATTCCCTTATAAGCTTGGAGAAAGGGATCGCTTGCTTTAACTGGGGGCCCGGCATAACAGTAATTCCTACATACTTGAACTGATCCGTTTCAAGATATTCCGCAATCCTGGACATCGGGTCCAGTTCCCGGTTACCATCTACAATTACCCAGGGATATTTGCCTTCTACAGAGGCTGCAATATTTAGAATGGAATTGGGTACGCGGTATTTGGCGTTAGCGGATCTTGGATTGAATAGTAAAATCCTGTTCATAGAATTTCCCGGAGTAATGGAACTCCTCATATCTCTTGATACGTCCATTGCCCAACACGGGTTGCAAAACCTTAATAAATGACAGAAATACAACCTATTGAACGTAATTTCCGTATTATATGTGGAGAATGCCGGACTTTTACGTTCAGACGTTATCATATGATTGAATCAATCAGATCTTTGCTGAATAAAACAGCCTTCAAAGACACGCCAAAAAGTTCAATACTGGCGTATGAAATCTGGTCAGAGACCTATGATAAACAACCGGGCAACCTCATGCTGGACCTGGATGAGAAAATCTTTGCGGACCTGATCGAATCCATTGACTTGAAAAATAAGGGGATTGCCGACATCGGCTGTGGGACCGGCAGGCACTGGGAGAAATTGTATAAGAAACAACCCGCATTTGTAATGGGCTTCGATGTTTCATCCGGAATGCTTCGGCAACTCTTACGAAAATATCCCGCCGCGCTCACTTATCATATCATGGACAACCAAATGAAAAAGATTCCGGATGATTTCATAGACTGCCTCGTCACAACACTTACCATTGCCCATATAGAAGATATTGAAGAAGCTATTTCAGCTTGGTCAAGGGTAATTAAACAGGACGGTGATCTTGTAATAACTGACTTTCATCCCGAAATGCTCGCCCGCGGTGGAAAAAGAAGTTTCAGGCACGGAAACAGAAGTTTTTCTGTTAAAAATTTTATTCACTCTCTCGAAAAATTAGAAAGAATTTGCTTAAAATATAATTTCTCTATAGTGAAACGGGCAGAAAGAAAGGTGGACGAAAAAGTCAAAAATTATTATGAATCCCAGCAGGCAATACACGTATATAACCGGTTTTTGGGCACCCCCATTATTTATGGAATCCACTTAAGGAAAAATCGTGCAACTGAATAATCTGTTCATGACCGATAGACATCTGCCTGTAAACATTTCTGTTTATGGGGAGAAGATCAATGCTTTGAATTCGGTCATTAATTTATATGACCCGGATCCTTTACAGATCTATTTTGCCGATGCGATTGCTTTTCCGGGGTTGATCAATTCACACGATCACCTGGATTTTAATTGTTTTACGGTTTTAGGGGAAAGAACTTATAATAACTATACCGAATGGGGTAAACATATTCATCAGAATTTCAAGGAGGAAATCGAAGCCATATTGAAAATTCCGCAAAAATTAAGAACAGCCTGGGGGATGTACAAAAACCTGTTGTCGGGAGTCACTACGGTAGTCAATCATGGTAATTTTCTCGATATCGAAAACCCCCTGATCGATATTTACCAGGAACCTCAAAATATTCACTCCGTTTATTTTGAAAAAAACTGGATATGGAAACTTAACAATCCGCTGAATAAGACCAGAGATTGCATTATACATACAGGGGAAGGTCTGGATGAACAATCAGCCATGGAGATAGACAAATTGATTAAATATAACCTGTTGAAGAGAAATCTGGTGGGCGTTCACGGCGTAGCCATGAATAACGAACAAGCAAAAAACTTCAAAGCCCTGATCTGGTGCCCCGAATCGAACCGTGTACTCCTGAAGAAACATGCACCGATAGCACATTTAAGGAAAATTATCCGGATTGTTTTTGGCACGGATTCCACATTAACCGGTGACTGGAATATCTGGAATCATCTGCGCCTCGCCAAATCCCTGCAACAGGTGAACGATGTTGAATTATTTGAGATGGTCACGAGTTCTCCGGCCGATTTGTGGAACCTGAAAAAAGGTAGACTGGAGCCGGGCTATGACGCGGACATTATTGTCATTCAAAATAAGAATGCTCCCCATACTTTCAGTGATTTGTTGAAAACAAATCCCGAAGATATTTTGATGATCGTCCACAAAGGAAATATCAGGCTCTTTGATGAGTCACTGCTTCTTCAATTTAAAAAGATCTCGTTTGCAGTATCCCGTTTTAGCCGGGTAGAAATTAATGGCCGGATAAAATTTACAGAAGGCAATCTTCCGGATCTGATCTCCGCCATAAAAAGCTATCAGCCTTCTTTAAATTTTCCGGTCGGCGTCTTTGAACCGACCATTCAGCCTGTTTATGATTAATGTAATTGATATTGTCTATTATTCCCACAATAGAGTCAGCGACCCAGCCCAGGTCCTGGCACGGCATGCTCCTTCTCTAGGATTTGCCGATTTTGTACATGAAGGAATCCGTTTCGAATTTATCATTCATATGGATCATGAGGGTTATGATAAGATACGGGGTAAATCCTATACTTTTTTCAGAAGCCGGAATCGGTTTTGGTATATCCCCTTCAAAACCCATCGTTATGTAAAAGAAAAGAAACCCGATTTCGTAATTGTTGAAGGCCTAGAATTTCCGCTCCAGATATTGTTTTTAAGATTTAAACTGGGAAATAAATGCAGGATCCTGGCGCAGCACCACGGAGAAAAACCCTTTTCCGGGATAAAAGGATTTTTCCAGGGAATTGCCGACAAATATATCAGTACCTACCTTTTTACCTCCTCAAAAAATGCATCAGCGTGGATCGATAAGAAAATTATTAAAACCCCGGATAAATGCTGGGAAGTGCTGGAAGCATCCACCCATTTTAAAAGAATGGATAGATCCATTTGCCAGGCCAGGCTGGGCTTAAAAGGCAATTACAATTTTTTATGGGTGGGAAGACTGAACAGCAACAAAGATCCGCTTACCGTCCTGAAGGCTTTTAGAAAATTCGGTCTTTATCACCCGGATGCGAGGCTTTATATGATATTTCAGGAGCAGGATCTGTTAGAAGAAATAAAAAGCAAAATCCGGCAAAGCGTTGTTTTGGAAGATGCAGTTAAATTAATTGGGAAAGTCGATCACTCAGACCTTGTTTACTGGTACAGCGCGGCAAATTTCTTTATATCTGCAAGTCACAAGGAGGGAAGTGGCTATGCCCTTTTGGAAGCCATGGCCTGCGGTTGTATACCCGTTATCACTTCAATCCCATCTTTTGAAAAAATAACCTCTGTTGGCAGATATGGGTTTTTATTCCCGCCGGGCGATGAAGACGCACTTGTAATGCAACTGGAAAAACTTAAGACCATTAATATTGAGTCTTTCAGACAGAAAGTCGAAGCCTGGTTCCGCGAAAATCTTAGTTTTAAAAGTATAGCTGACAGTCTGGGTCAGGTAATTTCTCAGCTATAGAGGGACAAGACCTGTTTGCAGCATTCCTCCATCGGAAAGGTCAATACTCTTTCCGGACTGATGTCTTCAATTGCAAGTAATTCCTGCACTTTCATTTCCATCTCAGAAGCCGACGTTACAACATACTGATGTCGGAATCCGGAGATCATCGGTTTGCAAAAACTCACCACTTTTGCGCCGGCATATAACGCCTCAGCACAGACCATCCCAAATCCTTCATAGGAAGAAGGATGGAGAAATATTTTAGTCCGTTGCATAAGACCAAGAACTTTCCCGTGTTCAAGTTCCCCGGTTAAACTTACCTGATCTTTCAAATTGTTTTCCCGGATGATTTGTTCCAGTTTGGATCGCTCAGGACCATCTCCGCAAAGGACAGCACGAATGGCGGGCCTGGATTTATGCAAGTGGGAAATGAGATTAATAAAAAGATCATATTGCTTTAAGGGGATAAGAGAACCTGCTCCCAGAATATCAATATCCCTTTCTCCTGATGTCGCAGGAAACAAACTTGTATCCAGACCCGGTGGAATAATATATTCAGGCCTCGTCTGATAATTTGTGTAGAATTCTTCTGATAAAAAATCGGAGAGGGCAATGAGTGAATCTGCCTGGGGTTTAATAATCGGGATGTAGCGATTCCCTTTTTTTGCATCCTGACCCATGATCCAGGTAAACGATCTTATTTTCTTTCTATTTGCAGCAAATTTGCCAACCAGTGCACATTCACCCAGCCAAAAATTCAATATTCCGATTACCGGTTCCTTTTCTATTATTCTGGAAAGTGTGCCCCAGACAGATTTCCATAATAAAAGTCTCTTAATCTTTCCCCGGTTTCCCCCATTAAATGCATGTACTTCCACGCCATGCCAGTCATACACACCCTTCGAAAAGGGATATTGAAAAGCAAGAACAATTATTTTCAGCCAGGGATATAGCTCATGCAGATTCTTTACAAATGATTGGGGAAAAGGAACACAAGTGCTGTCCTGCTCATCCTTCGGAAATCCCGGAATCAGGATAACAAGGGTTTTCCTACTCTGATTCATCCAAAATAATTTTCCTGTTGCAAGACAAAAGTGAGGCATGCCGATGGGTGATCAGCAGGACTATTTTACCTTCCGCAGCAATTTTCTGTAAAACCAACAGCATCTCCGCTTCAGATTGCTCATCGAGTTCATTAAATGGCTCATCCATAATCAGCAGGTCAAAATCCCGGTACAAAGCCCTTGCAAAAATCAATCGCTGTCTTTGGCCTCCACTGAAATTTTTTCCGTTTTCCGTGATAATAGTATTCAATCCTTCCGGCAGGTCCTTTAAAAGTTCTTTAATTCCCGTAACTGTCAATATCTTTTCCATTTTATTTGTATCGCCGGGTCCTTCCTGCAAGGTTATATTTTCAAAAATCGTCGCGTGAAGAAAAAAAGGTTGTTGTTTTATGTAGGAGGTTCTGCTCCATAACTCTCTTCGTAACCCGGCGTCCGATTCCCGACCATTAACATAAATTTTACCGGAATCCGGCTTTAAAAATCCAAGTAATAAATTCACAAGTGTCGTTTTGCCCCTTCCGGAAATGCCCGTCATTCCAACCAAATCACCCTTATGCATATTTAAGGAAAATGCATTCAGAATTCGCCTCTCCTCAAAACTAAAATTTATATTTTCAAAGGCTATTGAGGACACAGGCTGTATTTCCGTCTGGCTATCCGGTTTCCGGATATCCTTTATACTTAAACCGGCAGTCGTATAAGAATAGGTTCTGACCTGCCCGACTGCGTTTGTAACTTTCACGATGCCGGGAATAATTTTATAAGCAGCCACCATGAGCGCCCCAACTGTGATCAGCTGAACCGAACTGTTATGAAAAGCAAAAAAATTCACCAGGATCAGGATGAATAAGCCGAATACTGCGAATATTTCAATAAACCGCGGGGGCATCGCCTGTATGATCAGCCTTTCAGCAAGGTAATGATTGAGCTGCTTCTGGAAGCGGTGATACCGGTTGGTGAAAAATTCATTTTTTAAATAAACATTACTCTCAATATAACCGGATAATGCTTCCTGTAAATACTGGATTGACCTCTCACTGGTTTTTTGTCCCATTTGCCTGCTGTTATGCATTCTACGCTTCATAATGAATGAAACCAGGATTACGGGCGGAGCCAGAATGATTATAAGCAGTGGAATTAATAAAGGGTTAAACAGAATGATAGCAACCAGCGTGATAATAATAAGGACTATCTGGCTGAATATCTGTTGCACGCCATTTAATACATAATGGCAAAATTCGATAGGTTGCTGGTTAATTCGCCGGTTCATCACGGAAGAATCTACATGTATGTAGTCGTCATATGGTCCGTTCAGGTATTGTGATAAACCATCCCTGGAGATCCTGGAAGCCACTCCGTAAACAAATTGATACTGGTCCCTCGAAATATAGAATCCGATTAAGTTTTTTAATGTAAACAGAATGGTAAAACTGCCAATCAATAAAAAAGGGTACTGAGCAAATATTGGAGATGAGAGTACCTTTGGCAAGCTGCTGTGTGCCGGCAGCGTATAATAATTTATCAGGAAAAGAAGAGCAATCAGAAAGATAATATCAAGTACACTGATAAAAACATCCGCCAACGCGAGTCTCCATAATTTTAATTTCTCCGTCGCATTGAGAATTTTAAATATGTCTTTCAGGATCTGATTCAAATACCGGAATTGACCTTCAAATTACAAATTATTAGTACTTTCTAAGATCTTATATAGCCGTTTATCAAATTCCCGGGCCACAAAGGATATTATTGATGCATCCACGAAGAAGTTCTGGTAAATTATGACATATATTTAGACAATCAGA
>JGI1027J12803_100049779_pt1 | contig 13050 bp, 12 predicted proteins | sample IowNatreferecore_FD_12803 | JGI IMG/M metagenome (IMG submission 12803) | reverse complement strand
CGACTAACATCGCCATAAATAACAGGAGGTTTTACACAGCGGCTGCCATAACTCTGCACCCAGCCATTTTTCGTGAATAAAAATCCATTCAGATGTTCACCGAAATATTCAACCATATCATTCCGTTCAAATTCGCCATGCACCAGGACGTCGATTCCAATTTCTTCCTGCCAGCGGATCGCCTCGGTGGTGGCTTTTTCAATTTCAGCATTATATTGTTCCTCTGAGATTTCCTGCTTCTTTAACTTCATGCGCAGCCCGCGGATATCGGATGTTTGGGGAAATGATCCAATGGTTGTTGTTGGAAACAAAGGAAAATTAAAACGGGCGTGTTGCAATTTTTGCCGTTCCGTAAAACTGCTTCGGCGCGTCGCATCCGAAGTTTTGAAAGCAGCGATCCGGTCTTTTACTTTTGGATTGTGAATCAATGGCGATTCTTTCCGGCTTTCAATTGCAGTTTTATTCACCGCCAGTGCTTCTTCGTTTATCCCCTGATAAATCTGGTTGATCGTATCTACTTCCTGCAACTTTTGTTTAGAGAAGGTCATCCATTTTCTGATGCCCGTAGGAAGTTCTGTTTCAAGGTCAAGGTCAAACGGGGTATGAAGCAGGGAGCAGGACGGCGCAATCATCACCCGTTCTTCACCCAGCTGATTAACAGCCTGCCTGATCAGACGGAGTGATGTTTCAAATTCATTGATCCAGATATTGCGGCCATCCACCACGCCCAGTGATAATGACATTTTGGGCGGAATTTGTTTCAGCACATCTCCCAATTGTCCGGGCGCCCGGACCAGGTCAAGATGAAGGGCACAAACCGGAAGACTTGTTGCCAGCGGAATATTGTCCCCGATGCTTTCGAAATAAGTGGCTACCAGTGTTTTTATAAATGGACAATGTCTTTTGATCTCGTCGTACGCATAGCTGAATGCCTGTTTTTGTTTTTCATTGAGATCCATCGCCAGGAACGGTTCATCCAGTTGGATCCATTCCGCTTTATAGTCGTCTTTTAGTTTATTCAGAATTTCTATATACACCGGAATAATTTTTTTGATCAGATCGATCCGGTCAAATCCGCTTTCCTTTTCTTTTCCCAAGAGCAGGTAGGAAACCGGTCCGATCAATACCGGTTTGGGTGTTTTTTCCAGAAAGGATCTGGCGTGGCTGTATTCCCCTAATAATTTGGAAGAAAATAATTTGAATTCCTGGTCCCTGAAAAATTCGGGAACGATAAAATGATAATTCGTGTCGAACCACTTGGTCATTTCCATAGCGGTAATATCCAGGCCGTTTTTCTGGTAGCCGCGGGCCATTGCGAAATAGAGGTCGATTTCTGTATTGCCGGAAATTTCAGTTACAACAGGTGTATACCGTTTTGGGATGGCGCCCAGAAGTAAGGACATATCCAGCACCTGGTCGTAAAAACTGAAATCATTGCAGGGGATCAGATCGATTCCCGCTTCCTGCTGAAGCTTCCAATGTTTTTCACGAAGGGTTTTAGCAACGAGGAAAAGTTCATCGCGCGAAATATCGCCCGTCCAGTATTGTTCACTGGCTTTTTTGAGTTCCCGATTGGCGCCCACGCGGGGGTAGCCCAAATTGTTTGTAAGCATACTTTAAAAAGTTTAGGTTAAACATTAAATGAATAATGCCTTTACGTTTTTTGTGTATGCTTCCGGAATTTAAGATAAGAGAGGACAGATCTCATCACAGTGGATAAGTCCAGACTAAGCTTCAACTGCGAAAGCACGTCTTAGTTTTTGAGGCAAGTATCTGGCTTATTCCGAAGAATTTACAGTTGCGCAACAGCCCGTGAATTTCACACGGTTCCTTTTTAAGGCTGACAAGTTTTACCCGCCAGCCACCAAAAAAACAATCATTAAGTAAAGAACGAAGTGCTAAGTTAGGGAAATCCGTGGTAATATCTTTTTCCGCCGGGAGACGTAAGTCGCTGGCTTACAGGTTTTTTATTTTTAACCTATTTTATCTTCCATCATTTTTGCTAAAAATGTAAAAATATATTTTGTCGTTAAATGACGTCGCATTATATTTGTCGTCAAATAGCGTCACAATGATTTTAAGAAGAGATATTTTCCAGGCAATAGCAGATCCCACCAGAAGGGCGATCCTGCTGCTTCTTGCATCACAGACCATCACGGCTGGTGCAATCGCTGAGAATTTCGATAACGCCCGGTCCACGGTTTCCAAACATATTCAGATCCTAACAGAATGTGGCCTGGTGGAATCAAACCAGCAGGGCCGGGAAATCTACTACCAGATCAACATAGAGAGAATGGAGGAAATTGATATCTGGCTGGACCAACTGAGAAAAATCTGGGATCATCGCTTTGGCAATCTTGAAAAGTATCTGGCTAAAATTCAAAAAAAATCAAAAAAATAAAACATTGGCAAATCTGAAAAGTGCTTAACTAAAATTCAAAAAATCAAAAAAATAAAACAATGGAAAAAACAGCAAGCAGAGAACTGCGACTTACCAGAACATTTAAGGCTCCCATTGACCTTATGTGGGAAGTCTGGACCAATCCTGAACACATTGTAAACTGGTGGGGACCCAATGGGTTTACCAACACGATTCACAAAATGGACTTCCAGGAAGGCGGAGAATGGAAATTAACGATGCATGGACCCAATGGAACAAACTATCCAAACAGGAGTATTTTCAGGGAAATTATTCCGTTTAAGAAAATAGTGTACCAACACTTCAATCCGGATTTCATTACTACTGTTCTTTTTGAATCCAAAGGTGAAGAAACCTATATAGACTGGTCCATGTTATTCGATACAGCAGAAATGCGTGATATCGTAGTCAAGGCGCATGGGGCGGAGGAAGGACAAAAACAAAACGCGGAAAGACTTGCAAACTATCTTTCTGATCTGCCAAATAAAAAAACACCTGAATACAAGGCGGCAGGGACACACTAATTCCTTCAGGAAAGATAGCCTGCACTATAGATAGCCTGAAAATTCAAATTTTATTTTGACCCGGGTTGTGCCTCTCTAAAACGGGGTATGGTCATTCTTTTTGCCTGATTGAAAAAAACAAAATGATTTCACTAAGGCATTAAAGGATATAAACCCGGGTCAGGAAATCTTTTGCCCTATTCATTAAGATTTTACCATTGAACGGAGTTCAACCTGGTCAGGAAATCTTATGCCCGATCCATTAAGATTTTACTATTGAAAAACATCCCGGATGATTGCTCATTTATTAAATCAATAAATATGCTTCCATGCGAAAAATCATACTAGTCTCCATACTAACTGCAGTTTTCTCTAATGCCAGGGCCCAGGTTTCCCTGAAAGGCAGGATTGTCGACAGCAGCCGAAGCCCCATTAGTTCCGTTACAGTTTTATTGCTCCGGAATAACGACAGCAGTCTATTAAAGGGAACGATCACTGATTCAACGGGGAACTTTCAGTTCGAAGAAATCCTTGCGGGATCTTTTATTTTACTTGCACAGTCAACAGAATATAAAGCAGTATATACAAAAATTGAAAATATAGCAGAAACAAAAATATTTGTCCTGCCGGATATCGTGCTGGACCCACAGGTCAACAGGCTTGGTGAAGTGGTGGTAAGCGGTAAAAAACGGCTCTTTGAATTCAAGATGGACAGGACCGTTTTTAATGTTCAGAATAGTCCTGCTGCAGCGGGACTGAATGCGCTGGACCTGCTGGCCAGGTCCCCCAATATTCGCGTGGACCAGGTTAATAATGAGATTCTGATGAATGGAAAAAAGGGCCTTGTCGTAATGATGAATGGAAAGACCATGCGCATGGAACAGTCAGCATTATTGCAATATTTAAATGGTCTGCCGGCTGCAAATATTAAAAAAATTGAATTCATTCATACCCCCCCGGCTTCAATGGATGCAGCGGGCGGCGCGGGCGTGATTAATATTGAAACGATAAAAAATGATGATGAAGGCCTTAATGGCAACTGGTCGCTCAATACAGGATTTTCAACAAGACCAAAATGGGGTGGTTCCGTGAATCTGAACCTGCACAAAGGAAAGATCAATCTGTATGCAGATTTCTCTCTGAACACCGGCTATGTGCGGGAAGACGTAAGGAATACAACCGAAACAAAAACCGGGAATCTTATTGAACATTCCGACCTGTTCAGTAAGCGTCCGGCATTCAGAAGCCTGGCAAATGGCAGGATCGGTCTGGATTACCAGCCAACGAAGCGAACTATCATCGGATTATTGATATCCGGATACACCAGCCAGTGGAATCTTAATGCGAGCACGGAAACAACAACAATGAATGATACCGGCTATTATCGTTTATCACAGCTCAGGAGCGTTGAAAATAATAACTGGAAGCACCTGACGGGCAGTTTACATCTTCAACATAATTTTTCTGAAAAGACGGGAGTAACAATTGAAGCTGATTATTTGCATTTCTCGAATGACGACCCCACAGACTACACAGACAATAACTATGACAACCATGGCGTGTGGATTGGAAATTCTGCATACAGTTCTTTCAAAAAAACATGGATCAATTTTATAGTCGGAAGTTTTGATTATTCCTCAAATATCTCCCGAAAATTAAAGATCCGGGCCGGATTAAGAAGTACCATATCTGATTTTACAAATGATATAGGTGTCAACAGGCTGGTAAACGGCAGTTGGCAGTCCGATAAAATATTCACCGAATCACTGATACTGAAGGAAAATATCCTGGCGGGATATTTTTCCGCAGATTATCAGCCGACAATAAAATCGTATTTAAAACTGGGGCTCCGGTACGAAAAATCTCAAAGTGATATGACCGGTATTGGTGGCAAAAAAATATTGGGGTTGGATTATGGAAGATTATTTCCTGTTATATCGTTTTCGCATCATTTTAACGAAACTACCCAATTACAATTCTCATACAACGAAAGAATTACCCGTCCTCCGTTTAATAATATTGCACCAGCCTTCTTCTTTTTCGGTCCCAATAATATCCTGGGTGGAAACCCCCTGATACAACCTACCATCAGCCGGCAGCTTACTTCCTCCCTGCGTTTAAAGAGCCTGTTATTTACCCTGCAGTTAAGTTCCGAAGAGAATCCGATTGTATTTCAGCCTGGTTTTGACCCGGTAAATAACTTTGTATTATTAAGACCAGAGAACATGAAGAGCTTATCTACTGCCATGGTTTCAATAAATTATTCAACCGTGATAAAATGGTGGTCCGGCCAATTTAATATTGCGTTTTACGCCCAGCGAATGAAACCCGTTATCAACGGAATTACTGCAACACGTGAAAGCTTTTATATGGAGGCTAATACAACCCAGAGTTTCAAATTACCGGCAGAATTCACTATTGAACTGACCAACCAGACAATTACAGCACATAATAGTGGTCCCGGAAAAATTCCATTTAATTCGACTTTCAACCTCGGCGTGCAAAAGAGTCTCGGCAAAAAAAATAAACTTATATTCAATTGCGCCGATATTCTTAATACGGGCAGCTTCTATAAATACACGCAATCACTGCCCGATCTGAATTATTATTTCTATTACAATTTTGAAGGACCGGTATTTAAACTTACGCTTACCCATCAATTCGGTAGTGGCAAATTAAAAAAAGCAGCCAGCCCCAAAGTTATTTCCGAGGAAGAAATGAAAAGGGTGCAATAATTCTTACTTTTAATTTCCAATCACAAACCAGATTTTATGCATGTACCATGGACGGGCATCTACCCTGCTCTCTTAACACCATTCAAGGAGGATGATTCCATCGACTTTGACCTGTTTAAATTGAACGTCCATACCCAGCTGGAAGCCGGAATCGACGGCATGGTTCTCGGTGGTTCGCTGGGAGAGGCGAGCACGCTCACAAAACCGGAAATATTTTCCCTGGTAGATTTTGTCAAATTACACATGAGCCGCCGGGTTCCCGTCATCGTAAATATTGCAGAACAATCCACCCATGAAGCCCTGCGGTTTGTCCGTGGTGCCGAACAAACGGGCGCTGACGGTTTCATGCTGCTTCCGCCCATGCGGTATAAGGCAGACGACAGAGAGACCGTTGAATATTTCAGAACGATTGCGGGTAGTACCGCCCTGCCAATTATGATTTACAATAATCCGTATGATTATAAAATAGAAGTTACATTGGATATGTTTAAACAACTGGCTGAGATGCCGAATATTCGGGCGGTTAAAGAATCTACCCGGGACGTGACCAATGTGACAAGAATGAAGAATGCATTCGGGGACCGATTTAAAATTCTTTGTGGCGTAGATACCCTGGCTTACGAAGAACTCGCACTGGGCGCTGATGGCTGGGTATCCGGCCTGGGAGACGCTTTCCCCTATGAGACGGTCGCGATTTACAGGCTCATCAGGGCGGGCAGGTTTTCCGAAGCGCTTGTCATTTACAGGTGGTTCATGCCTGTTCTTGAACTGGACATCCATCCAAAACTTGTTCAATATATAAAACTTGCAGCGAGCCTCACCGGGATTGGGAGTGAATGGGTCAGGGCGCCAAGACTCCGACTGGAAGGCGAAGAAAAAATAAAGATCTCAAGGATCATTAAAAATGCGATCACCACCCGTCCTGAACTTCCGGATGATATGCGGGCGGGTAAAATAAAACATGTTCCTGCCTGATGATTTAATAAATGAAATTCCGCTCATCCTTAGTGGAAGACGATCCGCCCAGCCCAGGCGGAAGATCAATGCCGCGTTCAGGCGGCTTCATATCTTTACAACCAATGCCTTCAAAAAAATTCTTTTGCATAGATGCACACACCTGCGGCAACCCGGTTCGGCTCGTAGCCAGTGGCGGACCTGAGCTGACTGGCAAAAACATGAGCGAAAAACGCCAGCATTTTCTGCAGGAGTATGACTGGATCAGAAAAGGACTGATGTTTGAACCCAGGGGTCATGATATGATGAGCGGAAGCATTTTGTATTCGCCGCATGATCCCGCCAATGATGTGGCCGTCTTGTTTATTGAAACCAGCGGTTGCCTGCCCATGTGCGGACATGGCACCATCGGAACCATCACCATTGCTATTGAAGAAGGGCTCGTCGTTCCAAAAAATAAAGGGACCGTCCGCATGGAAACACCGGCGGGACTGGTGGTGGTCAGCTATGTGCAGGAAGATAATAAAGTAAAGTCAGTAAAGTTAATCAATGTCCCTTCTTACCTCGCAGCTACCGGCTTAACGGCTGACTGTCCGGATCTCGGAGAATTAAAAATCGATATTTCATACGGCGGAAATTTTTACGCCATCGTAGATGTGCAGGAAAATTTCCCCGGCCTGGAACATTTCAGTGCCGGCAAACTGATTGAATGGGCCCGGGCACTCCGCGCAAATATTAATCAGAAATATTCTTTTGTGCATCCGGATGATCCGACGATAAAAGGTTGTTCCCATATTCTCTGGACCGGTTCAGTCATCAATAAAAATTCAACGGCCCGTAACGCAGTTTTTTATGGTGACAAGGCGATTGACCGCAGTCCATGCGGAACGGGAACCTCCGCGAGAATGGCGCAATGGTACACGCAAGGAAAATTAAAAAAGGGAGATCAGTTTATTCATGAAAGTATTATCGGTTCGACTTTTACCGGCACAATAGAAGAAGAGACGACCATTGCGGGTCTGCCGGCGATCAGGCCGGGTATTGAAGGCTGGGCAAAAATCTATGGGTATAATACTATCTCGATCGATGACGAGGATGATCCCTATGCATTCGGTTTCCAGGTAATATAAAGAGCACTTATGAAAGCAGTTATTGTCGGAGCCGGAATCATTGGGTTGTGTTCCGCTTATTATTTACAGCAGTCGGGATGGGAAGTGGAACTGATCGAAAAAAATGACGGCACGGATAATTGTTCTTTCGGAAATGCTGGCATGATCGTGCCGAGCCATTTTACGCCGCTTGCCTCTCCGGGAATTGTTGCACAGGGCATCAGGTGGATGTTTGACAGTAAGAGTCCCTTCTACGTTAAACCGTTGTTTAACTGGCCACTCATACAGTGGGGTTATTATTTCATGCGTAAGGCTAACCGTCAACATGCGGAACACGCAGCACCGTATTTGCGGGATCTAAATCTGTTAAGTCATACACTGTACAAAGAGTTGTCCCTTTCCCATGATTTTTCTTTGGAAGAGAAAGGCATTATCATGTATTTCAAAACCCATAAAACGGGTGAAGAAGAACATTTGCTCGCAGCAAAAGCGCGCACACTCGGATTAGATGCTGAAGCGCTTTCAGTGGAACAGGTAAAATTGCTGGAACCGGGACTGGAGCTGGATATACTGGGCGCCGTTCATTATCGCTGTGATGCACACCTGAATCCGAATAAACTCATGGATCAGCTAAAGCTCCATATCATCAGCCGTGGCGGTCAGTTTCATACCAACAGTCCTGTGACCGGAATGGAAATACATCATGGTGAAATTAAAAAACTGTACGCGCAGAAAAACGAATATAGCGCTGATGCTTTTGTTATCGCTGGCGGTGCCTGGTTGCCGGAGCTTGCAAAAATGGCTGGCGTAAATATTCCACTGATTCCCGGCAAAGGATATTCCATCACTGAAAAAAAACCCGCCGTAAAATTGAATATACCCGCCATACTTTGCGAGGCCAGGGTAGCCATTACCCCAATGAACGGAACTATGCGGTATGGGGGCACGATGGAAATTGCACCCATGAATCATACAGTCAATATTAACCGGGTGCAGGGCATTCTCCGTTCCATACCCAAATACTTTCCAGACATGCGACCAGACCTGCCCGAAACAAAAAACATCTGGTACGGCTTCCGGCCCTGTTCACCGGACGGATTGCCATATATCGGATTCAGTAAAAAGATAAAAAATATGATGATCGCCGGTGGGCATTCCATGATGGGCCTCAGTCTTGGTCCGGCAACAGGCAGGCTTGTTTCCGAAATGTGCAATCACCAACCACCATCCGTGAAGACCGATGCATTCAGTCCTGACAGGTTTTAAATTATTTAGTGACTTCCGGGTAAGTTTTATGACTCATCCGTTTCCGGTGAGTCGATCTGTCTCATGATTACGTCGACTGTTTCCAATACAGGAACGGTGCTTTTGGCATAGGCACTTCCCATAGTAGTTTTAAGTTTTAATTTAACACTATTCATATCTCATTTAAGACTATCTTGCTGTTCATCTTATAGCCTCAACTTGTTTTGAGTTGCAAATTAAATTGTCCTCGTCGAGTGATAATTTGTTTCTCCCTCATTTTTCAGACTGATAAGTTTCAAACACAACAATTTATCTGTCATGCCGTCTGGAAATCTGTCTACTGAAATTTTATCGCTGCAAGATCAACTTAAATCGTTAACCGGTGCATTTGATGATGCGATCCAAAAAGATATTCAACTTGGACAACTAAAAGAAATGCTTCAACAAATAAAAATACTGCGAATCAAACTGGAAGAACTGATTTACAAATGCAACACGTCTCAGAAATACCAATAATGTGCATACCGATCCGATAAAACCACTGATCAGCATTTCAAAATGAAGAAATAATCCGATTTACAGATTTCTGATCTGCACCATATCCATACTGGTATGATAATTTGCCTGATTATAAAAACTGGATGAAGCGAGGTTTCATAGAATTAAATCTACCCAATGCATATAACGTTTCACGGTGCGGCACGAACAGTCACCGGAAGTAAGCACCTGATCTGCCTGGAAAACGGTTACCAGATACTACTTGATTGCGGGATGTTTCAGGGAATGGGAGCGTCTACCCGGAAACTAAATGAATCATTCGGGTTCGACGCTTCAAAAGTAAATCTCTTATTACTATCCCATGCGCATATCGATCATTCCGGCCTGATTCCGAAACTCGTAGACGAAGGATTTACCGGCAGGATCATTTGTACCCGCCCGACCGTGGAGCTAACTGAAATATTGCTTACTGACAGTTCGGAAATCCAGGCACATCAGTTAAAAGACAACAATCAACCCGCTTATTATTCCTTCGACTCGGTAAAGGATGCTTTAAAATTATTCGAAGTTTTACGGTTTGATGAATGGTTGATATGTTCACCGGATGTACAAGTGCTCTTTACAGAAACCGGACATCTGATTGGCAGCGCAGCTATACATCTGAGAATTACTGAAGGGGGAAAGAAAACATGTATAAGTTACAGTGGAGATGTTGGCCGGGCCCGTCATCCGCTTCTGAAATCAGCCAGCCCATTTCCACAGGCTGATTATATTATCCTGGAAAGTACATACGGCGACAAACACCATCCGGCTTTATCCAGCAATGTAGATCAGCTCCTGGAACATATACAGAAAACCTGTATTGAAAAACAGGGCAGGCTCATTGCTCCGGCCTTTAGCGTAGGCAGAACGCAGGAACTTTTATTCATGCTCAACCAATTGGAGCTGGAAAAAAGACTACCGGAACTCAAATACTTTGTCGATAGTCCACTCAGTTTGAAAGCAACAGAAATTATCAAATCTCATGTCCTGGAGTTTAACGAGAGCATCCAGAAAATATTAGAGATAGATAGTGATCCATTTTTGTTTCAGGGATTGAAGCTGATTGAAAATTTAGATGACTCTATACGACTGACTGAATATCATGAACCCTGCGTCATCATTTCCTCCAGCGGCACCGCAGATGCAGGCCGTGTAAAACATCATATCCGCGCCAGCATGGGGGATCTGAAAAATACCATACTCTTTTCAGGCTATTGTAGCCCGGATAGTTTGGGCGGTCAATTGCTTAGCGGTCTAAAAGAAATTGCAGTGTTTAATACACCTGAACCGGTAAATGCAGATATTCAACAATTAAAAGGACTTAGCGCACATGGCGATTCAGATGATCTTTGTCAGTTCATATCCTGCCAGGACCCCGCCCTTGTCCGGGGGGTATTTCTTGTACACGGAGAAATAAAAGTTCAGGAAGCCCTTGCAGCCAAATTAAAAGCTAAAAGTTTTTATCCGGTGACAATTCCGGGACTTCATGAAAATTTCAAACTTAACCGGGTATCAGTATCCCAGGAAATCGCGGTAGCTTAAAATCAAATGCTATAGTCGTATTTCATTCCGTACCCATCCGCAGAAATTCAGTTTGGAGCCTGTCTTTAAAAGAGGTGTTATTAAAACCGGTGATTAGATCTGCAATTCTATTTGAACCCCGCATTATTACTGCAACCATCTTTTCCTGTTCCTCAGATAACAGGCTGGTTTCAAGAAGTTCTGAAGCAAGAATTATATTCGTCAGCGATGACTTTAAATCAAAAATCATTTTATTGATAATATCGTCAAATGCATTCGAATTTTTCTTTTGAAACATAACCATTTTTGGATATTGACTTTCAAAGTCTTCTTTAATTAACTCATCAATGATGCAACCGCTTTCGTTTTTTAAGAAGCTGCTGTCCATCTCAAACTGGGGAAACAGGCCGGTATTTTTTTCAGGACTTTTGGTAAGTGGATTCATCATATTGCGTTTTGTATAAGTTCCCAATCTTATATTCGTATTTAATTTAATTCATAGTCAGCCGACTGGAAACTAAAGGTCCGTGTATCATTCAATCCAATGCTTATACATTTTTACTTAAATATTGTATAATTCACAGGTTTTAAACCCGGACGACGGTAATTTTACGCAGGACGGGCTTACCAATCCCTAATGGTTCCTAAAGATTTTCCAGGTTACTACGTTTTTTGTCTTTCAGGGATTTGAAAAAAGTCGGGGTTAAGCCGGTTATCTTTTTGAATTGGTTAGAAAGGTGGGATACACTGCTGTAGTGAAGTTTGTCGGCGATTTCGGTAAGGTTCAGTTCGTCGTATATAATAAGTTCTTTTACGCGTTCGATCTTGTGGATAATAATAAAATGTTCGATGGTCGTGCCTTCCGTTTCAGAAAACAGATTTGCCAGGTAAGTATAATTGTATTTTAACTTTTCCGCCAAATAATCAGAAAAATTGACCCTCGGTAATTCGTCCTCATAGTGGATCATTTCGATAATAACATCCTTTATTTTCTCAATGATCACTGATTTTTTATCGTCCATGAGTTCGAGGCCGGACTTCAAGAGGGCCATCCGGATTTGTTCGCGTTCGTGGTGATTAATCGGTTCCATTAAGTCGACCTGCCCCAGGTTGATCGCCAAATATTTTATACCAAGAGCATTTAGCTCTTCCTTCACCACCATTTTGCAACGGAGGCTGACCATATATTTTATATATAATTTCAAATTTTGTAAACCCTAAAAATTCCGGATGAAAGGGATTAAATAATCAATCTGTGTGAATCTAAGAAGAATTCGCATTCCATGGGGATAAATTATACAAAACCTGTTATAAAACTCAAATATGATCAAGCCTGGAATCACTTTGCGGGGAGCCGGTTTCGTCAATTCTGAAGCGCTCTTAAATGGCCATTAAATATAGCTCCGGGCCCTTTGATCTGCTGTTGATTGAATCAAGAGCGGTTTTTAACTTCTCAACCGCTCCATTAACGGATTGTTCAAGTGTATTTGTTACGTCAGAAACCACAACTGACTGCACTGCTTTCAGATGTGCTCCAATCAGGCATTTAAAATTAATCAAGCCTGCTCTGAATTCTTTTTCTTCTGTAATATAGATATCTATCCGGGTTATGGGTTCGTTAAATCGTATAAATTCCTTTGCTATCCGGTCTTCAACCTGTTTTTCAAATCCCTCGTGGATATTCAGAATATTATCTGCATTGAATTGAATGATCATTTTTTAACTTTATTCGTAAGCGCTTTTAATAATCGTCAGAATCATCTTGAACCGCCCGTCGGGTTTGACATAATAAAGGGAATGAGCGGGCATAATAATCGAACTTCCCGTAGTCAACAGATGCTCCTTTCCACTGATAACAAGCTCCACCTTCCCATCAATTACCTGTACAAACGTGTCAAAAGGGGTTGTCCTTTCCGTCAGCCCTTCGCCGGTATCAACCGACATAACGCTTATATTTCCGGAAGATTTTTTTAAAATCGTTTTAATCACCACTGCGTTTTCAACATATTCGATGATCTCAACGG
>JGI1027J12803_100015405_pt1 | contig 13083 bp, 11 predicted proteins | sample IowNatreferecore_FD_12803 | JGI IMG/M metagenome (IMG submission 12803) | reverse complement strand
TAGCCATACATCTCCTTTCTGGAAAGGAGTTTGAGGACGAGCAGTTCCGGTACACCGTTGAGAAAGGCAGGGTTAGTTTTGGACATCGGCGACGACAATACCTCTTAGTTTGTGGTATTGTCAAGTGCTACCCGCACTCGAAATCCAGAACTTTGGGAACTCGCATCTGGCACCGTGCTTGCGATCCCGGCTTTTGAGATTGTCCCGATCATCACATTGGAGGCCAGCGACACATTGCATTTGGGGGTCGAAAACCAGGGATCGGGTGGACACCCCATAGGCGATTATCGGGTAAAACCCTACTATCCGAGATTGCGCGAGCGACAAAGCGATAATTATGGCAAGACAATACAAAGAAAACTCCGGAGAAAAGTCCGCAGCTAAAAACGGCAGCACGAAGCGTCAGGCAAGAATCAGCACAGATGTGTCAAAGGTGGTGCATGAATTGGAAGCGCGTCCGAATGGAAAAATAAAGGAGCCAAAGGTAGAGGTGCAATTCACGGTCGCCGTCAAAGAGGCGAAGAGCGTGTCAGTGGCAGGAACATTCAATGATTGGAATCCGAAGAAAACGCCTCTCAAAAAGGATGGCGACGCCTGGAACACAACGATTGCACTTCCGAGGGGGCATTACGAGTACCGCTTCATAGTCGATGGACAGTGGATGGCAGACCCGAATGCCGCGCAGGCAGTGCCGAATCCGTTCGGGAGCTCTAATTCGGTGTTGAATATTTAGAGAAGCTTTCGCCCGGAGCAGTGCGCGGCGAAAGAACATGAATGCGCCACTTTGCGGAACTAAGATGCGCGCGGTTTTCGCTCCGGTCGGGAGGTTTGGGGCGTGAGAGTTTTCTTCAGCCAGTAAGTTTGAAGGAGCTTGCTCAAATCGACAGTGCCCTGGAAATCCAGCTCTTTGACGAAGAACGAGTTTGCGCCGAGTTGATAGGCGCGGTTGACGTCGCGAATCTGGTCTGAGGAGGTCAGCACGACGACGGGAAGGCTGCGAATACCAGGCTGGCGGCGAATCCAACTGAGAACTTCGAAACCATCTTTGCGCGGGAGTTTCAAATCGAGCAGAACAAGAATGGGCAGCGGGAATTCGTCCCTGTTGGCGTATATTCCTTCACCGATCAGGTAGGCGATCGCTTCTTCGCCGTCGCGGACGATCTGGATTGGATTGGTGACAGAAGCCCTCTCGAAAGCTTTGCGAATCAGGAGGATGTCATCCTCGCGATCTTCAACCACCAAAATAACTGACGTATCTGACACAACGCGAACTTCCTTGATCAAGTCTGCCAGTTTAAGAAATTTGATTCCATGGGGTGAATTACGGAAGCACAAACGGATCGGGCCAAAAAGATAGAAAAACGAGCGGCACGAAGACGAAACGAGCGTGAAAGCGCACAGACAGAGACTCTTTTTCGGACATTGCACGTCGTTAGGGAAATGCCCCCCTATTCCGTTGCAACCTGAAGTGGTTATGGTCCGGGTAGCAGCATGAAGAACGGAGTTCCAACGCTTCTGGTTGCCGAAGATGACGAAAATGACTTTCTGGTTCTGGGGCGCGCGCTCCGGAAGGCCAATTTCGAGACGGATCTTCGCCGTGTGCGTGATGGGGCCGAAGTAATCGGTTACCTCGCGGGAGAGAACGGCTTTGCCGACCGCGACAGCCATCCGCTACCGGAATTGCTGCTGCTCGACCTTAAGATGCCCGGCAAAGGCGGCCTGGACGTGCTGATTTGGTTGCGGAAGCATGAAATGCTAAAGAGCTTGCCTGCAGTCGTGCTCAGTGCTTCCGATAATCCCAACGACATGCAACAAGCGCGTGCGATGGGCGCAACCGCGTACCTGGTGAAGCCGTCTGCGTATGACGGCTACCCGAAAGTCGTCCAGGCACTTCGAGACCTGTGGAGGGCTGGAACCGGCGCGCAGATGAAGACCACAATTTGCACGCTGAGGCTGCGTGATGGCAAAGAAATCATCGCAAAGGCGCGGGCGCTGACTGACGACGCAGAGGTTGAGGTTCAATGGAGCGGAGTCGTTGAGCGGCTCCAACCGGTTCTCACGGAAAAGTATAGCCCTGGTTTTTTGAGGTGGTATTTGCAAGCCCGCGCGTTCGCTCTTGGCGCGCAATTTGAGTTTCGAATTGAGGAGTGAGGCGTGCGCCTGGCAAAGCGTGGTCCGGGCAATTTTGAAACGTCGGAATCAATCGACGTGGAAGTAGTCCCCGACGGCGATTACCTATTATGGATGAGTTGTGACGCGGTAGAAGAATGGGCCGGGGCCGAAGGCGGTTGTGTCAGTGAAAGTGGTGATATTGGCCTGGCCGGGGATATTAGCCTGAACGAACTGGAAGGAGGAAAGATTGGTTGAGCGCAGGAGAGAGTAAGTTCGGTTGGTAACGCTTTGCCAACTGAGTGTGAAGTTAGGCCCGCTGCGTGTTGGATTAAGCAATCGAAGGACGGAAGCGGTGTTGGTGGGGTTGGTGCCGGCGAGCCACTCCTGCCAATTGTTCATGTGGTCCCCATCCGGATCCAGGAAATCGGCGGAGCCATCGGTTGGGAAGCCAAATTGTTGAAGCCAGGCGTAAGAAAGTATGGAGGCGGGTGATTGGAATTCGTACGCGCCGACATCGACGGTTCCGCCAATGACGCGGAGGTGGGCATCGGGATCATTGGTAATGCTGAGAAATCCCGGGATCCCGAACGGGAACGTATTCAAGGACGCATTATTCCCGGCATTGATGCAAGGTGAGCCGGGTTGCAAATGGAAGTCGCCGGCAGCGATGTCAACGAAAAGGGGAACGTTGGTGAAGTTGTTTGCGCCAAGCGGAAGTGGAGTTGTGCATGAATTGGAAATGGTGAATCCAGCATAATTCGCATCCGAGGCGCCAGGGGTTGAGTTGTAGTAGAGGATGGAATTGGCGATGCGGCTCGTATAAACGCCACCCGGCCCCATGGCGGATGAATTGCTGATGACGGTGCAGTTAATAAGCGTGGCGCTGCTCGCCCCTCCCGCATAATTGCTCGAATAGTTTCCACAGAGGACACAATTGGCCAGATAGCCACCCGCAGCTCCGCCGCCGACGTAGCCAGCGCGATTTCCGGTCAGCACGCAATTCAAAAGCGCAACAGGCGCCACGTCCGATGCCGCCCCGCCTCCATTCAGCCTGGCCGAATTCCCCGCCAGAGTGCAATTGATTAGCGTGCTGGCGAAGGCCCCACCTCCGCTATGGAGAGCTGTGTTGTTGGAAATCACACAGTTGATGGCGGTGCCGGAATAAATGCCGCCGCCTCCTTGCGAGGTGTCGAAAGATGTATTGCCGGCGATAACGCAATTCGTAATCAGTGAATCGCTTTGCTGGCAATGGATGCCTGCACCTGAAGCGGCATTTCCGTTTATGATCGTAAAACCGGAGATTGCAGCACCACTGACAAGGATTACGCACTGTTTGAAAGATTGCCCATCAATGACGGTTACGGACGGCCCATTCACGCTTTCCAGCGTCAATGGCTTGGTCACATACGCGACCGGATAATAGCCAGAAAGTTGATACACTCCGTTGGTGACAAGAATTCGATCATTCGTAGCAGCGGCGTTGATCGCATCCTGAATGTTTGTGGCAGCCGTGTTCCAGTCAACGAAGGGCGATACGGGATTCGTGCCGTTGGCGTCCACGTAATGGGTTGTAGCGGCGGATGCGCTGCCCGCGAATCGAGCCAATAGCAAAGCAAGCGCGCAGTTCAGAAGTATTTTCATTGGCGCATTGACGGCTACAACAAGGGGATTATTGAGACGTCAGACGATATATACGCTCCGCGTCGGAAATAGGCAAGGTGAGAGTAAAGTTGCCGGCGGTTTGGACAATTTTCTCTGACTCGACAGTGGACCAACTTTCAGCGCCCAGACTGGAAGAACTTTCCAAATGGAAATTCGAAAAAGTTGCCGGCCAGGAGAGAACTATGTTCGCGCCGTCCCGCGCAATGGTCAACGACGGAACCGCAGAAGCGGCGGGGTTTCCGTTAATGTCCGGCTGGCGGGCGCATTTGCCGGCGCTTCCGGCGTCGAATATGGATTTGATTTCGCTTTTGCCAAGGGGGCGATTGTAAAGGGCAACTTCGTCAACAACGCCCATAAAACTGTTCAGCAGAAAATCGCCGCGAGTTCCGAGGGCCGGAGGTGTTGAGAACTCAAAAGTGGTATGATACGGCGGCATTGGAAAAGCCCTGCCGTCAACGTAGAACACGACGTTGGAACCTGATTTAGTCACCGCTACATGATGAAAAGACGTATCGGTGACGGCTTTGAGAAGCGTCACGTGGTCAATCCCAACCTTGGTCAGAAAGAGGCTGCCGTCATCTTCAATTCCTAAGGAGTAGCCGGGCTCGCCATAACCGAAAATTTCACCACCGTGAGGGCCTTTTGAAGTTTTTGAAGCGCTGTCGCGCCGGATCCACGCTTCGATCGTAAAGCTTTGCAAATGGTACGCGGGGCTGTCGTCGAGGATGACTCCGCTCCGATAACCATCAAACCTGAATGCCTGTCCGACGAGGCCCTCAGCGAAAGTGGCATGATTAACGAGTTTGCCTTGAGTTCCGCTGACTGAATCGCCGGCGGAGTTTTCCCCGTGCCAGAGCCCCACTAATCCTGCAGGCGCAGGAATGCACGATTGTGCGCGCGTCGAGAGCGCGCAAATGCTTGGAATTGTAAAGGCAGCGGCGAGCGCCAGGCGCCTGGCCGCGAATCCCGCAGGTGCGCAACTGAATATCCCCATAGAAAATTGCTAGTTGTTATTTTCTGCAATGTCAGCGGAGTCATGGCTGGTGGGCTGTACTGCGATTCCATATACGCCGATGTGGTGTAATGCGTCGTAATCATTATCCACAGAAGATTTTTCGTTGATGACCCAGTCTTCCGCAGAAACATTTGGCTCTTTTGCCTTTGGCGAAAGCTCGTAACGCTGGGCGAGCGTTTTCGCGGTCATCGAGTCCAGAAATGGATTGAGGTCGGCGAGGTTGGCAGGCAGTTGCTGGTGGGCTTCGGAGTATTTCTGGACCGCTGCCAGCACGGTTTCTTCGAAGCGCCTCTTGGCGAGGTTGCGGATGCCGAGCAGGGCTTTGCGGGCGCCGGTTTCGTCATCCAGAGCGGCCCAGTCCACGACGTCGAGCCAATCGGCCTCGGTGCAGAATTGAATTTCGGGAATGCCTTTTTCAGGCATCTCACGAAGCCATGCTTTAAGGAGCGCCACTTTGGACAGGACAATCGCCTTCTGGCTCGAGAGATCGGTCGAAAGAGCGGCGGTTTGATCCCGCAGGCGCGCGCCTGCAGCCCGCAGCTTTGACCGGCGCAGTTCCTGTTCGGCAGTCGAAGTGCGAAGAATAATTTCAGCCTGATTGTCCTGCGACAGCGCGACCGCGCTTGCGTCGGAGGTGGGGGGAGCGAGCATCGAACTGGAACTCGCGACGGCCCCCGAACGCGTGAACGCATTCTGCGGACTGCGGGGCACTCCGGTTTGTTGGCGGATAGCGAACGGCGTGACGACGCCCGCCACGACAACTGCACCGATAATCCCGGCCTTGAGTTTGGTTAAAGTGAGCAGTTTAACGAGTGCGGCAGTGCCGGCGCTCGCGCCAACACTTGTGACCGCGGCCGCGGAAATGCTCGCCGCCAGCCCGGCAGGCGCTGCGGTGACCGCCTCCGCAGTCAGAAGTGTTCCCAGACCGGCTGCCGAAAGGCCGACCCCTTTCTTGGTCACCAGCGAGTGTAACTTGTTCAACGCCCGCGTGACGCGCATTCGCGCCGCATCCTCACTCACTCCTATCGCCGCCCCCACCGTTTTCAGGTCCTTGGCTTGAAAAAATCTCATCAAGAGAACGTTACGGTCCCCCGCCGCGAGTTTACCCATGGCTTCATCCAGCACGGCCATCAAATCAGTCTGGTCTCTGGCGGGATTTTCATCGGCTAAGTGCATGGAAACCGCTATTCGTTCGCGAAGTTGACGCCTCTGCTCGGTTCGGATGGCTTTGGAAGCGGCCATGCGCGTGCTGGTGTACAGCCAACCGGCCAGGAGCTCGTGCTCCGCCAGGGAACGGGCCTTTCGCGCCAAATCGATGAAGACATTTTGCGAAACGTCCTTGGCCATTGCGGTGTTGCCGTGCACCTGGCGCACAGCGGCGGAATAAACGAGCGGCAAATGGCGGTGCACCAGTTCTGAGAACGCTTCCTCAGAACCGGTTTGCGCGTATTGACGAAGAAGGGCGCCATCTTCAGTCATGGCTATTTTCCCTTATACACCCGCCAGTCAGGCAAACCGAACAAAAATCTTAGCTTAGTTCGATGACTCCGGTGGAAGCTGCAGCCAGATGTCAACGCGCGGTGCTTCCCAGTTGTACGGTTTATCCAGAATATCGGGCCGGCCGTCGCCGTTGAGATCGGCAACTTTGGCTTCGTGAAAGCCGATCCTTGTGGAAAAAACTGTCTTATTGAATTCGCCTTTGCCGTCGCCGTAAAAAATCCAGGCCATGGCGTTTGGATTGTCAGGGGTTTTGGAGTTTTCGGTCCATTTGGCCATTTCGGCAGCGAAGATGTCGAGGTTGCCGTCGCCGTCGATGTCGGCGACTTGAAGGCTGTGGCCGTGAGTCATGTCGCGATCGAGCAGATCGTGGCCGCGCCAATCAGCCGAGCGTTCCGGATTGCCGAGGCACTCGTACCAGCGGAGCGGGCCGACGCCGTCACCGGGAGCGATGACAATTTGAGGAAATTTGCCGGGTTTGAATTTTCCTGCGGCGATGCGTCCGCCGATGGGGGCGATTTGGATAACCTCGAAATGTTTTCCACCGCGATGCTTCAGCCAGACATTTCCTGCGAGCAAATCGCTTTTTCCATCACCGTCCACATCAATTGCGGCCATGCCCTCGGGATATTTGAAAGCGGTTTTGCCGGCTGCGCCTCCCTCTCCAGAGAAAATTTCAGTCAAGGGCCAGTCGGCGGCATTGCGCGGATTGGCAGGAATGCCGGCGAGGAAAATCTTTTTTGCGCCCTGGTTCCAAAATGCGAGTTGGGGTTTGCCGGTCGCGAGAAAATCGCCAAAGATCTGATCGTGGTGTTGCGTGGCTCCGCCTTTTTTAATCGTGTGGCGTTTCCACGGAATTGCCGGATCAAAATTGGGATATGGATTTTCCCACCACCAGACTTCGTTGCTCTGCCAATCGCCGCCGAATACGACATCAAGATCCCCGTCGCCATCGATATCATAAACGGCCCCGCCTGCCTCCACTGTTAGAAAGTTCGTTTCAATCACGGTGCGGGTCCATCCTGCGCCGGCGTGGCGATACCACACGAGGGCGGGTGCGACCTTGCGGAAACTGAGAACGAAATCGTTGGTTCCGTCTTTATCGAAATCGGCAACGATTGCACCGGTCTGTTCGGTGGATGGTCCTGGGATTGGGAGATCGCCGGTGGAACTGGACAGGTGTTGCCAGCGAGGTTCGGCGGCATAAGCAGCAACCGCTAGAAGAAGCGGCGCAATAAGGTACAAGCGAGGGAGCGACTCATGCGCGCAATGCACGCAGAACTTTGTGAGGCCTTCAAGGCAAAGCAAGAGAAATAACTTTGTGGCTTCCTGGCCCGGCCAGACAAGTCAGACACTTGCGAGGCCGAGCGCTCCCCTGCCCTAATGCACGAATTGGCCTAGTTCTTCGGCTTGGAATCTGCGGACGTGGAGGCGGTAGACCCAGTGGAACCTTCCGGCTTTGCAGGCTCGGGCAATGGAGCCAGCGGCGATTCGCTTTTTGCGTCGGCCGGCTTGGTATCGGCGGCGGCGGCGTCCTTCTTCGGCTCTTCCTTTTTCTCGACCAGCAATTGGGCGCGCTCTTTCAGCAATGAATCGAGCGTCCAGTTGGAGACAAGATAGGTCCATTTCTCGAAGGGCTTCTCCTGGGTCAGCTTTTCTTCGAGCTTCTTCTGCTTCTCTTTGAACTCTTTGTCGAGTTTATCTTTGTCCTCGGGTTTTTCGTCCTTACCGGGAGTGCGCTCTTTGGGCAAGTCAGCCGCAACTGCCACGACGATTGGAACGTTGTCGTTTGTCTTTTGGCCGACTTTGAGTGTGTAAGTGAAGTTATCGAACGTGTCGAGCGTCACTGTCGTTGGCTTATCCAGACCAAGTTCTTCGGGCTTGGCCAGGGAGACATCATTGAAACTCGGCGAGGCGAGAGAATTGCCAACACCGGAGGCTTTCGAATTATCGAGTTGCTCGGTCGGTTTGGCGTCGGCGAGTTTCCATTCGCCCGTTTCGGTTTCGCGAGAGATTTTCCAGGAATTTGTCGTAACCGGAAAGTTAACCGCAACGGAGCGAATTTTCTCCACCTTGAAGAAATCCTTGTTCAGCCATTGCTCGGGCTTGGGATCGACGGTGGTCAGCGCGTCAGAAATCAGAATAACATCCTTGGAGTCAGCAGCGACCTTAACAAAGCGGCCATCAGGGTAACCGCCGCCTTCTTCGTCGTCCATGTCACCCATCATCGGATTGGGACGATTGGATTTCTTCATGTGCTTCTTGCCCAGCAACAGCGAGCGGATTGATTTGTCACTCTTATCTTTGAAATCAACGGCCAAAGCGCTGTTGGTTGCCGTCCCGGGCACGAGGTTCAATCGGGCCAGTTGAGATTGGCCGACTGTTTCGCTCTGGACAATTTTCAGATCGCCCAATTTGATCAGCAGGTCACTAATCTGGGAAAAGTTAGCAGGATAATCGTTACGCTCACGCACGCGCCAGATTTCGTCCTTTTTGGCCAGATTCAAATCGTTGGTTCCCTGTTTGATTTGAATATGGGCTACGTCGTTCATGGGAAAATCGCCGAGTAGCTTCTTGCCGGCCGAAGGATTGGCGCCTTCCCAGGACGATTTTTGTTTATTGCGGAGCATGATCCCGGCGCCGCCGAGAACAGCAACCAGGACGAGCAGGATGATGAGTTGCTTGCGATTCATTTTGCGGAAGTCTTTCTGCTTTTAACGCCGGCCAGCACGACGCCCGAAATGGCGACGGCGACGGGCACGGCTAAAATATTAATCCATTTAACGCGCGTTTGAAGGGAGACGACTTCCTTGCGGAGGTCTTTCTGCACCTGTTTCAAGTGCTTGCGTGTCTCGCCTTCCTGCTTGCGCAATTTTGCCAGTTCGTCCTGTTGTTCTTTCGACAGGATAAAGCGCTGGTCCTTGTCTTTCTTGGCCTGCTGCAGCTCATTGATTTTGCGTTGAGCTTCCTGGGCACCCTCCTCGAGACGCTTGATTTCGCTTTGGAAACGTTCGTTGGCATTGGCTTCCATGTCCTTGATCTTCGTTAACGGACGGCTGGTAGTTGCGCGACTGCGAACGTTGATGAGGTTGCTATCGCCCGTCAATTGTTCAACCGCATTTTGGCAAAAGCTCAGGTTGCCGTTTGCGGGGGCATAGGCGGTTCCGAACAGAGTCTGGACCGGCTGCAGCGCGACGCGGTCGGAGAGCATGTCGGCATCGCCAACGAGGATGACGGAATTGTTCTCTTTGCTTTCCTTGAGGGAATCATCCGCTTTCTTTTCGTCCGGCTTTTTGTCGCCCTCCTTCTTCTCTTCGTCCTTTTTCTCCTCTGGCTTGCCGTTCGGGAAGGCGGTCTTGAATTTGCCGGTCAGGCGAATGGCGAGCGCGTACTCGGTGCCCGAAGGTTTGAAGTCCTTGATAATATTTTCGCCGGCGAGATTAGCCATAAAGCCGTCAACCATTTGGGATTCTTTGGTGCTCTTGAGCAGGACGGTTTCTTTCAAACCATCGGCGGGAGTGCCAGAGAAAGAACCCGCAAACGGAAGCCAAACGCTCTCGATTTGGCTGGTCACGATATCGTCGTTATTAAGCGCCTGCCTGGTAAGGCCGAGAATAGCAGGCGCCTGGGTCGGTTGGCCATTGCGACCGCCAACCTGCAAACTGTACTTCATATCGGCCACAACTTTGCCGTTTTCGAAAGAGACCCCCCAGGTTTTGAGGAGCTTGTCGAGAGTGGAACCGGAGTTGGGGATAGCACCGAACATCTGATTTTGTTCCTTCGTGTCAATAAGCGCGGGCAGTGGATCGAGGAAGGCAATCAGTTTGCCGCCGCGCAGGACGAATTGATCGACAGCATACTGCGCTTTCTCGCTGATCTCGCGAGGATGAACCACCATGAGCACTTTGACATCGTCGTCGATCTTATCGACGTCCATCGCGACCCGCTTGACTTTGAAATCGTTCTTCAATTCGTTGACGATCGTCCAGGGCTGTTCGCCCTGCTGGCCCATGCGCATCATCATCGGGTTGGCCGGCATCCCGAAGATTGGCAACGGGCTCATGATGCCCACGACAGGCTTTTCGGGGGTGAACACTTGCGAGATCGCCCGTGAGATGTCGTATTCCAGCAAGCGCTCGCGCTCGGGCGAGAGGAACGGAATGGCAACTTTCTGATCCATCCCATAGCTGACAGCCAAACCGAGGTAGAATCGATCACCGCCAAAAGGGTTGTTCCCCAATGCCTGACCCTCAACACCGTCGAGATGAGCAGAATCTTCCGCATCGGAGTCCGGTTCGGGATTGTATTTTTCGATGATCAATTTGCCTTTGGCGGCTTGTTTATATTCGGCCAGCAGATCTTCGACTTCTTTGGCATAGTTTTTCAGCATGAGAGCGCCGGGAGTCGAGTTTTCGCCCTGGGTGCAATAGAAATGAATTTTTACCGGCGCGTCCAGTTTAGCCAAAATAGCGCGCGTGCCGGCAGAGAGCGTGTAGGCCTTCTCTTTGGTAAGGTCCATGCGCGATTTGAAGCTGCCGGTAATGAAGTTGAACGCGACGAGGATCAACGCCATCGCCGCAACGCCAATGGTGGAGTAAAGAATCGTTTCGAATGATTTGTTTTTCATGGCACGTGGAAGAATCAGCCCGCCCTATGGCCGCGTAAAATGACACTGGTTGTGAACAGGGAAAATACAATCAGCGATAGGAAGAAAATCACGTCGCGCGAATCGAGCACGCCTTTTTGGAAGCCGTCAAAGTGGGTGATGACGCTGAAGGAGGTGATGAAATCGATCAATCGCGGACCGGCCCAACCCTCCAGAAATCGGATAACCGGCGGGAAACCGGCCAGAATCAGGAATAAACAGGCGACCACCGAGATAATGAAGCTGACCACCTGGGTCCGCGTCATCGCAGAGGTGATGCAGCTCACCGCGAGATATGCCCCGGCCATCAGCCAGCTTCCAATGTAGCCGCAAAGAATGACGCCGTTATCAGGACTTCCCAGGTAATTGACCGTGATTATCACCGGGAATGTGAGGACCAGGGCCAAGAGAAGGAAAATCCATGACGCCAAAAATTTGCCAACGATCGCTTGCCACGCAGTGATGGGCATCGTCAGCAAAAGCTCGATCGTGCCGACCCGCCGTTCCTCCGCCCACAGTCTCATGCCCACTGCAGGGACGAGGAATAAATAGAACCATGGATGCCAGATGAAAAATGGGCGAACGAGGGAAGCTTGATCGATTTCAAAAAAGCCGCCGACGAAAAATGTGAAAAAGCCGCAGAGCAGCAGGAAAATCACGATGAACACGTAAGCCAGCGGCGAAGAAAAATAGGCCGCCAACTCACGTTTCGTGATGGTCTTGATATTGGCTAATGCATTCATTGGGACGTGATTGGTCTTTAGTAATTCGTAGTCGGTAATTGGTGATTGTGGCCGTCGGGAGGAAACGCTCTTCTCTGCGCCGCTGCTCGCAGCGCGAGCAGCGCTACCTCTTCATTTAACTTATTTAACTCATTTAACCTATTTAACTTATTTTGCCGCCGTGTCGGGCATGGTGATGCTGCGAAAGACTTCATCGAGCCGGCCTTCTTCGGTATGCAATTCTTCGATATGCCAGCCTTGCGCCGCCTCAGCGATGCTGCGAGCCAAAGCGCCGTTCGTGTTGGGCGTTTTGGGATACAGACGAGCGGTAACGCGGGTGGCTTCTTCTTTGAGAATGGCGGCGCGTTTTACCGTGGGTAATTGACCGAGTTTTGCGTTGAGGGCCGCAGCGTTGATACCGGTGACTTTAATGGTGACGGCTCCGGCCCATTCGGATTTCTGACGCAATTCGACTGGCGTGCCGTTCGCGACGATCTTGCCGCGATCGATAATGATTGCTCGCGAACAAACGGCATCTACTTCCTCGAGAATGTGCGTGGAGAAAATAATGGCCTTTTTCTCGCCCATCTTGCGGATGAGACCGCGAACTTCGTGCTTTTGGTTTGGGTCCAATCCGTCAGTCGGTTCGTCCAGCACTAGAACATCCGGATCATGAATGATGGATTGGGCGAAACAGGTGCGGTGACGATACCCTTTGGAAAGGGTCTCAACGCTTTGATGGCGAACGGATTCGAGGAAACACATTTCGACGACGCGATCGACCGCTTTGGCCTTGGCCTCGCCGCGCAAACCGCGGATTTCCGCTGCAAAGTTGAGGAATCCCTGCACCGTCATATCCGTGTAGGCGGGTGCGTTTTCTGGCAGGTAGCCAATCAGGCGCTTGGCCGGAATAGACTGTTGGACAATATCAAAGCCACCTACGGACACCGACCCATCGGTCGGCGGAATGAAGCCCGTAATCATTCGCATGGTGGTGGATTTGCCGGCGCCGTTCGGGCCGAGAAAGCCCAGGACTTCGCCCCGCTCGACAGAAAAAGATATGCCATCGACGGCACGCTTGGTGCCAAAAGATTTTGCCAAGTTATGAACTTTAATCATAGTAAACAGGTCCGTTTCTGAACGAAACGAATAGTCCAAATACCCGGCCTGAGCCTAAAAGTAAACTCGATTCTCATCAGGCTTGGGCATTGGTATGGTAAACACTGTCAAAAATGTTCCCATTTCCCCACGCGCACCGAAACTCGGGCACGTGTTTCGGAATTTTTTGATTATCTAAGGGGCGGGGATGTTCAAAATTTTTTTAACAGAAATTGGTGATTTTAGCTGCCGGCGTAAGGCGGACTGCGCCTCGACAACAGTCCCCTTCTTACATCGGCGGCTACAGGGGCTCTCGGCCGGCGTAGCCGGTA
>JGI1027J12803_100264863_pt1 | contig 13092 bp, 8 predicted proteins | sample IowNatreferecore_FD_12803 | JGI IMG/M metagenome (IMG submission 12803) | reverse complement strand
GGGGGGGAGACGTTCGCTCCACTTAATTGGTTAGTTGCCTCCATAGAGTTGTGTCCAGTATTCGCGGTACTTCTCTTTAAAGTGGGCCTCGGCCTCGCTGGGAAAAGGATAGCCCTCAGGAGCGGCGAAAGTGAACTGGCTCTTGAGATCCGGCTCCTTGCCTTCGCGCTGCTTCTCAAATAGCTCAAGCCATACATCATAGTGCTCAACAAGTTTTCCCGCATCGTTCACTAACTCTGGTGGAATGAGATGCCCCTTGGTCAAGAGGAGGTCACGAATTGTTTCGTTTCCAGTTTTGATCACCTTAATTTCGAGGTAGAGATTCTTGTCCCGCCATCGATCAAAGGCCCGCTTCGTCCTGTCGAACTGAATATTCATGGGACCGAGCAGTTCCGCGACGGAGCGTTCCTTCCACGCGCGTTGCGACCGCACTTCCTCTGTCGCGGCCGTTATGTACCGAGTGAAGGCGAGTCCGACAATGGTCGAAGCCAGACCGCTACCGACGAGAGCTGCGACCACCAATTGCATGAGCGATGCCGGCTTCTTATTCATGATCGCTGGGGTCGGACATTGATCTGTCGGCTACACTGATTGTCGTGGATCCTGTTTGTCAGTGGAGACGCAATCACAGCCGATCAAATCGATTTTGATTCTAACACCCCGCGCGTGATCCTCTCCAATTCTAGAAATCCAGTCTGTAGATCATCTGATCTGACGATGGGCATGTGTTTTCTGATTGGATGGGATTTGCTTCGCCTAACGAGAATTGAGTTTGGGAGCTGGGAGGACAAATTCGCTGTCATCGCAGAGAGGGTAGTGAGAACGCCGACCGCGGGCAAACCCAAACTGCTTGACCAGGTGCGGGACGTCATCCACCGCAAACATTACAGCATCCGCACCGAGCAGGCTTAGATCGACTGGATTAAGCGCTTCATGGATGGGAGCCTTATTTACCGTCTGATTGGAACGGGCTGAATCGCGACTGCTGGATAGGGAACACAAAACGCGGTGGCTCGTGAAGATGACGAAAAGTTCCTATGCGTATCGGGAACGTGTATTCGCGACGCTTGCTCAGCGCCTGAACATTTCTTGCCAGTCGTCAACGTATCTTCTACTCCCGTCCGAAAACTCTGAGCCGCGCGTGAGCGTGCCTCTCCGAGCCCTATCAGTTAGGCATCTGGTTCCTTGAGGGAGCACGCTGTGAATCCATGTTCACCAACGTGTGCCATGCGATCGTTGGTTGATGATTCTAGACTTGATTTTGATTGGATTTCACGCGCTGACGAATCAGGCATCGCTTACATCTTTGACCTCATACGAGGAGACGTGCTTGGCCATCTTTGTGGCCAATTCGAAGCGCTAAGCCGGCAACTGCGAAAATATGTCTTGTCCAGCTGTGAGCGATTTGATCGAATCCGGTTGTTCGACGCTGAGAAGGTTCAGGCCGTCTCAGTAGTAAAGCCGCGAGGCGGCAGAGGTGAGTAACGGCGCCGAAGAGAAAGGTGACCGTTATGCAAAAATATTTGCACGATTTTCACTGTATCGGCCTTAGCGGCTTGCGTCCTGTCGCGTTTTCACTGCTGGTGGCAATTCTGCTGACTACGCCTGGATGGGCGGACTGCCCGCCTGATTGCCTGGTGCATTGCCCAGGCATTCAGGCGGGCGATCCTCCAGGTCAGTATATTGTCCCTGACCCCAGAATTGCCGTCGTCTATTGGGCAAGCTCCGAAGCAGCGTGGGATCAGGCAGCGGGCCCGCAACTTTCGAAGGCTAGAATCGACGCCTACCTGCAAGCGCTCGTTAGGTCGACTTACTTTTCAAAGCTAACTCAATATGGAGTATCGCCACCCGAAATTGTGACGACTGTGATGAGTGGGCCTAACTGCAGAGATCCGAATTCTTATTCTCCGGACCCGAATACAGGCTTGGCGGTAGCGCCAATCTACGGTGTTGATCCGGTCTCGGGCTGCGTTGTCGGCCTCGTTGCGGTGGGGGTTACGACCGGCCCTCTCGGCCTCGTTGTGTGGGGGGTCACGCCCTGCGTTGTCGGCGGCGTTGTCGGCGGCGTTGTCGAAGTCGTTGCGGGGGGAGATGACCTGAATACTCTCGTAGGCTGCGTTAAGAATCGAAACGCTACGCAGTTCGAGGATGTCAATCTCGTTCTACTGCTGTTGCCGCCTCCCCATGGGCAGCCAGGGCAATCCGGCATCACTACCACTGGCTCCTTGGCATTTCATGTGATGCTGTCCGACGTTTCTACCGCCGTCATTCCTCTGGGGCTGGTGGCGACCAAAGCCCCGTCATATGACCCCCCCCTCACATTAATCCAGATGACCATGATCCTGGCGAGCCATGAAGTGGTCGAAGGCATTACGAATCCACACCAGCCGATCGGTCAGGATGGCTGGACTGAAACTCACCGGATAATGTTTACCAACGAGATCGCCGATTGGTGCGCTGCGCTCCCGTTCTTGGAGGCGCAGGCTGCAGGCTATTGGTCCCAGTTCGAGGATCATGCCTGCGTTACCAGCTTTCCCACCAGCGGAAATGCCGACATCGCCTCGCCGCTGCTGATCTTCGGCTGTGGCCCCAACATGCGAATCATGGTGGATGGGACGGGCTTTGGCGACGGTTTGCCCTGGGACTTCGCTGCCCCCGGCAATGCCAGCGAATTTACGCTGTATCTGCGGGCGACGGTTTCTTCCACTGCAACTTCCCCGGTTCTACTGGAGGCGGGCAATCGATTTGCTGTGGCACCGTTGGTGCCGGTTGGACTGCGAATTCACGATTGGACCCCGAATCACGTGCAAATCGATGGATTTGGACCGGGACTCGCAAACTCTGCGGGAATCACTCCGGGCGATACTCTGCTAATGGCTATCGCCAATCAGGAGGACGGGCAATTTGACAGAAGATCTGGGACTGTGCCCGTCCCCGCCGAGATTCATGATGAGCCCGAGGTCTGGCCCGAAGCGCGGTCGCCCCTCCTGCCGCGGTCGTTAGTTGCCCTAAGGGTTGGTGAAACACTCACCATCGTCGGTCAGCTCAGAGACAGCAGTCATGCCCCCGAGGGAAGAGTTCCGATACGGCTCCACGCCAGTTCTGGTACGCTTAGCACTACTGATTTCAGAACTGACGATGACGGCCTACTGAAAGTGCTGTTCACAGCGCCGGCATCGGCGGGAGCTGTGACGATCGACGGCTCGTTCCCTGGCATCAACTCGCATACTCTCTCTCCCGTTAACTGGACAGTTCCGGTGGCGCCCATTGTCAATGGGCTTACCCCGTCGCACGGGGATAAAGCGGGTAATACCGTTGTTACGATCATAGGAAGCGGCTTCGTTAAGGGGCATACCACCGTCAAATTCAATGGCGTGTCCGCGACCATTCTTGCCCCCTTTTCTCCCACTCAGCTGCGGGTTCAGGCCCCGGCGGCAGCGCATGTCGGACCCGCAGTAGTGGAAGTCGCGGTTGACGCGATTCGAGCAGTCGTCGAAGGGTCGACGGCATTTACTTACATCATTCCCGATGTGGCTTATTTGACTTTCTCGAAACCCGGCTGTGGGACAAGTCTGCTTACGGCTGAGGTCTATGACATAAATGGCCTGCCCAAATCGGTCGCCATAGGGGTCAAGGCGACTGAAGGTTTGTTTGTGACCAGCGGTAGTCCCTTTACTCAAGGGGGTTCAACTGCGGATGTCTTCACGGGCGCCACGGATAGCACGGGTCAAGTCCGCGTCCTAATGCAGACCGCAGGCAGCAATGCCAACCGCATTGCCGTCGCCAACTTGCACGGAACGCAACCGGCAACTTCTGCCGATGAAGCTGCTGAAATCAAGGTCATGGCGCATACTTTTTGCCAGCACCTGAGGAATGCTACCCGCAATTTGCACGTGCGCTTTGTCTTGAACGAGCGGCTCTTGTCGGAGATAGTGGACGGCTGTTTCGCCTGCGACCTACCCTCGAAATATCAGGTTCGCTGGCAATCAGCAACACCAGCCTTGGAGGGACTTTCCGTAATTGGTTTCAGCAGCGATGCTGCCGTCGCAGAAAGGCTCTCCATCTCAGTCATGGGCTCCAAAGCTGCGGCCCCAATTCTTAAGCGGTCTCCCCTCAAAGCCGAGGTAGTTGGACTGATACAGGTGAGCGGCGACGTCGGGAAGATGCCACTGGAGCTGACTTACGCACCGCAAAAGGCAGAAAAGTTCGCGCTAATGAAGCTCGAGAAAGGAAAGTGGAAGGCAGTGCAGTCCATCAGGAAAGCATCGCGCGGGATATCGGCCCGCCTCATAGGAGAGGGAGTTTATGCGTTAGTCGTGGCCGCTTCGTAAGAAATCAACCGCCGGGTTCTTGACGGCTCACCCATTGATTTTGGGAACGTGAGAAAGAGTCAGAAAGTGGAAAAGAGACTTGTAGTCACAAATGTTGGCTCCGCACCACTCTGGCCGATTCAGCAGCCCGTCCAGCAGGTGGGCCGAGCGAAAACAACGGCTGATGTCGATCTTCGCCAATGTTGCGGAAATTTCAGCCGAGCGCATGGAAGAACTGGCTGGAGAAGCGAGCTTACGGGACGCCGGAGCCACAGCTGGCATCGCTACAGACAAACTCCTGGCGCTTAGCAGCGATCCCTTCGCCCAAGCAAACGAAGTGTGTTGGTCGAAATACCTAGCGTCAGCAACGGTGTGCAAGCCAGTGAAAACCGGCGCAAAAACTCTGTCTTGAATTAGAAATCCGTTCCTCTCTCCAGCTGAGCTACGGGCGCATATATTTAATAGGTAAATCAGTATAACAAAGTTGGCGTGATCGACGGACTGTCAATCCGCTGTTACCGTATTATCGATCAATCCTTGCCGAGTAGTTGCCACCTATCGTCGCGAATCGGGGGTTTCCTATTCGTCCAGTTCTTTACAAAGCGGCCATTTTGTGAATGGACCGTCATGTCATCGGAGTCTCGACATCGGCCGTCATCATCGCTTGGTTGTACGCCAATGGTCGGTAATTGCCGGGGTTTTGTCTTGCCGACGTAAGCACCCGGAAATTACTATTTTCATAACCACGGAATACCCTTCTATCCCATGAAACGAATTAACCTGATTCTCCTCTTTGGAGCATACGCGGCTTTGGCTGACGCTTCCGAGGAGCAAGTTCCGCCACGCCTCCTCGAAGCTAAAGCGTTGTCCGAGCGTGTGGGAGAGAAGAGTGATAGTGACGTCGCTATCATTAAGGAGCGGGGTAATGCGGCGATTGACGATTACCCAACCTCGGTTGCCGGCAAAATCCGATTCGTGAAAATTCTAAACGATCCCCCCGGGGTTGAAAGCATGGTCTTGCTCGCTGGCAAAATGTCAGTCCAGCCCCCATTTGTTACGCAGTGGCTCCATCGAACAGTGGAAAACAGCGACACGCCCCTGCGAATTCAGAAAGAGGCGATTCGTGCCTTACGCACGTCATGTGACGTAACCAGCGTCGAGCGCCTTTGTCGGCTCCTTCCTAAGTTCGATAGCGGCAGCGGTTTGGCCGAGGAAGCGGCGATCACCATAGAGAGGTTGCCGGCTACGGCTGCGGATGTGCGGGTTATCTTTGATGCAGCTTGTGAAGTCTTTCGCGGCAAGAGTGCAGTCAAACCGGGAATGGGGAACCCACGAAATGTGCTAAGCCTCCCTATCGACCCAACTTGGCTGATTCTGGTGACGCACCTCGGCAATCAATCCTTTGAACGACTGAGCGGCTTGCAATCCGCTCTGCGTAGTCCAGATCCCGCGGCTTTTATTACCGCTTTAGAATCCTTGACTCGTTGTTCGACGCAACCGAACGAATTCCACGAGCAGCTGCTGAAATTCGTCCTCGCTTACAACCCAGCCGCGCGGTTCAAGACGCTTTGTCAACCCGTCATTGGCGGGACATCTACGAGCCAACTCGTCAACCGAATAGAAGTCGACGATTACTTAATATCATTGCTTAAAAGAATGGGGCCAGCTTCCGTGCCTGCGTTCGAAACCTGCGTCGCCGCGAATATCAACGCTCCCCGTCTACCGCTAATTTTAGACGCATACCTTGGAGTTATTGAAATGCTCTTCGAAGTAGATCCGGATGTATCAAAAACATTACTGGACCGTCTATGGGCTAGAACCGACGATCGCAAGTTCACTCGTCAGTTGTTTCACGCATTGGCTAGATCGCGCCACCCTTTAGCTGATGAATGCATTTCCACATATTTCCACAGTGCCTCCAAGGAGTCCTCTCTAGCGCCTGAAATCTTTCCCGCAACTGAAAGATCAGGCGGTTTTCATTGCTCAGCGGCAATACAGCAGCGGCTGGAGTCTCTTGCGCTTACCGGGCGCTTATCTTCAGAAGGGTCGCGATGCCTTGCCAGTCTCGCTTTTCTGGATCTTGCCGGCGGATTTCGTGTCATAGGAAGCTGCAAAGAGACGGTCGCAACAGAGGAGAAGGGGAAGCATGATGACAAGACCGATGCTTTCAAAGCCATGAAGCAATACGTTACCGGTCTTGCTGCGGCAGCGAAAGGATCTGCCAACCTATCTTCTAAGCAAAAACGCGAGGTGTTATATTGGATTTTACATATCGCGGCGGAAAAGAAACTCCTGCCATTACAATCAAAAGATTGGGAGCCGAGCCTTTCAGTCTTCATAGATGGCGAGGTGGATTCTGCCGTACAGGCTTTGGCAATATTACTCGGCATTCGCCATTTCCCCATGACTGCGAATGTTATGGCAGCTTTGCTGAGCGTCCCGTCCGGGGATCTACTCGTGGCTTCAACAGTTTCTCAGACCCGTAACCGTATTATTGCAGACGCTGGACGGTACGAATTCGAGAATACTCCGTTCCCTATTGCGGGACTCTTCGGGCTACACCTAACTCCGTCCGTTGCGGAGCTTCCCGAGAAGAAGAACAACAAGAAGAAGAAAACATGGTCGCGCAAACCAGTGGCAAAACCTGCGCCGACGGCTGCTCCCTCGGATGAAGGTACGGTCTCGGTAGTGTCGGAGCCTGCGATCCGTTTACGTGCCGAGACACTCTCGCGTTTTCGCGAACTCTACCTGACTGCTTTACGCCGAAACCCTTTATTAGAATCGTGGAATCTACCTCCTGCGGATGGCGCTGTAGAGGATGACGACTATAGCGCCGAACCAACACGCTCATACTTGGCGCGATTTTGGCCCGCGATTCCAAACCGGCAGCCGGACGACGCCGCTCTTAAACAGTTATTTTCGACTGTTTCGGTTCACCTTACCTCCTATCTGCGAGCGAACGGATTCCAAGACGATGCGGCCAAACCGGCTGCGCTGTTATTATCGCACCGCGCTGCGCAGGAAGCTGCGTTGCGATGCTACGCCGAGTGGTTTTTTCCATTAAAGCTATCGCCGGTCGTCTCTAACAGTGCTGGTGGATCTGGGTCTGCCTTTCGGACAGACATCGTGAATGAACTGACGGAAACTCCGTCACAAATCCCTGATGGCTTTAAGCTTGGCGACGTTTCGTCATTCGAGATCATCCAACGGAAGCTAGGACGAGTCGATGGCCGCTGCTCCGAACACGTTCTAATATACGATAAGGGCGGCCAGTCTCACCTGTTGAAATGGTCGACTAAGCTCTCAGGGCATTTGTTAGACTTGTTTCTGCAATCGCCAGATGCGCTTGATCAGTCGAATTTCTGCGTTGCCTTCCATGAGATGTCCCGTGGCAACGGATGGCTAGAAAGGGAGATGGATTGGCTCGATGGCATTATTCTCAATCCCTGGCAAGCGTTTCGGCTCCTCGCAAATGCCAAAGCCAATGCGGTGGACTTCCAGCCCGTCCTCAAATTTGCCCTTGCCACCCTTGGCTCGTCAGAAAGCAGCAATGGCAGCGGCCAATTCAATGTCTCCTCCAAAGAAATAGCATTGCCGTACTCTCCCAACAGCTGCTCGGATATTAATCACGCGTCCGGTGTGCTCCCGTACGAAACCTTTAAGACCATTGCAAAATGCGCCCCGTCGTTCGCCGACTTTGCATTCGCGGAATGCTTCCTTCCGGAAGCGAAGGTCCTATACGGTAAGATCGAGGCGCTGCTGCCGGCAAAAGAAACGAACAGGGAACCTGTAATTCTTAGAGATGGTTCTTCAGGGACACAAAAGAGAACCGACGTCCATCCATTCAGGACTGAGGTTTTAGACGAAATTGATGCTGAGATTTCTTCAGCTCAGAGGATTGTTACAAATAGTCGAGCTCGTGACATACCCGCATTTCTTCAGCAGGATGACGTACAAGGAAGTGTTGCCCGTGTTTTCCTACACGAATACGAACCCTCCGCGATAGTTTTATATCGGCTGATAGCATCGACAGGCGCGGAAGCTTTGTGGGTCTCGCAGGTGGATTTTACCGAGTCGGATTGGAGGCGCCTCACTCGAGTGGGAGAATTTTTCCCTAATGTCGGCTGGGATTTGGCAAACCTGCTTAACGAACCAGAGAAAGGACGCCAAACTCTATGGAACCAATTGTGCTATGCCGCAGATCTCAAGAAACGAGATGTCTTCTATCAAGGCACAGGGGTGTCTGGAGCTGTTTTGCCTTTACTTTTAGATGTACCGTCCGAGAAACAGGCCTTGCTAGCGCCTGCTTGGGCCTCGCACGCGGCGGCGCAGGCGCAGCTGCTTCTGCCGCCAACCGTACAGTCGCCGCAAGTTCAGACTTCGGTTCGCGAACGGCTCAAGAAATTGGTCGCCAAAATTGAATCCGAAAGTCCCACCGCCGCAGCAAAGAAATGTAATCACTGGTTGGGAGCGATTCGGGCGGGTGAAGCCAAGCGCAAAGGCAAGGGAAGTGATTCGTGGTCAATTACTTTCGGTATTGGTACCAGTGCGGCCGGCCCATTTTTTAACCTTGGCGGGGCCTTTGGTGATTTCGGTGGTATCTTAAGCACAGACTTTCGAGGCGTGAATATACACCCGCGAATTCGTGGAATTGATGTATCACCGCTGTTGGATGTGATGGCACAGCCGACTGGGCCGTCCGATCAGGATGTAGCTTTTTTTAAACAATGGCAGCAATCTAGCCATCCGACGCCGTGGGCGCGATTAGATGCTGCACTGGACATTCTTGAAAGCGTGGATGTCGCGCCGGCAGCGCCACATGCAAAATCTCCCTATGTCGCGTACGTTTTGAAAGGAGCAGACGATCCAGCTCTAGATGTACTGATGCCCAAGCAGCTGCTCGAGAAGAAATGGGAGAAAATACCGGCAGTGGCCAACGCAATCAGCTTAAAAGGCGTCTCCCTGCTAAAACCGGACCGAATGCTCCCTATGACGGTGGATGAGTCCGCATGTATTCTCTCGTCGATGCCTTCAGGTGAAAGTGCCGCTGCATTTTTTAATTTCATGCAGAATTTCGACCTGAATGGAGCCCTAAGTTCTCGGACCCTGGACTTTCTAGGGCACTTTGAGCGGAGAGGCAACCGAAACACACCCGGATTCCAAGTCGGAGACGTCTACGACGTCAAATTAGCCTGGGGAGGAATGGCACCATATCTAAATGCGCCTATTTTGATCGTAGATAAGGGGCAGGATTATATCGTATTTTACACGCTCGACAACCATCCTTTTGCAGGGGCGAGAGTATTAGGCTGGCGAACGTATCCCGACGGTAGCATCGCGTTTTACACGCGGGGAGTTTCGCAGATCGTCCCTCAAAGCTTTAAACCTTTGATTGATATTCTGCCCTCCAATCCTCTAGCGTGGGATTTGCCCGGCAAACAAGGCTGGGTGCAGACTGCCGCGAGTGTGACAGCACAATGGGCACAATCGAAGTTTTGGGAAGAGTATGTGAGCTCGGTCTGTCAGCAACTGCAAAAAGACGGAGCGACTATTCAGGCGACATTCCACAGGCAATGGGAAACGAGCGAGTTTTTCAAGGTAACGGTGCCTCCGGTGCATTAAAGCCTGTGACGTGACCGTTGGTGACAGCCGCTGCCGGAGCGACAGGACGTCAGATGCCGTCGTTCATATAACTGCTATGCCTCGACTGGCATGATGGCTCACGATCTTTACTTTTTGCTTACTACCGAAAACGAGAATTCGCCGGACGTGTTGTCACATCCGTTGCCAGAAATCTGTTATAAATCAAATACCTCAAACTCAACAAACCGGAGGCGAGGGGAGTTGAACCCATATCCTCTCAAATCTTCAGCCAGATTCGAATCTTCGTCTTGGCCGCACGCCATTTTCTGACGGTCGCTCTTAATCCACCGATTTTGTCCACCGGCAAGACTTTTTGGGAGGATTTGAGATAGGGTCAGATTGCCGAAAAAATCAATTTATCCAGCACTGACAACGAAAGATCGAATCGGAAACGATTTGAATGTTGGCGCGGGCTCATTGCTAGAGAGCACAAACAACGGCAGCACCGAGAAGGTCGCCGAGCTCTCCGGTGCGAGCCGTGCGAAGGGACCCCCTTACAAGCAATGAGGCATATAGAAGGACCGTCATTTTTTTGCTATCGTTTGCTCATGAAAATCTTAACTCGTAACCGCTTCGTCTATCTCCCTACCGTTGCCATGCTTTTTTGTGGAAACCTGGAGGCACAACAAAGTGATCTTTATGCGACGTGGAAGCCTTTCGATCAGTACACCCGCCATTTTTCGCCAGAAGAGAGTAATAAGAAAATGTCTCAACTCAAAACAGCAGCCAAGGACGACGTTGCTAGCTTCAAGAAATTGCAGAAATATGAAAACGAATGTGAAAAAGCAAAAAAAAATTCCGATTCCTTTTACTTTGCAGGAATTAGAGCCAAAAATATTCGAACTTTTGCGATATCAAGGAATCGACTTCGTATTGAATACTACAATGAATCAAAGAAAGGCCGAGAACAACGAATTCAGGAAATTATGAGAGCAGATCCCGATCCCAATCTCACGAGGCAAAAGGCTGAGAAAATGGTTGATGCTGAAGTCCATATCCCGAAAAATTTAAGAGTCCTCAATTGTGAAATTCGTGATGATAGATGGTGGCAACACAATTACTTCCAGGCATCGTGCCTCGGTCGTCGCGATGATTTTGGGCTCTCTCCCGACACAGTTTTTTATTTTGAGCCTCCAAAACAAAATCAACTCGTAATCCGAATTCGCAGAACCCGAGATGCCAACCAGGATGTATTCATTGCGATGGAACGATGAAAAAATCCGTCAAATAAAAGGACATTCCTTGTTTTGGACAATGTTTGTCTCTTTGCGGCAAGCTGCCAAAAGACAGGCTGACAGCGTGACCATTGCTTGAACTCGCCCACGCGCCCGTGCGTCTCGATTACGTTGTCAGCATCATCGTAAAGGCGGATCATGGCACGATGTGAACGGCACAATGCTGCGCGTAGACTAAGGCATTGCCACCGGTTCCGGGCCGTCATACCACAAGCGAACCGAGTGGCAGCACATCAGCGCTTAGATCGGCACCGCGTTTGTCTGTGCGTGGGTTGACTGGTAAACGTGCATTGAGCGAATGCCGAGACCGGGGAATGCTGTCAGAATAGGAACTCGCGTCATTGAACGAGTGGAAGCCAGAGAGATTCCGCCGGAGCTACCTGAGGCTCTGGGGCAAGGTGGATTGTGACAGAGAAGCCGTTACAAAACGACCATAGTGTGACGAACAAAGAACGCGCCCCGAGAGTAGCGGCTGTAAAATCGAGCCGAATCCGGTCGCCGGAATGTAAAGAGTGACTTCGGTCGCGCGCGCTAATTTTGCGCCTACGGAGTAGCAATCCGCTGTTACCGTCAATGAATTCAGGGACCGCGCCTTTAGCGGCTGACGCGTAATTTTGAGTGTGTGCGCGGTTTTGACGTTGAATGGAAACTTCTGCGTCAGGCCAGCGCCGCGCCGTGGCAATTCCTATATTTCTTGCCACTGCCGCAGGGACATCTTGCATTTCTGGACGGCGGTTTGAACCCGATTGCGGATCCAGTTTTTGCCATCAACTCGGCTTCAGTGAATGGAGACCGCGGGAAACGATTCGTAGCGTCCATGACGCCGCGCACGTTCTCCAGTGCACGCGTAGCAGTGTCCCTCACGGCATGACGGCCACGGTCCGGCGCCGGAAAGGTGTACTGCACAATAGGATGTTGCTGCGCCATCAAAAATCCTCCGCCAGCACTACTCCGCGCCATGTGCGACTTGCCTACTAGGGAACCAGCAGTTCGTTGACTCGACATATTGTGATGAACAAAGTCGCACAGCAGGGCGTAATGCTCGTCAATCCAAGGTAGTTCGTTTGTGAGAAACGCCCGAGCCTTCCCGACCCGAATCGGTTTTAGAGCAGTTTCGGGAATCCCGACCATTTTTAGAATTCGTTGTGCCTTCGGATCACTCGTGCCATAGCGAGCTCGCAGGATTAAGTCGAAATATCGGTGCCCTCGTTCCCGCCACTCTGCTTCTGCACCTGTGCAGGCCTCGGAAAGACGATGCTCGAAATATCGCAGGACAGCATGCAACTCGAGCAGCGATCGAGCCGCCGAATACACCGCGACTGGGTTGAGCTGAGCGGCAGCCCATAAGTACGAATCCAGAATGTAAGTGGTTTTAATCTGATTGGCCTTCTCAAAATGAATGGCATGCGTCTGACACATTTGATGGACGTGCTTGAATTGACGCGATTCGCTTGATGACCGCGACGCAAGATCAAGAGCAAAGCCAAACTCAGGAGCCTCGAATACGCTTGATAAGTGCTCTTGTGAGGAACGCTTGATCGCCTGAAGCTGTTCAAGAGCTTCCAGCTCTTGTGAAGGGAACCCAAGATCGCTGAAACTATACTGCGTCATCGCGAGGCAGCTATTGCGGCAAGTGCATTCAAATAATCAAGTGTTTTTTAGAGCACAATCTTTGAGGGCAGCCCGGGTTCTTTTGCCCTCGAAAAAATATCGAACGTCGAATTAGTCCTCGACAGGCAGTCATCTTCACCTAACCAGGCAATGCCCCTATGCAGGCGTATACCAACAGCGAGGCGACGGACTGTCAATCCGTGGCTCATAGGCAGAAATGCGAATCGTTGTTTCTGTATTACGAGATACAGGCTTGATTTCGGCACGACTTTTTACTTACATCGCATCGTGCC
>JGI1027J12803_102379582_pt1 | contig 13169 bp, 10 predicted proteins | sample IowNatreferecore_FD_12803 | JGI IMG/M metagenome (IMG submission 12803) | reverse complement strand
CCCATTGAAACTTACAACGGTTTTCCACGGCTCTCGCTGCAGGAACGAGAGCGACGCTTCGCAGCCGTGCGCGATCGTATGAAGCAGAGAAGCATTGACTGCGTTGTGATTCGGTCCGACTCATCTAAGTGGGATGCCGGTTCTGCAGAAGGTCGCTACCTATCCCACATCGGTGGGAATGGTGAAGATGGATATGTGATTTTCGACATTAAAGAAGAGCCGGTCTTTATCATTTGGGGACCCGACCATATTTCCAACTGGCTTGAGATCCAAGGTTGGACCAAAGACATAAGACCGATGGTTCCTTCGGCCGCTGATGCGATCGTAAAACGGATTAAAGAACTGGGACGGGAGAAAGGCACCATAGGTCTCGTCGGCCGTCTCGGAAGCCGATTGTGGCGCGGAGAAGGTCGGTGGCCTCAGGGTAATCATCAAATTCTGCAAAGGGAATTGCCGCAGGCAAAATTTGTCGACTTTGACGAAGAGCTGTGGGCGATCATGGCGATTAAAAGCGACGAGGAGATCTACTGCATTGAAAGGGCCATGCAGATTATCGAGCAAGCGTTAGAAGGTCTGTACGAAAGCGCTAGAGTAGGCACGCGTATTCCCGAAGTCGTGGGTCGAGTTTATGGAAGCATCCTAAGCGCAGGGTCAGACTCGAGTATACAGGTACTTTTTGCGGCGGGAGAACGTACGCCCCGGGTCGCTGGCCGCATCTTCCCGGACCGGAGGCTCGAACGCGGCGACATGATCATCAATGAGATCACGGCGAAGTACTGTGGTTACTGGGCTCAAGTTCATGCGCCTATTTCGGTGGGTGAGCCGCCTAGACCGGAGTTTCAAAGAGTATTTGAAGCTGCATTTGCCGCCTTACAAGCGGGTATAAGTGCTCTAAAGCCGGGCATAACAACTATGCAACTTGCGCAAGCGGTTCAGAAACCTGTCCTCGAAATGGGTTATGACGTCAATGCCATGCCCCTTTTCAAGGGAATGGGAACGACCATTGCCGAATTCCCATACAGCCCAACTGGAGTGGGCCTCGATGCTACAGGCAAAGCTCGAAGTTTCGAAATCCAGCCGGGACAGGTTATCTTGTTCGAGCCTGCTGCATATGATGAAAAACTGAAAGTGGGTATCCATATCGGGGAGCAGGTAGTAGTGACTCAAGATGGCTGCCACAGGATTGGCAAGCGCAAGCTCGAGCTCAAAGTCACCTAAAAGAAAGAATCGTAAGAAGAAGCTCTCATCAACAGACTACGCCCCGGTGAATAGTCTTGAAAACGGGGGCGAGACGACATCGCGGGGTTCTGCTAATTTACGGGTCACGGGAGCAGAGAAATCTTATGGCTGAAGGCGTGCAGGACAGAAAAGAGCTAGACAAGATTTGGGTTAATGAGCCTCGAATTGATACGAGGGAGAAAGTTGTCGGCAAAGCCAAGTACATCGAAGACCTGCCTGATCTGCCACACATGGCCTACGGTGCCGCGCTGCTCGCTCCCTGCGCTCACGCGCGGCTTCGCTCAATTGACTCGTCTAAAGCCCAGCGCTTACCTGGCGTCTTGGCGGTATTGGATCGTGAGCATCTCGACGGTCTGAACCCGCTCCTGCCGGCGCCATCGCATGCGCTTTGGAAGTTGCCCGGTGACCAAACCATCGTCGCAACCGATAAGGTGCGGTTTGACGGAGACCTTGTGGCTATGATTGCAGCCGAGGATCTGTTGACTGCGAGAAGGGCCGCGGAGCTTATAGAGGTTGAATACGATATTTTGCCCGCTGTCTTTGACGCCACCGAGGCGCTGTCCCCGGGAGCGCCGATCTTGCACGAAAATAAAGGGACCAATCTGTTGCTTCAGGACAAAATGGATTGGGGTGATGTAGAGCAGGGCTTCAAAGAGGCAAGCCACATTTTCGAGGAAACTTACACTTCTCCCTCTATGTTCCATCATCCGATGGAAAATATCGGGGGCTGCATCGCCGACGTCAAAGACGGCGAAGTCGCATTATGGGAGCCGACGAGTTCGCCGTTTCGCGAAGCGAAACAGATCGCCCAGTTTTTTAACCTTGACCCCAGCCGAGTTCGCATCCGCGTCCCCTACGTCGGCGGAGGGTTTGGATCCAAACTCTTGACAACCTCCATCCTGGCCGCGATTTTTCTGTCACGCAAAACCGGCAGACCGATCAGAGTTGTGCCTTCCCTCGAAGAAAGCTTTCGGCAGAACTCTCGCCATGCCATGGTTTACAAAGCCAAAATGGGGGTCAGGGCAGACGGAACACTGACAGCTCTGGACGTAGATCTGATTGTTGACACCGGCGCTTATACAACTCACGGCACAGTGGCCACACACAACGCGGTTATTTCAGCATGGGGTTGTTACCGTATTCCTCACCTGCGCGTTAGGGCGCGCTGCGCGTACACAAACAAAGTGCCTGCGGGCCACGCCAGAGCGACCGGTAAGATCCAAACCACCTGGGGCATCGAGCGGATGATCGACAGCGTGGCTCACCAGATGGGCATCGAACCCGTGGAGTTCAGAAAGAAAAACGTATTGCTGCACGGCGAATTCGTCGCCAAGGGCACTCCCCCTATGGACACGGATTATTTAGAACTGATGAACCGGACGATAGCAGCTATCGGTTGGGATGGTAGATCATCCCGGAAGGGCCAGAACGATGCCGCTACTTCATCCAAAAGCAAATGGGTGAAGGGAAGGGGTATGGCGCTCGGTCTGCGCCATGGTTCTCAAGATGGCGCCAGAGCCTATGCGATGGCCGTGGTAGACGCTGGCGGTATAGTTACGATTCAGCATAACGCGCCGGAGATCGGTCAGGGCACGCATAATCTCTTCAGCGTCATTGCGGCGAGAACGTTAGGGATTTCGCAGGGCCAGATTAAGGTCGGTCAACCTGACACCGCTGTGGATCTTCCTTTCGTCGGGGTGAACGCTCAGAGAACAACCATGCAGATGGGAAATGCGGTACAGAACGCGTGCGAAAACTTGAAACGTGATCTCATCACTCTTGCCGCGCAGGTCAAAGGCGGTAACCCGGACGAGTGGCAAGTACTGAACGGTTGCTTATGCCGAGCAGAAAACGGCTTTGCTTTCAGCGAGATTGTCCAAACTCTCGGAGCCGATGCCACGCTCAAGAGCATTGGTTTTCACGAAGTCCCGCCCGCTACAGAAGAGTCGGCCTTTCACGGAATAGATCATTGGGCGCCCAGCGCTGGTGCGGTAGAGGTCGAGGTGGATCGCGAGACTGGTGAGCTGCGAGTGCTTCAATATTCAGTTACTGTGGATGTCGGCAAGGCCCTGCACTATCCTTCTGCTAAAGGACAGGTCGAGGGCGGTGGAGTGATGGGGTTTGGGCATGGTCTCTTTGAAGAAGTTATCTATCAGGATGGCCAAATTTTGAACGGCGATCCGTTTCAGTACAGGCTTCCGACGATGCGCGACATACCGGAATTATTTCATTCCGCGATGCTGGAGAACTGTGATGGGCCTGGTCCCTTTGGCTCCAAAGGTATGTCCCAGACCTCTATCGTGACCGTCGCGCCTGCCATCGGCAACGCCATCTGTGATGCTCTCGGGATACGATTGACCTCTCTGCCCATCACGCCGGAAAAGATTCTCAAGGCACTGGGGAAAATATAGGCGGAGTTTTCTTCAGATGCTGACACCGTTCCATGTACTCCATCCGACAACGATTCCAGAGGCCACCCGCGAGTTACAGCGCCTTGGAGAGCGGGTCAAGGTCTATGCCGGCGGAGCCGAGCTACTGCTACTTCTGCGCCACAAACTGCTTGAGGCCGAGTACCTACTCAACATCAAAGGTATTCGCGAGTTGAACGGCATTGTCCGCGACGGATCGTTGCTCAGAATCGGCGCCACGGTTACGCACCATCGTTTAGAGAGCGATCCTTTGGTGCGCGAATGTTTGCCTATGCTCGCACACGCCGAGTCACAGGTGGCCAACATACGAGTGCGCAATCAAGGCACGTTGGGCGGTAATCTCTGTTTTAACGACCCACACTCAGACCCGAGCACTTCTCTGTTGGTCTATGAAGCCAAGGTGATGGTGGCTGGGCGCAGTGGCGTAAGGGAGATGCCGCTAAATGAGTTTTTAATGGGAATGTATGCTACGGCGCTTGAACCCGATGAGTTGCTGATTGAGGTCCTGGTCCCACCATTGCAGTCGGGATTCGGTGATGCCTACCTTCGCGTCCACAATTTTCAGCGGCCGACTTTGGGAGTCGCCGTCGCGGCCAGACTCCAAGATGAACGAATCGCCGGCGTTAGGTTGGCGGTAGGTTGTATTGGTCCGAAGGCTGAGCGCCTCGGAGAACTGGAGGCGCAGCTCATGGGAGCGTCCATGGTTGAGGCTGAAAGAGTTATCGGCCAGTCGAGACCGTATCTCAACGATCTGTTACAACCCGTCAATGATCTTCTAGGCTCCGCGGATTACAAGTTGTACATAGCCCAGGTGCTGCTCCAAAGAGGCCTGGAGCAAGCGGTTCACAGCAATGGAGGTCATGAGAGTGTCGGATGAGCTGAAGAGTCGGCAGTTTATTGCTCTCTCTCTGACAATTAACGGGAAGTCTTGGGAAGGAAAGGTTCCAGCCGAAGAGACACTTCTGGAATTTGTCAGAAACCGCCTTGGACTCACCGGAACGAAACGTTCCTGCGAGTCGGAGGTCTGCGGGGCCTGTACTGTTTTAGTCGATAACCAGGCGGTGAGTGCGTGCAATTACCTGGCCTTTGAGGCTGAGGGTAAGCGCGTACTTACGATTGAGGGGCTGGAGGTCGATGGAAAGCTAGACCCACTCCAGGAGGCGTTCATCCGCAATGTCGGAGCCCAATGCGGTTACTGCACTCCGGGGCAGATTATGGCGGCTAAGGCGTTGCTTTTGGAAAATCCTTCCCCCACGAGAGAACAGATTGCCGAATGGCTTAGCGGGAACATCTGCCGCTGCGGGGCCTATCCTGCGATAGCAAGATCGGTTTTAGAAGCCGCTCGTGTAGAACAGACGCGGAAGGAAAAGCGTAACGCTTAGAGAAGATCAGTTGCGCACGGCGGGCGAAAAATCTTGACACAGTTTAACCTGACGTCATCAAATAGTTCCAAAAAAAACCATCAGCGAGGGAAGGTTCATGAAATACACCCATGACGAAAGAATCGATACCTATCACAATTGGCAGCAGGCGCAGAAAATCCCCATCAATACGGGATTTTTCATTGAAGACCTGAAAAAGGTAGAAGTAGCTCCCTGGGATCTCAAGGGCGGTCTCGGAGCGTTCATCAATTTGGAAGGCGCTGGAGGCACCAACGACGGTTATGTGTGTGAGATCTTACCCGGGAAATATTTGAAACCACAGAAACACCTCTTCGAAGAGATGGTCTACATCATCGATGGGCACGGGGCCACCTCCGTGTGGCAGAAGGATGGCAAGAAGCAGACCTTCGAATGGCACCCCGGCAGCCTGTTCGCGATACCTTTGAATGCTTGGTATCAGCATTTCAACGGCCAAGGAAACGCGCCCGTTCGATATTTTGCCGTGACCAATGCACCCTTTGTCATCAATCTCTTTCATAATCTGAATTTTATATTCGAAAATGACTTTGCTTTTACCGACCGTTTTTCACCCGAAGAGGAGGACTACTTTGGCGGTAAGGCACAGGTATGGGAGCGGAATAGGGGGATAAATTTTATGAGATGGTCAACCAACTTTGTGCCTAATGTTCGCGACATCCAGCTCTACGACTGGAAGGAACGCGGCGCAGGAAGCAAGAGCCTGCATTTCGATTTGGCGGGTAACATCATGGGCTCTCATGTTTCAGAATTTTCGGTTGGCACATACAAGAAAGGTCACCGCCACGGTCCGGGCGCTCACGTTACGATTCTCAGCGGTCAAGGATATTCACTTTTCTGGTCCGCTATTGGAGAGAAGCCCATACGAGTGGACTGGAAGCCCGGAAGCGTCGTAGTTCCTCAGACGCAATGGTTCCACCAGCATTTCAACTCTGGGGCTGAGCCAGCTCGGTACATGGCACTGCGTTGGAACAACTGGCGGTACCGCTTTGTGGCCATCCAGGACGATAGCCCGGTTGATAAGAGCGTCAAGGAAGGTGGGGCACAGATCGAGTTCGAGGATGAGGATCCCATGATTCATGAGATGTTCGAGGCAAGCCTCGCAAAAGCGGGAGCACAATGCAAAATGGGTTCTATGGTTCCGCACTGCACTCAAAAACCGACGCAGAAGGCGAGTTAAAGTGCGGCCTTCCAGTACAAGCCATCGATCCCACAGAAGGAAATTTATAGCTATCCGCCAATTAACCTTGAAACATTAATTCTTTACCTTCACGAACAAGGCCTTATAGCTAAGAAACTGAATGTGGAAGAGATATTTGCTGCAAAATACCTTGAACCTCTAAGAGCGTGTAAATTTAACCGTCCTTAGATAGCGGCAATCTACAGTGGTCGCTTTTCCGGCGCTGTGACCTACAACAGACATGGTATTTGAAGGGTCAAGATTCATGGAGAGTAAACGCAAAGCAAAAGATCGTTCGACGTTACTTCGGCAGTTGCGCATGACTCTTGTAACGCTACTGTCGCTTGGTCTTTCTTGCGTCGTAAATGCGGCAGCCGAGCAGGTGCGCGTCGCCATGCCTTCCAGAACCATGGGGTTCATGAATTTTTATGTGGGAGAGAAATTCGGCATCTACGCCGCCGAAGGCTTGGACGTATCTTTTTCTGTGATGAAGGCCGATATCACGGTGGCGGCCGTAGTCACAGGAGAGATCGACTACATCACAGCTGTTGGTACAGCCATCCACGCCGCGGCAACGGGAGTTCCGGTCAAAGCCACCATGTTTACGATGGACAAAGTCATCTTCTTTTTGATGGCTAAGCCAGAAATTAAGACGATTCAAGACCTGAAGGGCGGCAAGGCTATAGCCGTCGCCGCCTTGGTCGGCGCTGACGCAGTGGCGGTTCAAGCTATGGCTAGAGCCCAGGGCCTCAATCCGGAAAAGGATTTTACATTCATTGCGACCGGGAGTGGAGCTAATGTCTTGGCCGCTTTGCAGGGTGGATCGGTGGTGGCCGGGGTTTTGCCTCTTCCTTTCAACTTTTCGGCCGAAGCGATGGGTTTTCGCAATCTGGGAAATACCGTGGACTTTTTGAAGGCCCCGTCAAATGGGCTAGGCACCTCCAACGCCAAGCTCAAATCCAACCCTGCTCAGGTCAGGCGGATGATCCGCGCGACTCTCAAGACGTTAGATTTTACCACTGCCCCGGCTAACCAAGATCAGGTAATTGCCTACATGATGGAGGATTTTAAGATTGACCGCAAAACGGCAGAGCTTTCACACCGTGAGATCATCAAGGCCTATACAAAGAACGGGACATTGCCGGACGATGCAGTCGAGGCTCAGATTGAGGTCAGCCGCATTCAAGCCAACATCAAAGGGCGGGTGCCCATCGGACAAGTCGTCGACTATACGCTCCTCAAGGATGTGTTAGCTGAGACGAAGCGGTAGGAGTCTTCTACGAGCACAACGGTGCTTAGCGTATTGAAAGTATGAGCGAGGAAAGACGCACGTAAGAGCCGAACAAGATCTCAGGAGGTTTATTGTGAAACGGACGGTACGCAAAGTAACAAAGAGCAAAAAAGCAGATTTTCTAAAGAGCCGCTATGGAGCGTATCATCATCGCCGGGTACCGAAGGAGGATGAAGAACTGACTCACGTTGGTCCAGGGACGCCTTGCGGTGAATACCTGCGGCGCTTTTGGCAGCCGGTTGCGCTTTCAACGGATGTCCAAGACCGACCCAAGGCTGTAAAAATAATGGACGAGGAGCTAGTCGTGTTTCGCGACAAGAGCGGTCGGTTAGGGTGTCTCGAACTTCATTGCTCTCATCGGGGAACTTCGTTGGAGTTTGGTATTCCGGGGGAGCGCGGAATCCGCTGCTGCTACCACGGTTGGTCATATGATGTGGACGGCACGATCTTGGAAACTCCGACTGAACCGGCGGACAGCACGTTGAAAAAGCGGCTATTCCACGGCGCGTACCCTACCCATGAGTATAAGGGACTTATTTTTGTTTACCTCGGGCCTCCGGAAAAGAAGCCGGCTTTTCCGATTTTCGACACCTACGACGTGCCAGGATATCATCTGGCAACGGGACACCCGCACGTCATGCCTTGTAACTGGCTCCAGCTCAAGGAAAACACCGCAGATCCCATGCATATACCCATTCTTCATCAGAGCATCAGTGGTCATCATTTCTCTGGATATCGCTATGACGAGCAACAGCTGCCTGAGTTGGACTGGGTAGAGACTCCCCTTGGTATGATCAGTTGCCTGGTGGGCCGGCGGGGAGACGTCGTGTGGGTGCGTTGGAGCGAGTGGATCAGACCGAACATCCATCAGTTTCATATCACCGAATCGAACGGTGATTGCGTGGTTGGAAAGTTTTGCCCGCCGCGGGCCACTCGATGGCATGTGCCCATTGACGACACGCACACCGCGGTCTTCGACTACCAGCGCCTTCTCGACCGTGAGCTTGACCGCGCTGACGCGGTTCTCGAAAGCTTCGGCCAGAGGGGTGACAGACCTTATGAGGAACAACAGAGGAAGCCTGGTGATTACGAGGCGCAAGTAAGTCAACGTCCCATTGCTATTCACGCACTGGAACACCTTGGCGCCTCAGACCGCGGCGTGATTATGTTTCGAAGAATATTGCGACAAGAAATTCGCTCAGTGCGGCAAGGTAAAGATCCCAAGGGCGTTAATTACAAAGATGGTGAAGTAACCCCCACCTATCTGCGCAACACGTCTTTTATCATTCCTCGGCAAGCATCGAACGGAAATGAAGACAGAAAGCTTTGGCGGAAAGTCGCTAGGACGGTAGCGGAGGATGCCCTCAAGGATCGCGAATCTCGTTGGGTAAGCAATATTACGTTGTCTCCTTACTGACCTAAGAGATCCGTTTAGACGGCAATGAAAACGAGATTCTTCATTGGTTTGACGCTGTTGCTGATTTTCATAGCGGTAGTCGAAGCCCACGCGCGAAAGTTACGGGTTGCTTATACCGGAATCGGCGGGCTGTATACGATTTTATGGACAGGACAAGAGGCGGGACTCTTTAAGAAGTACGGGGTTGAAACGGATTTGGTTTTGATTCAACCCAGCTCGAAAGCGGCGCAGATTTTGATCAGCGGCGATATAGACATTGTCAATGGCGGGTCCCCGACGGCTGTGACTGCCAATCTTCAAGGCGCCGACCTAGTTATCATTGCCTCCAATTGTAATAGGTCAACACTGTCTTTTTTCACCGTGCCTTCGATAAACCGAATCCAGGACCTCAGAGGAAAAGTTCTCGGTGTGACACGATTTGGCGCGAGTAACGATTTCGAAACCCGCTATATTCTCAAGAAAAATCAATTGGAGCCCGGCAAGGATGTCTCGCTGTTACAAACTGGCGGCTACCTCGAGATGCTGGCGGCTTTCCAGAACAACCATATTGCGGGTGGGCTGATTGGTCTGCCACTTTCGCTAAAAGTCAAAAGACAAGGTCTCAAAGAACTCTTCGGGCCGGAAGCAAATCCAATATATGACATCGGAGCCTTCGTAGTAAAAAAATCGTTTATAAAGGACAACCGGGAAGATTTAAAAAAATTTCTAAGGGCGTTGATTGCCGCATTTGACTTGGCTAACCAGAATCCAGAGCTAGCAAAAAGGGCCGTCGGCAAATACACCAGGACTGTAGATTCCGAAGCTCTCGATGCAACTCAGATACATTATTCGAAACAGTGCGCAGTCCGCCTTCCTTTCGCCTCGCTATCCGGCCTGAAGCTAATCAATGATTTCACTGCAGATAGTTTGCCTGACGCGAAGAAATTAAACATTGAGTCGATGATTGATCATTCTTTATTGAAGGAGCTGCAACAAGAGGGATTAACGGACAGATGAAATGGCGATTTTTAAAGTAACTGACATCAGAAGGAGCAACAGATGATCATGAAGTTTTCGATTAGATCTCACGAGGCCTGTTTGCTCATCACACTTCTAATGTGGTTAGGAACTCTGCCGGTTTCAGCCTACGCACAGGATCGGATTAAAGCAGCCTATGACGGCACATCGGGACAGCAGACGCCGCTCTGGCTGGCTACCGATTTGGGGCTTTTTAAGAAATACGGGGTCGAGGGCAATCCCGTATTGATAATGAATGCTCCGGTTAGAATGGCAAGCCTCGCTGCAAACGAAAGTCAATTCGGCGTGGGCGCAGCTATTGCTCCCCTAACCGCCGCTGTAGCGGGCGCCGACTCGATTATTGTTGCTACCTATCACAATAAACACCTCGCAAGTTTTGCGGTGAGTCCTAACATACGCAGCCCGCAGGATCTCAAAGGAAAAGACATCGGCGTAACCTCGTTGGGTGGAGCAACTCACTTGGCAGCTGCCATTGCGCTAAAGCATTGGGGAATTGATGAAAAGAGCGTAACGATCCGCCCGGCCGGGGGTTCGTCAGATCGACTGGTTTCATTGATGGCTCACCGAATGACTGCAACGATACTGAATGAACCTTACAGTCAGATGGCCCGGAAAGCGGGGATTCCAATCCTTTTGGACTTAGGAGAATTAGGAGAGGGATTCCCGACCGTGAGTGTGGTTACTACCAAAAAATTTTTGGCCAACAAGAGGGAGAGCGTAAAGCAGTTTCTCAAAGCAATCAGTGAAGGCGTATATATTTTTAAGACCGATCGAGAACGAAGCGTGAAGACTCTGGCGAAATGGTTGAGAACCAATGATCAAGAACTTTTGGATTTGGCTTACAGAACTCACGCGAGGAAAATGAGTTTTCCACCGTATACTGATCCGTCGGGCGTCCAAGCCGTCCTCGATTTCTTGGGCAGGAGCCGACCCGAGGCCAAAAACAGAAAAGCTCAGGAGTTTATCGACGAGGGAATTTTGAAAGAGTTAGAGCGGGAGGGATTTTTTAGCGCGCTGCAAAAATGAGCTCTCATTAAAAGGAGATGTAGATGGCTACCCTTACATTGAGTCTAGGCCTGGTTGACTATTGTGATCGCACCGCGGCGATAGTCGACGGCTCGATCAAGCCCCAGGGCGTGGACTTTATTATCACAACAGCTGCACCCAATGAGCTATTTCGACGGGCCGCTCAGTTGGCCGAGTTTGACGTCTCCGAGATGTCTTTTTCCACCTACCTGGCGATGTGTTCTCGCGGCGACGATCGTTACATTGGCCTTCCAATCTTTCCTCGCCGAACGTTTCGCCACAGCTACATTTTTATCAATACGAAGTCCGGCATCACTGCTCCGAAGGATCTCGTTGGTCGCCGAGTCGGAATTTCCGAGTTCCAGCAGACAGCTTCCCTATGGATCCGGTGTATCCTCCGAGACGAATACGGCGTGGATACAAATAGCATCCATTGGTTCGAGGGCGGCATGGATGTTCCGGCGCAACTCGAGCGCCTGCCTCTAAAATTGCCGGCCCACCTCCGAGTTGAGCGGATTAAAGACAATCAAACTCTTAATGACATGTTGCGGGACGGTGAACTTGATGCGGTGCTTGGTTCCCGTCGACCCCCCTGCTTCACGCAAGGCGTCTCATATATTCGGCGGCTCTTCCCCAACTTCCGGGAAGTTGAGCAGGATTATTATAAACGAACCGGTTTTTTCCCAATTATGCACATGATGGTTATGCGTCGCAGCGAATATAAAGCTCACCCGTGGCTCGCGGTAAACATTGCCCAGGCGTTTGAGGAAGCCAAACGTGAAAGCAATCGGCGTTACGCGACGATGGCAAATCGGTCGTGCTTATTTCCGTGGCTACTGGATGATTTGGAGGAGCTTGAACGGGTGTTTGGCAAGAAGGACTATTGGCCTTATGGAATCGAGAACAATCGGCGCATCATGACGAAAATGATCGACATGTCGTATGAGGAAGGGTTGTCTCCGGTGAAATTAGAAGTCGACGAGCTCTTCGCTGAAGCGACGCGAGAGTCGAGCGCAGTGCAATTCGTTTAGCATCGATTCCTATCTTAAGGGTGAAACAATAGGCTTGTCTTTCGCTATTTTTTGGACACTCATGAGCCTATTTCTAAGGGTTGGAGGATATTAAAAAATGGCAAAAACCCTCGCAGCAATCTGTTCATTCCTGGTGATACTCATTACCATTTCACCGCTCGCTTGGCCACAGGATAAGCCGGATCCAAAAGTAGTCGAAGCCGCCAAAAAAGAGGCAGAGGTAAACTGGCTGACTATTACGGCACTAGAGCCAAACACACAGATCGTAACGCATTTCCAAAAAAAATACCCATTTATCAAACCAGTTCAATCTCGCGCTGGCGGGGGACCGCTGCTAAACAAAATCATTGCTGAGGCCCAAGGAGGCAAAAACTCCTGGGACGTAGTGGTCGGAAGAGGAGAAATGTTTCCCGCCCTTATGAGTAAGAAACTCTTAGCTTCCTACCGCTCTCCAGAGCTTAAAATGATCGATGATGATCTGATAGATAAGGCAGGTTATTGGACAGCTTATAATCTTCAAACCTGGGTATTAGGCTACAATACTAATTTAGTAAGAAAGGAAGATGTTCCCAAGACCTATGAAGATTTGCTCGATCCCAAATGGAGAAAACAAAAAATCTCTATTGATACAGAAGGCTATGGTTGGCTGCAGGGGCTCATTGGAGCATGGGGACGAGAAAAGACGCTTGCCTATTTTAAGAAGCTTGCCGCGCAGGATCCGGCTGTCAAACGTGGCAACACTTTGAGGGTTCAGGTTGCCGCCGCCGGCGAGCACCCTTTGATCATAACTCTTGCTGCACTTATCCATAGGTTGTCCTCTAAGGGTGCGCCAATTGATTGGGTGCCACTCGAACCGGCAGTGGTCCGGATCAACCCAGTCATGCTTTCGGCCAACGCCCCTAATCCGAACGCGGCCAAACTTTTTTTCGATTTTCTTCTCTCAAAAGAGGCACAGGAAATACTTGCGGGCCTTGGGGACATACCCGTGCGCAAAGACGTCAACCCAGACCCGCCGCGACTGATAAGAGGCTACAAGAGGGTAATAGAACGTCCGGAGGGATATAAGGACTTGAAAGAGACGGTCGCCCTCTATTCGGAAATTTTTAACGCGCGGTGATTTA